>PJEL010003049.1_pt1 | contig 14683 bp, 13 predicted proteins | sample 1853271 | NCBI WGS metagenome assembly PJEL01 (sample SAMN08108733, study PRJNA415343) | Invertebrate metagenome, whole genome shotgun sequencing project. | host: Globobulimina | place: Sweden: Gullmar Fjord | collected 2015-08 | reverse complement strand
GTCTTAACCGCCTCAAAGGGATTATACTCACAGGCTGGCACCTGCTTCAAGGCCGCAGCATGGACCACCATATCAACCCCCTCCATTGCCCTCTTCATCCTTTGACCATCACGAACATCACCAATAAAGAAACGAAGCCTGGGGTCATCTTCAAACTCAATACGCATTTCATGCTGTTTCAGCTCGTCCCGGCTGTAAATACGAATGGTCTTAACCTGATACTTGTCTAGCATTAATCGGCAGAAATGCTTACCAAAAGAACCGGTGCCACCGGTGAGCAAAATGGTCTGGTCCGACCAATCTATACCGTCATCCTGTCGCCCGTCATTTTTCAACATTTGTTTTGCCTGTTCAATAGACTGTTTTTTTATGTACACCAACTCTTTGATGTGTCTCAGAATATTTATGTCATCCTGAGAATATCTTCGCTGGCCGCCGCTTGTTCGTTCGGGGTTGACAAATTCAACAAATACCTGTTGCCAGTAACGAATAGTTGAAACCGGCAACTCCAGCTCATGACTCACTTGTTTGATTCTACATTTCATACCTTGCACCTGATTGAAATTAAGAGCAGAAACAGCAAAAAAAAAGGACAAGACAACTTGCTTGTTAAACAACCTTATCGTCAACAAAACAAAAAGCTAAAGTAAACTTTATGTTTTACTTTACAGCAAATTGTATACCGGAGATAAAGCAAAGAATGTAAAAGAATAAAATCAACAGGTTACAAAGAAAGGAAACTTCCTGAACAAATCAATACAGGGGAATATAATGCCGTATCTTATGACACAGGTGGAAATAATGACATGCCAACAAAAAATCAGCAGAGCGGAAGAGAGTTAAAAATATCTATGAGGAATTTCCCCCCTCCAGGGCACGGTCCTATGAGAAAAAGATAGACCTAGTCATCAGTCTCTGCCTCAGCTACCTCAAATCCAGACAGCTTTTTCCGGCCAAAGAGCCAGACCGCCACAATACTCACCTCATAGAGAACGACCATGGGCAGGCCCATGAGGCACTGGTTGACAATATCCGGGGTTGGGGTGAGGATGGCGGCAATGATAAAGGAGAGGAGAAAGGCGTATTTTCTGTTTTTGCGCAGGAAAGGCCCATCGACAATGCCGATTTTTGCAAGCATGACTATAAAAACCGGCAGTTCAAAAACAACACCAAAGGCAATGAGCAAGCGCAAACTTAAAGAAAAATACTCTTTTACCGCTGGCAGGGCAGTGAGAAAATCAGTTGTATATCCCATAAGGAAACGAAAGGCCGGCGGAAAGACAACATAGTAGCCAAAGGTGGCCCCAGCGAGGAAACAGAGAGAGGAGAGGAAGGTAAAAGGAAGAACCAGCCGTTTTTCATGCCGGTAAAGACCAGGAGCAATAAAGTCCCAAATCTGCCAGAAAATGACCGGGCTGGCCAGGAGAATCCCGCAGACCAGGGCTAATTTCAGGTAAAAAAAAAGGCCTCTTGGTACGACGTGAAAATCAGGGTGGACCCTTCCGGCAACACATCATAAAGGGGACGCAGAAACCATTCACCAATGCCATCGATAAAATAATAGGAAATACCAAAGCCGATGAGTACGGCAATGAACGACCGGACAAGGCTTGTCCGTAGGTCGGTGAGGTGTTCGGTGAGGGCCTGTTTTTGTAAAGTGTCCATGTTTCAGAAGTCAGAAATTAAATATCAGTAACGCCTAAAGTCTGGGCAACTATAGCCGTAACTTAAGATCTGGTCAACCTTTCTGTCCACTGTCTTTTGTCTTCTGGTTTCTGATAAGCCACAGTGGTTTCATTTTGCGGATACGTTTGGGGGAAAGTTGATCCCAGTAAATCTCACCGGAGGGAGTTGGGGTGTCAGCAAGGGTATGTACCTCATCCTGGCAGACAAGCAAGCTTGCCGGCACATCCCAACAGCATACCGGCAGATGGCCTTCAACAATCTGCTCTTTAGCAATAAGGGCAGCCACCGGTGCATTTTTACTCATTGCCCCCACGCTCAGTAAAATTGCATAGCTCAAATCAAAAAAGCCTGATCCATCACCAAGCCTGCCACCATGGCGGTCAACGGCCACCGCTCCAGTCACCACTAGGTTAAGATCAAGAGCAGTGACCTGCTTTTCGCTAAGCCTTTTGGCAAATTTTGCCGCACCTTTCGACGATACGGCAAAGGCAAGTTCCCGAAAAGAAATGGTATAGGGTTTAAAGAAATAAAACCCTTCTTTCAAGCCCGCTGAGGGCATGACCAGCTCTTTCCCGTCGGCCAGACAATTTATCCTCACCTGCTGCAAATCCGGCCCTGGATCGACAAAAACCTGCTTTGCCTTGCGGTAAGCAGGAGAACGACGCAACAGCTCGGCAGAACGGCCAGCATGGTTGACACCCACTTGCCCGCCTAGATCACGCGACTCAATGTCAAGACGAAGAACATTCTTTTCCTCTTGAATGCTGGAAATTTCTGAAAGTTCCTGGTGCACAGCGTATTATTACAACTTTGATTGTTTTTTGGTTCCGACAAGAACCTGCAAGGAAGTGTTATTGTAATTTGGAGAAAGCTTGGCCAAAGAAACAGGAACTGAGCTTGCAACTTTTACAGGTGCCGCCTTTTCAAGGGAGGCCAGTCGCTCTTTCTTGTCAAAACCATATTCCACCAGGCGGCTGATGTCGTCCCACATGGTCTCACTGCCCATGATTGCCACCACAAGCTCAGTATTATCCCGGGAGAATTTCCCCACATAGGTCTGACGGGCCGCACTGGTATAACCGGTTTTGCCACCCAAAGCCCCTTTCACCCGCCACAAGGCCTTATTATGATTGCGCAGGAGTTTTCCGTAACTGGTCCGCACCTTTGATTTACCAATACGCCGGGCGAACTCCTCATTTTCCATGGCTTTGTCAAAAACCATGGCAAGATCACGGGCTGTTGACTGCTGGCCTCTGGCTGTCAGTCCGGAAGCCGTTTTGCAGACGGTGTGCTTTGCCCCCAACGAACGGGCCTTATGGGTCATAAGTTTGGCAAAACTCTTTTCCGACCCAGCCACCTTTTCAGCCAGTGCCACACTGGCATCGTTGGCCGAGGCAAGCAGAACGGCATTAATCAGATCATCAGCCTTATACGATTTCCCCGGTTTAAGATATACCTTTGAACGCGGCATTCCGGCAGCTCGACGGCTTGCTTTAACCATTTCTCTGTCCTGCAGGGATCGAATGGCAATAAGACCGGTCAAAATCTTGATGGTGCTGGCAGGTTGTGCCGTCCGGTCAGGCTTATGGGAGTAGAGCACTTTTCCGGTCTGAGAATCAAGAACAATGGCACTGCGGGAGGAAAGCTTTTTGCGTAAACGGCTGGTGGATATAAGCTTTCTTCGACTTTTTGGCGGTTTCCGCTTCATATCAGGAGAACGGCTGATGCAGCGGGTGGAAGCTGAAGGTGCTAGCGATGCAGTACGGGTAACCTTTTTTGCAGCAGCAGGAGACCGATTTTTTTTCGGAGAAAATTTATGGGTAGTGGTTATAATGGAGGAACGGGATGCTGTTTTGGCAAGCGCAGGCGTTACCGTCCAGCCGCATACAACAAGAACACAGACGAAAAGACCAGAGAAACGGCTCATGCGTTTAATGAGAGAAATGAACAAAGATGACGTCATTTAGTGCATACCACGTAAATCGTTGACTGGTTTAAAGGGCTTTATGAGAAAATTTCCTACTATTTTCATACATTATAAAACAGATTTCGGAAAATCAAGAATTTTCTTTAATCTTTTTACCCATCTTCTTGTTTCTGTGTGGAAATAACCCACTTACCGGTGTCGCAAAAGCCCGACATGCGAGGGTCACAGCAATTTTCCAGACACGAAGTATACCGCATGTACGGCATTGTATCTGAGAAATTACTATCCCTTGTATATCAGACATTTTACTTGACGTCTTGTTCGACATGATGGACTTTTTTACGAATCTATCCAATTTCATCTTCTAAAAAAACAACAACCCAAAACTCGACAAAAAACAAATTAACTCTACTATTTCAAATAATTATATGTCAAACATCATTTTCTCTCACAGAGCAACCTGTAACTCTTTTATTTTTTATCAACTGGTGCATGATGAACAGACCATCCACCTGACCTTTGACCAGTGCCGCCACCAAAAGGTAACCATCGCACTACAGAAAAAATCATTTACCATAATCAATAAACCAGACGAACAGGTGCAGCCCAAGACACTCAGAAATTTACTCGCTCAAAGTACCTCATTTAACAACTTCAGCCAATCCCTTTTTATCAAACAGGGCACATCCTTCCAGCAACGGGTCTGGAAACTTATCAGCCAAATCCCCATTGGCACAACGCAAACATATGGATATCTGGCTGAAAAATTGGGCAACAGAAAACAGGCCCAGGCAGTTGGTCAGGCATGCAATGCCAACCCGCTGGCACTTCTCATTCCATGTCACAGAGTAGTTGGAGTTTCAGGACTCGGCGGATTCGCCGGAGGGGCAGGAATTAAGGAAAAATTATTACAACTTGAACTGGAATCGGTATAGGGGGCGCCCTTATCTTTTCCAATTCAAAATTCGATGTCGAAGTCTCACAAGCTCGCTTATCTGAACGTTCGATGTTCGACGTTCATCTTTTGCCTTCTACACCATATTCAGTATCGCCTGGGCAATATCATCCAACGGCACCACCTTGTCCACTCCGCCGGCAGCAATGGCTTCCTTGGGCATGCCGAAAACCACGCAACTGGCCTCATCCTGGGCAATGGTTTTCGCCCCGGCCTCATGCATCTTCAACATGCCCTGGGCTCCATCTTTTCCCATACCGGTGAGAATAACGCCGACAGCATTGGCCCCGCCATAAGCGGCAACTGAGTTAAACAAAACATCTGCAGCGGGCCGCTGATGGCATACCAGTGGGCCACCCTTGACATTCACATAATACCTTGCCCCGCTTCGCCGCATTACCATATGATAATTGCCGGGTGCCACGAGGGCATGACCGGGAAGAACGGAATCACCGTCCTGGGCTTCTTTGACACTTAACTGACTGAGACTGTCCAGACGCTGGGCAAAACTTGCCGTGAAATTAGGGGGCATATGCTGCACAATCATAATTCCCGGTGTGGTTGGCGGCAGCCTGACAAGCACTTCCTTGACAGCCTCTGTGCCTCCGGTTGAAGAACCGATGGCTATGATCTTATTGGTTGTTTCGGCCAAAGAGCGTCTGGCTGTGAGTATGCCCTGCCCGGCGGTAGACCGGGAAGCAAGATTAAAAGATTTCACCTTGGCGGCCCCACGGATTTTCTCGGCCAGCTGCTCACTCATATCACCAACTGAATAGGCCTCGCCAGGCTTGCAAATCACGTCAACGGCTCCGGACTCCATGGCCTCAAGGGCCACTGCTCCCCCTGCTTTTGACAGAGAACTGACAATTATGACCGGCAGGGGAAAATGCTTCATCAGTTTGCGCAAAAACGTCAACCCATCCATTCTGGGCATCTCGACATCAAGGGTTATGACATCTGGTTTTAAGCGAACAATTTTATCACGGGCGACATAAGGGTCAGGAGCAGAACCGATAACTTCAATATCAGATTTCTTTGACAGCTCTTCACTGAACACCTTGCGAACAACAGCAGAATCATCCACAATCAGAACTCTAATCTTACCCATCCCCAAACCCTCTTCTCACTTAATTACGACTCAACGATATTGAGCAACTCCTGAGCTTGCGTAAGCTCGGTAAGCAAATCAGCCATGGACAAATCAAGCATTTCTTCGCTGATGGAAAAACGTGCCAATCCTTTGCCGTTCAACTCTGAGGCCATACCATCCACCCCAACACCAATCCCCATGGAGACAACCAGACTATTACTCAAAGCAACCAGGGCCGTTAAAGGTGCTTTATCCAAGGCGTCCAAATCATGATGCCCGGTAACGGCATCGATCAGTTCCTGATCAAATTGCCAATTTTGGAGAATCAGCCCCCCCAATGCGGCATGGTCCATGCCAAGAAACTTCCGTTCCGCATCGACAAAGCTTCCTCCATCCTTATCCACCTTTGCCACTATTTCCTCAAAATCATCCTCAACAAAACCGCCTAAAAACCTTTTACCGATATCATGGAGAAGCCCCGCAGTAAAAGCACTGCCCGAGTCAACATCATCAATGTACCGCACCAGACGTTTAGACATAATTGCACAGGCCACTGAATGCTTCCACATATCACCCTGGCCGAGCTTATACCCTGCCCCAACATTACCCCGGTAGAACCGAGCGCTGCTGCTTGCAATAATTATATCTTTAAGAATATCATGGCCGATAAAAACCAATCCCTCATCCAGAGAATTAACCTTATGTGAAAGGCCAAAATAGGCAGCATTGCATATTTTCAAGACATTGCCGGTAATTACCTGATCGTATTGAATCACTTCGGCAAGTTGGGCTGCCGTGACATTGGGGTCTTTCAAAAGTTGCATGACGCTTGAGGCAACCTTTGGAAAAGGTGGCACATGTCGGGCTAAAGCCAAAATCTCATCTATGCGACTCATATTTCAAATTTCCCCCTTCCGGAAACCTTGAGGATGGTGTGCCCTGTGCCAACGTCAAGGCTGACAGTCCGATTCACTGAACCACCAATATCTTCTTTGGCAATTGAAATTTTATTTTTTTGAAAGATTCTCTTCATGACATGGTAGTTACGCTGACCAATATTAAACAGACCGGAGGGATCAAGAAGCTGCGAGCCGCCAACCGCCTTAACAACTAAGCGGTTCTTCTTGGCTCCATGGGCATAGGCTCCTTTAAACATGGCGGGAATTCCAGAGTCGGCAAACATATAGGGGTTGCTGGCTGCACGAACTGCATCAAGTTTAGACTCCGGCAGCATGAAATGGAGCAGCCCCCCAACCTTTACCACCGGATCCCAAATAATTACAGCTATGCATGAACCAAGGGAATAGGTTATCAGGGTATCATTGTCATTACTGCTGATTTGCATATCTGAAATGCCAACAACTTTTTTCATACTTTTCTCACTTTTTCACCTTCCCCACCAGTAAGAATTCTGCCCCGATTTGCCCCCTGCTAAACAGTTACCGCCATCAACCTTTCCGATATACCGTAGTGGCTGCTTGCTTAAAGCGATGATTCACACTTGTTAAACTTTCAGAATGACCAATAAACAAATAGCCTCCCGGGGCAAGACAGTTATAAAATTTCTCAGCCAACTCCTGCTGGGTCTCCCGGGTAAAATAAATCATGACATTACGACAGAAAATAATGTCCATTTCGTCTTTCCAGGGAAACGGCTCCATCAGATTAATTCGTTGGAACGTGATGATGCGGCGGAGTTCTTCCTTAGCCTTCACATAGCCGGCACACTGGCCAACTCCTTTTTGAAAAAAACTCCGCAAAAACTCAGCCGGGACCTTGTCCACCTTATCATTGGAATAGATGCCTTTCTGGGCAACACCGAGAACCTTGGTGGAAATATCGGTTGCAAGAATGGAAGGCCGCACTGCCCCTCTCCCCAGAAAATTTGCAATAACCATGGCCAGAGTGTATGGCTCCTCACCGGAAGAACAGGCAGCAGACCAGACTTTAAGCGTCTTTGAATGGGCGTAGCCAGGAAGAACGGATGAGGTTAAAAAATCAAAATGGGCCTGTTCTCTGAAAAAACTGGTGAAATTGGTGGAAACGCTGTTGATGAGATGAACCAGCTCATTCCCGCTGGTATCATTGGTTAGATATTTATAATAATCACTAAAAGAAGAGATCTTGCTGGCCCTGAGCCGTTTGCCGAGCCGGGCATTCAACAACTCTTTTTTTTCAGGCTTTAAGTGGATCCCGGTTTTTGCAAAAATCAGTGTGCTGAATTTGGTAAACTCAGCCTCGGTCATACGGGAATACTGAAACGCTAAATCCACAAAAACTCCCCTGAAAACCCCTAAAACATTTAAGCTGATGCGCTGGTTTCTACCTGCCCCAACCCGCTTTTACCGATAACATTATCCACATTAAGCAAAATTTTCACATCACCTTTAATCTTTGCCATACCAAGAAAATTATCCGTCTCCACCTCATTGCCGCCAAAGGTTGGTGGCGGTTCAATTTCTTTGGCAGTAATATTAAGCACCTCGGAAACAGAATCGACAATCATCCCCACCAAAAGAGTGGAGGATTCAACGTGTACCTCCACAACAATAATACAGGTTCGCTCGTTATATTCCGCAGGCTCCATGTTAAACTTGATTCGTAAATCAAGAACCGGGATGACACTGCCCCGCAAGTTAATGACCCCTTTGATATAAGAAGGGGAGTGAGGCACTGCCGTAATCTCCATGAGCCCAATAATTTCTCTAACCTGCAGGATACCAATGCCATACTGCTCATTAGCAAGATCAAAGGTTAAATACTTTCCTGCCCGATCGAGTTCTTCATGAACCTGTTCTTGTTGTTTTTCAGCATCTCCCATATCACTCTCCTCCTTCGGCTCTGCCTGACTCCTCACTAACGTTTATAAGACCGGCAAGGTCAAGAATCAGTCCAACCCGACCATCTCCAAGGATAGTACCTCCGGCAACACCTTTAATATCCGTCATATAACCACCAAGACTCTTGATAACGACCTCCTGCTTGCCGAGCAACTCATCAACAAGCAAAGCGCGCTGCCGGCCTTCATTTTCAATGATTACCGTAATACCTTCAGCAATTTCCGTGCATGCATCCGCCACTCCAAATACATGGTACAAGCGGATAACAGGAATAAGCGCATCCCGCACAAGCAGAGTCTCCCCTTTTCCCTGAATCGTATTGTAATTATCCATCTGCGGCCGCATGGACTCCCGTATGGCAATGGTGGGGATGATATAGCGTTCCTTGCCAACTCCGACAACAATTCCATCAATAATAGCCAGGGTTAACGGAAGATACATCATAAAGACCGAACCCTCTCCAGGAGTACTATGCAGCTCCACCCTGCCACGCAGGCTCTCCACGCCTTTTTTCACCACATCCATACCGACGCCCCTGCCTGATACATCGGTAATCTTATCGGCTGTGGAGAAACCGGGCAGAAAGATCAGGTTATTGATTTCATGATCCGTGTAGCTTCCTCCTTCCTGGATCAGGCCGCGCTCAAGGGCCTTTTCCTTAATTTTCTCGGTGTTGACCCCTTCTCCATCATCGACAATCTCAATGATGATGTGCCCTCCCTTCTGATAGGCGCTCAATCTTACTGTTCCGGCCTCTGGCTTGCCGGCTTTCCGGCGCTGATCCGGCATCTGCACCCCATGATCCACAGAATTTCGGATCATATGCACCAATGGATCATAGATTGAATCAACCATATTGCGATCAATTTCAGTCTCTTCACCTTCCATGACCAGATTAACAATTTTCCCGGTTTTTTTAGAAAGATCCCGAACCAGCCGGGTCATCTTCTGGAAGGTCTGCCGTATCGGCACCATGCGCATGGACATGGCCGTTTTCTGCAATTCAGTTGTAATTCTGGTGAGCTGGGCAAAATCCTTATTCAATTTCGGATCAGACAATTCATCAACAAGAGGATTATGCCTGACCAGGGCCTGCATAATTACCAGCTCACCAACAGCATTAACAAGACCATCAAGCTTTCCAACGTCAACTTTAATTGCCGCCCCAACCTTTTTCTTTTTCACAGCTGAGGCAGACTTTGCGGCTTTACTCTTCCGGGAGGCGGCATTGGGCGTTACCGGTGAGGCCGATGCCCTCTGTGCACCAGGTATAGAAGCTGCGCTTTCTTCGCCGGTGGAGGCGTCCATGACTGGAGGAGATTCAGGTGATGGGGGAGAAACAGTAACTGGGGCAACAGTTGACTCGACGCCACTGCGGGCAGCCTGGATACGTTCAACAAATTCACTAATATCAAATTCCTTAAAAACCTCCGGCCCGCTATCAAGTACGTCGCTGACATTCTGAATCATGGTCCGGAGCAAATCACCTACACTTAAAACAATATCAATAATATCAGAATTCATGCTGAGCTTGCCATTGCGCACATCATCGAGAAGATTTTCCTTGGCATGGGCAAGCTTATTGATCGTCACCAGGTTAAGAAACCCTGAAACACCTTTGACTGTATGAAAGGGACGAAAAATATTATTGATAATTTCAAGATCTTCAGGACTGTTTTCCAGCTCAAGCACATTTAGCTCGATTGACTCAAGATGCTCAAAAGCCTCACTGATAAAACTGCTGAGCAAATCAACATCCTGGAGAAAATCAGGCGTTGCCGGAGGTGCCGGCTGCTCGGCAACCTCTTCTGCTGCCGCATCCTTCTCTACCGGGCCACCCTTTTTCTTCATCACCTCAGCAATTACAGCAAGCTGGCCTGAGATGTCGTCAGGGGTGTACTCCCCTCCGTCCTCTGCAATATCCTGGACATGAGACACCATGGAGCTGAGCATATCGGCAACAACAAGAACAACCTCAACAATTTCTGCATCCAGTGGGAAATGGCCACTTCGAACTTCTGACAACAAGTTTTCCGTACCATGGGCGAGATTGCCTATTTCATCTAAATCAATAGAAGCGGCTGTTCCCTTGATCGTATGAAAGGCTCGAAACACCCCATTAATAGCTTCAGCGTCTTCCGGATCTTTTTCAAGCTCCAACACCAGGGATTCAATGGAGCCGAGATGTTCAAAAGATTCCTCAATAAAACAATCCAGCAATTCACGATCATTAAGAAAGGTCTGGCTTGCTCCCTGACCTCCCCAATCGTCCTGACCAGCCCCAAAAAGCTCTGCAGGATCAAGCTTGAAACCAATAGCAGTAAGGTGCTGACAAAAAGCAGCAAGAACGGCTTCATTTTCGCCATCTCGCTCAATCTCCTGCATACGGCTTATACATTGGGCAAACTGCTCATAACTTTCAGCAGTATCGGGAAGCTCCCCCATGATAAGACCCTGCAGCGCCTCCTGGAAAGATTTGGCCATCTGCTTAAGAGCAGCTTGCCCAGCAATTGCTTCACTGGCACCCAATTTTTCCAGGACCTCGAGCAGCTCTCCTAAAACGGAAAGGTCTCCCGGCTCAATCATCATAATTTTAACAGCAAGCTCATCAAGCAGCTCACTTATTTCCTGCACCGCCTCACTCATACGCAGACCTCAAGTCTAATCAGTCAACAAATTTACTTCTTCATAATATTTGCGCAGATTTCAAGCCACTTTTCAACAAAAATTTTCGTCAAAACTTTTAATCATCCTCAAGCAAATCCGAGTCTATTGCCCGGATCTGCTCTTCAATGGCACTCTGGTTTTGTATCACCTTGGGAATTACATCAGCTTCAGGATATTTTTTCTGAATCAAGAGCAATAAACGGCGAGATTTCATGAGCAGATCCGTTTTTTGTTCCGGATGTGTGACTTTTCGCGACTTAACAAACAGCCCGGCTGCCTGTTTTCGCAAATCAGCTGCCGCCAGATTAGCAGCAGCAACAATTTTCATTTTGGCCTCTTGCTGATAGCTGGTACTTAACAACGCTTCAAAACCGGCTATGGCCAAATCAAATTTTCTCTGATCAAAGAGATGCAGAGCCTCTTGCCAGCTATCGGCCAGCTCCTGTTCCTTTAAGATTTTCTTCTCTTCAATATCCTGCTCATTAAGCAACTGCACCTCTCTCAATGTCTCTTCAACCAGCTGGGCTTTCTCGTCAGGCAGAGAGCTCTTTGAAAGGATACCAAGCAGCTCCAGAGCCTGGAAAAATTCTTTTTCAGCAACAAGATCTCCAGCCACCTGCAACTGCAGGTCAACATACTCTCCGGCACTGCCACTGGCCTTGTTTAGCAGCTGACGGGCCATACGGGCATGGTCAGTTTCGGCAAATTCTCTTTCAAGACGTGCCACACTCTCAGCTAACTGGCGCGGTAGGCCGCTGCCGTCAAAAAGCAGCCATCCATATAACGCCTGCCCATAGAGGCTGGTTTCTTTAGGATGACTTTCAAAATCTGACAGCAAAACAACATGATCTTTCACCTCACTTTCCACCCTCTGCCAATCTGCAAAAACAACAGCAACTCGCTGGTATTGTTGCCGGGCCCTGGCAAATTCTCCCTGGGCAAAAAGCAACTCTGCGGCCTGTAAACGCTGGGGCCATCCTTGGCCGTCTCCCTTGGCATCGGCAATTTCCAAAAGAACCCTTGAGGCTTGAGCCATTTGTCCCGTTGCCCGAAGAGCCTGGGCGTACACCTCCCGGACCTGGGCAGAACGATTGCCGCCGGAAGAGATGGCCTGCAAATCCTCATAGGCAGCAATTACCTTGTCGTACTGCTCTTGACCGGCATAAAAGAAAAGAACTGCTTCTGCCTGGCTGGATATAATTTCTCGATAATTTTGCAGAGCGCCTGGGGTTGCAGCCACTGCCTGAACAAAAATTTCCTCGCAGTCACTTTCCAGATAGGAAATCTCCTGCCCAAAAACCTCTGTAGGCGTTGCAGCGATTCTGGTAACACCACCATGAGCCAAATCACGCACCCCTGTGTAGCCAATAATAATCCTCCCAATAAGCGCTGTACATTCTTCCCATCTTGCAGGCTGCTCCATAGCTAAATCAAGCTCAAGAAAGGTAGCTGCAACATTTTGCCAATGGGCCTGTTTTTTTTCATAGAGGTCAAGCCGTTTTGCCACATACTGCGAGTCTGGTAGACAATCTGCGATTTTCGCCACTGGCTCATCAACCGTAAACGAATGCAGACTCTGCTGCACCACACCCTCTTCTTCTTGGACTGGGGTGGCCTGCTCAAGAGGCTCAGAGTCAAGAATCTTCTCATCTTTCGCCTCTTCAGTCGTTTCCAGAGGCGGCACCTTTCTTTTGGGCGTCAGGGTTTGCCACGATGCGCTGCCGGACTGACAACCACCACAGTAAAGTAGGATAAAAAACAGACCAAGTAGCCTGCCAAAAAAATTTCTTTTACTCATAATCAACTCCAGGTCCCTCTTTTACAGAAAAATGCCAATAAGGGCGAAAATACCTAGCTGGCTCAACCTCTCCACCTGGCAGAAATTTTCCGAAACTGACAACCGGCACCTTGTCCTCTTGGCTGGCAGCCGGAGAAACAAGCCCACCACCATTAAGCGATACCGGCACTTCCAGCTGACCGAGATCCGGGTAAAAAAGAGGAATTTCCCCTCGACCGGAAAAAGACAGATCAACAATATCCACGTTGGCAGCATAATTCTTTTCAAAAACAATGCTTCTTCCCACTTTGGTCCAGACAGGCAGAGCACCGCTGGACCCGGTGATATGGGTACTGCCTTTCACCATGGGCCTGTTATCATCAAACCCCACATAGGAGGTTAAAACAAAACTATCAGTGCTGAGATTTATGCCGTTTCCTTTTCCATGCAACCCTGGGATAAGACCGGCAAAGGAAGAGTTGGTAAAACGATTGGCAGTACCGGTTTTACCCAATACCGGGATGGCAATATCCAAATCAGCAAGCTGCTCTTCCACTTCGGGATCGCTGCTGTGCAAGGTAATATTGCGCCTGGCATAGCGGCCGGTACCGTACTTCACCACATTTCGGAGAATATCGCTCACGGCCAAAACAGTTTGCTCGTCAATAACCCTTTTTTCAGTGATCTCACTTCGATAAATCACCTCTCCTCCAGCCTCTATTCTGTCAATAAGAGATAATCCGGGATTTAAGCTGTCGCCTGTTGCGTAAAACATACCACTGGTAAGCCCTTCATAAATCCGGGACAATTCAAGCACACTGATGACATTGGAACCCAACGGAAATGACAGAACCGGTTCAAGATCACTTTCCACCCCCATGGCCCGACATAAGCCAATAAGGTATCTGAGCCCGGCCAGTACACGAAAATCATGGATGGAGTGAAGCACCTCCTCCTCATATGCCGGTAAACTCTGAAGCTTAACAAACTCTTTTTCAAAATTGTCCTGCAGCACATTAAGCGTTGCAATACTAAAAAGATTATCAAGACGGACACTGTTCCAAAAATCTTTCTTTTCAAAATCAGACATTGCCGCCAGCACCCGACGCAACTCGCCCCAACCAACGGGATACCACCCTTTGCCAGGCAGGGCTTCCATATAACAGAGCCTGCTGTTTTTCTTAAAAGAGTCATCGGGAGAAGAAAACCAGCTCGTTTTTTCCTGGATAGGAAAATAATAGAGATTGGGCACCAAACCAGGCATATCGCCTGTCATTATGGCAGAGGCCATGGACAACACATCCTCACGCAACTTTTTGTAACGGACAAAATTTCGCCTGACAATGGTGCGACGTACCTCATCTTCCCTGGTTACCTTATCACCCCCAACAACCAGATTCTCAAACTCGTCACTGACATAAATTCGAGACAATTCCTTCCATTCATCCAGCTTGCCCTCAAAAATCAAATCCGCTTCACTGGCAGCTACTGCTTTTTGAAAGGCAGCCATCTTCAGGGCATTTTTGCCAACCTCGGTCGATCTTTCTGACAGATTTCCCCAGGTCGGTCATCAGGGAGAGCAGGCTTCGTGCACCGCCTGGGCGGTAGGTTATGCTGCGCGCTCCTATTATAACAGCGCACCGAAACAGGGCAGACGGTTGACGAAAAGTCAAATTCCAAGCCCGGCATTTTTCGATCGGCAGGATACGATTTTTCTGAGTTGTATCAATCAGTGCAACAT
>PJEL010003048.1_pt1 | contig 14685 bp, 22 predicted proteins | sample 1853271 | NCBI WGS metagenome assembly PJEL01 (sample SAMN08108733, study PRJNA415343) | Invertebrate metagenome, whole genome shotgun sequencing project. | host: Globobulimina | place: Sweden: Gullmar Fjord | collected 2015-08 | reverse complement strand
GGCATTAGAGATCCGCTGGATTCACGTCGACCGGCGTGGCGACGTAGCGAACGGTAATTGCGGTTCTCCCGCTTCTCCCACTTACGAGCATCTGCGGCAGCAACCTCGCCGCCGACGGTATTCTCGAGGACGTCGGCCATCGCTCTCGAGCGGATTAGTTCCTCCGCAAATTCGGGTTGAGTCCAGGCATTGCTCACCGCATCGGCGGCGCTGGACGTGAAGCCGCCCAGGTCGCGCAGGTAGGTCAATGTCAGGGTGTAGGCAGCGTCAGGCACCGGCCATAGCCGCATGTCCTGGCCCTGGATCGCAAACTTCTCGGGCTGCGATACGTAACTGACGTTGTGCCGGTGACGCTCGATCCAGCGATACGTTACCTCGTCGAGCGGATCCGTGTACTCGCCGCTGCTGTAGAGCATCCGCAGCAAATCGGCTTCCAGGAAATCGTTCGGTGTGGCGTAAAATTCTTGATTGGCGACGGTGCTGGTGGTCGCCCGGTAGGTGTTAAAAACAAAGCGCCTGGACTTGTAGAAGTTGACCGCGGACGTGATGGCACTCCGGATCTGCGCGTCGTATTCCGAGCCGCGGTTAATGTGGCCGCTCATGCGCGAGGCCAATGTCGCTACATCTGTCATTCCTCGATTCTCCTGGCGCCCGGCCTCGCCCCAGGTTCTGGCGGCAGTTTACCTGTTTTTCCGCCGCGATGCCTTCGCTATCTTGTCGCGTCGACGGTTTCGCGCAACCCGGTTAGTGAACCATCGCGCATCAACGCCACCGCCAGCGCGTAGCTGGTTCCGTGCCTTGTTCTTGTGGCTATTGCCCGCCATTACAGTTGCCCGTACCCGCGGCGTTTACGCGGCTTCGTCGCCTGGCCGTAGCCCCGCTTCCGCTTGGACTTTTTCATCTTCCCTGGTGACATGATATGCGCCTCCAATGTAGACGCCCGCCTGGTCCATTGTGACCCGCAGGCTGGCGCAAGGATTCTTGCCGGCAAGCATATCATTCAATTCGAAGCACCAGGTATCGGCCTCGAAATAATTCGTCCAGCCGTGCCAGGGACCGCCGAGCGTGAAGTGCGGCAACCTGGCCGGCGCCTTGCTATGCACGGCAGGATCCAGGAGCTCGTTCCAGTCGCCGCCAATCTCGCCGATCTCGTCATCGTCCAGGCCTGCGAATTGATGCAGGTCCAGGCCCTCGTCGTTGTTCGGATCGATCTCCTTCCAGTAGCGATGCTCGCAGTTGATAATCATCAGGCTCGACCAGTTTTTCCTGGCATAGGCGGCCTGCCTGGCACCCAGGAACTTGCGATCGCCCTCGCGCACCTTTTGCTCGTGCTTGCGCACCATGACCGGCTTCTCGTCGCCGAGCTCGGGGTACAGGCCGTAGACGCGCTGCTTCCACAGGTCGGCAATGTTACCCAGGCACAGCATGTCGCAATCCATGAAGATCGCCTCGCCGCTGAATCCGCACAGCTTGGGAACCAGGAAGCGCGCATTCGAGAACTCGGTCGAATCATGGTCGCCTCGAGGCCGTTGCCACAGGTGATGATTAAGCACGGTATTGCCGACCGGCGTGATCGACACCGGCACCGAGCTCCTGGTGATGATGCTATGCGCCAGGACGTGGTAGGCAACCGGCTCCGCCGGGTCGTAACCGATGAAGATTCGAATCATAGGGGGCTCCATTCAAGGTTGATCCGGACCAGGTTGGCGTCCGAATAATGTAGATCTTTGCAATACGCCAGGGCGGCCGTGAAGTCGTTCTCCCTGGCCTTGGCACCGCCGCAAACCAGGTCGAAGCCGTCGCCGCTCACCGACGGATCGCTGACGTGCTCATAGCTCACCACTGGCGCGATCGCGCAGCCCGAGAGAACCAGGAGCAGACTAAGCAGACATTTCATTGGGCACCACCTGGAACCTGGAGCGGCGTTGAAGCGCATCGCTTTCGCGCACGATCGCCTGAATTTCCGATTGATCGCCAGTCTCGAGCACCACTTTTAACCAGGCCGGCACCATTGACACCCACTCGCCGCGGACGTCTTTCTCGAACTCGAGCGGCGAAAAGGTTTTGAACACCTTGCCCGCCTGGCGCTTGATCCACTCACTCGCATCTTCGAGACAGTCGGCCTCGACCTCAATGCGCAGCGTAATGCGGTAGTCGCTCATGCCGCGGCAGCTTTCTCCAGCATTGGGTCAAAAAAGGCTTTGCGCTCGCCTTTCGGGTGTACGAAATATTTGCCGGCAATGTCCTCGTCGGCAGATTCTGGCGTGTAGTTCCATTTGTCGCAGCGTTCCACGCGGACCTCGATCTGCGACCAGGGCGTTTGCCTGGTTGTCTGGTAGGGCACGGTATCGCGAATGGATCCGCCCACGAGCTCGCGTAACGCCCACTGGTTGCCGTACCAGGCTTGCAGTTGTGCGCTCATGAATTTGAGCCTGTCGCGCATCCACAGCATGGCCTCGCGGGCGCCCTGGGTGTTCTCGAGCGCCAGGATCCCGTAGTTATAGGGCATCTGTTGGGCAGCGCCGACGATCTTCTGGCCCTCATCGTCGCGCGCTACGTGGTCGCGCCAGGTGCAAAGCAGGTCCCAGGGTTTCTCGCTGTCGAGTGGTGCCGGCGACACGGCGATCGTATCTGCATCAACCAGGAGGGATCTGCGATCGAAGTTCGAACTGAGGCAGTAATGGACCTGCGCTTGCAGATTTGCGATCATGTGCGGAGTCGAGTTGAAATACGGGATGACAATAGACTCATCAACAGCCGAACTCTCAAGGATTTCATGGAGCATGTCTGCATAGACGAACACCCTGGCCCCCTCGTACACTCGTTTCATGCTTTCGGCGGACTTCACCGCCATTTCGGCGTAATCCGCGCCTCGAATCCAGTAGACAATATTCAGCATCGCACCCACCATACGCTGTCGGGCATTACCTCGACGAACATCAGATTGAAAGAATCGGCAACCGCACGCATCACCGGAGGAAAGGAGTGTTGGAAATCATGACCAGCAAGAACGCCACCGCTACGCACCTTCGGCGTCCACCGCTCGATATCGTCGAGAACGCTTTGATAGTCGTGCGCGGCGTCGATGAAGACGAGATCCTGGGAGCCGTCATCCACAAGCGGCGCCGCCTGGGCGCTGGTCTTGCGGTGAAAGGTGAGGCGCTCGTCCCAGGGCTCGACGCCCTCCCAAAACTCGGCCTCTATCGCCTTGAAGTCCCAGGCCTCGTAACCTTCCCCGCCTTCCAGGCCGCTTTGCTCCGGCATCTTGATCCAGGGGTCGAGGGCAATGACGTGACAGTCGGGGCAATGCTCTAAGACGTGAGCCGTCGTGCGGCCCTCCTTTGCACCGACCTCGACAAAGGTTGTGAAGTCTTCCTCGCGGATGATTGATGCCAGTACATTCCAGCGCCTCATTGCTTGCCCCCCAGGACCACCTCGAGGTGATCTTTTAGATTGTCCATCGGCTCCTGCCAGTCCTGGCCGTGCTTGGCCCTGAACAGGCGGATATTGTTGCCTGGATACCAGTACGCTCGCTTACCAGTGAGTCCGTAGCGCCAGGCGGGAGCCGCCGGCGCCAGGCAGCAAGTCGGGTGGTCCAGGCAGCCCGCCAGGTGAAATACCGACTGGCAGACCGTTATCAGGCAGTCCGTGGCTTTCACCAGGGCGGCCGTATGCTGGTAGTCGAAGTGATGATTCACGGCGCGCCAGTGGACGATCTTGTTCGGCCCGAACTCCTTGTTGATCTCCTCGACCATTGGATCCACGGCCTCGTAGTCCAGGCTGACGAAGAAGTAGCGATCGTCGCCCAGGATCGGTGCCAGGTGCGGCGGCCTGATCGTGCGGTAATGGCGGTTGGTCTTGATAACACCGCCCCTGGTTGCCAGGCCGATGATCTTGCGGCCGTTCGCCAGGGCCTCCAGGCCAGCGCGATATTCCTGGGTTTCGTCGGCCGGCGCCTCGTAAAACGGCGCATTGGCTTTCCAGGCTTTTGTGAACGCCGACCTCGAGGGCCGGTAAAACTTCGCCGTATCTGCCAGGGCCACGTAGAGTTGTGCCCGCTGCTCACCGATCCAGGCCGGCGCCTGGTCGTTCTCTTTCCTGGTGGGGCGGACGGTGATATCCGGATGCGCCTGCTCAAAGAACCAGGACAGCCTGGGATGACAGTCAAACGTGACGTTATAGTCCTTTTTCAGGTCGTAGAGGATCGAGCCGAACATGAGCTCGTCGCCGATGCCCTGCTCGCCGTACACGATCAGAGCCTCGTTGCGTCCGCGGTGGAGCTCGTGCCTGGCGTCGGTGAGGTACTTTGCCTCGCCGTAGGTGTGCAGCAATCGATCGGCGCCCAGGCCCGCCTCATAGAGCTCGAAGCCCTTGCGGAAATTGCCGAGCTCCAGGTTAATCAATGCCGCGTTCCACCTGGCGCGATCGAAGTTCGGATCGATCTCCAGGGCGCGGTTGATAAACTCCAGGCCCTCCTGGGGATTGCCCTCATTGATGTAGCACGCCGCCAGGTTCGTCCACGCGCTTTTCGAGTTCGGATCCAGGGCCACGGATTGATGCAGGACGTTGAGGGCTTTCGGTGCCTGGTTGAGCCTGCGAAACGCGGCACCCAGGTTAGCCAGGGAGGTCGCATTCGGCTCGAGCTCGATGCTGCGCTCGTAGCACATGGCTGCGAGGCTGATCTTGTCCAGGCTGAAAAGGTGATTGCCGGCGTGATACCAAAGCTGCGGTATATCCGGGTACTGGTCCAGCGCAGGCCAGAGCAGCGTATCAGTTAAGCGTATGTTTTCTTCCGCGACAGATTGACCAATCTGCTCAACAATCGCGGCGAGGCCGACCTCCTTCGCCATACTGTTTTCTCCCACATTGTAGTGGAGGGCCCTAAACGGGCCCTCCGGATCTTACTCAGTCATCGATGTGATAACCGACCGTTAGGTAAACCGCCTGGCCGGCAGAGATAACACCGGATACGATCGTCAGATCGATGGTGTCGTACTGCACGGCTGCATCGTCCGAGAACTCGTACTTGTAACCGAGCCCCAGGTTCGCATAGAGCGGATTGTCGGTAGCCATCGTAAAGGACGCCGAGGCGTACCTGTTCGGATCTCCACCGTCGCCAATGGTGAGATTGACGATAGCCGGCGCGGAATTTTCAGCAACCGCTCCGGAAAGGACGACGGAATCAATGATGGCCCCGTTGGGGACTTTCAACATTTGGATAACGTCGGTAGCCGAATGACTGTGATTCGCCAGGTACTTTGCGCGAATCACATTCGAGCCGGCATGGATCGCACGAGGTTGCACACCTGATGCGGCTTTATCTGCTGTTGCGTCTGCCATTAGATTGCCCTCCAGGTTAGCCGTGTGAACGTGCGGCTGTAGAAACGACGATTGTAGCGAAATCCGAACCGTTAAACCGATTCTTTTTCAGCCCCCAGATACTGCCCGCGCCGACGCCAAGCTGGTTGCCGTAGTCGAACAGTTCCTCTCGCCATGAATAAGTATTCTTGCCGGACTTGCGTCCGAACGCGATGGAGCCTGCTTGCGCTCCACAGAATACCGCCCGACGCACGGCAATGCTGCCAACGCCACTTGCAGAAACCGAGCCCTTTGTAGCGCGGGTCGATTCGTGCAGGATCACGTTGTTATACATGCCAAGCGCACCCGTAAAGATCGGGTTTTTAGTGACGTTGCCACCTGTCATTGCAGCCTTTTGGATATCCAGCCACTGGCCTGTGGTGGTGCTCGTCCGCAGGTCGTGAACTTGGAAGGGATGCAAGAACATGCAGTAGTAGTCGTCGCCGCGCATCTTCAAAGGCCGGATTGGATTCGGGGAACCCACCGTCGCTTTTTCGCGTGCCACGTCGATTACCTGCAAGGCGAACGTATCGCCGACGGTAATAAGCCCTTCATTTGCATGAGAGCTCCCGACCGCCTGGGAGTGGAAGATAACGTGATCGCTATCAGGCGCAAGTGCCGCCTGGGACCCCGTAAACTTCGTATCCGTTTGGTCGGAATAACCGCATAGTTGGTTGAAGAACGCCGTGTCGATGCGATCCGCCCACCAGTCGGCGAGGCCATCTCTTGCTTCCTCGCGAACGGTGAAGGGTACGCGCTGCTCGGACATTTTGCCCTCGCTTCGCACAGCATGGCGGAGTTGATCGATAAACACGTTATCCGTGTAAATTGACAGGGCCTCCTCGTTGCCCTCGAGCGTGCCATCACCCGAAATACCGTCGCCGGTTAGCTGCATCCGGAGTCCGAACCGAATGCGATCGCCTGCATTCTTATTCAGTTCCGTTTTGATCTGTACCAGGGCGCCTTTCTCTTTGGACATAAATTGCAGCGCATATGTCCGTTTTAGGGCTTCCTTCATCAGATCCGCAGACCAGTGCTTTACGGCCATCGGGTGATTAACGCCATATTCTGAAGTGGCCATTAGCCATTCTCCTATGTGGGTTAATGATCTCGATGTTTGCCTGTATCGCGGGCAGCGACGTTGCCGAAGCAACCACCTGATATCGGTCAGGAGAGCCGAGTCGCCTGATATCGGTCAGGCGTGCCGAGCAAACTGGTTGCGAGCCCTGGTAACGCTCCAGGCTGTTCCGGGTTATGAGCCCAGGCTGTTCGCTATGACGCTCGCATAATTCCTTATCCGAAAACCTCCGACATTGCCTGGTCGAACTCGTCTTGCGGCAGGCTTAGAAGGCTGTCGAGCTCCGAATCCGGTGAACCGGAGCCTCCGAGGCCCCTGGCAGCATCTTTACGATCGGCCAGTTCCTCGGCAGACTCGCCGGGCTCATTCGTCTTTGGTGCTTTGGCAGGAGTATATCCCAAAGTCTTTGCGAAGTTGTAGGCATATTCGGCAGGATTGCGACCTTGCTGGATGATCTGAGCCGCCGTTGCAAATTCCTCGCTGCGAATGTGGTTCTGAATCGCCACCGCAGTTGCATCGGGGAACGCCATTTGTAGTTGACTGGCGCGGATCGTGCGCAGGTGCTCGAGAGCCGGCCAGTAGTCCGGCGTTGTCTTCGCGAACTCCTCCTCCTGGCTTGCGGCCACCGCCTGGAGAGCTTGAACCTGGCGCTGCTGGTCCATGTGCTGGTGTGTCTGCCCGAGCTCGTCAGTGGTTTGCTTGACTGTCTCCTCGATACCGCGCAGCTTGTCGACGGTCGAGGCGGCCTGCTGATCGACGTAGCCCTTCGGGTCCTCCAGGTAATCGATCTCCTTTTCGGGCGGCAGTTCCTGGGCCTTACGCATCGCAGCGATATCCGCCTGGAGCGTGTTCAGCTTCTCCAGCTTGATATTCAGTTGCCCGATCGTCTGGTCCTGGGCGCCAATGCGCGCCATGAGTTTGTTGCGCTCCTCGGTGAGCACGGCCACAGGTACGTGATGCTCGTCCTCGTCCGGTTTGCCGGCGTCCTTGTCGATGACGTCGGCCGGCTTGTCGTCGCCAGCCTGGTCGTCCGGATCCGGTGTCAGGTCCTCGGCCAGGTCGACCGGGTGTGCCTCGTCTGCGCCAGGTTCGGAGTCTCGAGCTCCTGCCAGGTCATCAATCCATTTTGCGTCGTCTGCTGCTTTTGCCATGTCGTGCTCCCATTATCCGCCGGCGGCTGTCTTGCCAGCTTCGGCCAGTGTTTTGCGCTCTTTGGCGCGGTTCAAATCTGTGATGCTTTCGTCCTTGCCGATCTCGGTGGTGCGTTCCTTGTCGGACATTGCCTTTTCCTGCTGCTGTGCCTGCTGCTGTTGCGGATCCGGCTTGAGTTTCTCTTTCCACTTCTCGGCCAGGTCGGTCGGCAGCGGCGAGTAGTCCAGGATCTCGGGCGGAATCGGTACGCCCATTTTGAGCATGTGAGGCAACATAAGTTGCAGCACGCCCCAGACGCGATCCTTAACATTCGCGGCCTTCGGTGCTTCATCGACCACGACGTCGAACTCGAGCGTGAGCTCCTCCTTCACCAGGGGAATATATTGCTGGCCCTGGGCGGTGGTGATTCGTGCCAGGCGGCCGTCACTAATGTACTCGCGGATATAGTAGGCGAGCATCCGGCCGTGGTCCTTGTAGTAGCGCCGCAAGGCATCGAACGCCCAGGCGATGACAGTCATGGCTGCATCTTTGCGCTGCGCCTCGACCACGCCGGCCTGGACTTTGTTGGTCAGGCCAATGAGCTCGAGATTGATACCGGACACTTCCGGCACCGAGGTTAGCGCGAACTGCATCAGGCGATCGAGTCCCGCCGGGTACTTCGCCGGCTCCTTTTCCTTGATCTTGCCCTCGGCGAGTGCGCCGTCCTCGAGCCAGGTGATCGCGTCAGGCCTGGACCATTCATCCTCGGCCCTGGCAGGATCTGCGAACGCGCCCTCCTCCGCCATGAGTCCGCCCTTCGAGCCGGTCGACATGGTGTAGAGGATCGTCGAGAACAGCTTATTGGTCCATTGCTGCGGATCCTTGAGTCCGCGGCCGATGCCGTACCAGGTGTTTTTGTTGCGATCGCGCTTGCCGGTCATACATTGCCAGGTGAATCCCTGCTGGTAGGGGCTCAAACCCTTTTCCAGGATATGCTCGCCGGCGGCGAAAATGCGCGTGAACTCGCGGCCCTTTGTCCTGGTCGCCTGGTACTGCACGCCGTTCTGTTCCAGGACCTGCTTCATCTTGCGCCATTGTGGCGTGGTGAAGGTCTTCGTGCCGTATTGCGTTTTCACCGACACGGCATCGGTGCGTTCCCAGGACTCGAAGTGGATGACCGGCACGGTACGATCGACGCTAATGTCGAAAGGCTCGTGCTCGTATTTCCAGGCCTCGGTTGCGTGGTGGACCTCATCGTCGGTGATCTCGGGCTCGATGCCCATCTGTCCGGTAATGTTGTCGTATTCCTCCTCGCCCCACCTGTCGATAATGTCTTCTTTGGTCATGCGCTTGATGCGCATCCGCCACCTGGTATCGCGGATATTGCGACGGCGAGCTCGCGGATCCCAAAACATTTCGAGCGGATCCCGGCGTTCGACCGATATATCGCCCTCGGGGTTTTCGTCGAAGTTGAGCTCCATCTCGACCCAACCCATGCCACAGGTGAGCATGTCCAGGAATCCCTCGGACTCCTCATCCTCGGCATCGGCTTCATCGCGGACCCAATCCGCGGCGCCGGTCATGAGCTCGTTCACGCCCGAATCACCAGGCTCGCGCGGCAGGTATTTGACTTCCTGGCGGTTGGTGATTTGCAGGCCACCGATGGCGTCGATGAACTTGCCGGTGATGTTGAAGGTCACGGCGGGCCGGAGTTGCTCCAGCATCCGCAGCCGATCTACCTCGTCCCATTGGTCGCCGGCAACCATTGCATAAAGTTCGCGGGCTTCCTTGCGCCACGTATCGGTGTACGAGTCTCCCTCCTGGTATCGGCGCTTTAACATGCCAATAAGGTCGGAGTCGTCTTGATCGAGTAACCTGGTCATGCTGACATAAAGCTCCTGCCGGTTTTGGGATCGGCGTAACGATCGCGCTTGTCGGGCTCCCGTAGTTTCGGCCAGGTTACGGACATATCGTGGATTCGCGACATCATATCAATAAAATCATCGTGAACGGGAACCGGGAAGGACATTATCTCCTCCTCGATGATCGTGTCGATCAGTTCCAGGACTTTTTTCTCGTAGTTGGTGATGAAGATCTGATCCGGTAGCCACCAGCGTTCGGCCTTAAACTCGGGAATCATGCGCCGGATCCGGTCGTTCTTTTTCAGCGGCCCGCCGAGCTCGGTGATGCCGAAGCGGTAGTTCCGCTCCTTCATTTCATACTTGATGTGCTGAATATCGGAGTCTTTGCCGTACTGCTCGTAGCCGACTTTCGGCCGGCCCCATTTGCGATGGAGCTCGAACAGCCTGGACGTGCGCTCCTCGAGGTTGAGTCGATCGCGGATGCCATCGAGCAGGTAGAAGTTGTTATCCGGGGCCAGGCCGATGACGCCCATTGCCGTGTAGTCGGATCCTTTTTTCTTGTCGTTCGCCGGATCGCAGATCAGGTAACGGTTCATCTGTTTCCAGGTGTTGCGCTTGCGCACGTCGGCCTGGTCGAATCGCATGATCCAGTCGCGATTGAAACCCTCCTGGGTTCCGCGGCTTGGGTTTTGCAGTAGTTGGCTGGCGGCTGTCACTGGTCCCATTCGCTCGACTTTCTCGTCCCACTGTTCCCTGGTCAGGAATACCGGCTCGCCGGTGAGTGTAGCATCCTCGGTGCCGGCGTGGATCCTGCCGATGGCCGCGTTCCTGGATAAGATCGTGCGATAGCTGTCGGCCCAATGGTAGCGGGTGCCGATGTACCGCTCCAGGGTTTCGACGCTTCCCAGGTTGAGCGAGAGCTCCCACATTTCCGTGGTCTTCTGAATCATTTCCGGGGTATTCACGCTGGCCCGGACCACCACGTCATCGTAAATCAGGACGTTGAAGTGTTTCGAAATCGGCTGGCCATCGACCAGGCCCCAGGCCTCGACAGTGGCCTCCTTTGGATTCGAGCTCCTGATAACGGTAATGCCGACGTCCTCGGACCATTTTGGCGCCTGGGATTCTGGCCTGGGATAGAGGATATCGGGAAACAGGTCCTGGAGCTCCTCGTTAAATTCGAACTCCTGCTTGATCTGTCGCAGGAAGGCTTTGGCGATCGGCCTGGTGTGACTGAATATGCAGAACGTCGGCTCCAGGCCCTTCCAGTGGAACAGCGGGTCGTCGCCGTGGCTTGCCAGTATGTCCTGGATTGTCTTCGCGTAGGTGATGATCGTCGACTTGTAGTGGCCTCGAGCCCAGAGGTCCAGGTGGCCGTTCGGCTTTTCCTCCACCTGGCGCACGCGATCGAACAACCAGGGGTGTTCTACATCAGCCCTCTTGAGCAGGTATCGGAGCAGGAAGTAGAGATCCGTCCTGGCTAAGTTCCGTAAAGTCGCCCTCAACAATGGAGCCGACAATTCCGTCAAGGATTGCATGAACGCGGGATAGTCCTGGAGTTTCAGCTTCCGGGTCCGGGTCATTTAGGCCCCCTTCGATACGTGCGGCAAGCAGTTTCGGATGGACATATGGTGCCGCGGCTTTGGCGGCCTCGAAGCGGAGCTCGTCGGAGATAACGGGGTTTCCGTCGTCGTCGACCTCCTCGTCATTGAGGACCTCGAGCATATAGCCGAGCGGCGACCGCTTGAAGGTGCCAGCGAGCTCGATGTTCGCCTGGGTAACTTTGTTACGTGATCCGCGGGGTCTTGGCATGGCACCGATACAATATCTCAGATCTGTGATTTCCCGTAGTTTACTGCATTTCCGGTTGCAGTTTTCCGGGGGGCCGGCAGATATGAAGGTGGACCACCCTTCAAGGCATAGTGTTGTGGGAGCAAACACCCTGGCCGGGTCGCCTCAAAGGGCGGCCCAGGGGGGAGTTTACCGCAATTTGTCCATGAGTCGATAGTCGGCCGCGTAGATCTTCTCCAGGCGTTCCTGGTATTGGGCCAGGTCAGGCTTGGGCCCGTTGGCGGCGTGTTCGCGGTAGAGCGTTGCCGGTGGCAATCGGAGCCAGGAGCGGAGGTTTTTCCAGTCGCGCTCGACATGCGTGAACCAGAACACGAAGTCAGGCTCGAAGTGGAGCTCGCCGTCGGAATGAGGCACGAGCGCGTGCGTGCTACCGAACGGCGCCTCTACGCGCCAGTTGTAGTAGTCCACCTGGGGCGCTACATGGGTATGGATCGGTTTTCCGTCCTCCATATCGCGAACCAGGCGCTCCAGGTTCTTGTGCTTGCCCCACAGGTTTTTCGGGGTCGTGGTGCAGGCGAGCGCGGATCGCAGTCGCTCGATCGGATCCCGCAGGCAGATAGCGATCTTTTTTCCGCCCAGGTGGTTGTCGCTGGTTTGGCTGACGGTTGCCATATCGTCGCGGGTGCGGTCAAAGGTCCTGCGCATCGAGGTCGAGCAGCACTTCGGATTCATGACCAGGGTTTGCGCGTATTGGGTGTAGTACCAGAAGGCCATCAGGCCGGGTCCAGGATAACCAGGAACATGCAGGCGATCATAATTGCCAGCACCAGGAGGCGCCAGGTCTTACCTTTCAACGCCGACCAACCCATTAGCTCCACTCGTCGAAGTCGCGGCTCACTCGCTCCAGGGTGCGCAGTATCGCATGGAGCCACAGGCTTTCGCGATACTCGCCCTCGGTCATGTTGTTGACCAGGATCAGGTCCAGGCTTTTCATGCTGGTGCGGCCGTCCAGGTAGTCGTGACAGGATGAGCAGACGTGAGCTCCGCACAGGTCCGGTGCTTTCGATCCAGTGCCGGCCATCTGCGCCAGGTTGCAATGCGCCAGGACGACAGTCTCCTTGTCCTGGTTGCAGATATTCGGGATCCAGGCGGTGCAGGCCTGGCCCTTGGCGAATTGTCGTAGGTTCATTTCACACTCCGGGGTGTGCTGATATCCGATCCAATGCGGATCCATGCCACAAGAGCACTCCTTCATCGGTAAAAGCCCTCTACTGTTTTTCTGGGCGGGTCGCCGGCGAGCCAGCATTCCTCGTTACGCCAAAGGTTCACGACTATGGTCGGCCGGAGTAGTGGGTCCAGGCCGTTATCCCAATCTGCAAAGCCGCACTCTGGATTTGCAGCCAGGGCCATTTCTTTCGCTTCGTCTGGTGTCATCATTCCTCCGGGTCGATAAAAACGCAGCCGGCCTCGGCGCCCACCTGGTAGACGCGCTCCACCATTTGCGACATTTCCGTGACGTTGTACTCGCTCGTGCCTTTCGGAATCATCCTGGCAGGATCGCCTGGTTTGATTCTGACCGGCTTGTAGATGCCGAACTCGGTCTTGAAATAGTCCTTAATGTCCTTCGCCGAAAATCCGGTGTGCTCCGCCAGGTCGCCGAACATCGCGTGCAGTTTGGCGTTCTGGTCGTTTGTCCTGGGGCGGTGGAATTTCTTGAGCGTCACGGTTAGCTGGTCGCCGGTCAGTACGCCGGCGATCGCAGCCTTCCGTGCAAAGGCCTCCAGGTCTTCGATGGACCTGATAACTGCCTTCATTCGAGATCCGCCACGAATTTCCACTCGCGGTCGAGCCACTGGAACAGGCGACCGCGGACAATCGCCGCAACCGCACTGACCTCCATATCGTCCAGGTCGTCGACTACCACGGCCTGCTGCTCGAGCCCGATGCGATGGACGATCAGTTGGTGCTTGATCCGATCGGGTCCGCCCGTAATCTCGGCGAGCTCCTCGTAGCGCGCCTGGTTAGCCAGTAGCGACTCCTCCCAGGCGGCTCGCATCCGCTCGATGCTTGCCTTCACAGTTGCTCCAGGCGCTCGGTTTCCATTCGCAGGTGCGCGCAAAGCCTGTTGAGGTTGCCCAGGTGCTCGTCAATGGTGCCGAGTTTATTGCCGCCGGATATTTTGGCGCTCGACCTATCCTCGGTTGTCGGGCCGTGCTCTACCGGGCCGGCTACCAGATCGAGGGCATTTGTTTGCCGGTTCAAAACCGACTGGAACTCCGCCATAGTTGACTCCAGCCGTGCGTTGATTTCGTCTAATGCGCCATTTGGTGCTGCGCAAACTTCAGATCCCACTTGTGCCATCGTTTGCTCCCTTTTCCTTGTCGATTGCCGCGGATGCGGCGTCCCCGACTTTGCTGGCCGCCCATCGGCAGCCGTCCAGCCAGGCTAATTTCATCATTGATTGAACTGTCGTCACGGCCAGGTGATCGCCTGAATCCAGGAATTTCTGAAACGCCTGGTCCAGTTCGTCAGGCTGTAGCTTGAGTTTCTCGGGCATTGTTCCTCCGTATTTCATCGAGCGCCAGGTCGGCGCATTTTCGGCACCTGGTAATGTGGTTGGCGCCGTCGTAATAGATTCCCAGGTCGGGGCCTAATTTTCCGCCCGCGCCACAATCGTCGCAGGTAAATCGTTCCGTAGACAGTCCCACAGCGTTGAGGGTTTGCTGTCGCATATCGCCAGATCCGGATAGATCGGGCGGGGTTGGTGGACCACCGGCTCCGGCTGGTTCATCAGTGCCCAGAACACGATCAGCACGAATGCCGTCATCATCGCCAGGAACACGCCCAGGATCGTCATTGCCAGGCGGTCGATCAGTGTCTCGCGAAAGGGGTTCATCATCGAATAAATCTCCTTTTTGCTGTCGATCGTTCAGGACCTTTTGGATCGCGTCGGCCCTGGTAAGGATCTTTTTAGCCCTGGATCTCAGATCTGCCAGGCTGTGCTCGATCTCCTCGATCGTAGCGGCTCGGGCGATCTTGTAGCCCTGGGCGGTGTTAGATATGAAATGTCCGGCATACTCGTTGCAAATCTCACGGACCTTTGGTCCTGGCATGTCGATGTCTTTTTGCTTGCGCCACTGACCATCTTGCAGGATCTTGAATAGCGTCCTGGCATCGTCGCGGCTAACCGTCATGGACGGAACTGCCTGTCGAGTGCCTGGCCGAGTTGATGCGCCGCGGATCCGGATGCGGCCTGTTGGCTTGCGGCTTGCAGGCCACCGAGGAAACCCAGGCCCTGGGCGCCAAGAGTGCCAAGCAGTTCGTTGTTTCCAGTGCCAAGCAGCAGGCCTTGAGGTTCGCCTGGTTCCGGTTGTCCTGGGCGTCTGAAATCAATGCCTGGCGGCAAAGAGATCGTGGGTTCGTCGATCAGGGGTAGTAGTGGTTTTCGTTTCATGTTTCCTCCGA
>PJEL010003047.1_pt1 | contig 14699 bp, 15 predicted proteins | sample 1853271 | NCBI WGS metagenome assembly PJEL01 (sample SAMN08108733, study PRJNA415343) | Invertebrate metagenome, whole genome shotgun sequencing project. | host: Globobulimina | place: Sweden: Gullmar Fjord | collected 2015-08 | reverse complement strand
TGCGCTCACAACAATCAATCACAATATTGTTGGCGAAACTACTTCCCGCCTCTATTGCAACGCTGCCCCAAACAATGGGTCATTTAAACGTCGGGGCAATGACCCGCCTTATGCTGTCGTGCCATTATACCTCAAACAGTATGAGTTATCATGTTCACAGTGCAACTTAACATTAGTCGCATCATATTCGGACCTTTGAGACTCTTATAAATCCAACGGCCTCATTTAGAGCTTTATGGGACACGTAGTTGGGCGGTAGGTTTCCTGTAGACTGTGTATCTATGTGATTCATTGTTGGGGTCTCCGAGGTGATTCATTGTTAGGGTCAGTGCATCACTTGAGGCATTGGTGCACTGTGTCGGTTTACCAATGTAGAACCGAATTAGAATGTAGAGGATGTTGCATATTTTTGAAATATTTGAGGAGCTGACTTAAATATAAGATATAATTATCATATTAAACTCCCCATAAATGGACCGTATGTTTTAGTACATTATCGACGCGACCGTTAATGATTATCAGTATTCTTGCGCCAGACTCAGACGGTGCAACCTGAACCTAACCATAATCCTAACCCTAACCCTAACCCTAAACCTAAAACCATAGCCCTAAACCCCTAAACCCTAAACCTAAAATCCTAACCCTAAACCTTATACCTTTAAACCCTAACCCTAACCCTACAACCCTAACCCTAACTGAGGCACAAACCAACACAATGTCTGATGTTGATTATGTCATCCTCCTTCTTTCCTTGAGACTATCCGTACCCTCTAGATAACTGGTCTAGCCATAGTGTACTTGAGTAATAATACCTCATGCTCGGTGTTAGGCACCAGACCCGAACCAATGAGAATGAAGCTACTTCGAAGCCTCCAAATTTGGGTCGAGTAGGTAAAGTGGCATCCTCACCAGCACCGATATCTCCTGGAGGACACAAGAAGAGAGGCTTGGTGGACGTGACAAACAGGGGGAAAGGCATCAGTGATGTTATTACTAATACTAATAAGCGGTCGCAAGTGTTGAAGGGACCAGTGTCTTCTCCCGTGCAGAAGCATCATGGCGTACCTTCTCTCGTGCAGAAACCTCATGGTTTATCTGAAGCAGTAAAAGTGTACAGCGAGGTGATACATGGCGAACTGGAATGTTCTGCGGGTCGATTGGGCGATGAAGAGGACGCTCTGGTTGAGGCTAAGTTGCGTCAAACAGATTTAGGATTAAGTAACCGCATTAAGGTCGTGAAAGGAACTGTTCAGCACTTTTTGTTCCCGGCTGATGATAATAGCGGAAAATGCTTCAAAAGGGTAAATACTACCACCAGGATGGAAAAAATAAGAGACTTGAGTAAGTGAAACGGAAGTGTGGAGGAAAGATGGAGTTACTTATTCGTTGTGACTGCATGTACTAACAACAACTTCTCTGCTGCACCCTCTTTTGTTTTTGAAGATGAAGGTGCTCCTCGGCTTCTCAGTCCATTGCAATTTGAGGTATTTGAAGATGATCATCCAGATGAGGATAAAACGACGACAGTGCCACCAGCAGTTGATGAGAATTTTACCATTGACTGGGACTAGGGTTTGTATTATCTCAGAAACTGGTACACGGACTACAAGATCCGAACCCAACGTACCTCCACCACTATTGTGGTTGGTGTATATAACTGTGAAGAATAACTAGGGAATTTTGTACAGATGGCACCAAATCATTCAAGGGCGAATAAATCACTTCTTGGTTGATGCAAATACATTGCCCGAATTGTAAATGGTAGTAATATATCCACATTATGAAAGGCTCTTTTGTTTTTCATCTCTATCTCTTTCTTTAGAGCCAACCTGTTTCATTTTGGGCGTGTTATTGGAAGCAGAACAGAAAAGTTTTTCTCTCTCTCTCAATTAAATGCAGATGCGGTGGCATAGCTGTAGTACAGACACAATACACTGATGTTATGTTAACAGTCAGGTTCAGAGGGGGGAAGAGGGAAGAGTGATGAGTGGCTGTGAAACAATGCCTAGTCTTTCAGTTACACCTTTTGTAACTGCATCCTTTGCTCGTAGACATGTGGAACTGCTACATCACACTGATGAGCCACCATCCGTTACACGAAAGATACAAAGTCATCATGTTTAAATGAAAGAGCATACTACACACAATAGGTGTAAAGTCAGTACAGCGCTCTGTTCGCCATTTTGAACCAACCCTTCGTGAGTGATGGTTCCGCTCTGGCATGTCACGTCTCGCCTGCCAGCACTGTCTACATAATGACTTGTCGTTGGGGGAGAAAGTAACATCCAGGATGTCGAGTTGCGCCAGCTTAACAAGTCTAGGTAAGACCCTTACCCAGCATTTTGCGACTCATCGTTGGAATCAGTCTACCCACTGAACCGACATTTAGATGGCCCACTGTTGTGTAAATAGGTTTAGGCCCCGCTTCATGACGCAGTATGAAGCAGCAGTTAAACAAAAGTGTAACTGACAGCGTGTAACTCAACTGATAGCCTAGATTATATGACAACCATTCATTCCTCGATTTTATGACAGCCATTCATTCGACTATATTTACTACTAAATCGAGATACAACTATTTTTCCTTTTAACGCTACTATATCAGTGGATACAGCAAACGAAGTGATGAATCAGAACTTGTCTTTCCTCTTTCGGCCTGTATATTTGGTATCCGGCCGAACCATTTTGCCCTGCCTGCGAGATCGATTCTTCTTCTGAATGACCCAGTCCCGTCCGCTGGATTTGTGCGCCTTACGGGATGGCCTCTTTCTGCAAGAAGAAGGCAAAACTTGTACAAAATTATTTCTACCTCCTCCTGCCTCTACAACTCTTTCATCTACCGCTCTTCCTTTAGGAGCTTTGTAAGTTTTGTCAAAGCTTAGGACAAGGTAGTGCTTCTTCGCTTTGGTAGAGTTAGGATAGTCCACCACTAGTCCTCCTGCGAAACCTGCCGCCGCAGCACACGAAGATATCAGTATAGCTTGATCAGGGGATTCTGGGTAGAACTGTAGGGCAGCCCGAGAATTGCGCTTCAGCACAGCATAGAGGCTTGAGAAAAAACGTGAAAGTCGGATCTTTGCAATCTGTTCGCTTGTCTGACGGTGGGTGGTGGGTGCATGGATGTGGTCAATTAAAATTCAAATTAGTAACCAAACCTAATCCAAACGTGGGTGGTGTATAATAATACCAGGCCAGGCAATCACAAGCACAGACATTTCCATATAATACAACATCACCCACCTGTTCATAGCAGAGCCATTGTAGAGCGCTGACACTAATGCAGCCATCAAATGTTGCCTCACGGAAAGGTAAAAAAGTTCCCATATCATGCTAAAAACACAATAGGCGGCCGCCATTAGGCTCACTCACACACACAGTTTTGATAGTAGTTGTACAATAGACTGACTACTCCATCCTTCAACCGTGCCTACGATAAATTCATAAACTTACTTCAATTAAATCGCCACAATCAATATCATCCCTATCCAAAGCAACGTCAAGCATGGAACGGCTAATATCCGTACCAATCCACAAGCATCCTGCTTCCTCTTCCAAGACCCTACCGCTTAGTCCTGACCCACAACCAACATCCAACAGCAGTCCAGGAGACCCCTGAGGAAAGGGAAAGATTGCACATTATTCATCTAGATAGAAGCCACCGGCCGGTCGGGACTAGGAAAAGACGAAGAAAGTAAGAAAGATTTAAAAACTAATCGTAGCCTTTCTCTGACCACCACCACGGACCGCAACAACAAGGTGGGCTGCTTTGCTCCTCAGAGGTGCGTGAAGCTAGATAATACAGGAGCATTGAGTAGCACTTCAGAATCTATATCCGATAGGCTAATATCAATCATATGGTTTGACAGGAAAGCCAAGAATCACTCTGTTAGCCAGACAAGACTAATGGAGTTCGTGTCCTTCAGCTCATTCATACCATAACAGCGAGACATAAGCAGTGACACAGGAAACACAAATAAAAACACCACCGCATCTCAATTCATGCTTCAACTCACGCACACACACACACAATTACTACGTACGATATATATATAATACCTTCGGACGGTTCAGCAGTTCTACACAACGCCGGGCAATATGTTCCTGGATTGCGACTATTCTCGACCCAGTGTTGTACTTACGAGCCTCCGTGGCATCATAGTAGTCCTCTGGCCGCTGTTGCAGCTCTGGACGGCCCATATATTCGTCCTTATAGAGTGTCTAAATTACTGGTGTTCCAATTCGATTAGAAACAGTGGATCGCATACAGCATTGTACGGACTTTGGGTAAGGGTTAAGGATTACGAGTAGAGTTAGGATTAGGATTAGAGTTAGGGTTAGGGTTAGTGTCAGTGCACCACTACGGACAGTTAGTATACGCTTCGTCGGTTTTGCCCTGGAAAACCGACGTAATGTCTAGAGGACGTTTTACGTCGGTTCATGACGTTGCGAGAGCTCAATGACGCAACTGAGCCACTGTGTAGGCAACGCCTGAACAGAATATATGTTACACCGTTTACGTAAGTTATTTCAGTTACGTAGGATGTGGCTGTTGGTATAAACTGAAAAGACAAGTGGTCTTCCCACTTCTTCTTCACCACCCTTATCATTAGGATAGTCAGATTCTATAGAGTCAAGGTCAGAGTTGAATAGCAAGGAGCGGAACAATAAGATGTTGTTTGTGAAATACTCTGTGACTTCCCCCTGCAACTCAGGTGCCACTCGAGAAGTTGCAAGAGATCCCAGTGGAACTACACTGCAGTAAGTGTGGAAACAAGGGTTCGTGTGAGTAGTCCTTCTGAGGAGATCCCAGTGGATCGATGCTACAGATAGCAGGGAAGGTACGCGCTGTGTGACCACCAATCGGATAAAGGAGACTGGCATGTGAAGTGGTAAGCTGTCAAAGACCTCAGTAAGGAGCAAGATGTTTACGCCTTCGAGAGGGCATTGCGTGGTGTACCGAACGAGAGGAATCTGTAGATGAGGAGCCCTCGACCTGTGGAAGGTCGAGCAAGGAATTATATATCCAAAGGATCGTGGATTGACGGTCGCTTGGGGACCCAAATGCAAGGCTACTTAAATATAATTTCATACAGTTAGGGATTTGGGTTAGTCTACAGTGTATTTACAACAGTGAAGGTGTAAATTGACACCACTTTCTCTGGGTTAGGTCTAGGGTGGAGGAGGGTTGGGGTTAGTAGGTAGCGTACCCAGACAGTGGTTATGGACTAAACATGGGGATCGATGACTCTATCGTTGTTTGTGTTCCTACTACTGAGTATACCAATCTCATTCTTGGCTAAATTTGGGGAGTACGTACATTGAGTGCGCAACATTTTCCAATCGTCATGATGCTTAAGCTTCAGTAGTATTAGTAGTGTCAGCTTTCGTCCTTTGGCACTGTCTATTTCCCAGAAAAATGGATGGATACGCACCCACCCACACCCCACATTACAGTCCCCTAAAATTATATTTTCACATTCGTAGGGTGGTATGCAGCATGTGCTGGTTTTGCATAGTTTGCTGTCAAACCATTGGTTGTCTCTACTGGGCGGGTGGGCATCAGAGGAATATGGGGGCCTTTTAGTCCCTTTTTGTAGAAAGCTTTAGATGTTTCATTCTGTAAATTCGACCCTTCTCTGCCCTCATCCAATCCAAAAGATTTACTTATTGAATAAGATCGCTCTCTCTCTCTTCCTCACAGACCCAATCTTATCAATATATCAATTCATGAAATATCAATACATATCTGTGTGTGCTATTACTCACTGTGAACAGATCAGCCACTCTCTTATTAGGCATGTCTAAAGAAATTCGAAATTCAACAAGTATGGACGACATTTACAGTTATAAGAACCCACCAACACTTCTATGCCAACGCACGAGAGAGCGTTGTTGTGTGTCATGAAGCAAACACATAGCACCAACAACAACTCGAGTAGTGTCAACATGATATCAAGTATACCACTGGGATGTCTTACGAGGGAAATTTGTGACGACCTTCCCAGCCTGCCGCACAACCTTTTCAGCCTGCTTACGCTGAGCCTCCTCCATTGCCTAAGGAGGAGCAGTATCCATCGTGTTATTAAGTCAATGCTTCTTCTTCAAGACGTGTAAAACCACCAACGGTGATTCACTCCTTACCTTGTTTTCCAGATATTGTTGTCGGCTTTTCGCTTCTCTGATCCTTGCTCTCTCCTCAACCTACAAACAAAAATGAACATTTAATAATTTCATGCAGCAATATTATAGTATTTACGCCACTAGTTAGTGTAAACACAGTGTTAGAGGAATGACAGCGAGAGAATGAAGCAAATCGTCACATTGATTTTAATACAGTGATTGCGTACCTGGTCCTGTAGTAATTGACCATGCTTCAATTTTTGAGCAAGGTACTTTGTAGCCTCTTCTCTCTCCCGTTCCTCATAGGCAGCATACTCCTGGCATAAGGCATAAACATGATGATGATATAAGAGGGTGGTGAACGTAATAAAAACAGGGTATAGGGTTGTTCCATTGCATCTGGCTTTCGCAATGAATGAATATGTTCTAGGTATAATTGCGATTCATTGGTATGCACACACTGCACCACATCCAGCTGATAGTTGACAACAACAACCATCTCTCAAAGCGTCAATCTTCTTTAACGATTGTTCCTACCCTACCATATTACTAATTACACCAGTCGGAGTAATAGCAACTCATCATTAATGGATATATCAAGTGCAAACGTACATACCCTTGCATCATCTTCCAATTGCAAGTCAAAGTAACGTTTTCCCTCTGCATTCTGCAACGCTTGAAAGCGGAGCTGCTGCTCTCTGTCTCTGTAAACCTGAGTGGTGGATGGATATGCCTCAATTTTCCATTCTATTCAGATCACCCCACATCTGAACTTAACACCACATGAATGGACCACTACAACTGTACAGTCATCCAATTATTAAATACTACCTCTTCCATTAGCCGCTGAGAGGCTTTGTCTCTAGTAGCCAGTTCAGCATCCCGAGCATCCCACACCTGGGGGTTTCGATTTAGACACAAATATAACAGGGTAAGGAACTCATCAGGGGGAGAATAAAATGGAGGAGGGAGAGGGAGTGGAGGTGGTAGAGGTAGGCTATAGGCAGTGAAATGTAGTGCTGCATGTGATGAGAAAAAGTGGCGGGATCAGATCTGCAGGAAAGAACAGATCAGGGAAGTATGTACAAAGAGGACGGGAGACCGGTACTACTCCTCCCACCCTATTTTCTTCTTTCAGCCGTATTTCATCCAAAGCTGACTGGTCATCAGCTTCTTTAATCGTCTATGGCCAGTAGTAACGGATTCCATTAGCAAGGCAAGTACGATATGGGAGAGTACATAGGGTATGCAATATATCATGGATAGAAACGATGTGAGGGGGGGAATAGAGGAGCGCAGAACAATTACTGGAACAGCTCAGCTCTATCGAGGATGTAAGTACAAACAAAAAAGGCCAATTTTCGCTGCTACGTCAAACAAGCACGTTATGTTTGTCCATGGGTAATGATAGACAGGGTAAGGTAGTAGCATCTTATGCCTACTTGTTCCTTTAGGTAATTGTGATAGACCCTCAATCTCTCCTTCTCAGCCTCTCGCTTAAAGTGTTCATCATTCTGTAAATACATTAGCAAATTAATTATTACCAAGGTTGAATGTTGTAGGAATTGGGATTGTAGAAGCCACCAATCTGGCTTCTCTGTTTAGAGTTCATGGCTATGGTAGGATAGGTACATTAAAATCGGGCAGGCAGCAGCAATTGAAGATCAATAAGTTGCTCAGCTATAAGGTGGTAGCATCATCAGAATGCTAATGATTGTACCTCTCCAGCTTTGTCTTTTTGCATGGCATAGTGCAGCAGCTGTAGGTCCTAAAGATAGAGAGGGACAAGTAGTTAGTCGCTCAGCTCAGCAATATGCATCACACACACAATCAGGCATATAAAGAATAAATGACATAGCAAGATGAAGGTATGTATATATCCATTTACTATTACCACCATCCCAAGAAAAAACAAAAACACTAATACACCCACCTCATCCCTCTCCTGTGCCTTTGCATCCTCCCGCATGTGTAGCCTAGCAGCATTCACTTTTCGGACCTGTGGTAGCAGGTCAAGAGAGATGGAGTGGAGAGCACGCACGCACTGCTCTCCTTGAAGACAGCCAGCACAATCAATCATCACTCGGCAGTAAATCCACAAACCTCTTCACCCCTTTTCATGGCTTCTTCATGAAGAACCCGCTCCTAAGCAGGAGAGAAAGGGCAAGAAAACAGTCAACTAAATCCAGTATTATACAGACTTAGAAGTCTTGAAAAGGTAAAGTATATCATCATTGCAAGAAATAACCGTGAGCCACCATGGTAGTGTAATTACATCTGTTCAGCAAATATCCATTCATCAAAATTTTACTACTTTCTCACATGCAATTCATCCTGCTCTGCATCCTTCTTCAGTTTATTGAGCATCTCGCGGTCCTCTGCAGCTTCTAAGCGAAGTTGATTGAGAATACGTTGGGAATTGAGACCAGCCTATGTCAAGGTCAAGTGGAAAACATAAGCATCGGTGTGGTGATGTTGTAGTAAATAGACAGAAAGGGCACCGACTACTAGACATAGGCAGGCGGCTACCAGGCGGCTACCAGGCGGCTGCTGCTGCTACATTTTCGTACTGATACTGAAACCCCCTTCAAATTCTCAACAGTTCTGCTGTAAACTAAACCCTACACTTCACCTGCTCGTCGAGGGATATTCTGGACGTGCAGCAGTAATATTGTTTGTAACAGAGAGACAATGAGATATAGTGAAAGTGGGAGAAAGTAGTATCAGAGGACTAGCTAGATTCTGTTTCACTTGTTCAGGCGATCCGCTTCTTTTTGGGCATTATCGCGCTCTTCAGCTGCTAATGACAAATGAGCCATATTGTCAACCTGAGGGCCGAGAGTTAACTATAGATGTTGTTGCAATAGGCTTGTTTCAACATTGTAGAGTGTACGAGCAGTACCAATCAGCAGGCTAAGGTCACAATGTCATGCATTACACAATACTATCCAGGATTGAATGTTATCTGAATATGATTAAACGATATAAATAAAAAGGATTACCTCCCATTGTTTCTTTTGTCCTCCTCTGTCTGTACTGATCTCCTCATTTCACGTTCTTTCACCTGTAAAAGAGGGAGTACACAAGATGTGACCGACCATTTTAAATGGATGAATTTTTAAATAGTGATTGGATATATTTTCTGTAACTAGTGGTCTAAATGAACAACACGTAGGATGTATATTGCCCTGAGTTTATATTGGGTGGGCTACGCATATCGATGAACCAAACCAAACTGTCATATGTGTCAAACAAAGACTTCTGACCAAACAAGCCATCAGGCAACGTGCATGCACGTACGAGATCACCGACGTACGTACCTGCTGCAATCGGTCCTCTGCAAATGCCTTAGAAAGAGTTCCATAAGTATAGACAATACTTACATTATCATCTTGTCTTTAGTATACACCCGGGTGAAAAGATCAACCAATATTACCTTCGTGGTGGCAACAGAGTCCAAGGTCCTCGCCTCATCACAGGCTGAAAGCCATTGCTTGTCATACCTTCCAGGTAAGTTTTCTTAAATACAAGTACTACTCCAAATCTTTGCAGTATATGACTCCAACATACATCGACTGTGCAAATTTCTGACGTTCTTCCTCTCTATCCACTTGTAGTTTGAGAGCCCTTTCTTTAATCCTCTCCTTCTTCTGCTCAGGTGTTTCTACCCTTAAATGGAGCAGGTAAGTCAGCAAACTGCCATTTGTTTGGGTTGAAACACCTTGACGTTTGTTATATATATATATATTTTTATATCACATCAACGTTCAGGTCGATCTGGAATCATCACGTCCTCTCCACAATATCCGTAACAAGAACATGAACCAAAACACGGACAAGAGCGTCAGATAAACGCACCTAGAGTGTACCTCTGCCTCCCACTCCTCCCTCTCCCTGTTGTACAGATCTACCAGTAGCCTTACGAATGTAAACAAATGGAAGTGGGTCAGAGCCCCATCTGTCGCAAACTAATACTCAACACGTTAAACCAGAATCAAGGTAGTTCGTCTTTGTTAGAGAAACCAGCGCATACCTTCTCCTGTTATTCAAAGCTATCTCTGCTTCGTGCTGGGCCTCGGAGTGTTCTTCTTTAACCCTCCGTGCCTGAGTTTGTGTTTAGTATTTTCAAGTGTGTGAACTTCAAGCCTTAGCATAACCAAGCTTCACCACAGCTCTAAGATCTTTATCATGAGACTTATATCACCGCCACCATTCAACTCATAGAGCTAGGGTTAGGGTTTTAGGTTTAGGGTTAGGGATAGGATTAGAGTTAGGATTAGGATGCCTTAATTTTAAGCTTACAAATTAAGATTCAGGTTGGGGTTAGAGTTAGAGTTATCTCTCTCTCTCTCTATCTCTCTCTCTCTCTCTCTTACCGTAGCTCTCCCCATCGTTCTCTCTTCCCAGCATGCCTGTTGATGGGCTTTTGAATTGCGCTGAAGAGAGAGCTTTGCCTCCTCCAATATTCTTTCATTTTCCCTTCTACGTTCGATTGCATTGAATCCTCGAACTCCTGAGCCTGGGAAAGCCATTGAAGCTTAGGCGTTAGGGTTGGGGTAACGGATAGGGTTAGTGTAGAAATTCCTGTGATGTAACATCCTCTAAACCTCGCTAGTGTACCACAACCTACAGTGGTGCACTAACAGTTAGGGTGTGTATATCAGAGTGTAGTTACATCTATTGAGGTGTACATATGGACTACTTTTTCAGGGTTACGTTTAGGGTTAGAGTTAGGGCTTAAGGTTAAGGTCTAGTCAAAATGGGCGTTGACATGAGGAAAAATGCCAACTGGTGAAAGTGTAAAACGGATATTCTGTGTGGCTGAATGGCTTATGAATCAAGTAAATGGAAGGAATGTGATTCATTCTATGGTTATTAAATCCAAGCAGCAGAACTGCAATGCGTACTTGCAATTTTGAGCAAAACCTTGTTTTGCGATGTAAACATTATCTACGTCTATACATGAGAAAAGGTAAGGAGGGAACAGGGAAACGGCAGGCTACTAACGAACAAATTGGAAGAAACTTCGTTGTTGTACCACTGGTTGCATTGGACGATCTCTTTTTATTGATCTAAGGTGAGGTGACCATAAATGCAACAAAGGGCGGTGGTATATCAGCAAGAACTGTAGTTATAATATATGCAGAAGGAAAAGAAGAATTGGATAACCTGATGCAGGGCAAGACCTCCATGAGCCATGCAACCACATCTTCTTCGACCTTGCACCCAAACAAGCACAGTATCCTCAGGCGAAAGAGACGAGCCATGTGAACAGCTGCAGATCCCATAACACTAGTGTGGCTCAGGTTGAGATGACAAAGATGTGATAATTTTCCAAGGTGAGCTATGCCCTGGCTTGTTATGTTAATGTTCTCCCTTAGGTTTAGTTCTTCTAGGGCGACTAAACCTGCCAAGGATGCCACACCATTATCTGAAATTAAGCCACCGCATAGCTCTAGTCTCACAAGTTTTGTCATTTTTGGTAAAATTGGGAACATTTGGAATTTTTGTCCCACAACAGAAAGGGGGGGGGGGGAAGTCAGTCAATCTCACCACCACCGTACAGTGCTACAGACAACATGTGGATGGATGAAAGTAGATGATAGAAGAATTTGACTGTTGTTAAACGCCCAAACTGGAAGAGATCGATGGCCATTAATGTAAAACAATCCTTACCCCAGCATCAGTGATTCGGGCACTGAAAAAATCCAGAGACGTAAGGCTAGGTAAGGTACAAATCAATTGTAGATCCGCATCTCCTATTTCCCTACTATCAATACTTAGAGTATGAAGGAAGGGGCATCTAGACAGAGCAGCAATGCCTTCATTGCTCAAATTGCTGCAGAATAGGTCCAGGCTTGACAGTTTGGGGAGGCCAGTGGCCAATGATATTACACCTTCAGGCCGGACGCACATTGTCAGATTAATAATACTCAAGGTTTCAAGGCAATAACCATGTGGATTAAATTAAATTTTAAAGTCATTACCATCCTTTGTTAACCTTGAATCAGCCAAACTGAGCCTCTCGAGGCTGCTACCCAGTTGAGCCTAACAGATAGAAGACATCAATAGTAAATGCAGAGAAGATTTTGGATGGGTATGTAATCAATATGGCTTGACATACTCCATGTAGAAGACACTCAAACCACAACACACACATACCAATGATTTTACTGCGGAATCTCCTACATAGCAGTAGTCCATGTTCAAGTCCGTCAGGGCAGGTAACTGTGGGAAATGTACAGGGCAAGTATACTGCGTGAAATGTTGATATCACCAATGCAGATGTTCAGCCATTCGAAGTACCTGGATTTCAGCAGGGGGGGCTGCACCAAACAAGGATACAGTGTGGTCCCTAATACTGGTTCCCGAGAGACTCAAGCTCCTCAGGTTAGCATACCTCCCCCGGGGTAAATCGATTATTCGTTGGCAACCACTGTCGTCCACCATTTTTAACCAGGAAATCAAAGATTAGGAAAATACTGGATGATAATCCTTTATTCTCACCATCCATTGCCCACATGTTACTCTCTAGTACACACACCTTATGTCCAATAACTCCAGCACCTTGCAATCATTCAGTATGGTTTCAATGCCGGTACATGTGACTCCTTCACAGCCCACCAAAGAAAGCTCACGCAATGATGAGAGGCGAGCCATATCCACTGAATAATGGAAATAAATCGTCGTTGGATACACACTACATTAGATGAAGAAGAACAAGGGTGTTGGCACATTACCTAAAGTGGCATCACTAATTTTTGCTCGTGCCACTGAAAGCTTTTCAAGCTTTGAGAGGCCAGAGAGTACCACAGACATTGATTCCTATGAATGTGTGTGGTGTATTAGGAGATGTTGAAAGTAGTAGCTTTTACAGCCAGTGTGTGTTTCTTCTTCACCTTAAGTTGCGGGTCAATGTCCATTTCACTGCGTACAGCTACGGCTGTGCATCATTATGCCATGCATTTCGGTGATGGGAGAAGAAACATGATTAGGGATAAACCAAGCACAGATTATTACTAGGGTTAGGGTTAGAGTTAGGACTGAGTTAAGATTGTTAAATATATCCCTAACCCTAACCCTACGTACACCTCTATAGATGTAATTACATATAACCCTGACCCTAACCCGAACATAGTACTAAAGAATACAATAGGCACGCAGGCAACAAACCATCAGGTACTTCTGCAGGTCGGCTCTGGCAGTTACTAGAAGCAGCCACGGACAGCCCCTGGCAGATATCAAGTTAGGAAGCAGCAGATTGAAAAAGAGTTTACAATGATAAGCATCTGTGCAGGAGAGAGAAAACAGGGTGTATCTTTCATGCCTGGCACCACCCTATATCCAAGCTTTGTAAATCTTTTAAAGAGGCCAGGACTTTCAGTCCAGCGGCAGTCAAATGATTGCACTGGCTCAGGCACAGAAATTGTAAGCATGGCAACCTTGAAATGCCAATCTAAGGATTGAGTTTGGGACGGTGGTGTTGTTGTTAGGTTAGTTATTTTTGATGGGACGAACAACACAGCAGCAACACATCTCAAGTGGGATTCCGACCAGTGCAGCATCACTTATTTCGCATCCTTTCAGCTCGAGACTACGTAGCGCTTTAAGTTTTGGAAGATGTTGAATGCAACAAAAATCATCCACCCCAACCACACATGCAAGGTTAAGTTCTCTGAGGGAAGGTTTTGCCTTTACACTTTCCAGGCAAGCTAGTGCTGCGAGCACCTCGCTACCACACCTCACGCCATGGCAGTTACTCAGATTCAGGCATTCCAAATCCTGCGTACAGTGAGAGGAGCAAAGTAAGGATTGACTACGGCTAGGGCTAGCTGTTCCACCAGTACTTGAATACCAGTAACGCATATTTTATCTATTACTAGCACGCTCGCAAAACTTCTGAAGCTGCCACTTGTTGTACAAGAATTTGGTCGGGAACAACACCATCATCACCTCCGGTGCTTCGTTTTTGCCGAACACAACTTGGGAGAGTCCAATATCTGTCACTTGAGTACAACTAGCCAAGTCCAGACAGCGTAGTGAAGAGCAGGTCATGGAGGCCAACCACGTGTCATCAACATTGTTACACCTTCTCAGATTGACCCTTTTCAATCTGCAGCCTTTGAATGCAGAGAAAGTTGCCAAATTAAGTGCATCGTGATCTTCTAGGCACTTTTAAGAAAACAAAACAAAACGCAGCATGGGTGGGGTTAAAGTACATAGGATTTCGTTGGTGTAAATGTGCTCACTACTGGATAGAAAGCGATTGATCATAGCATACATCCAATAGCTCCTGTAAGAAACTTCGTGGAAGTTGCATAAGAACATCTCCGATTAGGTGTATGTTCATGCAGATACACTGCTTACAAAGCTCCATCAAAGAAAGTGGTTGGCCATCAGCTTCGCGTGCATTTCATATAGAAAAAAAATCCATCATTAGACACAACGTCGGCCGAAAAAAGGCTAAATATTTGAATTACTGAGAAAATCAACAAAAACTCCACTCCTTTAAGCTTTAGGGGCAAGAGCCACACCTCCACATTTGTCCCACCAACCTACACCCAACAGGCACAAACATC
>PJEL010003046.1_pt1 | contig 14700 bp, 8 predicted proteins | sample 1853271 | NCBI WGS metagenome assembly PJEL01 (sample SAMN08108733, study PRJNA415343) | Invertebrate metagenome, whole genome shotgun sequencing project. | host: Globobulimina | place: Sweden: Gullmar Fjord | collected 2015-08 | reverse complement strand
GTTACGGATACTCCTTTCCGCTGGTGTCACAATGGACAAGTCTTTTGATATAATGATCAAAGTAATAGGAAACAATGTATATAGAAGGGCGCTAATCAAAACAAAAGAGGATATCATGCTCGGAAGCCAGCTGAGTCATGCGATCGAAAAGTACAAGACTTTGTTTCCGACACTCGTCTACCGGATGGTAAGCATAGGGGAATCTACTGGTGACCTCCCCGGACAATTGAACTATCTCTCCGAATTTTTTATAAACAAACTTGACGATTTGTCCGCAAAAATGGGCAAGATGATAGAGCCAATTATCATCCTCATAATAGGAGGCCTTTTTATGGTTATTATACTCGGGCTGCTCGCACCTATTTACGATCTTATATCTGCGGTGGGACAGTAGTATGGATTTCCTGACCTTTTTCGGCCTTAAGGAAGACCCGTTTAAACTCTCGCCCGACCCCGCATATTTCTATCCCTCCTCAAGCCACAATGAGGGGCTGCTCTTAATGGATTATTCGATAGACCAGAAAGAAGGATTTCTCCTGATCATCGGTGACCCGGGAACCGGCAAGACAACCCTGCTGAAAGTATTTCTGGAGAAGTGGAAATCGAAGGCAGAAATCGCCATCGTCCTGACCCCCCGGTTGACTCCGGAGGAGTTTCTCTCCTCAGTTGCCGAGGACTTGAATATTGATTACGGAAGTCTCAATAAAAACGAAACGATACGGGCTCTCAGAGATTTCATGACACAAAAAACCTCTGAAGGCAAGCGCGTGATTATCATTGTCGATGAAGCCCAGAACCTTCCTGATGAAACTCTTGAGGAATTGCGTCTGCTCTCAAACCTTGAAACAAACAAAGACAAGCTCCTGCAGATCATTCTCCTCGGTCAGCCGGAGCTGGAGTCAAAATTAATGTCGGAAAACCTCCGTCAGCTGAACCAGCGAATTGTGACGCGGGTGCACCTGCTACACTTTAATCAGGATGAGACACAGGACTACATTAATTTCAGGGTAATCAAAGGGGGTAAAGAAAACCTTCAGATCCACAAGAAAGCCAGCAAAATCGTGTATATGTTAACTAATGGAGTACCACGGCTTATTAATATGCTGGTATCGAGGTCGCTTATGGCTGCGTATCTTGAAGAGAGCAATATCGTCCTCCCCAAACATATCCATAATGCCGTAAGAAGTCTTAATCACAGCGAAATGAAATTGAAGGACAATGTGAGGACCGCTTCTATTGCCGCAGCTGCCGCTCTAGTCCTGATACTCGGAGGATTTTCTTATTTCTATTTATCCGGATTAAAAACTGTTGCAGAAACAGAACCCATGCATTCAGATGAACAGATGCAAAAGCCTCCTGGCGTCAGTTCTAAAACAAATATAATTTCCAGTGACACCATTGACGTGTCCCCTTTTAAACTGATTACCGTAAATGTGGATGTCGCAGTTATAAGAGTCAGTCCTTCGGTTGATGCGGGGAAAATCGGCTGGTTATTAAAAGGCAATCAGCTCGTTGTGCTTCGTGAATCTATGGACGACCGGAACATGAAGTGGTACCAAGTACCGTTTCAGGGCGGGAAACACTGGATTGCTGCAGAAGTAACCGAAGAGGTAAGGGTGCAATAGGACGTTTCTTGCCGAGCCTCTATGCACCACCTTCCCTATTCATCAATAACATTATTCGCTGTCTCACCCTTACCTTTGTCTTATCGTCGGCTGCGTCATGGGTATAGGCCCGCCTGTAGTATTCTACAGCCCTGTCCTTCATGCCCTGCGTATCATGAATCCGCGCCAGGCCCAACAGGCCTTCCAAGTCTCCGAGCTTCATAAGTTCCGTATAATGTGCGGAGGCAGCAGCATAATCACTTTTTCGTTCGTTGAGAATCGCCAGGTTTAACAGGGACATCTGATTATGTGGCTCCAGGACGAGAGCCTTATTAAAATAAACTTCTGCTTCAGACATTCTTTCATCCCTTGCATAGGCAATTCCCATGTTGATTAGGGAAGGGGTATGGTTTCCATCAATTGCTAGTGCCCTCTGTGTATGCTCAATCGACTCATCTATCTTTCCCAGCTTGAGATATATAAAGGCAATAGTGTTTATTAGTGTAATATTATTACTATCACTTTGCAGGACTTTTTTATAGTCTGCAAGCGCCTTTGTATATTCGTTGTTCACTTCATGCTCCCTGGCGCTATAGAGTAGGGCGTCATGATTGTAGTCCGAGGAGAGTTCCGCCTGAATGAGTGGAGAAGGAACACTTTGATCTTTAGCTTCTTTCGGACTTTCGATTATGCTCTCTGCGATTGGGAGTGAAGCAGATTGAACGAATTCTTTTTTATCGGAAGGAGTTGCTTTTACTCTCACTGCTTCAGCAGACGTCGTCATTGTATCTGGAGCAGGTACAGCCTGTGCCGGGTCTGAGGGTTGAGTCGGCGATATATTCCCGCGTCTCTTCAGCCTGTCCGTTATGTCCGGACGAGTTAGGACGGCAGTGTCTGAAGAGGACTGATTAAGGGAATTAACAAATAGTATTACACCGATACCTGCCCCTATAAATATTATCAGTATGATCGACAGAAGCACGATCTTATTCCTGCCGGATTTCATGGCAGAACTCTGTACAATATTCTGAAGGTTGGGCGGTACTTCCCTTTTTGCCTGTGGCTGCTTTATCTTTGATAATAAATCAGCAAGAAGACTCATAAATTTATTCTTCCAAAATTATCAGGCAAAAATCTACTCCTCAAACAGCTCCTCATCATCCTCATCTTTTTCAACTACTCGCGCGACGCTGATAACCTTGTCTTTATTAGCAAGGTCGATGAGCTTCACTCCCTGGGTGGCCCTGCCGATGAGGGAAATGTTCTTCGCCTTCATGCGAATCACCTTTCCGCTTGTAGCAATTATAATGATCTCATCATCGTTCGTTACCTTAAGCACGCCGACAACTTTACCGTTTTTGGGTGTGACCTTTATAGTGAAGACCCCTTTACCGCCCCTGGTCTGAAGCCTGTATTCCTTGGCCTTAGTACGTTTCCCGAAACCCTTTTCCGTCACGGTAAGCAGCAGGGTTTCGTCATCAAGCACATCCACAGACACAACTTCATCATCCTCTTTAAGCCTTATGCCCCTTACTCCCTGGGCCACGCGTCCCATTGCCCGGACATTGCTTTCATTAAATCTAATGGATGATCCAGCGCGTGTACTGAGGTTAATATCCATCGTTCCGTCTGTCAGCCTTACACCGATAAGCTCATCCCCGTCTTCGAGTTTAATGGCATTAATGCCGGTCGAGCGCGGGTTGCTGTATGCGGCCAGGGCAGTCTTCTTAATCACGCCGCGCTTTGTCGCCATAATGAGGAAATTGTCATCTGTGAATTCCTTGATCGCAAAGACTGCGGTAATTCTCTCTCTCTGGGAGATCTGAAGCAGGTTCACGAGCGCCTTGCCCTTGGCTGCTCTTCCCATTTCCGGTATCATGTAAACTTTGAGCCAGTATATCCGGCCGAGGTTAGAAAAAAACAGTACATTATCATGTGTCGAAGCCGTAAAGAGCGTCTCCACAAAATCCTCTTCCCTCGTCTCCATACCCATTGCACCTTTTCCGCCTCTCCGTTGACTTCTGTAAAGGTCAAGGGCATTCCTCTTAATAAATCCATTATGGGAGATCGTTACAACCATCTCCTCTTCAGTGATAAGATCCTCAATGGTAATCTCTGCCGCAGCATCGGTGATTTCCGTACGGCGCTTGTCCCCGAATTTTTTCCTTATGTCCAGCAGATCTTCTTTAATGATACTGTCGACGAGCGCGGGGCTTGCGAGAATTTCCCTGAGCCTCGTAATCTCTTTTATAATCTCCTCGTAGTCAGCGACTATCTTGTCCCTCTCCAGTCCGGTCAGTCTCTGCAGTCTCATTTCGAGGATAGCTTTGGCCTGAATCTCCGAGAGTGGGAACTTGGTCATCAGTCCACTCAGCGCCTCATCCGGGGTCTTGGCTGCACGGATAAGCTTGATAATTGCATCAAGGTTATCAAGGGCAATTTTCAATCCCTCAAGTATGTGGGCCTTTTCTTCAGCCTTTCTCAGCTCGAACTTCGTCCTTCTGACAATCACTTCACGCCGGTGTGTCAGGAATAGTGAGAGTATTTTCTGAATGTTCAGGACCTGCGGCTGGCCGTTTACGATCGCGAGCATGTTAATGCCGAAAGTAGACTCCATGGGAGTATGTTTGTAAAGCTGGTTAATAATGACCTGCGGGATTTCACCGCGCTTTAGTTCCATTACGACCCTGATGCCATGCCTGTCAGACTCATCTCTGAGGTCAGAGAGGCCTTCAATCTTTTTATGGCGGACAAGCTCGGCGATCTTTTCAATCAGCCTCGCTTTGTTTACCTGATAGGGCAGTTCGGTTACTATGATGCTCTGCCCTTTTTTGCGTTCTTCAATCTCTACCGTTGCCCTCATTCTCACAATACCCCTACCAGTATGAAAGCCGTCGTTGATCCCTTTTCTCCCGTGAATGGTAGCGCCGGTAGGAAAGTCAGGGCCTTTGATATATTTCATCAACTCCTGGATCGTTATGTCCGGATTGTCGATCATTTTAACCAGGCCGTCACAAATCTCGCCGAGGTTATGCGGCGGGATATTGGTTGCCATTCCGACCGCAATACCCGAAGAACCGTTAATCAGGAGATTGGGGACTTTTGCAGGAAGGACGACCGGTTCAAGTGTTGTCTCGTCAAAGTTAGCCGTGAAATCCACGGTCTCCTTATCAATATCAATGAGCATCTCTTCTGCAATCTTCGTCATACGTGCTTCTGTATAACGGTATGCCGCTGCACGGTCACCGTCAATAGAGCCGAAGTTCCCCTGACCGTCAACGAGCATGTAGCGCATATTAAAATCCTGCGCCAGCCTGACCATTGTGTCATACACTGCCGAGTCGCCATGAGGGTGATACTTCTTCAGCACTTCGCCGACCACACCAGCACATTTGGAATATCTCTTGGAGGGAAGCAGCCCCTCCCTTAGCATTGCGTACAGTATCCGGCGCTGGACAGGCTTCAGCCCGTCTCTAACATCCGGCAGTGCCCTTCCCACGATTACGCTCATCGCATAATCGAGGTAGCACGTCTTCATCTCATCTACTAAATTTATTCTCGAATCCGCCATTTATTCTCCTTCATTAAAAAAGCACTCAGCGGTCAGTAACTGAAACTACTATTAGCTGATTGCTGACAGCTGATCACTGAATGCTGTCTTTATATATCTAAGTTCTTCACCGATAACGCATGCGTCACGATGAATTCCTTTCTCGGTTCAACCTGATCGCCCATAAGCGTGGTGAAAATTTCATCCGCCTTGATCGAGTCCTCTACAGTTACCTGAAAGAGTGTCCTCACCTCATGGTTCATGGTCGTGTCCCAGAGCTGCTGGGGGTTCATCTCGCCCAGTCCTTTATACCTCTGGATATTGATTCCTTTTTTCGCGACCAGCAAAATAAACTCGAACAACTCCCTGGAGCTGCCGAACTCGTGCTTCTCTTCTTTATAGTTGACGTTATAAGGTGGGTGCCCCAGACCGCTCAGTTCCGCAAAGAGGTTTTTCAACTCCCGGTACTCAGGTGACGACATAAACTCAACATCGATTGCGAGTTCCAGACCGTCTCTCTCCAGCTCTATTCTGTATGATTCATGCTCTTCATTTTTCTTTATAGAATCGGTAAGGTCAGGGAATTCTTTTTTAAGTTGCTTGACCAGATCTTTCACCTGCGTTTTATCTTTTAATAACTCCCTGCTCAACGGGGAATGCAACAGCGACTTAAGTACTTCAGTATCCATCTTCCGTATCAAAAACCATTGAAGAAGCTTTTCGAACTTCGAGAGGTTTTTAATGTGCGGCAGGATGGCTTTTCCTTTAATGCTCTTTCCGTTGACGATTTCAATGTCGTCAACCGCCATCTCAAAGAGCATGTTTTCCAGCTGACTCTCATTCTGTATATACACCTCTTTCTTCCCCTTCTTCACTCTAAAAAGAGGAGGCTGAGCAATATAGAGGTATCCTTTTTCAATTACGTCGGGCATCTGCCGGAAAAAGAAGGTGAGCAGCAGCGTCCTGATGTGCGCTCCGTCAACGTCCGCATCCGTCATAATTACAATTTTATGATAACGTGCTTTTTCAATATTAAAGTCCTCGGAGCCGATGCCGGTGCCGAGGGCAGTGATAAGAATTTTTATCTCATCGGAGTTGAGCATTTTATCGAAGCGGGCTTTTTCAACGTTCAGGATTTTTCCTTTCAACGGCAGGATCGCCTGTGTGTGCCTGTCGCGGCCCTGCTTAGCAGAGCCTCCTGCAGAATCTCCCTCAACAATAAAGATTTCACTCTTTTGGGGATCCTTTTCTGCACAGTCCGCCAGCTTGCCCGGCAATCCTGAATCTTCAAGTGCGCCTTTTCGCCGTGTCAGTTCCCGGGCCTTTCTGGCAGCTTCCCTTGCCCTTGAGGCCTGGACCGCTTTTTCAATGATCTTTTTTATGACTGCGGGGTTTGTCTCAAAGTAGTGACCGAGTGCATCATTGACGATAGACTCGACAATGCCTTTTATTTCACTGTTGCCAAGTTTTGTCTTTGTCTGTCCTTCGAACTGCGGGTTAGGAAGTTTCACACTGATAACGGTGGTCAATCCTTCCCGTATGTCATCACCGCCGATAGAGTCCTTGGAGCTTTTCAGCATGCCCGAGTTTGTAGCGTAGCTGTTCGTCGTCCTTGTCAGCGCACCCTTAAAACCTGCAAGGTGGCTGCCGCCTTCTCTGGTGTTGATGTTATTAGCAAAGGAGTGGATGGTCTCGGCGTAACTATCGTTGTACTGGATTGCGACCTCAACAGTGACATCGTCTTTTTCTTTAAAAATATAAATCGGTTTTGGATGCAGCGTTGTCTTGTTCTTATTTAAATGTTCAACAAATGAGAGGATACCGCCTTCATACATGAAGGTCTCTTTCTTATTGCTCCTCTCATCAGAGATGGTAATGCTGAGTCCCTTGTTCAAAAAGGCGAACTCTCTGAATCTATGGGCAAGGGTGTCATAATGAAATTCGAGTGTATCAAATATCTGAAAATCCGGCTTGAACGTTATCTTTGTTCCTCGCCTGTTCGTCGTTCCGACTTTCTCAAGAGGACCAGCGGGAATACCCCGGTCATAATGTTGTTCAAAATTACTGCCATTCTGTTTTATTTCAAGGTCAAGCCATTCGGAGAGTGCATTAACGCATGACACACCGACGCCATGCAGACCGCCGGAAATTTTATACGATTTACCTTCAAACTTTCCTCCGGCATGAAGCTCTGTGAGCGCGATCTCTGCTGCGGTCCTGTTTTTCGTATCGCCGGGATGAGGTCCCGTCGGAATTCCCCTCCCGTTATCAATGACCGTCACACTGCCTTCTGTATGAATAGTTACATCAATCTTGGTACAAAACCCTGCAAGCGCCTCATCAACGCTGTTATCTATAACTTCATATACAAGGTGGTGCAGCCCTTCGGTACTGGTATTGCCGATGTACATAGCTGGACGCTTCCTTACGCCCTCAAGTCCTTTAAGGACCTTAATATCACCGGCACCGTATTCTTCTGATTTATTCTCTTCCTTTGCCATCTATTTCCCTTCCTTATTCCGATCAGCTCTCGCTGTAAGTGCTAAAATGTCTATTTTATTAGAACCTGACTTCTGCCTTATAAAGAGACGCTTACGTTCTCATCGGCATAACTACACAGGTATAGTTTTTATTGTCCGGCTCACGAAGCAGTGACGGACTAAGAGGCTCCTGTAGCTCCAACTGGACCGACTCTCCTTCCATAGCCTGGAGAATGTCCATTACATATCGCGCGTTATAGCCGATTGTCATCTGATCGCCTTTGTATTGTGCTGCTAATTCTTCTCTGGCTTCTCCGATGTCTGGGTTCATTGAAATCAAAGTTATCTTACTGCTTTCCAGATCAAGCCTTACCGCATTTGTGCGCTCCCTGCTCATAATTGAAGTCCTTTTAAGAGCCTTCAAAAGCGATATTTTATCAATAATCACATGCTTGTCATTACCCTTCGGAATCACCTGTTCATAGTTCGGATACGTTCCTTCTATGAGCCGGGAAGTAAGCATCACATCATCAGTGCCAAAGAATATATGGTTTTTCTCAATGTAAATCGTTATCATTTCATCGCTGCTCTCAAGAAGCTTTTTAAGCTCGATCGCTGCCTTTTTGGGCAGTATTAACTTCTTATCCTCAGAGAGACTCCCCTCAAGCGTTTCCGTAATGATCGAGAGCCTATGGCCGTCCGTGCCGACCATTTTAAAATCAATATTATTTTTGGTGACAACAAAATGCATGAGGAGTCCGTTCAGCGTATATCGGGTGTCGCTTTCGCCCGTCGCATAGATCGTCTTCTCGATCATGGTCTTCAGCGTTGAAGCCTTAATTTTCAGTTCTTCGGACTTGCTAATTTCGGGCAACGCAGGGAAGTCCTCTTGAGGAAGTCCCATCAATTTAAAGGTACTCTTCCCGGAAGTAACCTTGACCCAGTTGTTGTCCTGTGCTTCAAGCAGGATCTCACCATCAACTTCTTTAGCTATCTCAAACAGCTTTCGCGCAGGTATGCAGAGTGATCCCTTTTGAATTATCTCGGCCTTAAGCGGACCCTTCAGAGCAATATCAAGGTCAGTTGCCATTAGCGATGCGGCAGCATCGACCTTTAGCAGAAAATGACTGAGAATCGGCATCGTCGTCTTTTTATCAACGATTCCCTGTATGTGCTGCAAAGCAGCTTGAATGTCTTCCTTCTGTATCTTCAGCTTCATTTCGTCCTCCCGGGGTTACGGCTTGGAGTTAGTATAATTCATATCAATAACTTCTGATTTTTTTTATAAGGTACTCAATTTTTTTCTCAAATTCTTCGTCAGTTTTTCTTCTCTCCTCGATTAGCTTACAGGCATGTATCACGGTAGAGTGGTCTTTCCCGCCGAAGTTTTTTCCAATCTCGCTCAGTGATGACTCTGTGAGAATCTTGCTCAAATACATTGCAACCTGCCTCGGAAAGGCAATGTCCCTCGTCCTCTTCCTGGCTTTAATGTCCTGAATCTTCAGGCCGAAGTAACCACATACAATTTTCTGTATATACTCGACCGTCATCTCTTTTTCATCATCATGGATGAGGTCCTTCAGTACGTTCTTAGCCATATCCACAGTAATCACCTGTCCGGTAAGCGAAGAGTGGGCCCCAAGCCGAATCATACAGGCCTCAAGATCCCGGATGTTTGACTTGACCTTGCTCGCGAGAAAGAAACTGACGTCTTCAGGCAGTACAATACCTTCGACTTCTGACTTCTTACCCAAAATTGCCATCTTAGTCTCTACGTCCGGAATCTGAATATCGGCAATCAGCCCCATACCGAATCGCGATCTCAGCCTTTCAGTAATGGGTGATATGTCCTTTGGCGGCCTATCGCTGGAAAAGATGATCTGCTTCTGCGAGTCATAGAGTGCGTTAAATGTGTGAAACAACTCCTCCTGAGTCCCGCTTTTACCGGCAATAAACTGGATATCGTCAATAATGAGAATATCGAGATTTCTGTACTTTTTTTTGAATTCGTCCATTTTGTCGTTTCTCATCGAATATACAAACTCATTGGTAAATTGCTCTGCTGGAGCGTAGAGCAGCTTAACATCAGGTTTATTATCAATAATTGTATTACCAATCGCATTCATAAGGTGTGTCTTTCCAAGGCCGACCCCACCATATATAAAGAGCGGGTTATAAGCTTTCCCAGGCGCTTCGGCAACGGCACGGGATGCAGCATGGGCAAACTGGTTGCTGGCGCCGACAACAAAGGTATTAAATAAGAACTTGGGGCTGAGATAAATGCCCTTGCTGGCTAGTTTTGCCCGTCTATTTGCCTGGTTTGTTTCAATTTTCTTCTGAACAGGGTCTTCCTTTTTTTCAAAGACCTTATAGGAAACTGAGACCTGACTGTGAGTAAACTGTTCGATAGTGTCAGATATTAACCCGGGGTAATGGTCCTCGATCCACTCCTTGAAAAACTTGTTCGGAACTTCAAGTGTAATCTGCCCATCTTGAAGTTGCAGCATCCTTATTGGCCTGAACCAGAGATCAAAAGTCTGACTGCCAACCTTGACTCCAATAGCTTCAATTGTCTTTGTCCAGGCTTCTTCCGTATTCATGATTCGTCCAGTTTTTTCAAACGGTTTCTTGAGGTAATTTACGCAGTTACTAACACTTGTTTATAATTTGTTGATAACTGTCCCGGGAACTTGGGTTTGATATTATATCTTATCTTATTTATCATAGGCAAGCTCTTTTTTGAATTTAACCTACTTAATTGTATTTTCACAATAATATCTGTGGATTACTTTAAAATACAATCGAATTTAACAGGGACATCAGGTGTGCATAAAGAGGCCGCAGAAGGTGATTTAATGCAATAAAACAGGACCAGATTATGTAAAATGTCCTTCATTCTATAAACATGACAGGAGCATGTCTCATTAGAGACATTTTTGGGAGGCTGATTACACAAAAACAGATAGAATCCGGAACCAAACTAAGGACCTTTCATATGTTTTCCAGCCCTAAATGTCCTGCCGCAACCTTTTATAAGTATTAATCAGCCCATTGGTAGATGAGTCATGGGTAGTGACTTCGATATCACTGTGCAGCTCAGGGAGGATATTATTCGCAAGTTGCTTTCCCAACTCAACTCCCCACTGATCATAGCTAAATATGTTCCAAATTACTCCCTGCACAAAGATTTTATGCTCATACATTGCAATGAGACTGCCGAGTGCCCTGGGCGTTATTTTTCTGTTTAAAATTGAATTAGTCGGCTTGTTTCCCTTGAATATTTTGAACGGCGCCAGCCTCTTTATCTCGTCCTCATTTTTGCCTGATACTCTCAGCTCCTCAATGACTTCATCTCTGGACTTACCCTTCATTAACGCCTCGGTCTGGGCAAAGAAGTTGGATAAAAGTATTTCGTGATGGGACCCGGTTTGGTTATGACTTATAGCAGGAGCAATGAAATCGCAGGGGACCATTTTCGTTCCCTGATGAATTAGCTGGTAAAAGGCGTGCTGGCCATTTGTCCCCGGCTCTCCCCAGATCACAGGACCGGCCTGGTAGCTGGTTTCCGCCCCGCTGCGGTCCACATATTTGCCATTGCTCTCCATGTTGCCCTGCTGAAAATATGCTGGAAACCGATGCATGTACTGGTCATATGGCAGAATGGCTTCAGTCTCTGCCCCGAAAAAGTTGTTGTACCAGACTCCGATGAGCGCAAGAATTACAGGGATGTTTTTTTCATAGGCAGTTTCCTTGAAGTGTTTGTCCATGGCGTGGGCTCCATCCAATAATTCAACGAAGTTTTCGAAACCTATTGAGCAGGCGATTGAAAGCCCTATCGCTGACCATAAGGAATACCTGCCTCCAACCCAATCCCAGAAGACAAACATGTTATCAGGGTCAATCCCGAACTTCTCAACTTCCGACTTATTGGTCGACATTGCAACGAAATGCTTCCTTATATGGGCTTCATCCTCAGCAATATTAAGAAACCACGCTCTTGCAGTGTGCGCGTTTGTCATCGTCTCCTGAGTAGTAAACGTCTTTGATGCAATCAGAAAAAGTGTCGTTTCAGGGGATATTTTTTTCAGTGTTTCCGCAATGTGCGTCCCATCGATATTTGAGACAAAGTGTGTGTTAATATGCGGTTTTTTAAATGCCCTTAACGCCTCCGTCACCATTACCGGCCCAAGATCGGAGCCGCCGATACCTATATTCACTATATCCGTAATTTGCCTGCCCGTGTACCCTTTCCACTCACCCGATATTACAGCATTCGAAAATGACTCCATCTGCGCCAGGACATCGTTGACTCCGGGCATCACGTCCTGACCGTCAACATTAACCGGGCTCCCGGTACGGTTTCTCAGTGCAGTATGCAGCACCGCCCGATTTTCTGTTTCATTGATATTGTCTCCTACAAACATTGATTCAACGCAGCTTCTTACATTAGTTTCCTCGGCAAGCTCCAGAAGAAGATCCGTCGTTTCATCATTTATAATGTTCTTTGAATAGTCAACAAGCATGTCTTCAAAGGCGAGAGTATATTTCGAAAACCTGTCGGCATCTTCATCAAACATATCCGACATCCGACGATCCTTCATCGAAGAATAGTGTTCCTGCAATTTTTTCCATGCAGCGGTTTCAACGGGATTCACTTTACTTAACACATCGCCCTCCAGTTTTAGCTATTCTCAAACATATTCATATAATTACTTTATTAAATTGAACAATGTTATTGTAGCATGTCAAACACAGTATATCTAACTAGCATTGTCCATAAATAGAGTTCATCCAGGAGACCGCACATCACTAAACTTTTTCATTTTCTTCCCATCGCCTCTATCCCTCCATGGCTTATTCATGTGTGCCATCAGTAGATAAGACAAATCAAGGATAACTCCCTGTCATGGCGGCTTTAAGCTGTTCAAGCACCTGGTCTATCTCTTTGTTTATTCGTCTTATTTTTGCTAGTGTCTGCTGATAATACCTATATCTCTTCGACTGCTTAATCACGGTCGCAGCGTCTTCTTTCTTCACCATGACTATCTTCTGCTTTCCGCCCTTATTAACCGACAGGGCTGGATAGGGGCCGTGTCTCTCCCCTTGATTACACTTACAGCCAGCCTTCCCGCATTTCCGAAATACCTCAAGGGGCAAGCCAAGCACCATATCCTCACCTTGAGTAAGGCTGAATATATGCCTGGTCCGTTCTTCATTTAATAAGGTTAGCTTCTTTTGAAAATTTCTTATTTCAGGCTGCTTGCGCATCTTATGCATAATATATATTATTACATATAAGTTTTCAATACCCAAAACCCTGCGCCTCCCGTTGTTTAGCGCATACAATTCTATTAAATCAACCCGTTAAGCTCACAGCAGAACATCATCAGCCACAATTGCACAACTAAATCTCGTCAGGAGGCCCCGGCAAAACTTGCCACGCTTTCGCAAGACTGCAAAAAGGGCCGACCTACTTAAAATCGCACGAATATAATCGACACCCTAGCCCTTCGACTGCCTACAAGTTATCAGCTTGCACCCAAGCTTAACTAAGATACTTAGCTGCTTCGTTAAGCGACAATAGATCCTACGGGCATTTAGGCACCGCCAACACATACGATCGGCCGTCATATTCATGCAGCTCGGCATGCACCACCAGGACTACTTCACATTACTTAGCCCCTCATAGCTACCCCCATAAAGCATACCCACCCTGCCGGACGGAGCATTATAAGCCATATTTAATAGCTAACATGACTTCCCGAATACGCTTTGCGCTGTGTCAGCACTAAAATATCACCCATAAAATCCATCTCCTCAGCATCACCAGAGCAATTCACATTCGGCTCCAGGCAAACGTACTGCACTCGACCTTCATCCATATAACATCCGACGACAACGGCTCATCCCAGAAACACATGCAAAGCAATTATTGCAAGAAAGACCCAGTTGCGATCATCGCACCATGTAACCTCGCCAACAGGACTTTAGCCGCGATCAACGTAGAACAACATCCCTCAGAGCCCCCCCCCTGCATTATAGCTCCGGAGTTATTCTGCACTGCGTCTCAACACACCATAGCGTGTTCCACGTGGAACACGCTATACATTAAGTAATTAATCACACACCCAATTACCACCACAGCCCTCTTTCAGCCGGCCCCAAAGACCTCCCAGTAATATATCATCAAACTATCCGGATTTTGCGACCGCAAGCACGAACCGCATTATGGCCACACCCAACAGCCACCATTGCAAATCAGTGCGTTCCACGTGGAACATCTCAATAACGATCCCAACACACAATCAACTCACCACAGACACACACCAACAAGCAACACTATCAATACTCTCCACTCCCTACGTGCCACATTCCTAGCGAAAGCAAACATTTAATGCTTATTATTCAAGGATGTCTATAAAAAAGATATCCACACACCCTTTCGTTCCACGTGGAACAGAAAAATCTATATCGCATAAAATTGACTATTTATCTATAGTTATGCTAAATTTCATTACACAAAAGGGTAATGTCTTCCTGTTGAAAACATGTTAATATTAGGAATAGAAACATCATGCGATGATACGTCAGCGGCCATAGTCGAAAATGGCAGCAGGGTATTGTCCAATATCGTCTCAAGCCAGAACGAGATACACACAAAATATGGTGGGATCGTACCTGAGCTTGCGTCCAGACGCCATATAGAAATGATCTGGCCAGTTGTAGACGAAGCCATAAGTGCGGCAGGGGTAAGCTTTGACGATATGTCAGCGATTGCATTCAGCCACGGACCCGGCCTTATTGGTTCCCTTCTTATAGGTACATGCTTTGCTAAATCCCTTTCTTTTGTCAAAGATATACCCATGGTAGCAGTGAACCACCTTGAAGGGCACATATTTTCCATATTCCTGGAGGCAACGCCTGCATTTCCCTTCATAGCCATGGTTGTCTCAGGCGGACACACCAGTATCTATAAAGTCTCTGGCTTTAACTCTTATGAGGAAATCGCCAGAACTCGTGATGATGCGGCCGGAGAAGCGTATGATAAGGTTGCCAAACTGTTAGG
>PJEL010003045.1_pt1 | contig 14704 bp, 11 predicted proteins | sample 1853271 | NCBI WGS metagenome assembly PJEL01 (sample SAMN08108733, study PRJNA415343) | Invertebrate metagenome, whole genome shotgun sequencing project. | host: Globobulimina | place: Sweden: Gullmar Fjord | collected 2015-08 | reverse complement strand
GGTCTTTATTGATCAGCCAGCTGATTACTGCAGCCAGAATGGAAAGTATGGGCAAGCAATAGGTCAGGTGAATCAGTGTAGCCCAAAGCCGATCATCATCAGAGGCGTTGGGGTCATGAAGAGGTCTAGCTGAATATTGTGAGTTGTCGTTCATAATGTTGTTGGTCCACTCAACGATGAAACTGTGAAATTGAGTTGTGTTGTCTCCGGCAAAAGACCGAAGGCTGGCGGTTGGGTTGACGAGGCCTCTTATGTTGGCCTATCGATCATACGGCAATTGTTGGGCAATTCCTCAAATTTGATCATACTCGGTGGAAGCCTGCTCCAAAGCGATTAGTTGAAAAACCTGATCGTAATCGGGTACCGGATGTACTGGCCACGATTCGCGCGGACGGCATTCACAATGATGATGATCGGCCAAAGAATGACCAATCCGATTATCATAAAGATGCCAATCCCACACAGAATGAGAACGGTCGACACAGTCATCCAAATCCAAACGGAAATCTGAAAGTTGACCGCTTCTCTGCCGTGATCATCCAAATACGGCGATTCGTCTCGCTTCGCCAACCAAATAACCAATGGCACCAGGATACTGAGCGGCCCCCACACGATGATCGAGAAAGCCCCAAGATGCATAAGCGTTGCCCAAAGGCGTTCGCTCGAATCAGCAGAGTGGTCGTAGACCGGGGAGGCTTCAGGTTCTTGGGCGAAAGTGTGGTTCATTTGTAAATCAATGTGCAATGGCGGGAGTTGTGATGTTCTCGAAAGGTCTCCGTGGACGCCGTCCTTGAGGGCTGGCGTTCGGTAGTATTATTCGGGATACGGCCGCATTCCTTTCTCGGTTAATGGTGAGAATATGGCTACATGTCCAAATGTGTCCTACCGTCGGACATCTGTGGGGCTGGATAAGGGTGAATCGTCTTTCCCAAGACCCTCTGCGGATGAGAATTGAATCAGTTCAAACCCGACCAACGTGGCTGGAAACGTTTGGCTTCGAGGCAGGATGCCGCTCTCTATGACCACACCCCAATCGTCGTCATCACGTTCATCAGATGCCCAGACTCCTACTCACAGTACAAATGTCAGCGGGCTTTTGGTTGTTATCTCAGGGCCGTCTGGTGTGGGGAAGACCACGATTACTCGAGCGGTAACAGATTCCGTAGGAGCTGAATTCTCCGTTTCTGCCACCACCAGGCCGATCACCGAAGCCGATGTCGAAGGCCGGGACTATTTTTTCCTCTCCGCCACAGCATTTGAAGCGAAGTTGGCGAACGGCGAATTCTTGGAGCATGCTCAGGTCTTTGGAAATTTCTATGGCACCCCGCGTCAGCCGATTGTCGATGCCAGAGATGCGGGCAAAGTTGTTATTCTGGAGATTGATGTTCAGGGAGCGATCCAAGTACGGGAATCTCTTCCAGATGCTTTGATGCTGTTTATTCTTCCACCCAGTGAGGCCGAGTTACTCGATCGGTTACGCAATCGCCAACGCGAGAGTGAAGAGGTCATCGCCCGCCGATTCAAGGAAGCGCAAGGCGAAATGGAGTTGGCGCGATCGTCAGGCGTGTACGATCAGTTTATTGTGAACGATGATCTCGACCGAGCAATTGCAGACGCTGCGACCGCGATTCACAATGCGCGGCAACAAGCAAGAGTCTGAGATCTCACAACGCCGCCGATGATGATGATGATGAACACCAAAAAAACGACCGCCGACGCTTCGCCAAGCGTCGGCGGTCCTATTGAACCCAGCCAGAGGAACTACTGTGTTGATTGTCTCCCACCACCCGTGATTCTGACTGCAATCTTGCTGCCGGAGCGGATGCGGGATGCGAAGGTTAATCGTAGGCCGCACTCACGCTCGGCAGATCTGTGTTCTTAAGCTCCAACGTCGTATCAATGCGGAAGTTGGATTGGGTGCGATGACGTTCTGCGAAGAAGAAATCTAGAGGATAACTCTTGCCGTCGTCCAGGCTCAATCGATCCAATTCAATGACCTGCGCAACCTTGGAGTGGACGCCGCCGATGTCAATAACGATCTCGCCATTGATGTATACGAATACGTCATCGTCTCCATAGAATGAGAATACCTGTCCAGCACCTTCTTTATACGTGAATTCAGTATGCAACTCAAAGGTGAAATGGAAATTGTGATCCGGAGTGCCACTTGAGTTTCCGAACAATTCTCCATCAATTGGGAAGAAACTGTTGTTCTGGAAGGTATAAATCGGTTGCTCGTCGGTGCCACCTGATCGAGCCAGTGTAATAGCAAGCTGTTTGGACATGTTGAGTCCAGGCTCATCGCGGAACCACGTACTGAACGATTCCTGAGATTGGATCCCACCATCAGCTTCTGATCGATAATATCCTGCAACATCGCCAGCCTGAGCATCAAACAATCGTGGATGAATTGGCTGTCCTTGCGCGTTCTTCCACTGAAGGCCTACCTTGTGACCTCCGCCCTCAAACACGGGTTTACCTTCCGCATCGAGGTACTCAGATACATTGCCCATGTAGTGGCCAAATCCAGCGTCTGGGCGTTTCTCGAAGTCCGGATGACCGCCTTCCACGGTGCGTTCATGAAAGTCTCGGCAAATGCCGGTTAGCATGACTTCATCTGCAGGAGAACTTCCTGCACCCATGGAAATCATGCCAACGGGGACGAGACATCCTACTGCGGCCAGCGTGTACAGTGTGCATTGCGTGTTCATGATCAAAAGCCTCCTTAGCGTGCCCAACTCATTCGTTTCGCGTGCATTATTCTGGTGGTCCAGCTTGAGGGCTTGCCGGCCATCAGTGAAACGTCGGGCAGCGTTCCAGTCACATCATCAACATTGGTGAAACCACATGTCCGCCCTCGGCCCGTTCATTACTTGTCAATTCAAATCTACAATTGGTCAGCACCTTCTCCAAGTCCCCTCATTCAACATTCCACCCGTTTGTGTGAAGTGGCAACGGTTATGACGATCGCTATCAATCCCATCGCCGATTGTGCAGCAAAATCTTGGGTCAGTCCGATGGGATAGACAACTGGCCAATGGTTAAAATGAGCCGAACTCGGCTCCGCAACGAAAACCACCGGCAAGTAAACCCATGGGCAACGATGTTCTCGCGGCTCATCACATAGCAAAAAAATGAGAAGCATCGGTGGCTACTGATTCACCGGTGAGCATAAATAGTCCTCTAACAATCGAAAGCCCGTTGCAATGGACGCATTCGTTATCCAAGGTGGAACCCAACTCAACGGCGAAATCCAAATTAGCGGTTCCAAGAACGCATCGCTCCCACTCATGGCGGCGGCTCTACTCACCAACGAAAAAGTAATCATCCAAGATATTCCTGACCTTCGAGACATTCGCAATATGAGAGGGTTGCTCGAAGAACTCGGTTGCTCAATTGAATCGAACCGCGAGGATGAAAACTCCCTTACATCATTTCAAGTTGATGACGAGTCCGATTCTCATGCGCGATATGAGATCGTGCGCACTATGCGCGCGAGTATCTGCGTGCTTGGCCCACTCTTGGCCAAACGTGGCATTGCCCGCGTTTCCATGCCCGGTGGGTGTGCCATTGGAGAACGCCCCGTCGATCTGCATTTGCGAGGCATGCGTGCACTCGGCGCAGAAGTGCATCTGGACGCAGGTGACATCATCGTCAAAGCGGGCAGATTGAAGGGTACAACGATTTTCCTTGGTGGGCCGTTTGGCTCTACAGTCCTAGGTACCGCCAACGTTATGTCTGCTGCTACGTTGGCGGAAGGGACAACCGTTATCGAATGCGCCGCCTGCGAACCTGAAATTGTCGAGTTATCACGACTGCTAATCGGTATGGGTGCGAACATCACCGGCGCGGGTACGCCACGCATTACCATTCAAGGGGTCGAAGAGTTGCATGGTACGACGCATCGGGTGATGCCCGACCGCATCGAAGCGGGTACGTATTTTGTCGCAGCAGCGATAACGAGAGGGGATTTGACCGTCAAGAATTGCCCCATTGATTGCTTGCTGTCGCTGGAAGATCGCATGCAATCAGCGGGTGTCTCATTTGATGTGATTGAAGGTACGCGGATCGATCAACGTGCTACCGTGCGAGTGGCAAGCATTCAGGGTCAGAGTATTCGACCCGCACAGATGACCACTCAACCGTATCCCGGCTATCCCACGGATTTGCAGGCTCAGCTTATGGCTATGCTCACCATTGCGGACGGCATTAGTGTGATTACTGAAAAGATTTATCCAGAACGATTCTTGCATGTTGCTGAATTGAGTCGCATGGGCGCACAGATCTATCGGCAAGGTCCGACGGCCGTCATTCAAGGTGTCCCCAATCTCATTGGGGCACCCGTCATGGCCAGCGATCTCCGTGCTTCCGCCGGACTTGTGCTCGCGGGGATGGCGGCCAAAGGTGAGACTATTCTCAATCGTGTGTACCACCTTGATCGAGGGTATGAGCACATGGAAAGGAAACTCAACGCAGTCGGCGCATCGATCGAGCGGGTGGATGATGCGGAGTTGTAAATCGTCGATTTCGGTTTCACCGAAGGGCGGGTTGGTGGTTACAATGCTGGAGCGAAAGCGCAAGATCGTTGTGACACTATTCACCACCGAATCGAGTACACCATGTCGTCTACCCAATCATCCCCATCTGACCGCCCAACTTGGGATGCATATTTCTTGACGCTGGCGGAACAAATCAGCCGCCGATCACTCGACCCGAATACGAAGCATGGTTGTGTCATCGTCGATGCGGATAAGCGCGTCCTCAGTACTGGGTACAATGGCCCGGTGTCTGGATTGCCGCATGAGTTGATCGATTTTACGCGGCCGGGTAAATACGACTGGTTCATCCATGCAGAAGACAATGCTGTCGCCTTTGCTCGTTGTAGTTTGAAAGGTGCATCTGCCTACGTTACCGGGGCACCATGCGCACCATGTTTTAGACGATTGTTGCAAGTCGGGATTCGACGCATCGTGCACGGCGGCCGACAATCTGCCTGCATCGACGATACCGAAATGAACGCTTGCCGTGCCATGGCCAAAGCGCTCAACGTCGAATGGCTTGCCATTGATGACGAAACCGATGAGCACGTTGACATGATCCAGCCGGTCGCTGTCCAAGCCTAGCTCATTGCATGAGATGCTCGACAGACGCGAGCCAGTTTTCTTACTTGACTTGCACAACAGGGCTGACGCGACAACTGGTTAGATCAATCAATTGCAGGAATCCGCCACAGGCTGCTTGGGGGGTGAAGAATTGTCGTTGACCCGCACCTTCGCTATCTGATTGTTCAACAAAGGCGACTTGCAATCGCTGTGATCCAAGGCCTAGCTCAATGCCCGCACACGGCGCGTTCTGAGGAACAATCGTCTGGCCTGTCTTGCGAGCGTACACCAATGCAACCCGACCATTGGGCTCAGCGTTGTTCCAAGTGATCCCGCTTTGGCCGCCATTCGGACAGGGGCCTTGATACGCCAGCTCCAAATCACCGGCGCCGTCACTTGGAATATGGGCGACCCAAGCTTCAGTATGGCCTTCGGGTGCAATTCCAAATCCGCTCAAAGTTGACCCATCATCAGAAATGGATGTCACTTGTTGCAGCGACCAACCTGTCAGATCAAGACCTAATTCAAGAGTAAGCACATCCTGTAATGACCGTAATCCGTTTACATCGTCCCAGTAGTAGGCGGTCCAATTGTTGTCGAAATCAAATCCGTAGCCCACCACACGCGATCCGTCTGCAGAGCAATCACGCGCAAACGCACGCCAATCAGCGCCAAGCAATCCCAACAGCTCGAATTGACTGGATTGATTCCAGCGGAATGGTTGATCGTTGTACATGCCCACGACAGTTGATCCGTCGGGCGTAATGCCAAATGCTTGGCTGGGTACGCCATCGACTTGGCCGGCAAGATATTGGACGCCGGTCGAAGATGTCCAGCGAAATGCAGCAATAGCATTTTCACCGTCGCCGTATCCCACAATTACTGAGCCATCTGCTGAAACACCTTCGCCCGCAGAGTACACACCATCTGGCAGGAACCCTAACTCCACCACGCCATCGTCATCGGTATAGTAGAAGGCGCTGTCTTCGACAGGCCAAGGGCCGGGCAGACGAGTGGTGCCCACAATCATGGAACCATCGGGTGTAACGTCATTTGAAGCAAGCGCCTCATCGAGCAGTTCAGCTCTGGGAGTGGTATTAACATCGTACCACCAGCCACCATTTCGTGTTTCATACGTGCCGTCGAACACAAACCCGGATGCGCCTGCTACAACGTCACCATCTGCAGAAACGGCATGTCCGCTCGATGAATCGAGGGCTAGAGGAATTGGCCCGAGGTCCAGGAGTCCATTCGCGGAAGTCCATATGAACGCTCTTCCTTGAGTGGCCTGCTCGGTTTCATTCCATACAAACGAAAATCCAACGACATGCTCGCCATTCGGTGAGATCCCCAGGCCCAAGCTTCCCACGGGAGTCGCCTGACTGTCAAGATATCCCAATCGCGTAAATGATGCATCATCAGCCATCGCTGACCCAGCAATGAATGCGATCGCAATACTGCTGCCTGCAAGCAACGCGATCCTCGCGGCAGAGTTTGTCCTCTTCGCGCATTGGGATAGTTCTATTTGAAATGACATCGGTGACCTCCAGCAAACAGTAAGGTAGGTAAGTAGGTGGGCGTACGAATTCGCACAATCCGCGAATGAGACAATTCTCAAACAAGGATAATCACGATCGTTTATCTGTAGCGGTCTCCGTTGAATGGATACTACACGAATTCAGGTGGTGCCAGTTCATCAAAGATCGAAATTGAAGGCAAAAAGAAACCCCGCCATCCGAAGATGGCGGGGTTGGAGTTCCATTTGGATGATTCGATCATAAAGGTCGATTCATCTTTTGTGGAGAACACGTCTATTTATTGGATGACCATATCCAAGAGGTTAGACATGCATTCTTCCGGGCAAGTACCTTGCTTGGCAGCCTGCGTCAGGACGCGGACACCTTGGAAGTTTGACGGGATGGGGCTTGCACAGGTGGTATCGCCACCAGCACCGAGGTTCTTCTGGCAGATCAGTTTGCCAGCGTTGACACCCTTGATGCCGAAGGTGAAGCAGTAACCAGCGGATGAACCCGAGGTATTGCCATCATTGGTACCGTACACGAGGGCAACCTTTTCGCCCTGAGCACCGCCACCGATGGTCCATGTGGACTTGAGGCCAGCAACCATACGGTCGACTTCAAGAGTCAAGCATGAGGACTGAGCTTCGCCGAAGAATGCAACCATTGCACCAACGTTGCCTGCGGGGCAGGTTACGAGTCCGCCGTAGTCGTAGCATTCGAAGATGTGAAGGTTGCCGTCCGGGACGTTCAAGCAGTTCCCGTTGGGGTCTGCCAAGCAGTTGTCGCTTGAATCGTAGGTTGTGTCATCGTCCCAGTTGATGGGTCCGCTGGTACCTTGGGCGACGCCGTCTTTGGCACCCCAGAGCATTGCTTGACCGCATGTGGCGTAGGTGAAGTTACCTGTGCCGCTGTCATAGGAGTTCCACATGTTGAGGTCCATGGCACCACCAGCAGCAGGCATTTCGTAACTCAGGCCATTGGCGCAGAGAAGAACGTCTGTGCGGTAGTAACCAGCGGGGTTCGTGGCCTGTTCACCGAAGTCAAGGATGACGCCAGGATGTCCACCACCAGCGGCGGGGCCGTTGCAGGTGTCATCGAAATCGTCATAGGTGAAGGTCACGAGGTAGCACTGCTCGGTACCGAGTGTGTCGCCATCGCCATACCAGAACCATGCAAACATCGCGTGGTCAGATGTCGTGCCAGTTGCACCATCTGCATACGTTTCGATGTCATTCACGGTCCAAGTGTTGCAATAGGAAGGTCCGAAGAACCAACGGCTGCTGGGCTGGCTCAAGCCACATCCGTCGCCACCGATGGGGGTGGAGTCGTCTGCACTTGTGAACTCGTACTGGTCCCAGAGGACGTCGTCATTGCATGATGAGTCAAAACCCTGAAGGTCTTTGGTGTAAACCCAAGGGGTCAAGAGCTTGCCGTCAAGGCCGATTTGGGCCATACGGACAGGCTGGACATCAATTGCGTTGTCCATGGACTGAACTTCGGGGCCGCCCGCAGTCGCGAGACCAGCAACACCACAAGCAGCAAGACCGGCTGACAAACAAAAGAATTTTCGCATTTTTAGAATCCTTCTTCCACAAAGCTCTAAGCAAACGTAATGAGTTCTGGACCCTCGACGACATGCCGAGTCAAAATAAATCCGAGAACGACGCTCCTCAGAGCAATCAAGTAGTAGTCTTTTAAATTTTTGAACGTGATTTTGGATCATCCTCGACACGTGCAATGGATAACGCGATAAACACGCTCCCAAGAATAGTCAATTCCCCAATTGCGAAACACATCTTTGCCTCGGTGCGCGATGTTGGTTGTTTCTGCAACTCCTCTAGGATCCGAACCGGCTCCTATCGACTAGGCGAAAGTATGGCACGAGATCATGCAATGTACAAGCGATTTTTCAAGAAAAAGACAGGAAAGTGCAAAGATGGCATCATTCCCTACCTCTCTGTTGCAATATTGACCATCATTTAGCATAACTCACCAAAAAACAACACCGGTTTGCAGGTTAGCTGAACGAAAGACATTCCAAGAATTGTGAAATCCCAACTTGGGACTCTGGAATTCGAGAATGCAAAATTGCTCAAGCTGTCCTTCTTGCCCAAACTAACACAGTGTTAGCCTAATGTGATTCTCAACATGCTCTGACCACTTTAGCAAGCCCATGGCGTTAGCAAGCCCATGGCGATCTCGTTTATCCGCGCACTAAAAACCGACCTTGGACAGTGTCCAAAGTCGGTTCATACTTTTAATACAAATATCAGTGCGAAAAATACGTCAACGAACATCCATCAAAGTGCAGGTGACGACATTCAACTGAATCCCCTTAATAAGGAGAGGGGTTCGGAGAGAGTCGGCTCGGGCGATCGAGGATAAAGACGCGTCCCAGATCTTCCCACATTTGACGCCAGTTGGAATCATTGGTCAAGGCGATCTGGCCTTTGACATCTCGGCCACGCTGGTCGGTGGTCATCAATTCGGGGGTCAAGTTGTCAAAGATGGCGTCCTGCGAGACATTCTCGGTACGTTGCTGTTCAGCGTACAACCGAGCGGCCATTTGGCTTTCTGTTTCCGGCTTGTCGGATTCACAAGCGGTCAGCATCATTGCGGCCGACAATCCAAGGAGGACGATACCAATTTGCTTACGATTCATGATCAAAGACCTCACAAACTTACTTTCAGTCAGAAAACAAGGTAACTTGTACAATCCGTCTCTTTCTACGCCGGAATACGGTAGGAGCGATCACGGTCCTGTTCTACTCCAGACGAGGCCAGCTTCGTCGCAATCTGCGACATCTTCGCTAGATTACGCTCAGTGGGAGACATTTTGTACACCAATTCGTAGTACATTCACAACAGGAAGGCGGGAGGGCACGCTCATTCCGATGAGCGAATACCCGGCGGGGCAGGGCCTGATTGTATTCGGCATGCCGATCACGGAATCAAGGCTGATAACAGTTGTACAGGGAGAGAGTCATCACGTCAACAGCAATTCTCGTTTCTCGAAAGAATTGGCCGATATTCATACAGGCTCAATTCGCTGCCACCGTCATTCTCTTCTATCGAGAAGGTGAGCAACGCGTAGGCAGCCGCTTGTCTCTCCGAGCAACCCGGTAGGTCTGATCCTGAATTGCGTGTATTTTGATCGATTTGCGATCAACCATCCCACGTAGAGCCGAATTGTGGTACCGTTGCATTAATATCGCGGAAAGAACGAATGAATTGCGGGTTTGAAAGAACCGACTGAATCATGCCTCCGAAAGGGTATTTGACAACCTGCTGCTGGTTGTTGAAATACTGCGTTCGACCAAATGTTCGAACCGTTTCTTACCCCCTAGGGAGCAATCATACCTGGGACGATGAGCAAGCCGCCACCGAGCGGAAGGTCGGGATCACCAGACGTTGCACCCACTTTGTATAAGGGGTTCGAACATCGACGAACGCTCTATTTTTTTATGACATCCTGCAGTGCAGAGGTAATAAGGACTCGCATAATTCGCGGGTCTTTATTTTTTTTGAACATCAGAATTCGCCTGGTGGAGTTGTGGGAGCACCTTTGCGTACGGAACCTGCCTCCCGGATACGCCATTCCATCTTATTGCTTCGGCAGCACACTCCTAATCACAGTCACTTTGGATAATGAGTGAGCTCGACACACCTTTCCGTGGTCGTTGGGGACGTACACAATGATTGTCGCCCTACGATGCTACCTATGAACACCGAACATCAGCCCCATGATTCGACGATTGATTCGCTCATCGCATCCATACTGGCCAATCCGAGTGGCCGGCACTTGTCCGATACCCGGCTGCCGGACCAAGGCACGGTAGTGCGCCTGCTTGATGAAATGAGAGCAGTGATGTTTCCCGGCTTTTTTGGACGGCGAAATCTCGATCGTAATTCATTGCCGAACCATATTGAATCGACACTACACGACTTGGCGGCTGATCTTCATGAACAGATCGAGGCGGCGTTGTGCTATTGGCGAACACTATCAACCGAGAATCCAATTGGCGCAGAGGGCGATTGTGCGAAGGATTCGCAGGTTGTTACACAGCAATTCCTTGGTCGACTACCTGAAGTGCGTCGGTTGCTGTGCCTTGATGTCGCAGCAGCGTATGACGGCGATCCTGCTGCGGAACATATGGACGAAATTGTCTTCTGTTATCCCGGTGTGACGGCCATGATGGTGCAACGCCTCGCCCATGAATTGTACAACCTTAATGTGCCACTCCTGCCTCGCATCATGACCGAGTTTGCACACGGCGAAACGGGGATCGACATCCATCCGGGCGCACAAATTGGCGAGTCCTTTTTTATCGATCATGGCACCGGAGTGGTGATCGGCGAAACGACTAACATCGGCAACGATTGCAAGGTGTACCAAGGGGTAACGTTGGGTGCGAAGAGTTTCCCCAAAGATTCGATGGGACGCATCATTCGGGGCGCCAAGCGGCACCCAACATTGCGTGATCGCGTCACCGTGTATGCAGGGGCCACAATCCTAGGTGGTGATACGGTGATCGGCGACGACTGTGTTGTTGCAGGCGGCGTGTTCCTCGCTCGCTCCGTTCCACCCGGTCACATTGTGCGCAATAGCAACCCTGAATTGATCCTGCGAACTAATCCCGAATCCGGGCTATATGAATATGATGCGTCGGGGATTTGAAGTACGAGTTATCTGATCACAAGTCGACGACTATTGACCGTCTTCCTCTAAGCCGGATTGACGGCGGCCGGGTATCCACTCCGTTGGCATGTCCACGGCTTCAATCACGCCAAACAGCATCGGCTTATCAAACGGGCTAACTTCGTACACAACCAGCCCACCCATCTCAAGTCGATGTACCTGCAAGGTCGAATCAATGGCAAGATGATCCTCGAAGCTGCTATCTTTCTGCAAGCGATCAATCACCAAAACAACCGGTTCACGATTTACAATTGCGTAGAACACCATCGAATGTTCGGTCAATGTGTTTGAATAACCGATGCCCTTGGCCTCGATGGTCGAAGGGAGCGGGGATTTGAGCTTCAGCCCCTGATCCAAATGCTGCCAAAAGGTTGTGATGAACTCTCGATCAGAGTCACATCGCCAGTAGTCCAATGTTCCAGATTGAGCAGATGCGTACAGGTCGGACATGCTCTGGTACGATCGTGGGCCATACCGATTGTTGGAGTTAGCCTGTTGAGTGGCGTTCCAGATGAGGAATGCGGATATCGACAAAAGCAACATTGCCGCGATGGTTTTGATCCACACCCAAGAGCTCGGTCGGTCTAGCACGGAAACAGTGCTGTTGGTCGTCTGATTATCTTGGTTAATCGCATTTGACAAAATTTGATCGATCACCGCATCAGATGCGGATGGCGGTGCAAAGGTCTGGGCTACCAGCGCATCGAACGATCGTGCATCCTTTACCGCTTGACGAAGTTCAGCGTCGGCCTCGAATACCTGCTCAAAGGCAGCGAGCGCATCGCCTTCGAGAAGGCCATCAATGTAGCGGTCAAAATCAGGATGGAGGGAGTCAGTATGGGTCATGATAATACGATGAAACCGTTGTTGGCCGAGTGTTTTATCCTGTCTTTTCGTTCTCGGTGTCGGCTTGAGTCAAGGGTGCATGAATCGACAAACGGGTACGCAGCAATCCCTTGGTACGATGGACATGGCTCATCGCAGTTCCCTCGGGCATATCCATGATGCGAGCAATGTCTCGATATTCCATGTTCTCCACCACCCTCAACAAGAAACAAGTTCGAGGCTCGATATTAATCTCAGCCAAAGCCTCCATCATAGAGTCGCCGAATGCGGTTTGATCCGCAGGTAACTCGAAAGTCGGAGTCAGTCGGAGCGGGACACTGGCGGGCGCCTCTTGATCTGGACGGTGCAATTCGTCGATCGACTCCACTGCAGTGGGGGATTTACGTTCCTTTCGAGCATGGTTGAGGGCAGTAAATCTCACAATCTGTCCCATCCAGGCCGCAAAACTTGTGCCTTTTTGGAATTGCTCGCGCTTTTGCCAAGCCACGATTGCTGCTTCCTGAATGACATCTTCAATCTGCGATCGGTTAAAAAGAATTCCATTGGCAATCGTCCAGAATCGGCCAAACGACTGGCGAAAGAGCACTGAGAACTCATCAGCAGACAATCGTACGCCGAGCGTCACCGACGGCGTGTCAACTGCATCGTCAAGATCTTCTCGCTCCGGTTCCAGATGATTGCCCTCGATATTCGGCGTCGTTTACACTTCACAGTAGCGAATGTCTGAATGTCCAACAGATCATGCATCTTGCGGAGAAATCAGCAAAGATGCTTTCACAGCTCAGGAACGTTGCTCTGCATGTTTGGAGAGGCTGAGTTTCCATTTAAGGCGAATCGAATTGCCGATAACACAAAAATCACTTAGGCCCATCGCACCAGCGGCGATGAGTGGGCCGGACAACCCCAAGAGGCCAAATGCAGCCGCCGGGATTGCCATGCTGTTATAGATGAATGAGAGTAGCAGATTCTGCTTGATGGTACGAAGCGTGCATTGGCTAATCTCAATGAGTTCCGGGATCGAGGTGAGTTGGTCGCCGGTGATGACGACATCCGCGCTTTCGATGGCGATATTTGTCCCCGCACCGACAGCGATCCCCACGCCGCCTCTTGCTCCCGCTTCGGCGAGGGCAGCGGCGTCATTGATTCCATCGCCCACCATAGCGATACGAGATGTGGTGCTGCCTGCGGATTGTAATCGAGCGGCCTCCTCCCGAATGACAAGTACTTTGTCATCGGGTGCGAGGTCTGCATGAACGTGCTCTTCCGTGATGCCGATCTGAGATGCAATTGCCAAACCAACTGATCTACGGTCGCCGGTCGCCATTGCGGCTGTGATGTTCGCCTCTCGTAATTGTTTCACCAACTCAATTGCATCAGCCCGAACCTCATCTCGGAATAAGAATTCACCTGCAGCGACACCATCGACATACAGCACGCTGCTTGTGCAATCGCTATGAGCTTCTCCTGCAGTCAATCCGCGTGAATGTTCAGCGTGTCGACGGGAGATCAATTCAACATTGAGGGCATCAATGGTCCCGGTGATTCCTTGGCCAGCGGTTTCATGAGTGTTCTTGCTGTTCGCGAGCGCAATGGACAATTCTTTTGCACGATTGACGATCGCTTGAGAGAGTGGATGATTAGAACCTTGCGCCAATGTGCCACTCAAACGGATCAAAGTGCTTGCATCGAAATCATCATTGAAGGCATGGATGTCTGCGACGACAGGCTTGCCCGTCGTCAGGGTGCCGGTCTTGTCGAAAATGATGGTACTGATCGTGGCCACATGCTCAATCGTCTGGGCTGATTTGACGAGTATTCCTCGTTTACTGGCAGCACCGCTGCCGACCATGACTGCGGTTGGCGTGGCGAGCCCAAGAGCGCACGGGCAAGAGATGACCAATACCGTTGTTGCGTTAATGATTGCGTACACCCATCGACTATCGCCACCGAAGATAGCCCAGCCGACAAAGGTGAGCATTGCAATGCCCAGCACAGCAGGGACGAATATGGAGCATACCTTGTCCGCAAGTTTTTGGATGTCTGCCTTGGAGGCTTGGGCGTTTTTAACCATTTCCGCGATCCGAGAAACAGTGGTATCTCGCCCGCTCGTGGTTGCGCGTACCACGATTCTGCCCGTGAGATTCATCGCTCCTGCAATAACAGGTTCATTTACCTCTCGCTCGACGGGTAATGACTCGCCAGTGACCACAGATTCGTCAAGCGTGGTTGCGCCATGTGCAATAACACCATCCACCGCAATGCGTTCGCCAGCTCGGAACTGCATCAACTCGCCGGGCTTGATATCGGCGGACGCGACGGACGCGCCTGTTGTGTCTTCGATCGATTCCAGTTGGACGACCTCATCCGGTTGCAAGGCTAACAATTCACGTACCGCAGAACCTGCGGCAGCCGTCGTCCGAGCTTCCATGTAATGGCCAAGGCTTATCAATGTGAGTAGGCCTGCCGCTTCCGTGAAGTACATCGGGAAGCGAGCAACCTCTTCTCGCCAGCCAGCCATGTGCATGAGGTTAAGAATG
>PJEL010003044.1_pt1 | contig 14708 bp, 6 predicted proteins | sample 1853271 | NCBI WGS metagenome assembly PJEL01 (sample SAMN08108733, study PRJNA415343) | Invertebrate metagenome, whole genome shotgun sequencing project. | host: Globobulimina | place: Sweden: Gullmar Fjord | collected 2015-08 | reverse complement strand
GACGCCTCAAGCGTGGCGTAAACATAATCCTGATAGTCCGCGTTCAGCCACCGTTGGAAGTGCAATCCTACCTGCGTCAACTCCGAGCAATCGATCGCACTCGTGGTCAGATAGTAGAACGGCCCCTGATCGATGGAGTAATCACCGCTCAGGTTGATGCCGAATACGTTCTCGCCCGTCGCGCCGCTGGACGGATCGGCGTATCCGTGCGAGTAACCACCCTGCCCCGTGGGCTTACCGAATTCCCATTCACCGTCCATCGACCAGCCGGGATTCTCATCCATGTCAAACACAATCACCGGCACGGGAACGCCAACCTCGAGAGTCACCATCCGAGTGCAATCGCCTTCGTGCGTGGTGATGTTGACAAACTGGACCGCATCTTCGTAGTGCCCGTTGGGGAAACTGTCCGGCAGATCATTGATCGAAACCACGACCTCCGCCTCGCCCCCCGCGGCAATCGTCCCCCCGGTTGAACTCAGATCGACCCACGGCTCGCTGTGCGAGACCTCGAACGCAATGGGAATCTCATCGTTGTTGATCACCCGGTAGGTGATCTCATCAGGCGTGAAGGGGCCGCCGTGAGGCCCTTCCGAAGCCAGCCCGGACCCTGGCGAAACACCCATCCCGCTGATCTCCCCCAGCGCCACCGTGGGATCGCCGAACAGGTTCAACTCGTACGTACACCAGCGCATACAAGTCTCGTTGATGCGATAAATATTGTCTTCCTTGGAATCCTGATTCGCACGGCCCATCTCCGGCATCGCCTCGCCGGGATTGAAGATCGCATCGAAGAACTCGCGGTTGAATCGGTGCGAAGGACCATCCGTGCTGTCGAACTCACCCCAACCCTCGCGGGCGTTCATGACCACGCCGAAGCAGCCGTAATCCGATTTCACGGTGGCGGTTTCCGCCCAGCAATCGGTCCCGTCCAGGTGGCCCGCAGAACACGTCTCTGAATATGCGAAGAACAGATCGCTGTTGTGCAAACTGCTCATGACCTCGCCGCTGTCCAGCTTCATCGCATAATCCGGAGCACCGTGCCCGAGGTGGCTCAGCAGGTGCACACCGTCCTCCAGGCGCGTGATGAGTTCATCATCAGGCCAGTCGTGACTTGGCCAGTCGCGGTCGTACAGCTTGTCAATGTCGTAGATATCAGAGGGTACGCCAATTGTCGTATAGCCGTGCGCACTGGAACCGTCCACCAGTTCGTCCATACCGTCGCCCGCATATTCCGACGCACCGCCGAAACCCAGGTACTCGCCCACGAGCAGCACCGATTCCGGACGCGAATGCTGGCCGTTGAGGTACCACAGCAACTTCTCAACGTACCGCTGCGCTTCCGCGGCATTGCCCGCGCAGACACGGCCGACATAAACCTCTGCGACGAGATCGACATCCCCGCCGCCTTCACCATCGGTCGTCTCACCCCACCGCGAATCGCCATCGTAGTTCCAACTGCCATCAAGGCAGGCATAGAACACATCGCCCGGCATGCTGTACTCCGTCCCGCCATATCCGTCCTGGACGTACAGATCCATGCAAGGAATCACATCGTCATCGCCGCCGATCAGAACGTATTCGATCCCATCCGCTTCGTAGCGACTCCGGATGTAATCGCGCACATCGACCGGATCCACGCCCGGCACTTCATCGGTGGTATGAATCTCCGTGGCTGTGCCGTGGGCATCGTGGAACGCCTTCAAAGGCTCGAACGACGCCACCAGTGCCGGAGTGGTCAGAATCAACAGATCGTAACTCTTGCCGTCACGGCCCCCGGCGACCGGATAAGTCCCCACCACTTTGGGGTTGTCCACGCGCTGAAGAACCGTCTTTTCATCGAGCTCCAGACCGCGGAAACCGGGGGCCGCCCGATCCGATTCGGTCGTGCTTACAACCACCGTGAGATTCGGGTGATAGTTCAACCTGCCGATCTCCGGCACGTACTGAACCGGCTTCAGCTTGAGAGTCAGGATGTCGTAGCCACGGAAACTGTGGACACCGATCTCCTCGAATGCCGAACCGGGGAACGGCACATCGCTGCCATAGATCGCCGCATCCGGACTCGGAGGCGGAGCCACACCGGCCGACAGCGGCACCGGCTGGGCGACGGGAAGAACGTAAAAGTCACCTTTCAGAGTGACTTCTTCACCTGTCACGATCTCGATGCTCTCAACCTGAGTCCCGAACGGCAGCAGAATGCTCGCGCCCATCGCCGGGAGAGCCGGTTCGCCGGCAAGACCGCCGTTCGTGCAGCCGTCGATAACCACACGGTCATAAATGACGCCCTCAACCGTCACCTGCGAAACCGCGGGCCGGTCAAATGAGTAATCCAGCCTGAGTTCCTGCCCGGCATCGGCCGTAGCCACCATGGCCAGCGCCGCCACCGTGCAAATAAACGATGAGCGGAACCGCATCCCGCAAGGGCTAAAACGCTTCATGTGCCGAGTCCTCCTCGTCTGGCAGCACCATCTTCCGGTCCCGTCCCTTGGTGGATATGCGATTCCACTGCCTCGTTCGAGGCTGCCGGCCAATGGTCCTGAACTACAAAATGATAACGCTCCATGCGTCGGACGTTGCAGACGCACAGCTCCTCTTCACCCCGGTCATCAGGGTTGACTGTCTACTCCCGTACAAGGGAAAGGGTCCTGTCTCCTATGAATCAGAATAGTGCTATTCCTTATAGGGTCAAAGGCAAAACTCCCTCCGCCTGGCAGAACAGGCAAAAAAGACCCCCTTCACCTAAATCGCTGCACCCCCGAGAGTTACCTCAGGAACGCCCATTCCACCTCCCCGGACGCAGAATCGCAATCACACTCATCAGAACAGCGCCCAAACCGGGCGGAAATCGCCGATCAATAAGCAGCAACCGTTTCCCGATAAGCATGACCTCCCCCCATGAAACGTCATACCAGAGATCCTCGATTTGACTTCTTCCGCGGCATTGCGCTGCTGATGATCTATAACCTGCACCTCCTCGCCAACCGTTTCGCCTGGATCCACTTGGGAGCGATCTGCTATACCGCCGGGGCGGAGATCTTCGTCTACATCTCCGGCTACGTCTGCGGAATGACTTACATGCGCGCGTTCGATCGCGATGGGTTCTTCGCCTGCCAAACCAAGGCTCTGAAACGATGCGGTCAACTCTACATCGCCCACGTGCTGACCGCGGCGACGGCGTTCGCCGCCCTGTGGATCTTCTCCCAACGCTTCGAGATAGATTACAGCGCGTTCAGAATGGACGTGATACAACAACAGCCGGGGCAGGCCGCGTTTAAGTTGGCCACGCTGCAATACACGCCGTATCTGCTGGACATTCTCAAGCTTTACATGATGCTCCTGCCCGCCCTGCCTGCGATGCTCATCCTTCTCCGCCGATGGCCGACCGCGGCTCTGGGGCTGTCCGCGGCGGGTTATGCCGCCGCCCAGATCTGGCCCCTGCAGACCGCACTTCCCGACTTTCCTCAAGGGACCGTATGGACCTGGAATCCCCTCGCCTGGCAGTTCCTCTTCTTCATCGGAGTCTTCTTCGGCGTGTCCAAAGTGCGAGGCAAGCAACTTCTGCCTCGAGGAAGCGCGTGGCTGATCATCGCCTTGGCCATCCTGACCATATTGCTTATCGCCAAGCAGACGGTCGACTTCAACCGCATCGACTGGTTGCCGGGTTCGTGGCGTCTTACCAGCAAACCCCGGCTTGCCCCGCTGCGATTGATCAGTTTCCTTCTGCTTGCGTATCTGAGCGCGCGACTGCTATCGCCGAATACTCGCTTCTGGCGAGGTCCGATCACCGCACCGATCATAATCTGCGGCAGGCACGCTCTGGCAGTGTTTTGCCTTGGCGTGGTGCTGGACTACATCGGCAGCGCACTGGCATCAGCCACCGGCGGCGGCGCAGCCCTGGAAGCGGCCATCTCCCTCGGCGGAATCGCCCTTATGATCCTCCTTGCCTGGACATTGACGCAGAGGAAGGCACGGAAACGCAAGAACCCGCAAATCGAGGCACGAAGAGGGAAAAGCCCCATAGACGAAGCAACCCTTTCGCCGGCCGGCATATCCCCCCGTTGAGCCAGGCGGAGCAGAATAGCACCCGCCACGCATTTTAATCCGCGACCACCGGCCGCGGATCGGACGTCCGCCAAAACAAGCACCGCCTGGCAGAATGGGCAAAAAGAGCTCGATTCCAGTAAGTCCCTGACTCCCCGTCGCTCAGGCCAGGCGATCAGCCCACAGCACCTTGCCTGCATTCGAGCGTGAATGAGCCAGAAGAACCCCCAAACCGGGTTCATGATTAGGTGCGATCGCGTCGCAGGAGGCCGCGCGGTTTGTCCGGCTCGAGCGGTCAGATAGCTCCGGTCACGAATTCTGTTGCTCGGCTGGATGCAACGGGAATGACCCGATAACCTTCTCCTCCCCACGGAATGGGCAGGCACGCACGCCCCGAGGGAGCGGGGCACAGCAGAGCTTATGGAGCAGCAGATGAAGACCACAACGGTGAGTTCATATTCGGTTTTTGCGTTTATTGCGTCAGCGTCGTCGCTGACTTCACCCCCGGCATTAGGAGACGAAGTGACGCTATCGACCGGCGACACTCTGACCGGCGCTGTTGTCGAACAGACCGCCGACACGGTCGTACTCCAGCATGATGTGCTCGGTCGGCTTGAGATACCGCTCGCCCAGGTGCAGGCGGTCATCGGACCGGAGACGATCGAAGTCGAAACGGTCATCCCCGAAGCGAAAGTCGCCGGGGCAGAGCCGGAGAAATCGGAATGGGAATCCCGGTTCGAACTCGCCGCGGGCGGCGCATTCGGCAACACCGATACCCAGAACTTCCGGCTGGGTCTGACCTCCAAGCGCGAAACCGAATCGATGCGAACATCGCTCGACGCCGCCTACTACTACGGGGCGGACAACGGCGATCGCACCGAAAACCGATTCACCGCCGGAATCCTCAACGACTGGCTCTTCAAGAACTCACGCTGGTTGATCTTCGCCGAAGGCCGATACGATTATGACGAATTCAAATCATGGGAGCATCGAATCAGCGCACACGTAGGTCCCGGCTACCGGCTGATCGAGTCGGAACGCTTCAACCTGAACCTCCGCGGCGGTATTGGTTTCTCCAAGGAGTTCGGTTCGGATGGCGAGGACTTCCGTCCTGAAGCTCTCCTCGGCACAGACTTCACCTGGCAGATTACGGAACGCCAGAGCCTCGAAGGCAGCGCGACGATCTACCCCGATCTGGACGAGACCGGCGAATACCGCACCCTCTCCCGCCTCAACTGGGCCGTCCTCGTTGATCCGGATAGCAATATAAGCCTCACCGCGGGTCTTGAGCACGAGTATCAATCGGATGTCGATCCCGGTGTGGAGGAGCACGACCTCCGCGTATTCGCTGGCTTCATGTTTGACTTCTGACCGCAAACAGCCTGCTATCGACATGGGCCGGCTCGAGAAAGAAAAGCCCCGGGAGCGAACTCCCAGGGCTTGGTTGATGCGTAATGCGATTCAGCGAGCGGGATTGCTATCAGGGACACGGCCCCCATGCGCCAAGGACATCCAACAGGTCCAGAACATCAACCGTTCCATCGCCGTTGATGTCTTCAGGAACACCCGACTGACCCCACGCGCTCAGTAGCGCGAGCAGGTCGAGTACATCGACCACACCGTCACCGGTGCAATCCTCGGGGCAGTCCGCCGTCGGCTCCACGCCCCAGATCTCGACATCATCGATGTTCCAACCGCAGTATTGCCAACTGCCATCGGATGTACCCATCGTCCAGCGGATATAAACCGTCGGCTCGTTGTTCGCGACCGCGGAGATGTCGAATTCATGCTGGCTCCACGATGAATCTGCGACCTCCGAACCGTTGGTCCAGAGCTGGGTCCAGCTCGAACCGTCAGTGCTAACACGAATGTAAGCATGATCGTAAGAAGGCTGCTCGACACCAAGCCAGCGCCAGAACTTCAACTGAACCTGCGTCAACTCCGAACAGTCGATCGCGGTCGTGGTCAGGTGACGCTCGGACATATCACTTTCGTAGTCGCCGTTGAGGTTGTAACCATACACGTTATTGCCCGTGTGACCGCTCGTCGGGTCGGGGCTGCCGTGATCACCCCCGCCGCCGGTGGGATCGCCGTGAGCCCACAGGCCCTCGGTGGTCCAGCCGGGATTGGTGTCCATGTTGAACGTAATCACCGGCATCGGCACGCCGACTTCAAGACTCACACCACGCTCGCAATCGCCTTCATGTGTGGTCTCATTTACAACGGTAACCGTGTCCTCGTAGAACCCGTTGGGCAGCGCGTCCGCCTGAGAGTTGATCGAAACGGTGAAATCGGCGGTCCCGCCCGCGGCAATCGAGCCGCCAGTCGTGCTCAAATCAACCCAGCTCTGCGTCTTCGAAACCGAATAGTCGATCGGCGTCGCCTCGTGGTTGGTGACGGTGTAAATGATCGAATCCGGCGTAAATGGCCCGCCGTTGGGACCCTCGGACATGAGGTCCGAACCGGGGGCGACCTTCATTCCCGTCGGCGGTGCAACTGTACCGATCACCCGCAGCGAAGGATCGCCGAAGATGTGCCAGGTATTGAACATGTCCACGCCGCCGCTGCCGTACTCATCCATCATCGAGCACGAACCCGCAAAACAGAGTGCGCCGTATGTCACATACTCCTCAGCCACGTACAGCAGGTTGAACTCATCCTGGCCTTCCATCGGCGGATCCCAGGACTGGTTGATCGAGGACATATAAGCCCCGATCGCGCCCGTGGGCGCCCCGCTGTGCGTCGCGCGAAGCCACGCTTCCGCAAAGCACGTATAACCCGCGAACTGGCCGTTGACGCACGCCACCGAAACGATGAACGGCAGCATGTCGTCGTTGACGAGTGCGTTCACATCGCCGTTGTCGAAACCCGTGCTGCCCCACGAGGTGGTGGAGCCGTGCCCGCAGTAGTTGATGATGCCGCGGCCGGCGTTCAGCCCGCTGCTGACCTGCGACGCCGTACCGTAAGGATCATAAATCTGATCGACTTCCGTGTAACCATAGGCGAGCAGGTCATCACGGATGTTGTCCACATGCTCATCATCGTACTCGCCGTCATCGCCGCTTCCCTGGTTGGATGCGACGCCCATACCCTTCCAGAACCAATCCTGCTCCACCGCGGGCATGTTCTCGTATTCAATGGTGCGATCAACCTGGGTGGCGACGTGCGAAGTATTCTCCGCGGAGAAACGTCCCACGATGATGTCCGGGTAATCGTCGCCGCCGGCCAGCTTCGAATAACTCGGATCCGATGACCCGCCCGATGCGCTCAGCGTCGGCACCTGCGCCGAGTCGCCCACCAGGAGTACGAACGCCAGATCGCTGGTGTCGTAAACGCTCTGGATGTAGTTCTTGATCGCGTTGGCGCTGCCGCCCGCTGCGGAAACCGTCACCACCGAAGTAGTGATCCCGATGCCGTTCTTGTGATCCGCCAGAGGCATGATGTCGCCTACCCACGGATCGTGAACGATGATCAGCATATCGCCCTCTTCATCCATCGGGTCATAACGACCGCCGTCATAGTTGATGAAGTGCGATTCATAGATGTCGTGAAACGATCTGCTCAGGGTCTTCTGATGCGCCGCCGGCTTGATGACGTTAACGCCGCGGCCGCCGACCGATGCAACTTCCACCGTCATATCGGTATACACGCGAAGAACGCGAGTCACCGGGTTGTACTGCAGCGGATTGACGGTGACGACCACCCCGCGATGATCGCGGAGGATGTAGGGATCGCCCAGCGTCGCAAGATCGCCGGGGTAGAACGCATCGGCGTCATATCCCTCGCCGAACGTGTACGGCACGTCAGCGGGATTCACCGTCCTCAGAATAAAGCCGCGCGAAGGCGCGACGTCAATATCCTTCACTTCGTAGTAGCGACCATCAAGAACTGTCAACTCAACCGCATCGCGGTCAGGGATGATCACACTGCGGCTGACATTCGGTAATGCCGGCGCCCCAAACTCCTTCATCACGCTTTCCTTGCCCAGCCCGAGCTGGACAAACGCATCGTCGCCGATGCGGATCTCGCGCTGCGAGAACTCACCGAACTCGTATTTGACTACGACATTCTCCGGCGAATCCTGAACGACATCAACCGAAACCGTTTCCGCGCCCAGGACGGAACCGGGCAGGGACATCGCTGCAGCCAACGCCGCCAGGGACAAGAGACGATTCACACAAGTCATTACGCATCTCCTTCTTGTCGCGCACCGCGGCGGCGACAATATATTGGTTGCGACTCGGCGCCGGCTTCTTCCGCTATCAGCCGGCGCCGAACGATCGGCAATCCCCTACATCAGCAGGGCCCCCAAGCCGAGAGAGTCTCCACAAGATCAAGCACATCCACCACGCCGTCGCCGTTGACATCTGCGGGCACGCCCGACTGCCCCCAGTTGGACAGAACTTCGAGCAGATCAAGAACGTCAACGGCGCCATCGCCGTTGATATCGCACGGACACGGATCCTCACACGGGCCCGCCGCCGAAATATCAGACTCGATGTAATCAGACGGCATGCCGGAACCGGCGGAAAGACCGACGATCCCATCCAACGCGTCAATCTCGAGCCAGGTGATACGGATTACGCCGTCGAAGAACATCTCGATCTGGAACGTGTTATCCGTACCCGATGCCCAGAACTCCGGAACGTTCAGCCAGGTAACCGCCACGCGATCTTCGAGCTCCTTCCAGCTTACGGTCCCGCCATCGTTGGGGCTCAGATCGTCATAAAGACCTGCGATGCGGGGCATCGCGAAATGCTCTTCCACCGTTTCGCCATAGTCCGTATCAGAACCGGTAAACGTGAGGTAACCGTTGCTGCCGATGTGGAAAGTACCGTACGACTGACCGTACAGGAACACCGGCGGAGTGGAAGAGACCGACTCGGAATCATCATCACTCAAGGAAACAGCGGTACCGCCCGTCGGATCCGTGGGCAGTTCATCAGAAACATAACCACACATGTCGTAGTAGTCGCCCGAACCGTCGGGAACGAACACCGCGGTGAACATATCCAGATCATTGTCATCGGAAGCGAACTCCTCCGTGAAGTAGTCCGGCTGATCCAGCGTGGTGAAGCCGAACGCAGAGCCATACCCGCTCGTGCCGCATCCGTTGTTCGCCCGGGCACGCCACCAGTAATCCGAAAGTGAGTCAAGGCTGATCGCCACCGTCGCTTCAGTGCCGGTCACGTTCGCTTCCCAGACCACGGAACTGAAGCCGGAGTTGCTCGAAACCTGCACATCGTAATCGTCCGCCTGATCAGACGCGGCCCACTTCAAAGTCGGAGTGCGGCTGACATCCACCGCACCATCCGCGGGGCTGGTGAGATCAACTATCGCAGGCAGATCCGTCGAAAGATCAAGACCCACGTACGCCAGACGCTCCATATCTGCTGTGGTTCCGATCACTTCGATCATGTAATCGCCCGGTTCCGCACTGGGGGAACAGGCTACCGTCATCGTCGTCGTCGCCGGCGGGGTCACCGGGTTGTCGCCGAAGGTCACCACCGTGCCGTAGGGCACGTCGGAGGCGCTGAGGGTGACCGGCTCACCGTAGCCGAGAATCTGAATCACATCGATGCCGTATTCGACATCACCCGGTGCGCAGAAGGCCTGCGATGCGGGATCAGCGGCAAGCGCAAATCCCGGTTCCGGCTCTCCCACGAGGCGGAGAGATGGATCGCCCATCAGGTTGTACATCTCGTAGTACCGACGCGTCATGCCGTCCGGCGAGAAGTACTCAAGGTAATGAACGAAAGCAGCCTGCCAGGCCGGGCTGACCTGACCGATCTCATCGCCGTAGATCGATTCAAACAACACCTTCTCGAGTATGTCATCTTCGGTCCAGTAGCTGTTGACCGAAGATCCGTATATCGCAGCAGCGCCCTTGTTGGGAGCGAGAATCCAGGTCTCGGTGAAGCATTCGGTGACGTCGAATGTGCCGGTAATGCACGCGAAGGAGCAAACGAAGGAATACATCTCATCGTTGGTAAGGTCGTTCACGTCTCCCTGCGAGAAGGGAGGTCCGTCAGCCCAACTGTACGTGCCGCCGTGACCGGAGTAGATGCCAAACCATCGACCGTCGTTGAAAGCGTCACTCACCTGCTGAGTGGTGGCGTCATATGTGTGGCTATACAGTTTGTCGCAGGTGAATCCCGCATCATCAAGGTAGTTGTCAATAACCCAGTTGTGCGTGCCTTCACTGATCTGCCAGTTGTCCTCGGAGGCCATGAACACCGCACGAGTCGTGTAGTCAGGATCAGGATAGAAACCGGATTCGAAGGTGAGGGTCTTCTCGACCACATTCGCAAGATCGTCAAGAGATCGAACCGGCCAGCGCCCGATCGCGATATCCGGATACCAGTCATCGCCCCCATCCATGCAGCCATAGTAAATGTCGGTAATAGGAGAACCGGTGCCGGATCCGGTCCAGCACGGAATCGTGTTCGTATCGCCCACGAGCAGAATGAACTCCGGCTCGTTCGCAGTCCCCCAGAGACCCTGGATGTAATTCCTGATGGCAACCGCGCTGGTTCCCGAGGAAACAACGTGGGTCATCATGGTGTAACCCTGAGCAGTCTTGTCCGCCACGAAATCGCCGAGACCCGACTGGTAATCCTCCGCGACCACCATCAGGTAGTTGCCCGGACCGCGCATCGGCGATGCCGGCGGAGGATTCAGCAGAAAATCGCCGTAGCTCGGCAGCGAGCGGGCGCTCCGCCCCGCGGCCTGTCCGCCGCGGAAACTGACTTCCACCTCGATGTCCGAATACTGCGCAACCTCGCCACGCACCGGGTTGTACGCCACCGGCCGGATCTCAAGGATCGCCAGCCGATGACCGCGAACCACACCGAGTTCCGTAACCACCGCACGGCTCGCGGGAAGCATCTTGTCAACCGCATACGCAGACCGGTCATAATCAAACGGCCGGTTCTCAATCGCCTGAGTCTTCTCAACCGGGGCCTGACGCGGATAGACGAACGGGGAATAGCCCGCCGCGGCGAGATCCGTGATAACCGGATCGCCCTCGTCTATGCTGAGCATAATCGTCGCGCCATCAGGAACCACAAGCAACTTCCGGATAACCGGCATCGCGGGGGCCCCAACTTCGCCAATAAACGCCGCTTCATCCCATCCGATCTCGACAAACCGTCCGCTTCCGTTGCTGCGAATATCGGCCGTCACTCCCCCAACTTCGAGCGAGACCCGCACGCCCCCGTCGCCGACCGAGTTCAATACCAGATCCGGTGAGGTATTCGCAGCGGCCTTCCGGGCACCGGGCGCCCCCTGCCCCGAAGAGGGCAGCCAGCCGTCAGCGGCCAGTGCGCCGGCGGTAAGCGCCAGCGTCGCCACAATTGCGCTGAGGCATGTTCGAACGTTCATTCCTTCTCGGTACATGGGGTGCTCCTGTCTCGCACGTTGTGTAGCTGGCGGACTCCCACCATCGCGTGATATCGCTATCACGCTGCGCCTATACCGGTTTACCCGCGCATCGCAATCAGGCTGCGTTGCGCTTCAAAGGTACTCGGTGTCCGCGCTGGTATCCGACCGATGCTCCTCTTCCGGCGGGCGGCAAACGCCTCCTCCACGCCGGTACTGATCGACGGCACCGCCAACGCAAAATTGGCGGCCGCACGAAATCCACCTGTAGAATCCCGTATCCTTTATTGTCGGACAGCATTCGGCCCAGTCAAGACGAAATATTCACCTGAGTCCGGGAAATCATGCATTTATGCATGCGGAGCCGAGCTTCTTACGATTGCCCCCCAGGTCATTGATCCTCTGTCTCAATAACCACTTGAGCCGGGTTCTTGCCTCCCGATTCGCCCCCGGACGAATCCGTGCCTCCGATGTCTCCCAATCCTGGCACAAACTGCTCGGCTGCCTCCGTGGTCAGTGCGACCGTTAGCAGACCGGTGGGCAATCCGCACCACCGAATCGTCCCACCCTATCCAGCTTCACTGCCGGACCGCGGCGATAGCGAACGCTGCGACCACCGCAAGGTCGTCTGATTTACCTTCAAACATATCACATTCGACAGATATCAACCAAACTGCGGACAAGGACCCCACGCCGCAAGCACAATCAGTATATCGAGCACATCCACAATGCCGTCATAGTTGACGTCCTCCGGCAGATCTGAACCGGTTTGCCCCCAGGCGGCAAGGACGGCGAGCAGGTCGACCACATCAACCAGCTCGTCCTCGTTGACATCGGCCAGGCACTCGCATTCATCCGGCACGCCGTTTTGGTTGTCGTCATGGCTGGTGCCGTCGGCGATGTCACACTCATCCGGCACGCCGTTCGCGTTGCAGTCCCCGCTGGTCTCATCGGCGATGTCGCACTCATCCGGCACGCCGTTCTCGTTGCAGTCCTCGCTGTAACCGCCCCAGACGTCGCATTCATCCGGCACACCGTTCTGATTGCAATCATTATCCGACAGTTCACACTCATCGGGAATCCCGTTCTGATTGCAGTCGTTTCCGTCAAGTTCGCACTCATCCGGGATGCCGTTCGGCTGACAGTCCTCGCTCGTACCGAAAGCTATATCACAGTCATCGGGAATCTGGTTCCAGTTGCAGTCGTTCCCATCAAGCTCGCACTCATCCGGGATGCCGTTGGGCTGACAATCCTCACTCCACCCGTAGTCAATGTCGCACTCGTCCGGCTCACCGTTTTCGTTGCAGTCCTGACTGGTCCCTTCCAGAATATCAACCCAGTCGCACCAGCCGTTCTCGTTGCAATCCGATTCGTCCACATCAAACACATGCGCGGAGCCGGAATCCTCTCCGCCGTCGTCATCAAACCTCGATCCCACGAGACTGATGTCATAATCAACCGCAACTGAGTATCCGAACCGATCCCCCGCCCCGCCGTCCGGAGCGGTCACCTTGTACCTGTAGGACGATTCCCCACCGAGCCCATAGAGATATGCCGCGCCCGCATCGGAACCGTTGTCATCTTCCCGCGATGCGCCGATCACGACCATGTATTCGCTCAAATCAACCGAACACCCGAACTCATCGCCTGGATCACCGTCATAGGCCGTGAATCTCATCATTTCCCACCAGTAAGACGCATCGCCCGGACCGTAGTCGTGCCCGTAAACCACCGCGGCCCCGGAATTCTTGCCCAGGTCATCGGCGCGATAAGCGCCTACCACCGCAATACCGTATTCAACGGCCACGGAAATCCCAAACTTGTCGCCCGCCTCACCTTCCGATGCAGTGAGCTTCGCTTCTTCCCACCAGGCTTCCGGACTGCCCGCCTCGCCTCCGCTCTCACCGCGGAAGATATATGCCGCCCCCGCGTTCTTGGCCACATCATCATCCCGATACGCCCCGATGATCATCACATCATCGGACAGATCAACGGAGATCCCGAAGTAGTCCCCCGCCTCGCCGTCGGAAGCCTTGAGCTTATCCACGAACACCCAGGTTTCTTCTTCATAACTGTAACTGTAGACATACGCCGCACCCGCGGCCTCGCCCATTGAGTCGTCAGCCCATACTCCCACCACCGCGGTATCATCGCAGATCGACACCCATTTCGCGGAGAAGACGGAACCGACGTAATACGGAGCCGCGGGCAGATGCGCTTCGTGAAACCACCCCTCCCCGTCGAACCGGTAAACATCTGCGGAAACCGTCCAGACATCCGTGAACTCACCGGAGCCCACGATCGCCAGATCGCCGCAAATGTCCACCGAGGCACCGAAGAACTGCGTGGTGACATCCGGCGGAGGAAGCAGTTGCGCTTCTTCAACCCACCCGTCAACAGCCTCTACAAACCTGTAGATATACGCCGCACCCGCTTCGACGCCTGCATCCTGATTGAGAGGCGCCCCCACGATCGCCACATCGTAATCCGCCGCAACCTGCGCTCCAAACCTATCGCCGGCCGCGCCACCGAACGGAAGCAGCTTTGCCTCATCGCACTGCCCCAGCGCCGCTGCGGGAGCCATCGCAACAACACAAACGCCGGCCAATAAAGCTTCTCTCAAGCGGGCTGAAACGACCCGAAGTCTGATAATCCGTCCAATGGACATCACCTGTTCTCCTCTTCGATTGCCGAAACCGGCACAACCCCCGACAAACCCGCCCTCTGAGCGAACGGCACAGCGTTCGCCCTATTATGGTCTCACCACGCCGAGAACCAAACAGAAATCCGCAGATCCCTACCCGGGTGTTCCTGTCAGTAGAGCACGGCCGATAAGTACCTCATTGAAAGGTGCGTTTTCCAGCGGTTCGGAAGCTGCCGTAGATGAATTGACTGAAAAATTAAGACAGGCCGGCTATCAGGTACTCGACGGTCCGAGAAGAACCGGGGATGGTTATTACGAAAGCTGCGTCTTGGATCCTGAAAACAACCGCCTTGAAATCACCGTGTAAATGGTAATAGTAATAATTATAAACAGGAAAAATTGAGTGTATAAACTTGTAGTTTTAGATATGGACGGCACATTACTGAACAGCCGAAGAGAGATAACTGCCGGCGTGCGTAATGCAGTGATAAGTGCGAAACAGCAGGGGGTGCATGTTGTTTTAGCGTCCGGCAGAGCCCTGGAAGGTGAGTGTCGGTCCCTTTTTGTGGCGATCGGGGAGTTGCCGAGTGCTCTGAATCCTCCCAGCGGCTGCACTTTCCATCCTCGCTGTCCTGAATCC
>PJEL010003043.1_pt1 | contig 14709 bp, 10 predicted proteins | sample 1853271 | NCBI WGS metagenome assembly PJEL01 (sample SAMN08108733, study PRJNA415343) | Invertebrate metagenome, whole genome shotgun sequencing project. | host: Globobulimina | place: Sweden: Gullmar Fjord | collected 2015-08 | reverse complement strand
TATAGAAGCATCGATGGCATAGATGTTACCTATAATAAGCGAGGTTTTGGTGGTGTTTTCACCGGTAAAGTTTTTACTGGCTCAAGTGAGGCTGAAATCTCGGCAAGCTCTACGATAGAAGAAGTAAAAATTGAAGATGTTGTTGGTATATCTTTGTCTTTTGATCATTTTGATTGGATAGTTCACGCAAAACATAGCCAAGTGCAGATTGCTAATGAGCCTGAATCTAATGCGCTATTATCGTCAGGAATCAGTCAAGTCCCTGATTTTTTATGGCCTAATTCACAAGCCTTTGCACAATCAATATTAATGAAAGGAAAAGAAGTAAGCTACTCCTCGGTAAGTGGACAATATCAGTGGAAAAATTGGTTAGCTTCTGCTGAATTATCGCAAATAGACTCAGAAAGTGATGTAGTGCCTAAAATAACCAGCGGTTATGCGGCGTTGTCATATCAGATAAACTCACACCAATTGTATGGTATCTATGCACATACAGACTCTAGAACTTACGATTTTAATGAGCCAGGAGTTAACGAGGCTGCACTTGAAGAAGTGATTCATGCGACTACCACGTTAATGAATTTCTATGCGCCTAATCAAGATACAATATCGCTTGGCTGGCGTTGGGATGTCACCAATAGTATCGCTTCATCATTACAATGGAATTACACTACCTTGTCTGAAGGCGGTAGTACTTTATGGATTAATAATGGTGAGGGTCATGATGAAGCCGAAAGTATCAATACCTTCTTATTTACATTAAGTATGGTTTTCTGATGAAACAGTTTACTCATACCTTAGCCATTGCATTATTTATGCTGTGCATAGCTTCAGTGCAAGCAGTAGAGCCTCTTGCTGTCGTAGTTAACAAAGCAAATCCCGTCGACAAACTAACTCGCTCAGAACTTATTGATTTATTTATGGGTAAATATGTCGCCTTTCCTGATGACAGTAAGGCAATGCCGGTTGAGCTCAAAGGTGAACATGATATAAAAGTGAATTTCTATCGAAATCTAGTGGGCATGCCGTTATCTCGTGTTAATGCATATTGGTCAAGACTGCGTTTTACTGGCAGAAAACGTGTCGCTGTATTTCAGTCTAATGAAGCAGAGTTGATAGACTATATCATTGCTAATGAGCAGGCTATTGGCTATGTACCACAGTCACTTCTCACCGACGATTTAAAGGTTGTTTATATATTAAATGAATAAATCAGGCTTAGTGATTCGATTAGCGATAGTTATCATCTTTACAGCAGTTATTGTTGGGCTTATTACCACGCAACTTTTTTATCGCTTCACTTTTCTTAATGAACAAGTCCTTGGTGAGCAAAGTATCAATCAGTTATATAACACCGTCTCACCTACGGCTTCTATTGCCAGTTACTTAGGTGATAAAGAGCTAGCTGAAGAGGTTGTTAATGGTTTAATTAGTAATGATATTATTACCTCTGCCGCCATTAAAACTGATGTGCTTATGGTGAAGAGTGATAACTATTTAGAATCAAGCGATACGCTACAGTTTGTGCTGTTTTCCCCTTTTCAAAAAGAGAGAAAAGTAGGTGTGCTCTTGGTTAAGGCTAATAAAGACTACCTTGCCGAAAAAGCAAATAAGATAAGTGCCACCAATACCTTTGTTGTCGCAGTTGAAGCTTTTATTATTACCATAATTTCAATTCTTGTTACTTATTATGTGATTACTCGCCCTATCTTGAGTATTGGCAAAGCTCTACATTCAATTAGTCCGGGCACTAATGAACGTATTGAGAAACCTACTTCCCATCAACAAAGTGAAATAGGACAGTTAGCGGATGATGTTAATGATTTACTCGTTAAAGCTGAGCAACAAATGCTAAGAGAGAAAAGTCTTAGAAATGAAGTGCAAGTACTAGAATCAAGATTCAGAATGTTATTTGAAAATGCAACTTCAGCCATAGTACTTGTTGAGCCACAGGGTGACATACTTCTTTATAATGAGACTTTTGAAAAACTTATTGAAAAACTGCAATTACCATTGAAGAAGAATTATGGTAATTATTTGCAGGATCTTTTTATCATGAAAAAGGACTTACAAGAGCAGGTTAACATTGCTTTCGCTAATGATGAATCAGCGACTGCAGAGTTAGAGTTAATATCGTATCGAGAAGAAAAAATGTGGGTTCAGGTCGTAGTGACGCCGCTCATTACCGATGATTACCAAGAAAATTATCAGATAACCTTGCATGATATCTCTAAGCGTAAGCGCCAAATATCATTACTCGATCAAAAAGCAAATTATGATAGCTTGACCAATTTGCTCAACCGTCAAGCGACAGAGCAGCACTTAAAACAACTCTGTGTTACTAAGGTCCCCTTTGCTTTGATCATGATGGACTTAAATGACTTTAAGCCAATTAATGATATTTTTGGTCACGATGCGGGTGATGAAATATTAATCCATGTTGCCAGTCAGTTATTGAAAAACTTAAGAAAAGCGGATGTATTGTCGCGTTGGGGTGGTGATGAGTTTGTCATTATTCTACCTGATGCCAAGCGAGATGAAGTCATTAATGTCTGTGCAAAATTGGCTTCAACCTTAAGTAAACCTCATAATTTATCCCAGCATAATAAAAGTGTTTTTGTTACCGCAAGTATGGGCGTTTCATTTTATCCCGATGATCAAGTGGAGTTGTTGGAGCTCATCAGAGCGGCAGACAAAGCCATGTATCAAGTGAAAAAAGAAAAATCAGCTGATAATGAGCTCTATTTGGCATTTGCTAGCGATATAGTTAATTCAACCAATAGTAATCCGTCATGATGACAGACACGGATGAAATCAATCGTTCTTCAATCACGCTATTCTCACAACAAGCGGTCGTTCATCGCCTTAAATTAACGCTAAAAATTTTATTGGCAATACTTACCTTATTATTAGCTAGTGAGGTTTTTTCTAATGGACTGTCAGCCTTAGCTATTGCTACCTCTTCGTCTATTATCATTTTAGTTATGTTTTTCTTTTGGGCTTCTCCCGATACCTGTAGTGTTATTACTGGCATGGTTTTGTGGTCTATTGCGGTGTTTATTACCTATGCCTGTTGGTTAGGTAATGGCATCTTTGATGCTATTATCTTTGGATTCCCTTGTTTATTAATGCTCACGATTGTCTTAGCAGATAAGCTAATTTTTATTTCTTTATATAGTTATCTTGTTGGCGCTATATGCTTCTTTGCTTTTGCACAAAATAATAGCTTACTCATTTCTGCATTACCTTTTGATGAGTTGTCTTTATGGGGACGTGTTTTTAGTTATGTTGTGATATTGACATTTTTCTCGGTGGGAGTGCTTTATATCTTTTCAGATATACGAGACCGATTCAAAAATATTCTACAAAAAAATGCTTTACTTGAATCAAGCATAGCGGAGTTAAGAAGGCAGAGTCGGTTTGATGAGTTGACTCAATTACCTAATGAAAATAGCTGTAAGACAGATCTTGAAACCATGTTACAACAGCAGAAATCTTCGGGACATATTTTAGCTTTTATCACCCTGAATATAGGTAATTTACACTCAATCAAAATGGACTATAACCATAGCCTTTGTGATGAAACATTAAAGCTTCTGGCGAAAAGGCTAACAACCTTTGTGAATGAAAATACTATTATTTATCGTTTCCAGCAAAACGAGTTTGTGATTTTAAAGCACTCTTTGGATTATCGGGGTATCAGTAGATTTGCGGATAAAGTGCATCAAATTTGCTCTCAAACCTACCATGTTACAGATTTTGATGTTTTTGTGCAGCCTGATATAGGTATTGCTCTTGCGCCTTTTGATGGCGGTACCATGGAAGAGTTAAGGCACAATTCTCACTTAGCGATGCACGCTAAGGATGCAAAAGAAGATTTTAATTTCTTTGACCAAGAGATGGCTGTGCAAGAGCAGGAAAAACTTCAACTCACTAAAGCACTAAAAAAAGCTATTGCTAATAATGAGCTAGTTTTACACTTTCAACCTAAAACAGATTTAGTTACAGGGCAAATTATTGCTGCAGAGGCTTTGATTCGCTGGGTTAGCCCTGAGCATGGTTTTATCCCGCCAACAGTATTCATTCCGCTAGCAGAGCAAGCAGGGGTTATCACAGATATTACCCATTGGGTTATTGAGCATTCTGTTATCGCATGTAAAGAGTGGCATAAGCTAGGCTTCAATAAACTGTGTATTGCCGTGAACCTATCTGCAGAAGATTTTAAACGCGGAAATTTAGCAACTCACACCATGAACTCATTACACCAAGTTGATTTATCAGCTCATTTTTTAGAGCTAGAGCTGACAGAGTCTATGTTGATGGATGATATAAATTATATTCAAAAACAAATTAATGAACTGCGTGCTTTTGGTATTTCATTTTCAATTGATGATTTTGGCACGGGTTATTCGAACCTAGGTTATTTGACCAAATTTAATGTCAGTACACTTAAACTTGATCGTTCTTTTGTGATGAATATTTGTCATTCGACCAATGAATTACAAATAGTGAAAGCGATAATTGAAATGAGCAAAAGTTTAGGCATTACTAATGTTGCTGAGGGCGTTGAGGATAAAGAAACCGCCAGTATGCTTGCTGAATTAGGCTGTGAAATGGGTCAGGGTTATTATTGGTCTAAACCATTACCACAAAAAGACTTCATTGCTTTATTGTCAGAGAAAGTTGGACAAGTAACTATTTAAATTTCAACTCAGGCTGATATTGTTTCTTTCGCTGTAATGATTATTAGTGACCTAGCTTAGCCTGCACCTTTTGCATATGCTCTCGAAAGCTCTTATCAAATTTACTCTCGCCACAGGCAAAAGTTGAAGTTGTTGCTTCTACTGGACTACCTAATATTTGCTCACGATAAATGGTACAAGTACCGTTATCGTTTTTAGTGATAGTGCCGACATGCGACTTACTAGTGTTTTGTATATATTTTTGCTCTCTAGTGAGTGGAATTATGCTCTCTGGTACTGGAAACTGTTCTCCATCCATTGCCGAAACAGAGCGTTGTTGCGTTAAGTCTGCAAAGGCTTTATCACGTTGTTGATTGTCTAGTTTCTGTCGAAGGCGAGATAAGCGATCATAACTAGAAAAATTTCCCCTGCTTGTACCCGGCACCTTATTTGTAGTTGTATTAAAGTCACTTTTAACAGCATTAGTAACCTGACTTGGTGTTTCTTTTGAGGATGGTTTAGGTGTGTTACTGGGTTTCTCATTTGCTATTACTGGAGTAGGAGCGACTGCTGCTGGAGCTAGCTTCTTTACTATTGTTTCTGTTGAAGGCTTTATTTCAGTGACAACCTGATCATTAGTGACTTTTTTAGCCGTGACTTTCTTAGGGGGAGCTTTTTTAGGAGCCTTGTATAAAAAGCTTTTAATTACTTGGACTTCAGGTTTGTTTGCTTTGGCAGTTCTTTCAGTTTTTTCTGCGCCAAAAAAGAGTGCAAGTAATAGTATTACATGCACAAATATAGAGACAAAAATAGCAGTGTAAGATCCCTTTAACACAGAGTATTTATTTCGCTGGCTTTAATTTGTAATGTTATAGACCAAAAAAAACACCATAGGTTCATTACCCTATAGTGTTTTTATATTTGCTAAAGTAAGCTAAGTACTTAGCGGGCGATACTTTGCAGCACTTCAATGTCAACTAAGTTAATAACCGTTGCTTTGATGTCACTCATAGAGTCGCTGGCAATGAGTAAACCATCATCATTCAGGTTAATGTAGCCTTGTTCACGTATTGTCGCAATTAGCGTTGATTGAGCGCGCTTGTCGATAAATTCAGGAGCATTAATATTATTTAATACTGATAAACGCTTTGCAATGGCAACAACTTTGGCTTCCAAATCACGCTTGCTTAATGGTGCTAAACGACTTGTAAGTGAAGTGATAATAGCAAGGCGCTGCAAACTTTCATCAATACATTCAGCTAATGAGTGTACTTGACTCAATAAAGCGGTGTCATCAGTAAGAGACCAGAATCCGGCTTTGCTTTGCTTGGCAATATCCATATCTTTTAACACGGTAAGGATTTTTAATGTTTGCTCTGCAACTTGCTCTGCACCTTGATAAAGGTATAAATCTTCTTTTAATAAGGCGGCTAGGCTTTGAACCTTTGCCACTAAATCGTCCTGATTTATTTTACTGTGTTTTTCTAGTAAACGACAAACTAATGCGGGTACTACATAAGTATGCAATATGTTATTGCGGTAATAACGCATTTCTAAATTTGCCGTTTCAGACAGCGACACTAAACTGCCAAAGCTATCTTCGGTAATGGTTACCTTATTTAGTGAAACAACATGTGCTAACAATTCCTCGCCTGATTCTTCAGGTATGGTTAACTGCTCACTAAATGGCGCTTGGCGTTGTAGGTTTAAGAAAAAGTCTAACTGTGTTTCTAACTCTACTTTTGATAAGGCCTTATTTTTACTGGCATGTAAGATCAAGGCAATTAACGCGACACCATTTAACGCGGCACTCTTGTTAATATTTTCCATGACTTGGCCAGCGAGTACATTGACAGTAGGTGTTAACCAAGTCGGTTTTTGAGGATCGATAGGGTCGATTGACTCTTTCCAATCAGGCACTTGCTGATTTAAAAACTCGTTTATGTTCATTGGCTCACCAAAGTTTACATAGCCATTACCATAGTTACGTAGACTCTTAATGGCTTTTAATACGCCAAACATTGATTCGCTTTTTTTCTCACTACCACTTAATTCTTTATGATAAGTGCCCACTTCCATCACGTGTTCATAACCTAAGTACACAGGCACTAAAGTCAGTGGTCTATCAATACCACGAAGTAAGCTTTGAATGGTCATTGCTAACATACCGGTTTTAGGTGCTAGTACTCGACCTGTACGGCTTCGACCGCCTTCAGTGTAATATTTAACACCGTAACCACGTTCAAATAAAAGTCCTAAATATTCGCGGAAAATTGTTGAATATAAGCGGTTGCCACCAAAGCTACGGCGAATAAAGAAAGCGCCGCCTTTTCTAAATACTGTGCCTGCAGGCCAAAAGTTTAAGTTAATGCCAGCCGCAATACGTGGCATTACTAAACCTTCCTGTAAAATTACGTAAGAAAGTAATAAATAATCCATGTGACTGCGATGACAAGGTACATAAATAATTTCATGGCCATCTTGTGCTAATTTACGCAATACTTTGGCATTACTGACGTTAATGGCGCTGTATAAACGGGCCCATAACCAGTGCAAAATAATCTCACCAAAACGTAGCCAAGAAACGCTGTAGTCACCAGCAATTTCGTTCATTATGGCCAAGGCTTGTTTTTTGATTTCTGCTTCAGATACTTTTTTATTCTTTGCTTCATCAGCAATCATTCGTTTTACAGATGGATTAGCAAAAAGGGCGGTAAACATCTGCTTGCGGTGCATTAACCTTGGCCCTTTAGCTGCAATCGTCTGACGGTGAAAGTGAAAACGAGCAACACGTAAAAATTTATGCGCGGCAATTTCATCGGTACCATGGTTGTCTGATATATCGCGGAATGAAAAAGCTTCGCTAAAACGTATTAACGTATCGCGGCCCAAAAATAGCACAATAAAAAATTTACGTAGCCAGCTAGGCGATTCCTGATCGGCTAACAAGGTACCGATATTAAGATTTTTGCGCTCTTTAGTTGGTGTTTTCCCCCAAATTAAATTGGCAGGGATTAACTTAGCATCAAGTTCTTCATCAAGGGCATGTTGATTTAATAGCTCTAAACCTTGAGTAGTTGCCTTTGTTTGACTGGCTTTTCGCCATGAAAAAATAGGTGTTGGCTTCGCCAAACATAACGTGCGATTAAAGCTTTTTCCATTAATGCTCACTTGGCCAAGTGGGTCAGGCAGATTTTGTTTTTTACAGGCGCCTTGCAAGGCGATTAAGTCTGAGGCTGACTGATGACGCACAATATAAAAGATCGGCTGATTTGGTCGTTCGCTAACACCTTGAGTGTCAGTAATAATTTTACAACGAACCAGTAATTTAAGCGGAAATTTTAAGAATAAATAGAAAAAAGAACGTAAGGCTAACATGTGGTATCGCTCGGATTAGTCATTAACTGCTATAAAAGAGAGATTTTAGCACCATTAGATAAAATTGTCTTGGTTTAGAGTCAAAGAGGCAGCACACTAAAGCTATCTGGTTTAATATCTAAAAAACTTCTAAATTTCAGGAGCTCACATTGAAAAAAATTGCTGTGTTTGTTGATGTTCAAAACATTTATTACACCACTAGGGATGCTTTTTCTAAGCAGTTCAATTACCGCTTATTATGGCAAGAGCTTATGGCACAGGGTGATATTGTAATAGCTAATGCTTATGCTATTCAGCGTAGTGATGATCAACAACATAAATTTCAAAAAGCACTGAAACATATCGGTTTTGACGTAAAACTAAAGCCCTATATTCAGCGTAAAGATGGCTCGGCAAAAGGTGATTGGGATGTGGGCATCACTATAGATATTATGGAAAGCGCAGCTGAGGTTGATACTATTGTTTTACTTTCAGGTGATGGTGATTTTGACTTACTACTAGGTAAAGTCCGTGAAAAGTATGGTGTAACTACAGAGGTGTATAGTGTTGAGGCGTTAACGGCTAGATCGCTTATTGACGCGGCAGATGTGCATCACAAAATAGAGCCGAGTTTATTGATGTGATAGCTCTAATTTACGTTACCTTCTTGCTCTGAAACTAACTTTTCAGTTTGGCGTTTTTTATGCTTCTTGAATAAGTAAGCGCTTATCAAGAGAGCAATTATAAATAGAATGCCACTGGCAATCAGTTCATTTTGTGCACCTAAACGAATGCCGCTACCGGCGAGTGAAAAAATAATCATCTGCGGAATAAAGCCAACAAAAGAGCCGCTGACATAAGCGCGCATCGAGACTTTACTTACGCCAGCAATTATATTGGTTAGAAAGTTACTACCCAAAGGCAGTATGCGAATAACAATGGCCTTTAAGAATGTCTGCTCACCCAGAAAAACCGATAGCTTTGCCAATTTATCAGGGTATTTCTGAGTGATTTTATCGCTCAATAGGTAGCGTGAAACTGTAAAGGTGAGTAAACAACCAAGGGTTGTCGCCAATGTCGCAACAATAACACCTAGTAATGCCCCTAGATTAATGCCAGCAACTAACGCAGCAATTTGCCTGGGTAAGCCAATGCTGGTTGCTAGTGATAAAAACACAAAAAGTAATAAGGTATTCAGAGATTGTGAGCTGCCTTCTTGTTGCCAATTGAGCTTATCAATTAAACGTATAGTCCAGTCACTTAGACTAAAACTATTCTCAGTAATGACAGGTGTTAGCCAATGAAATAGCCCAATTATAAGCATAACTATAATGAGTAAACTGGCTAACTTTTTGATTTTATGTATGTTGGAAGATAAGAGGGCAGACATTACTACTCAGTATTTTGTAACCTAGCTAATAACTTAGCCTTTGCTTGCGCAAATTCATCGCTACTTAAAAAGCCTTGTTGTTGTAGTTTAACCAATTTTTCTATCGCATTCACTAAATCCGTTTCAACTTTTGCTGTTGCTTGAGTCAATGTAGGATTGTTGTGATGTGTCTCTGGTTCAGGGCTGCTAATGATTTTTTCTGTAATTGATATTTCATCAGCTTGTGTTGACTCCGTAGCGACAACGGAAAGAGTTGAGTGTGTAGCTGGACGAATAACGGCTGCTTGAGTATGTAGTGGGGTATTATCGTGTGATTTATGCTCTGTGTAAGCTATATCAATAGCAGCAAGCTTTGGCCTTTTTAAAGAGCGCTGTTCTGTCTGCCCGTTATTAATATTTTTTGCTATAAGCCAACACCAATCTATAACGTTATCGATCACTTCAAAGTAACTGTTTTTAGTTATCCTATCGCTACCTTTTCGCAAATATAAGCAAATGGTATAACTATTTTTATCAAGAGTATTGATCGCTAAACTTATGCGGCGTACTTTACCGTCAATCATTTTATCAATTTGTTCAGTATGAAATATTTCACGCAACTCTTGTTCTTGCTGATTATTAAAACCATGATCTAATGTGCTATTAATGGTGGCAATAGCCAAATCACCAAGCAATAACTGACATTGATGAATATCAGCTAGGGCAATGACCTTTTCAGCCACATGTTGGTGGCGCCTAAATAGGTTTAGCGCTAATTTGTTGTCGGTTAAAGAAAGGTTAGAATATTCCCGACGAACCAAGGATTTAGCTGAGTTTTTCCGGATATTTATTTGATAAAAGATATAGCCTGCCAGTAACCCAAGCATGATGATAAAGAAAAATGTGATGCCGGCTAATGAGCTAGGTTTATCTATTTGTGAACCTTGGCCATCTTGCTGAAATAACTGATAGATAGCGCCAGTATCTTTATTGAAAAAAAGTAACTCTCCACGGTTATCTCGATAAATACTTAATTGACGAGATAATAATGCCGGTTGCTTTAATTGCCATTCAACCTTTGCTGATGAAATTGTGTCTTGTGACTTATGTGCATTGCTTTGTTCGGGTACTGTTTCACCTGATAGGAGCTCATCAGCCAAGGAGTTGAGTTGCCACTGTTGCTTGTTTTGCGTTAACAATAATAACTTGTTGCGCAAGGCAGGAGCATTTTGACCTCGGTACAATAACAAACTATTGGCAGCCAGTGGCTCTTTAGTATGATAAATAGATGCTTTAGGTGGATGTTCGCGCCAATCGTCACCACCATCACTATAGGATAGTAAATGCTTTATTGTGTCAGTAGAACCATACTGGTGAGATATTAACAAACGGGGGGAATGCTGCTGCGGCCAAATAAATTGCTCTATGTTCCCTGCACCAAGTAAATAGAGTGTTTTTTCAATCTTGTCATTGGCGTAATAAGGGTTGCTATGTGAAACAGTATAGCTTTCATTCGCGCTCTTTTGCGGATGAATACGCAAGATGACACCAGAATAAAGTGGGTATTGCTTTAGTTTTTCACTTTGAGAAAGTGAGATGTACAGTTGAGAAAAATCCTCATGCCATGACTTACTATAAGGATTAAAGCTTAATTGCTTAATACCTTTTTCTGATGAAGGAATAGCAATCCTGAGTACTTCTCGTGTTTTGGAGGGATTGACTTTCTTGTCTGTGGTTAATTGCCATTCAGTGATCACAGCATCAAAGTTGAGTGCTGAGCTAACACTTGATTCGTGTAAGCGTTTTCCTTTACTGTCATCAGGAGATTTTTCTACATGGGCAGTATAAAAAGTTGCGTAGCCTGCTTGATCCAATTTTGAGAAATTAGGATGTAAAGAGAAAGCATTTAAATGCAGTACTGACTTTTCAGGTAAAAATCGTGGTAAATCTAACAATAATGCCGTGTTTTTTTGGGTATCTTGCTCAAACTGGTAAATTTTCCCCTGCGTATTAGCCAAGTAATAGTGTTGGCTGTTACCTGGTTGCTCAAATAATTGCAGCCAGTTGCCATTATTGTTTGTTACTTGCGGCGCTTGCGCTACTTTTTGCAGTAAAAAATGGTTTTGATTAGTGTTGCTGTTGTGGTTATCAGCAGTGCTTTGGGCACAAAAAAGTACTAGGTATAAAGATAAAAGTATTAAGGCTATGTGTTTTACAGTAAGCATTAAATTGAGTCATCCATAGTTCAGTATTTTGCAAATATTTTTTTGACTTATAGTCAGGAACCTTTAAATAAGTGCACGTTTTTTACCTCGATAAACTGATCCTTGTTTACACCACTGGTATAACTCAATTTACCTTCTAACATGAGTTCATCACCTATACTTCCTTGTTCTGCCAGGTTTTGTGCTTGTTTACCCCAAACATGAATAGCACGCTCTACGGTGATTATCTGCCAAGCTTGTTTGTCGGTATTATAAATATGCTGATGAATGACAACATTTGCTTGGGTGATACTTTTATTTTGCTCCGTTAACATTAGCTTCGGCTGTGAGATTAGCAGGGCACTACAATGAATTTGGTTAATTGCTTGAGTATAGCCTTTAGTAAATTTTTGTACGAAGTTAGCGTGTATTATGCCTTGATGGTTAGTATTTTTGCTATTTGATGGCGGCTTGATATTACTCAAATAACCGTGCAATAAAATAATATCGCCTTTATTGGCGTATTGAAGGGCTTGCTCCACTAACTCACCTTCTACCTTTACATGGTGATAACTAGTCCACTCTTTATATTTATTGGTACTTTTATCTAACCATTTACTTGATGTTGCTAAAACAATTTCAGTCACTGCGGTGGCAGGATTTGCCCTATAGCGAATATCTGGTGTAGCGACCAAATTCCCCAACAAGGTTACCGCACAAAGCTGAGGGCTTGGTGTAGGTGCATGTTTATTAATAGCATCGGATACTGACAAAAGTTTTTCCTGTGAACGTAATTGTTTACAAAATAGAGAGTTTTCTATTATCTCTTTGCTTCGTTAAAGGAGCAAGTATTTATATTTCAAACTGAATGATATAGAGTTGTTAATGAATTGTTTCAATATGTATCAAAAAATATTTTCAAGGAAGTAGTATGAAAACTCTAATAACAAAAATATCTTGTTTTCTAGTCGTTTCACTCAGCTCATTATTGATGAGTAACCCAAGTGATGCAGCCAGTGTCGAAGATTTTTCACGTCATGCGCAATATCACAATGTAAAAATATCCCCAGATGGCAAGCATTTAGCCGCATTAGTGACTGTTGGCGATACTCGTAGTTTGGCATTTCTAGATGCTGAAACGTATGAGGTGACTTATTCGTTAAATGCAAGCAGTAAGAATCAAGCTGCAAATTATTATTGGGCCAATAATGAGCGCGTAGTGATACAGATTCAGCAAATGCGTGGTTCATTTGAACAACCGCTAGATTATGGTGAAATTTATGCCATTAATTATGACGGTACAAAAAAACGCATGATCTTTGGCTATCGTGCTGATCGTGCTTCAATAAATAAAGGCGGGTCAACAAGTGGGGCCTCTTTCTATAGCGGGTACATAAGTAGTACGTTTAAGGGAGAATCAAAATATATCTTAGTGGAGAAGCAAAGGTTCTCTCGCTCAAGAGATTCCTTAGCCAAAATTATAAAGTTAAATATTTATAATGGTAAGGAACGAGAAGTAAAAACAGCACCTATGCCATATAGTGACTTCTTAATCGATGGTAAAGGGCAGCCTAGATTTGCCAGCGCCATAGGTAAAGATGCCTTAAATAAGCTGTTTTATTCTGAAGGTAAAGGCAAAGCTTGGAAGAAATTTGATGTTAGTTTTAAAGGTACTTTTGAGCCTATAGCTTTCGGTGAAGATAATAATAGTATATACGCCTTTAAGGGAGAGCAGGGCAAACCAAAGGGGCTATTTAAGTATGATCTTAAAACCCAAGAAGAGACCTTGTTATTTCAAAGCGATATTGCGGACCCAACCTTTGAGATGAAAAGTGCCCTAAATAAAGTGTACGCAGTGCGAGTAGATGAAGATTACCCTAAATATGTTTACCTTGATGAAACTGTAAAAGATGCCAAGTTACATAAGGCTTTATATCGATTTTTTAAAGGTGATAATGTGGCTATTACCAGTAAAACTGCTGACGGAGAGCAACTAATATTAAAAGTTAGTGGTGATAAAAATCCAGGTAGCTTTTACTTGTTTAATACCAAAACCATGAAAAATAAACTTTTATTCAATGCCCGCCCTTGGATAAATCCGCAAGAAATGGCTGCCACAGAACCATTTCGTATTAAGACAAAAGATGGCTTAGTGTTAAATGGTTATCTAACGCTGCCTATAGGAAAAGATAAAAACTTACCGACAGTAGTACTACCACATGGTGGGCCACATGCGCGTGATTACTGGGGCTATGATCCACAAGTTCAAATGCTTGCCAGTGCAGGTTATGCGGTAATCCAAGTAAACTTTAGGGGCTCTACTGGCTACGGTGATAATTTTGAAGTGGCAGGCTACGGTAATTGGGGCTCAAAAATTCAAGATGATATTATTTTAGCGACCAACTATGCCGTACAGCAAGGTATAAGCGATAAAGATCGATTGTGTATCTTTGGCGCTAGCTTTGGTGGCTACAGTGCTTTGCAAAGTGCTATTAGAAAACCTGACTTATATAAGTGCGCTATTGGCTATGTAGGAGTGTATGACTTGCCTATGCTATATGATGAAGGGGATATTAAAACGGCAAAGTGGGGTGATGCCTATTTAGATAAAACCTTAGGCACTGATGTTGCGGAGCAAAAAATACAGTCGCCAGTACATAACGTTGATAAACTAAAAGCAGCAGTATTTATTGTGCATGGTGAAGAAGATGAACGTGCTCATTTTGAACATGCCTTAGCCTTAAAGGCTTCTTTAGAAGCAATTAACTACCCATTTGAGTGGTTAGTGAAAGACAAAGAAGGTCATGGCTTTTATAATGAGGACAATATTTTAGAATTAAATAAAAAAATCTTGTCTTTCTTGGACAAGCATATAGGAAGTTAATGAGCGAAACTATTGCCAGCGAACATCTTAGCAACATAGCATTAGGTTATGTTGACAACATAGATAGCGAATATGCTAAACGACTCGCTAAAAGGTGGCAGCTTAGCTATTTAGGAGATGTTGCCGCTGTCAATAAACAGCCTGAGCTTGAGTTTCTTTTACAAATGCATCAGCAAGCGTTAGAGCTATGCAAGTTGGATGAACCTAAGCTTG
>PJEL010003042.1_pt1 | contig 14715 bp, 12 predicted proteins | sample 1853271 | NCBI WGS metagenome assembly PJEL01 (sample SAMN08108733, study PRJNA415343) | Invertebrate metagenome, whole genome shotgun sequencing project. | host: Globobulimina | place: Sweden: Gullmar Fjord | collected 2015-08 | reverse complement strand
ATAAATTCTTTGATAAAGCGATAGCCCGTTTATTGAAGTTAAACCATTTATTGTGATAATGGCAGTATTCCAATGCGTCAAAAACTACAGATGATGGATCAGAACCAGGTTGTTGAGCACTAACTTCAACCTTAATTCTTTCACCCCAAATTTTAATCTGATCGATTGCAGCAGCCCTAAAGGTATCAGCAGCAACTAATAACACCTTATTGCCTGCCTGTTTAAATTTGTAGGCCATTTTGCCTATCGTTGTAGTTTTGCCAACCCCATTTACTCCAAGTACAAGAATAACAAAGGGACCTTCTTTGGGCATTATGAATTCAGAGTTCTGTCCAGTAGATTGAAGGAACGATAGTATTTTATTCTTTATAGTTTGTTTTAGTATTTGAGGATCTGATAGTTCTTTTCGTTTTACCTTTTTCCTTGTTTCATCTAATAAGTCCTGAACAGTTTTCATTCCAAGATCAGAAGTGATCAATATTTCTTCGAGGTCATCAAGTAACTCTGCATCAATTACTTTTTTTCCTAAAAAAATTGTGTCCACACGCTCGACAAAAGATTTTCTGGTTTTGCTTAAACCAGTCTTTAATCGCTTAAACAAGTTACTCTTATCTGATGAAACATCTCCATTTTGTGAATTTTGTTCTATTTGATCAGGAGTAACCTCATTGTCTTTATCAATAGGTTTGTGTGATTCTTTATTAACTTTTTTTCTAAACCAACCTAACATCTATTATTTATCTCCAATGTGGTTAAAATTTATTCATTGATACACCAATAAATATGAAGAAGAAATGAACTATAAAAGCCGTTTCTAAACCAAATTCCAATCTTACTCCTGGCCCTAGAATGTTTTTTTGATAAAGCAAAGTATAAACTATCAAATAAAGTAGACCTGGTATTGCCCAAAACGAAAGAGATGATGACATTAACCCAAAAACAGGAAAAGAAAAAAGCATTATAGCCAAAATAGCCATTATAAAATTTAAAGCGGTAATTGTCAGCTCAGCTCCAATAACTACAGGTAATGTTTCTTTGCCTACAATTCTATCTCCTTGTACTTCAAATACATCAAACAAAGCATTTCTTACAAATACGAAAAAAAGTATATAGATAAAACAACCTAGAGTCATTTTGTTTAATACTTGATTACTACTTAAAGCAGGCAACAAAACAGTAACCAAGGCCCATGCCAAAGCTACAAATAGTGTTTTAGAACCAGGGATTTCTTTTAACCGTGAAACTTTTATTCGATTAACAAGAAAAGTTGGAATAAAATGAATGCTATAGAGGCCACCAAACAAACTAATTATCGAGAGAAGTATAAAAGGTTTAAAACCAAAGGAAAGTGATAATCCTAGTGCCATTACAAGACTAGAAAACGATATAACCAATAAAACGGTTTTGTAACGGCTATAAAATGAAACATATTTAGGGTCGTTAAATATTTTTGCACGATGGTTTGATAACCTGTTTATATTATGCATGGCAAATAAATAGCCAAAAGTGATAAGAGAGTATTCAATTTTGGGATTTATATCTTGCAGCAAACAAGACCCATAAGTTAACGCTGCTCCAGCAATAGATACATAGAAATTAGTTACCATCAACAAACGTATTATTTTGAGCAATCGTGGCCAAATGTATCCTGAGTTTTTCCCTGGAATTGACTCTAAAGCCCTTACAACACGATTAATCATCCAGGTTGGAGTTGAGGCTCCAGCAGTAACACCAATCGTATCAAAATCACCAAGTTGTTTAGGATCAAGTTCATCTTCCGATTCAATTAAGAATACTGGTCTTCCCATATCTCTGGCAATTTCACTCAAACGAGTGGTGTTGGCACTATTTTTCCCGCCAACTACAACCACAGCATCGACTTTATTGCATAAGCTTCTTACTTCTCGTTGTCTTCTGTGGGTAGAGTCACAAATAGTATTAAAGATTTTTCCAATGGGAAAACGTTGGGTAATAATTCTGGTTAATTTGATAAATGAAGGTTCATCTTGGGTGGTTTGACTGACAATTATATATTTTTTTGTAATTTCAATGGATTTTGCATCATCTTCATTACTAACAACAAAAGAATTGTTTCCGGCATACCCCATCAATCCTTCGACTTCAGCGTGATTCCGATCTCCAATAATAACGCAAGCCATGCCCTCTTTTTTGTGTTTTTTTATAATTGCTTGAACTTTTAACACCCTAGGGCATGTAGCATCTTTGACTTCAAAGCCGGCTTTTTTTAACTGTTCTTTTTCTTGAGGAGGGACACCGTGAGCCCTAATTATTATAGTACCTTCACCATGCTCAGGAATAGATTTTAAAACACTAACATTTTTATCTTGTAATACGTCAAGCACTTGTGGATTATGAATCAAAGGACCAAAAGTTGCAATTTGATCTTTCCTTTGGTTAACTAAATCCAAAGTCAGATCAACTGCTCGCCTGACTCCCATACAAAAGCCTGCTTTTTTTGATATTATAACCTTCATTCTTATAAATTAGTAATAATTATAGTAAATTTGATGATCTTGTAAAAGTCGATTCGTAGCGTCGAGATGGTTATGCAGATAAGCGATAGACATCGAAAAGTTCAGTATAAAGGCGTGGTATTTTTTTAGGGACTCGACCATGCATATGGTATGTTGAGTATCTGAAAAAATACCACAACGCAGTAGAGTGGACTTTTTGCGACGCCATCAACTTTACCTGCCGAAATCATCATCATATCGAATAATATCATCTTCACCAAGATAACTACCGTTTTGAACTTCAATGAGTTCAAGAGGAATCACGCCAGGATTTTCTAAACGATGTTTCTCACCACAAGGTATGTAACTCGATTGATTTTCCAGAACCAAATATTCTTTGTCTCCACATGTTACTTTTGCGGTTCCTTTAACAACAACCCAATGCTCAGAACGATGATGGTGTTTTTGTAGTGATAGTTTTACACCCGGAAGGACGGTGATTCTTTTTATTTTAAAATTTTCCTGTTCTTCAAGAATTGTATAGCTTCCCCATGGTCTAAAAACAGTAAGATGTAACTGATGCTCATCTCTTTTTTCTTTTTTGAGCTTATTTACAATTTTCTTTACATCTTGAGACCTGTTTATTGGTGCAACAAGTACAGCATCAGCAGTTTCAACTATCATAGTATTTTCAAGACCTATTGAGGCCACTAAACTGTGCTCAGCTCGTATAAGACAATTTGATGAATCAACTACAAGGGTATCTCCTTTTAAAACATTACCATTATTGTCTTTATCCGTTACATCCCACAATGCTTTCCAAGAACCAATATCACTCCAACCAAATTCAGCGGGAACAACAGAAACATTTGTTGCTTTTTCCATTAACGCATAATCAATCGAATCATTAGGGCATTTTTCCATACTACTTTTGTCTAAGCGATAAAAATCACCATCTTCTTTGCCTAGGGTCACAGCATTGGTCATTTCTTTACAAATTTGGGGGCAATGTAACTCCATTTGTTCCAAGAGTGTTTTGCTCTCAAAAGCAAACATGCCAGAGTTCCAGAAATGCTTTCCACTTTTAAAATATATGTTTGCCGTGTCTATATCAGGTTTTTCCACAAATGAATCAACTGTTGTCAGGTCTGAACTTTCAATATAACCATAACCAGTTTCTGCACTTGTTGGTTTTATTCCAAATGTTACGAGTTGACCTTTCTCAGCAATGGTACATGCTTTATTGACTGCTTTGGCAAACCCATCTTGTTGAGTTATTAAATGGTCAGCTGGAAGAACAAGTAATATTACAGAATCGTCATGAATTCTGCTGCTGTAGTACGCTCCAGCAAAAATTGCAGGGGCTGTGTTTTTACCAATTGGTTCTAATATGATAGGAGTATTCTGCTCAGGAGAAAGCTCTTCAAGTTGTGTTTTTGTAATAAATCTATGTTCCTCACCCACAATAATTATCGGCGGAGCTGTTTGAAGTGCTGTAAGACGAGTATATGTGGACTGTAGCAGAGAACGATCTCCAAATAAACTTAACAACTGCTTTGGATAAAGTTCTCTTGAAAGAGGCCATAGACGTGAACCAGTGCCACCTGCTAGAATTATAGGCTGAATTATCATTCTTTATTCTCCCGTCTAGTTATTGTTCTATGAAAAGTAAAAAGTACCCAGCAAAAGTAGAGTTGTTATATATTTGTATTAATAAAGAAAATATTGTTTTCGTAATTGATTAAATGTATTGAGTTCATCATGCCAACCAGATTCTAATTCATAAAGGTCATCGCCTTTTAGAATATTTTCACGGATAGTTGAATCCCCAATAATTAAATCAAGTGGAACTTTATCAAATTCATACTCATAAGGAGTATCTTTTAATTTGAATTGATCTGGGTAGAGAGTGCTGAAAATTTGTAACAAAAGTAATGATGATAAATAAGGTTTGAAAGTGTTTGCATCAGTAATGTGAATTTGAAAACCATTGCATATTTGGTTTTGCCACTTGTTTGATGTTGGTTCAAAACATACTGGGCGAAAAATACATCCAGCAGGAAGTTTCTCTTCAAGCAAATTCCAAAAATCATTATGGTTAAGAAAAGGAGCCCCAAAAATCTCAAAGGGTAACGTTGTTCCCCTTCCTTCTGAAATATTTGTCCCTTCCCAAATAACTTGACCTGGATAAACTTGTGCTGACAAAAATGTTGGCAAATTGGGTGAAGGATAAACCCAAGATTTATTAATATCAGAATACAGCATTTGTCGCTGCCACCCTTTCATTTTGACAATATGCAAGTCAACAGGTCTAGGTAATTGATCATTAATAAATAGAGCAAGTTCACCAAATGTCATTCCATGCCGCATAGGCAATGGATAGAGACCTACGAATGAAGTACATTCCTTGGATAAAATATTGCCCTCAACAATTTCACCACCCACAGGATTAGGTCGGTCTAAAATTATAATTTTTTTATTACATTCAATTGCAGTTTCCATACAATAGGCCAATGTTGACATATAGGTATACACTCTTGTACCAACATCCATAATGTCAACAAGCAAGGCATCTATATCATCAAACATTGAATTGTCGGGTTTTCGCAAATCACCATACAAGCTATAAATAGGTAAACCGCTACTGTCTGTAGTATGATCAGATTCGATCATATTGTCTTGTTTTTCTGAATAATAACCGTGTTGCGGAGAGAAAAGACAGCGTAATTGCCTAGGAAAGTGTTTTGCGATTAAATCTTTGCTATGAATAAATTGACTATTAACGGAGGCCTGATTACATAACAATCCTAAACGAAGACCTTTTATCCAAGCTGGTGGACTAGTAATTAATTGTTCAATGCCAAATGAAATCATACAGTATATTTAATTAAAGTAATTTTGAAAAAATGGTAAAATAGAAGTGGATAGTAAACAAGTATTTTTACGTAATTTTGTAATATCATCATCAAGGCAATAATTAGCAAGAAAAAAAACCATATATGGCTATATATTCTACTATTTCAAAAATGCATAATCAGTATTATTGTTACTATCTTTAGTTGAGAAATTTCTACTAATAATTTAACTATTAGGATAAACAATGAAAATAGCAATCAGCGGAAAAGGCGGAGTTGGCAAGACAACAATTATGGCATTGCTAGCAAAACAATGCTTAAAAGAATATAATGAAGTTCTTGTCGTTGATGCAGACCCAAGCCCCCACATGGCACAAACTTTAGGAATTACCGACCCTTTAAAGACAATCCCAATTTCTGAGATGAAAGAGTTGTTGGTAGAAAGATCAGGAAAAACCCAAGGCTCATCTTTTTATAATATTAATCCTCAAATTAGTGATCTTCCAGAAAGATTTATGCTTGAAAAAGATGGCCTTAAGCTCATGATAATTGGGGCTATTCAAACCGGAGATTCGGGATGTGCCTGTGCTGAAAATACTGTTTTAAGAAGACTTCTAGTAAAAATGCTCTTAAAACCAAAACAAGCTGTACTTTTAGACATGGAAGCAGGTGTTGAGCATCTTGGCCGTGGTACCATTGCAGGAATCGATCATTTACTGATAGTTGTAATTCCATCTAACTCAAGCATACGTACTGCCTTAAAAATTCAAAAATTAGCTTCTGACGTAGGTATTCCAAAGGTGTCTTTCCTTGGCAATAGTATCCGAGACCCTGAAGACATTGCATTTCTTGAAGAGAGTTTAGGGGCTTCCTTACTTGCGACTTTTCCTGATTCAAGTGATATCAGGAAAGCTGAAAGACAGGAAATACCCATTGCAGATCTTGCAGACCTTTTTGAACCTAGCTTGAAAAAGATAATTGCTGGAGTCTCCAGTAGTTTATAACGTTATTCAAGCATGATAATTTTATATATCAGAAAGGCTATGAACTATTCGGCAAAGCAAAATGTGTAGCACAGCTTATTCAATAGGGGTTGAGCTTGAATTCCAATTACTCAACCCCTCTACTTTTGATCTTACTCCTAAAGCACCTGAAATAATAAAACGTATTAAAGGAAAGAATCAACATAACTTCAAGCCTGAGTTTATTCAGTCTATGCTAGAAGTTACAACTGATATATGTCAGAACATTTTTGAAGTAGAAGACAATTTAACATTTTACTGCAAGCTATTAGAAGAAGTTGTAAAGGAGGAAAACTGTATTGCTTATTCAGCAAGTTTGCATCCTTTTGCTTCCATAGAACAACGAAATATATCAGACAACGAACGGTATCATCATATCATGTCTGACTTACAGATAGTTGGAAGGCGTTTAATTAGCCAAGGCCTTCATGTACATATTGGAATGCCAGATACCAAGACAACAATTCATGTCCACAATCTAATCCGTCAATACCTCCCTTTTCTACTTGCACTTACTTCTTCTTCTCCATTTTACAACAACGAAGACACGGGATTTAGCTCTTATCGAACAAAATTATTTGAAGTGCTACCAAGATCAGGAATTCCTGTGAGTTTTAAGGATTGGCAACAATTTGAACAATTAATTACTCTTTTTACATCCAATAAAATAATTTCAGATATCCGAGAAATTTGGTGGGATGTAAGACCCCATCAAATATACAACACTATTGAGATTAGAATTTGTGATATGCCATCGAAATTTAATCATATCATTGCAATTATTGCCTTAATTCAAACATTGGTTAAAGACATATCAGAAAATGTAAATTCACATAAAAATTGTGATTTAAATATAATTGAAAACAATAAATGGCAAGCAGCAAGATATGGATTATCTGCTCAATTTATAAATCATGATCAAAATAAAATGATGTCTATTAATGAATATTTTGACCACATATTAAACAAAATCAATAAGTCATCTCTCAAACTTGGCACCAGTAAATATATGCAATGTATAAAAAATATTATCAAAAATGGAACTAGCTCGGACGACCAACGGAAATTGTTTAAACAATATAAAAATCATAAATCAATGATAGATACTATACAAAAAGGTTTTTGGAATTGAAGAAAAAGCAAGCGTCAGTAGCAACAGGTCATCCAGTTGTAACTCAGGCTGCTATTGACATATTAAATCTTGGAGGGAATGCATATGATGCAGTGATTGCTGCAGGATTTACATCTGCTGTTGCTGAGCCTGCTTTAACAAGCTTAGGAGGTGGAGGTTTCTTATTAGCAAGAACAGTTCATCAAGAGCAAATATTATTCGACTTCTTCACAAATACGCCAGGAATTGGCTTGACCGAAAGTGATTTAGAACCTCATTTTTTCCCAATTACCGTTGAGTTCCCATCTTGTAACCAAGATTTCAATATAGGCTTAGGTTCAGTGGCTGTTCCAGGAAACCTCAAGGGCTATATTCACGTTCATAATAAACTTGGCAAACTTCCCTTAAAAACTATTCTCAAACCTGCAATACACTATGCCCAAAAAGGTATTAGATTAAATTCTCACCAGGCATATTTCTTAAAGTTACTTGAACCAATAATGCTACATTCGCCAATTGGTCAAACTCAATTTTCAAAAAACGGTAATATCCTCCAAAAAGGAGATAAAATTTTCAATCTTCCATTGGCTGAATACTTGAAAATTTTACCTAAAAGTCAAGGCGATGATTTCTATTCAGGATCTATTGCTAAACAAATAAGCCATGAGATGGAGAAAGGCCAAGGCCTTCTAACCTATCAAGACTTAAGTGAATATAAAGTGCTTGAACGCCCTCCCCTTTCAACCTCTTTTCAAGGACGAACCTTGCTTACAAATCCATTTCCATCCATGGGAGGTTCGATGATTGCCGCAACATTACAATTAATTGATAGAGTTTATTCTGAAACTATAAAGTGGGGTAGTAAAGAACATTTGTGTTCATTAGCAAATATTTTGCAACAAATCGAAAACCATAGGGATCAATTAAATATTAACTCTGAATTTACTCAATGTGACTGGTTCCAAAATTCATCTAACGCTGTCAGATCTTTTTGTAGAGGGACAACCCATATCAGCATTATTGATTTAGAAGGCAATGCTGCATCTATGACAACTTCTAACGGAGAAGGATCTGGATATTATGCACCAGGAACAGGAATTTTATTAAATAATATGATGGGTGAAGATGACCTCCACCCTAATGGTTTTCACTCAAGCCCACCGGGTGAAAAAATTTCTTCTATGATGTCACCATCTATTATTACTAAAGATAATTTAGTTGAAATGGTCATTGGCAGTGGCGGGAGTAAACGAATCAGATCAGCTATTCCACAAGTTATCAGTAATGTTATTAATTTTAGAATGCCAATGAACAAAGCAGTTAATTCACCAAGGATTCATTGGGATGGTGACATATTACAAATTGAGCCAGGTTACCCAGAAAGTACTTTGACTGAGGTCAACAAACGGATTTCTCATAACCTTTGGAACGAAAACAATATTTATTTTGGAGGTGTGCATGCCGTAAGTTGTAATGAGGGAGGAGCCGGTGATTTAAGACGTGGAGGTAATTCTAAATCTATAAATATTTAATGGGTGCCTTGAATAATTAGAATTTTTGGTTGAGGTCAAGAAATGCAAAAATTAAAAAGCGCAGCATACAAGGGTATGTGAGCACTTTTCATTTTTGCAATGACGTAGGCATCGGCCTAAAAGGCAATTATTCAAGGTAGCCTAATGTCTTACACGTTTATTTATAACTATTTTGCCTAGCATAAGTATCTACTTTATATCGTGGCCGATAATACGTGTATTTTCTGTAATACTTACTCTGAATCGGATTAACATCCAGAGTAATATCTTTATATAATGCTAAAGTTTTATTTGTTAACACTTCTTTGCAAACTTTATTTTTACTAATTATGCGATGAAGTGCACAATCTTTATCCAAAACTTTTGAAACTAAATGATCACTTACGCTTTTTTTCGTTGCAAGATAACTGATGCCATCTGCACCAGTCTTTAGGTAACCTATATAATTCAAGGCGGGTGGAAGTGCTGCGCAACCATTCAACAAAAATATTGCTATGAGTAATACTATTTTGTTTTTCACAGGTTTTTCTTTTTGTTTTTTTTATTTGCAGCTAATTAATCTTTTAAAAAGAAATTAAGTCTATTTATTCTATATTTTTCTCCATTTTTTTATTCAATATTTAAAGCTTATAATAATAATCGGCACCAATCAAATTTTTATATAATTTTTTTTAGATTTTTGTTTGAGTTAATTCAATATTTATTACAAATTTCTAGTTAATCTAAAAAAATATTATATTAAACTAGTCTTTAGATATTTTCTTTCGAATAGGTTTAATGAGGAATACGAAGGAAGAGTATTATAAATTGCAGTTTTATTAATTGTTTTAAAAGTAGAAATTAAACTTTTGAATTAAAAATGATATATAGATATTATTTCTTTTTTTTAAGCATTGCCAATGGTGTAATTTTGGATAAAAATCTCAAGCTGTTTATTTTGGTACTGAGATAGATCTCCAAACTTCACCCCGCACCTATACATCGTCAAATGACCTTCGATCATAATATCATCTGTAATTATGTGTATTGGTACTTCTTCAATAAGAATTTCGTCATCAAACAAAATATTAAGATCAAATTCTTTAATGTCTTGTTTTGAAGTAGGAGTCCTTAGGTATTGGAAGGATAGTCCACCTTTACTGATATCAATAATATGAGCTATCGGAAAGGTGATTGAAGGATCATTAAAACAGGCTATTGCTCTGTCTTCAGTAAAAAAACGTTTTTCTCTTCTTTGTTCGTTTCTGTTTTTCACTTTTCACCCCATTTTTTAACGAAATTAACAATTACATTTTATTGTAAATCACATACATAATTTTATGTTTACAAATGCATTATAAATGCCAATGTAGTGATTGTTAAGAACAATATATTAATAAATAATAAAAATCAATAAATTCAAATAGTTAATGTAATTATTTACTTTTCATTTCATTGATATGCTCTTATTGTAAAAGAGCATAGAGGAGAACATGTATCCACAAATCCGGATATTCGATTTTAACAAATGGAAAATTCCACCATTAAGGAAAAAACGGTTGGGTAATTTTGTTAAATAAAAAGAGAATATTTACAAAATAAGACAAATTATAAAACAAAAATCATTACATTAATAATTCTAAGGATTACAGAGTAATATTGAGTTAATCGGAGATGATATCTTTTGTTGATAACCTCAAATTGTGTGCTTAACTATCTTATATTATTAACATTATTTATTTTAAATAAAATTCTATTAATATCAGCTAGTTATATTGTGCAATAATATATTATCAAATAATTTCAATTAATTAATTGCTGTTGATAAGTAACACTAAAATTGACCTATTTAAAAATGAATTTAGTTTTGACCTGAAATCTTGACCATATTAAATGAAATTTTCATAATTGTGAAAGATGAATTGCTGATTAAAAACAGGTCAATAAATGAAAAATTTATTAGAAAAAATTACTAGGAATTGTCCATTTGGTGAAAGATTAACAAGTTGTCCAGTTTGTAAGATCAATGTGCAGGAAAAATGTGCAAATGATATTATAGATAATCTTGAAAACTCTAAAACAGACAAAATGATTTCCCTTCACAGAGAATGTCTAGGGCGGCGTTATGAAAATCTTTTAAAAGAGTCTCATACTGAGCACATATGGAACAACTTGTTGCTCGCATAAATGTGTGTGGTTTTTGAGTTATATACAAAAAAAAAAGGAGTTCAGTTTATAACTGAACTCCTTGAATATTTTGTTGGTAGCGGGGGCAAGATTTGAACTTGCGACCTTTGGGTTATGAGCCCAACGAGCTACCGGACTGCTCCACCCCGCGCCATGGAGAAAGCAATATAACCGTTTAACTTTTAATGTCAAGTTTAATGGAGCTATATTTGACTGTATTTATTTAATACTTCAAACAAATGTTCTGGCATTTTAGTAAGCTTGCCAGATTGATTCACAACAGCGTGGATAGTGAATCCTTTTACAAGCATTTTTTGATCTGATTTTCTATAAATTTTATAGTTGAATCGACAACTAACTCTTTTAATATACGCAAGAGAAGTTTTAATTTGAATCAAATCATCATAATATGCTGAAGATTTATAACGTGAATAACTTTCAACTACAGGCAAAATATACCCATCTTCTTCAAGGCTTTTATAGCTTATCCCTTCTTGCCTCATAAGTTCCGTTCGACCAATTTCAAAATATCTAAGATAATTGCCATAATAGACAACACCTCCAGAATCTGTATCACCATACAAAACACGATTCTCACACATATGAATGGGACTCTTCATCTCAATTTTGAGCTTACTCATATACTATTTTCCAATAAGTTCATTGAGAAATTGTTCACCATTGTCAAGAGACTTGCCAAAAGTATTTGCATTAGCTTCTGTGTAATTATGGCCTTTAAATTTCTTAGTCGAGTCATAAATTGCAATTGGTACGGGATGAGAGGTGTGCGTTCGTAATGAAACAGGTGTGTAGTGATCAGTGGTAATCGCTATACGAAATTCTTTAAAATCTTGTAAACCAGTAAGTATCGGTGCGACTATTTTTTTATCAAAATCTTCTATCGCTTGAAGTTTTTCATCTAATTTTCCTTGATGACCGGCTTCATCGGGAGCCTCAACATGAACAAAAACTAAATCCTTGTTTTGTAAAGCATTGAGTGCCGCATCAACTTTTCCTTGATAATTGGTATCTAAATACCCTGTTGCACCAGGAACATTAATAATTTCCATTCCAGCATAGACACCAATTCCTTTTAAAAGATCTACCGCAGAAATCATCGTGCCAGACAGGCCAAACAATTCATTTATGGTTGAAATTTCAGGCGATCTCCCCTGCCCCCATAACCATATTGAATTTGCTGGGTTTTGATTATTTTTTTCTCTGTTTTGGTTTATTGGGTGATTTGATAAAGCAGAATTTGCCTTTTCAAGAAGATTACCAAAAGAACTTTGTTTGTATTTTGACCAAAATTCAGTGACATCTTTGTCAAGATAATCATGTGGTGGAGCAGTTTGCAATTCTTCAGCAGTTCCACTTACAACAAGAAGATGTCGATAACTTACTCCAGGATAAAAAGTAAACTGATTATTGCCAAATTTTTCAGATAAAAATTGAATTAATTGAGATGCATCAGGAGTCGAAATATGTCCAGAGCTATAATCAATCATTGAAACGTTGCCATCACCTTGATGTTTAATGGTGACTAAATTACAACGAAAAGCAATTTCATCCTCTGCCAAAATGATATTCATACTGGCAGCTTCAAGAGGAGCACGACCTGTATAAAACTGTTCAGGGCGATAACCAAGTAATGACAAATTAGCTACATCACTTCCTGGAGAATATCCTTCTGGTACTGTTTTAAGATTATACAGTTGTCCATTTTGGGCAAGAGAATCAATCGCTGGTTTATTTACTGCCTCCAATGGCGTTTTGCCATTGAGTTGATCCAAGGCATAATCACCCATCCCATCACCAACCAGAATGATATATTTCATAAAGAAGTTCCGCCTGGCTGTTTTTTATTCAAGTATTCTTATCTTAACTGTTTTTTCTGTACAAATATCAAGAGCATCTATTGCATTGATTGCAATTTCGACGGCTTTTTCAGTGGCACTATGCGTTCGGATTACGACAGGCACAGAAACATCTTCCTCTCTTCTTTTTTGAATTACGGATTCAATGCTAATCCCATTATCACCTAATATTCCGGAAATTTTAGCGAGTACACCTGGTTTATCTATGGCCGACATTCTGAAATAATACGGACATTTAATCTCATCCATTGGAGTAATTTTGCAATCTTTAATGTGTTCCGGAAGGTATGAAAGGCTTGAAACTCTATTTAGGCAACCAAATGCAATATTTCTTGCAATGTCTACAATGTCAGCTGCCACTGCACTTCCTGTCGGCATTTTACCTGCCCCTTGGCCGTAAAAAAGGACATCATCAACCATATCACCATTAAAATGAATTCCATTGTATGCTCCATTAATGCATGCAAGCATATGCCCTTCAGGAACCATTGTCGGATGAACTCTTGCTTCTACATGGTCACCATGGTTTCGACTAATTGCCAAGAGTTTGATTCGATAACCAAATTGTTTAGCAAAAGAAATGTCAATTGGTTCTATTCTAGAAATCCCTTCAATACTGACATCATCTAATTCGATATTAATCCCATAAGCCATTACCATAAGGATTACAAGCTTATGGGCAGTATCAATTCCATCTACATCATACGAAGGGTCTGCTTCAGCATAGCCCTTTTCCTGGGCATCTTTTAAAACACTATCGAAGGGAAGTCCATAATCAGTCATTTGACTTAATATATAGTTACCAGTTCCATTCATTATTCCCATAATAGAATTAATTTTATTGGCAGCCAGACCTTCCTTCAAGGATTTAATGACCGGTATGCCTCCACCAACAGATGCTTCAAAACCAACTTCTACACCATGCTTAATAGCTGACTTAAAAATTTCTTTACCATGAACGGACAACAATGCTTTATTGGCAGTAACTACATGTTTTCCAGCTTCAATTGCCTTCAGCAAAAAGGTTTTAGCAGGTTCCATACCGCCTATCAACTCAACAACTATATCAATTGAAGGATCGTTAAATATATCATTTACGTCATGAGTTAACGTGCAATTCTTGAAAGCTTCAGGAAGTGTATCAATATTGATATCAGCTATGGTCTTTACTGATATTTTTAAATTTGTCTTTTTTTGTAAATTTTCAGTTTGACATAAAAGCACCTCTGCAGTCCCACTGCCAACTGTGCCAAAACCAATTATTCCTACATTAATTTCATTCATCAATCCAAACCTTTCAGGTTTATTTTTATGAGTTTAGCTGAACAATTAAATCAGCATGTTTTTTAATAACAATTCAATTATATTTAGTTAAAAATATAATTTTAGGGTGCCTTGAGTATTAATCGTATTAATAGTTGCTTCAATATGATAACCATCACCCTGACCACCTGAGCAATAAATACTGGCATCATTAGCAGAATTAATTTCGGAAGAAAGCAATGTGCTTCCATCTGCATCGCCGCCTTTGCAATAAAATATTTGCTCGTTTAATGGAGTTGAAAAGGATAGGGTTGTATAGCCATCCCCATATCCACCACTGCAATAGAAAGTTTGTTCATTTTGGATAACACTTCCCGAAGCAAGCATATTGTATCCTTCTTTGAACGCAAGATCT
>PJEL010003041.1_pt1 | contig 14717 bp, 14 predicted proteins | sample 1853271 | NCBI WGS metagenome assembly PJEL01 (sample SAMN08108733, study PRJNA415343) | Invertebrate metagenome, whole genome shotgun sequencing project. | host: Globobulimina | place: Sweden: Gullmar Fjord | collected 2015-08 | reverse complement strand
TGAAGAAGATATTCGTAAAGGTATATATTTACACCGAGCTATTGATAAATACACCGACAATCATAATCAAGTGCGCTCACTTAAATCGTTACTATCAACTAAGCGTAGACGTTTTCATGGCATAATTTCTGATATTGCTTTCGACCACTTCCTCGCTAAAGACTGGCATCTATATAGCGATAAACCCCTTGCAGGTTTTGCCAAAAGTAGTTATCAAACGTTATCAGAACATCAAGACATGATGCCTGAAAAAATGGCAAATATGGTAGGTCGAATGATTGCTGATGACTGGTTAAGCCAATATGGTCAAGTAAGTAGTATGTGTGGGGCCATTAACGGCGTAAGCCGCCGCATTCGCTTTGTCAATGATCTGTCAGGGGGTGGCGAAGAAGTGCTCGAATGTTATGACCATTATCAACAGGCGTTTGATCTGTTTTTTCCTGAGCTTTTGGTCTTTGTCCAAGCACAAATAAATCAGTCTCTAACAATACCAAGCTCATTAAGTAACTGACCAATTATTTAATGGACTAGGTATAAAAGGTAGCTATATCGCTCAATGATTTTTTGGTCGTTGCATGAGTTGGGATGGTCGCATCTTCTGCCGGATAACCGACAATTAATAACATATATGCGCGTTCATTATCCGTCCGCTGGCAGACTTTATTTAAAAATGACATTGGCTTTGGCGTGTGGGTTAAAGTTGCTAAACCAGCATTGTGTAAAGCATTAATTAAAAAGCCTGTCGCAATACCAACTGATTCATGAACGTAATAGTTAGTGTTTTTATCATCAGCTTTTATTCCCCCTTTTTTCTCGCTAAAAATAGCAATTAACCAAGGGGCAATTTCTAAATAAGGCTTGTTAGCATCTGTGCCTAAATCCTTAAGCGCATTTAGCCACTCTTCGCCGGCTCTACCTTCGTAAAAGCCACGTTCATGCATTTCGGCCTGCTCACGAACTTGTTTTTTAATGTTAGGATCGTTTATCGCAACAAAATGCCAAGGTTGATGATTTGCGCCACTTGGTGCTGTGCCAGCAGCTTTGATACAATTTTCAATAACTTCTTTAGCAACCGGCTTATCACTAAATTGACGAATACTATGGCGGCGCTTTATGTTTTCATAAAAATCTTGTGAACGTCGCAGTATCTCTTCGGGCGGATACTCAATAAAGTCTGTTAATGGTTGATTATCATGATCTTGCATAATACGTCGTTACTCTCATTATGGACTTAGTACGATAAGGCAAATTATTTACCTTGTGTCTTAAAACAAGAATACATTAGCTTGTTGTTGCGCGAGGTTCAATACTTAGTCAAATTCTTAAAGTATTTTCATGTTGATTTTTCTAAACGAATTAACAGAGTCGTATTTTACGAAAAAATTATTGCACCACCACATCACGTTATTTAGATAACCCATTGAAAATTAACTTTGTTGTCTTGTTTCGGATAAATAAGTGACTTGATTGCTTAAAACTTGGTTAGTAAAGGATTCTGCAATATTGCTTAAAGATACTATCAATAGCTTTAATTCCAATGGGTTAGGTAAACGTTTATGTTGGTCCGCGGTATTTTTTAACTCATCGATTAATTTGCTTTCCGTATCAAAACCAATAAAGCCAATAGAGCCTGTTAAGCTGTGCATTTTATTACTAAACATTAATAAATCTTGCTGCTCAACGCATTGGTAAATATCTTCGACTAGTTCGGGCATTGTTTCGCAATAGAGTTTAGCCACGGCTTGGGCAATGTTTTGGTCGTAATCTACTATTTTCCAAAATTTATTTAAATTATTAGACATCGATTTGCATCTCTTGGGTCGTTTTAATTGTTGATAGCATAGCGAGCGCAAAATTTATCTCAAGAGGGTGTTACATGATCGTAACGTTAGTCTGCTTCATTGACCTTTAAGGTATGTCTAATCGGTGGTTTATAATCGATTGAACGATAAACATAGATGACGAGAGTTGTGCTAATTTATATTGAAGGTTTTTACGATTTGAAAAGCACAAGAAGAAAGAGCATGGTGAACGACGAATCGATTTCACCATGCCGCACAGAACTGTTTACAGAGTATTACTGTACAGGACTTAATCCTTTAGCTCTGTTTGAAATAGCATCGTCCAAGTCGAATTTAGCGTCACGCCATTCTTTTGCTTCTGCAAAGGTGAACTTGTTTTCAGCCCAGTCAATAGCGTCTTCCATGTTAAAACCTGAAGATTTCCAACCTGAGGCATCTTCAGCACTAAAGTTTGAACTTGCCCAAGCAATGATTTCTTTTGAGTTTGTAAAACCTTGTTCAAACCATTCATTAACTTGGTCAGGGCTCATCTTAGCTTTAGTGTATACCGCCACTTGTTCAACCGTTACGCCGATATTTTTCCAAGATGAAATTTCAGACTCGGACATACCTTTCCAACTTGGAGTACTTGAGCAAGCAACCAAGAATAATGTGAAACAAATAAAGGCTATTTTGCGCATAATTTTTCCTTAACTTAATGTGTATTAATCTATTTTATTTCGGAAAGAAGATCAGGGTTGGTCACAAGATTTCTTACTCCGTGAGCATGATCTTCTTTAAAAACATTACCTTTGCACCATTGACCTACCGTATTAATGTTGACCTTGGCAACTTTGGGTCGAACACTCCAAGAAACTTGGAAAGGAGATCCTTTTTCATTATAACCAGGGCCGGTTGTAGAACCCAAGTAATTAATCGCATTACCTGTGTTTTTTGGGATATTAAGTGCTTGATGTAATTCGCCTTTAACATTATGTTTGGTCAGAGTAGCAAAGTCTAATGCTGAGCTATCATTGACTAAAACATAAACTTGAGTCTCAACACGTAATTGTGGATTGCCTATTGAGTCATTCAGACATGAACCCAACGTCGGTCCTGGAGAGACTTGCGCAGAGGAATGGACGTAATGCACTTCAATGGTGTCCCCAGGATAAAGACTACCATGATCACTAGGACAAACCGCTGAAGCTGTTGCTTTAGATTCTGACGCTGTTATTTTCCCTGTGTATTGGTAGCCACTTTGATAACCGTGGCCATCTCCATTACCGGCAAATTTGGTAAATTCACCACCTTTGTGCTCAGCATTTTTATGAAAATGAATATTACACAAATTCATTTCGGTGTAAGAGGGCGCAGCTCCGAAGAGACGGTTATTTAAGCCGTTTGTTGAGCCGAGATCTCTGGGCGATTGTGGGCCAAACCCTTTTCCTTTAGTATTTTTTGAAAGGGCTGCTTTTTGTGCGGCAATCGTCTGATCAGATGCACTTTCGTGTGTTTCAGCTAGCACAGCACAAGGGAGCAGGCTGGCGCTAGTTAGCAATAAATATAACTTTTTCATCAATAACTTCCTTTGTATGTAAAGTTATAACTGTAGGATCTTAATTAACAAAAATCATTTTTCGTGTTTGATTTCTTAAAACCTATAAAGTCGATTAATTATTTATTTATACCAATTGAATTAATGAATTGACCACTTGGCGAGAATTAAAAGGCTAGAGGCAAGGCATTGATTAAAGAGAATGGTCATTCTCGGTAACTGCTCCTGCGTTATCTTAATGCTCTAACAAACAGTCAATAAAAAGCCCGATATGAAATCGGGCTTAAATGAATAGCTAAACGCAGAGGTTTAGCCTTTTAGCCAATAAACTTACGGGCATTTCTAAACATACGAGCCCAAGGAGCATCTTCTTGCCATTCGTCAGGGTGCCATGAGTTAGCAACGGTTCTAAATACTCGTTCAGGATGCGGCATCATGATAGTCACACGACCATCGGTTGTTGTCAGCGCTGTAATACCGTCAGGTGAGCCATTAGGGTTAGCTGGGTATGTTTCTGTAATGTCGCCATAGTTGTTAACATAGCGCATACAAACCGTGCCAGACTCATTGGCAGTATCAATCGCTTCATCAGAAGCAAATTCAGTACGACCTTCACCATGAGATACCGCAATTGGCATACGTGAGCCTGCCATTCCTTTGAAGAAAATAGACGGACTTTCTTGAATTTCTACTAATGAGAAACGAGCTTCAAAGCGCTCTGATTCGTTTTGAACGAAACGCGGCCATGCTTCACTGCCAGGGATGATCTCTTTTAAATTAGAGAGCATTTGACAGCCATTACACACACCTAAGCTAAAGGTGTCATCGCGGTGGAAGAATGTTTTGAACATTTGGCGAGCATTGGCGTTGAATAAAATTGATTTTGCCCAACCTTCACCCGCACCAAGCACATCACCGTATGAGAAACCACCACAAGCGACTAAACCTTGGAAGTTGGCTAGATCAACTCGGCCAGACAATATGTCTGACATGTGTACGTCAATAGCGATAAAACCAGCACGGTCAAAAGCGGCTGCCATTTCAACATGTGAATTAACCCCTTGCTCACGCAGAATTGCCACGCGAGGATTGGTTTCATTTTCAGCATCTTTTAATATCAAATCAGCAACAATATCTTCATTGATATCAAATGTTAATTCAGCGTTTAAGCCTGGATCTTCGGTATCAAATTTAACATCGAACTCTTCTTGTGCACATTCAGGGTTATCACGAAGCGCTTGCATTTTAAGCGTTGTTTCTGCCCAAACGGTACGGAAATAGGTGCGAGAATTTTCTAGTACCGTATCACCGTTTCGAGTAAATCGGATCATATCTTCGTTATTCAAACGAGCGATGTCGCTGCACAAGTCCAATATATTGTGCTGTTCAAGGATGGCATGAATTGCTTCAACGTCTGATTCACGAACTTGGATAACTGCGCCAAGCTCTTCATGGAACATTACTTCTAAATCTGTACCAGTTAGCTTGGTTAGATCGACATCTACGCCAGTATGACCAGCAAATGCCATTTCAGCGATTGTGGTAAATAAGCCACCGTCACTGCGGTCATGATAAGCGAGCAGCTTTTCTTCGCGCACTAGTGTTTGCATGGCGTTGAAGAACCCTTTTAATTGCTCTGCGTTATCAACATCAGGAGTTTCAGTACCTAGCTGCTTGTAAACTTGTGCCAAACATGAACCACCTAAACGATTCTTACCTTGGGACAGGTCAATGGCGATAATGCGGCTTTCGCCTTTGTCGGTGCGAAGTTCAGGAGTCACCGTTTTGCGAATATCTTCAACACGACCAAATGCAGTAATAACGAGTGACATCGGTGAAGTGACTGATTTGTCTTCACCGCTTTCATTCCAAGTCGTTTTCATCGACATTGAATCTTTACCGACCGGAATGGTTAACCCTAACGCAGGACAAAGCTCTTCACCGACAGCTTTCACTGCTTCGTAAAGACCGGCATCTTCACCAGGGTGACCCGCAGGAGACATCCAGTTTGCAGACAATTTGATGCGGTTTAAATCGCCAATATCAGTACCAGCGATATTGGTTAATGATTCAGCAACAGCCAAACGTGCAGACGCGCCAAAATTAAGTAGTGCCACTGGTGTACGTTCACCTAAAGACATTGCTTCACCATGGTACGAATCAAGTGCAGCAGCAGTCACACCGCAGTCAGCCACTGGCACTTGCCATGGACCAACCATCTGATCACGTGCAACCATACCCGTTACTGAGCGGTCACCTATGGTAATTAAGAATGTTTTCTCGGCAATAGTCGGTAGACGAAGTAGGCGATCAGCAGCGTCGCTAACTGAAATTTTAGTCAAATCCAGCGCTTTGCCTTTCTCTTTACTGCTTTGCACATCTTTAACAATTTTAGGTGTTTTACCTAACAGTACTTCTAAAGGTAAATCAATCGGTGTGTTCTTGTTATCGTCGTTAGCAAAATGAGCATCAGTTACTGTTAGGTGTTCTTCTTCAGTCGCTTTACCGACCACAGCAAATGGTGCACGCTCACGTTGACAAAGTTGTTCGAATAACGGCAGTTGTTCATCAGAAACGGCTAATACATAACGTTCTTGTGATTCATTACACCAAATTTCATGGGGTGCCATGCTGCGTTCGTCATTAGGTACATTACGAAGTTCGAAGTTACCACCGCGACCGCCGTCTGAAACCAATTCTGGGAATGCATTTGATAAACCACCAGCGCCTACGTCATGGATAAATAAAATCGGGTTGTCGTCACCTAGCTGCCAGCAACGGTCGATAACTTCCTGACAACGACGTTCCATTTCTGGGTTTTCGCGTTGAACCGAAGCAAAATCTAAATTTTCAGCGGATTGACCTGATGCCATACTTGACGCTGCACCACCACCAAGGCCGATATTCATTGCAGGACCACCTAATACAATTAGGTTAGCGCCAACACAAATGTCACCTTTTTGAACGTGCTCGCCACGAATATTTCCTAAACCACCGGCGAGCATGATCGGTTTGTGGTAGCCGCGCACTTCCTCACCGTTGAATGAGTTAACCTTTTCTTCATAGGTACGGAAATAACCTAAAATCGCTGGGCGGCCAAATTCGTTGTTAAATGCAGCGCCACCGAGTGGGCCTTCAGTCATGATGTCTAGTGCCGTGACAATGCGTTCTGGTTTACCAAAATCTGTTTCCCAAGGTTGTTCAAAACCAGGAATGCGTAAGTTTGATACCGAGAAACCGACTAAACCTGCTTTAGGTTTAGAGCCAACACCCGTTGCACCTTCGTCACGAATTTCACCACCAGAGCCAGTCGCAGCACCAGGATAAGGAGAAATAGCGGTAGGGTGGTTGTGTGTTTCAACCTTCATCAAAATGTGAATATCTTCGTGATGATAACCATACTCTTGCGTTTGTGGGTCGGCAAAGAAGCGTCCGCCTTCACTACCGACCATTACGGCTGCGTTATCTTTGTATGCTGACAACACAAAATCAGGGTTTATTTCGTGAGTGTTACGGATCATTTTGAATAATGACTTTGGTTGCTTAACCCCGTCAATAGTCCAATCTGCATTAAATATTTTATGGCGGCAATGTTCAGAGTTTGCTTGGGCAAACATATACAATTCAATATCGTGCGGATTACGACCTAACTTGGAAAAATTCTCAGCCAAGTAAGTAATTTCATCATCAGCCAGCGCCAAACCCATTTCGATGTTTGCAGTTGCCAGTGCTTCACGGCCACCACCAAGCACGTCTACAGAGGTAAACTCTCCGGGCTCAGCTGTTGCAAACAATGCCTGTGCATCATTAAATTCAGCAAAAATAGATTCCATCATACGGTCATGAATAAGCGCATTTAACTGATGCTCTTGTTCAGCGGTAAGGCTTTCGCTAGTAATGTAATACGCTATACCGCGTTCAAGTCGAATGACCTTATTTAAACCACAATTGTGGGCAATATCGGTAGACTTTGAAGACCATGGCGAAATGGTGCCAGGACGAGGCGTTACTAATAATAGAGTACCTGCAGGTTCATGCTCTTCTATAGTAGGACCGTAAGTTAACAGCTTAGCTAAAACGCTTGATTCATCGTCATTTAGCTCAGCCGATAGGTGTGCAAAGTGAGTGAACTCTGCATAAATATCATCAACAGGAAGGCCTAACTCAGCACATTGTGAAAGTAGTTTATTAACTCGAAATTCAGAAAGTGCCGGAGCGCCTCGAAGGGTTTGGATCAACATCGCCATTTGTTTACACACCAGTAAATTTTATTAGGGGAAAAAATCGCGCGTATTATAGTGGAAATCAGCGGCTTTGATAAGCAAAAAGATTTTAGGTGGTAAGCCTTTTAAATTTTTGTTTTCTATAATAGAAACCTGTCCTTTTGGTCAAGTAAATTAATGTGGATAGGGAAATCCAAAGGGTGTTATATAAACGCTAATGATTAACTATACTAAAAAAAGCTTTATCAAAGATTTAAATCACGCCACAATAGCCAACTATGAGTATTAGTCTTAGCAAAACAGATAGTAAATATAAGCACTTGCGTTATTTTTTCGTATTGTGCTTGTTGGCGCTTGCTGGTTGCAAATACCAAACAGAGCCTGCAAACTTGCAGCGTGTCATTGATCGCGGTTACATAACCGTGGGCACGCTTTATGGCGCTAATTCCTATTATATCGACGCTCAAGGTCCCGCAGGGTTTGAATATGAACTGGCAAAATCCTATGCGGAGTATTTGGGAGTCGAGCTTAAAGTCTACCCTAGTTACAATTTAGATGAATTATTTACTCACCTAGATAACCATGAAGTCGATTTCCTAGCTGCTGGTCTATCGGTTACTGATAAAAGGCTAAGCAAATACAATTTTTCGCCAAGTTACGACTTGATCAGTCAAAAGTTAGTGTTTAAGCAAGGCAATATTCGACCGAGAAAACTGGCTGATCTTACCGGTAAACTGGTTGTGACTGAATACTCGAGTCATGAAGAGCATTTAGACACTTTAAAGCAAGAGAACCCAGAACTAACATGGCAGGTGGATGCTTCACTTGATAGTGAAGAACTGTTATTGCAAGTATTAGATGGAACCATTGACTATACTGTGGTCGATAGCCATGTGTTAGCGATTAACCGTCGCTACTACCCTGATATTAGTATTGGTTTTACTATTAAACCGCCAGAGCCGCTCGCATGGTCGGTAAATCGAGCAGGTGATGATTCAATTTTAGCCAGCATGGTGGAGTTTTTTGGGCAAGTACATCATGATGGCACTGTGTTAGCGCTTGATGACAAATACTACGGTCATGTTGCTAAGTTTAATTATGTCGACACACAAGCGTTTTTGGCCGCTATTGATGAGACCCTACCTAAATACCAACCATTATTTGAGAAACATTCAGATGATCTTGATTGGAAGCTTTTAGCGGCAATCAGTTATCAAGAGTCTCATTGGGATCCTAAAGCTCGGTCTATTACAGGCGTTCGAGGTTTGATGATGTTAACGCTACCCACGGCCAAGCAAATGGGAGTTAAGAGTCGCTTAGACCCTGAGCAAAGTATCGAAGGTGGAGCTCGTTATATTCGACGTTTAATCGGTCGTACACCGGATCGAATTCCTTATCCTGATCGTTTATGGTTTGCATTAGCTTCTTATAACGTTGGCTTTGGCCATGTTAATGATGCTCGAATTATCACACAGCGCCAGGGCGGTGATCCTGATCGTTGGGTTGATGTAAAAACTCGACTGCCACTACTGAAACAAAAGAAATATTATAAAACAACTAAGTATGGCTATGCTCGTGGTGACGAGCCAGTACATTACGTTGAAAACATTCGCCGCTACTACCACACCTTGTCTTATTTCGATGATAAAGTAAAAAAGCTTAACGAAACAAATCCTGTTACAATAGAAGAGTTGACTGATTAGTCAACTCTTGTCATAAATATGTCATAAACCCAACGTATATTGCCTAAGTAATTATTTAGACAGCATGAATTGCGGTTTTTAAGCTTAATTTTAATTAGCCCATCCTGTTAATTATTTATTAATGTTTATGATAATCAGAGAGTAAATTTATTACACACAACTTGTATAAAGGAGGCATTGATGTCATTGAATAGACGTAAAATGCAGTTAAGTATCCAACGTAGAAAAATGCTACGAGATACTCAAAGAAAGTTATCTATGCGTAGACAAACTTACTTTAACCTAAGCCTGAATGACTAAAAGCATTCAGGCTTTTTTAATGGAATGACAAATTAGTGATTAGAATTGCTAACCGACAATATCAAATATCTCAATAAGTTGTTGAGCAAGTACTTCGATATTAGTGACGTCTTCAGGGATTATCAGTACAGTGTCATCTCCGGCTATAGTTCCCATAATTCCAATAGATGATTCCAATGTATCTAATACCCTAGCCATCAGAGGAGCACCGCCGGTGCCAGTTTTTAGTACTATTTGATAGTTATTATGTTTGATGCCAAGTACAAGCGTTTCTATTGCGTGCTTTGTTTTAGGAATGATTAAAGCATCAGGGACGGAATAGACAACTTCGTTTCGTATATTGCGTGATTTTACCGCGCCAAGCTTAGCTAACATCCTTGATACTTTTGATTGCGAAATGTTTTCATAGCCATGCATCGAGAGAGCCACGGCTAGTTCATCTTGTGAACGGAAACTACTTTGTTTTATAAGGTTTTTGAATGTTGACAATAATTTTTGTTCGTCTTTGTTGTTAGCTTTTGTCATTTAATTTTTCAACCGTCTTATTTTTGACTTTGTTTAATTTTTTCTGTGCTTTTATTTCACTTCTACGTCGCTTGAAAAATTCTGAAAGCATATTCGAACACTCTTCTGCCAGCACGCCGCCACTTGTTTCAATATGATGGTTTAATTTTTCATGGTTGACTAAATTAAATACGCTGCCAGCCGCGCCTGTTTTCTCATCTTTTGAAGCATAAACAATTCGAGCGATACGACTATGAACCAATAAACCCGCGCACATGGGGCAGGGCTCTAGCGTGACATAAAGCGTACAGTCTAGTAAGCGGTAGTTTTCTTTAGCTTTGCCCGCCTGTCGAATAGCGATCATTTCAGCATGGGCGGACGGATCGTTGAGCGTAATTGACTGGTTGTAACCTTCACCAATAATTTCTCCGTTGGCGACCACAACAGCACCAACGGGAATCTCATCGATTTGCTCAGCTTTTTTAGCGAGGCTGATTGCATGACGCATAAACACTTCATCAAGAAAAGCTTGTTTAGCCTCAATCTGCTGTTGTTTTAAGGTTTTTTTATTATCGTTTGATGATGGTTTTGTCATGATAAAAAAAGCTCTAATAAGTCATTCAGATAACGATGTCCATGTTGAGTGACTTGCCAATTTCCGTTCTGTTCGCTCAATAAATTTTTGTTTAGGCATTGCTCAAGTTGATCAGAAATGACGGCTCTTGGTAAGCCTGTAGTTTGTTCAAACTGGGATAAGTTAAAAGACTCTCTTAATCTGAGTTGATTCATCATAAATTCAAAGGGGAGCTCATCTTTAGATACGGTAATAAGCTGATCAAGTGCTGGGCGATCTTGTTGTAGATAGCCTTTCGGGTGTTTTACTTTCACCGTGCGGTAAATGTCACCGGAGTCAATATCGGTAATTTTTCCATGTGCGCCACAGCCGATCCCCAAATAATCGCCAAATCGCCAATAGTTTAAATTGTGCTGACTTTGCATGCCGACCGTGCTATACGCTGAAATTTCATATTGCTGATAACCAGCTTCACTCAATAACTTAGCACCTTGATCTTGGATTTCCCAAAGCACTTCATCTTCTGGTAATTTGGGCGGTTTTGAATGAAACGCGGTATTGGGCTCTATGGTCAATTGATACCAAGATAAATGATCGGGAGATAGGGCAATCGCTTGTTTTAAGTCATCTAATGCATGTTCGATGCGTTGATTTGGTAAGCCATGCATGAGATCTAAGTTAAAGCTTTTAACGCCACAAGTTTTTGCTAATTTAGCGGCATTGATTGCTTGGTTACTATCATGAATACGACCCAGCTTAATCAGTTTATCTGACTCAAAGCTTTGCACACCAATAGATAATCGAGAAACGCCCGCTTGTGAAAAACCGATAAATTTATCTGCTTCGACGGTGCCTGGGTTTGCTTCTAAAGTGACTTCAATGTCCTTAGACACATTAAAACGAGCAAATACTTGGCTGAGTATCGAATTTATCGCATCGGGTGAAAATAAGCTTGGCGTGCCTCCGCCAATAAAAATACTGTGCAGCTCTCTATTGTTCAGTTTAAAGCGCTTAATATCGTCATCTAAATCTTTGATCAGGGCCAGAACATATTCCTGCTCAGGAATATCATGCTTTAAGCTGTGAGAATTAAAATCACAATACGGACATTTTTGTACGCACCATGGGATATGAATGTAGAGCGATAATGGCTGTTGCTTAAGCACAATAAACCTTACTTAAAATATTCGACGAGTTTGGCTAAGGCTTTGCCGCGATGGCTAAGCTGGTTTTTGATATCACGTGGCAACTCTGCTGAGCTTTTTTGATATTGTTCGACCCAAAATAACGGGTCATAACCAAAGCCATGTTCACCTTGTGCAGCGCTTAGAATTGAACCTTCCCAAACACCATGACAAATAATTGGAGTAGGGTCGTCAGCATGGCGCATATAAACTAAAACACAATGGAAGCGAGCGGTTCTTTTGTCTGACGTAACGCCGGATAATTCAGAGAGTAACTTGGCATTGTTAGTCGCGTCTGTTGCGTTTTCACCAGAATAACGGGCAGATATTACGCCGGGTGCTCCATTTAAAGCATCGACTTCTAAACCAGAATCATCAGCTATGGCTGCAAGACCAGTAATTTTAGCCGCATGACGAGCTTTGATTATCGCATTTTCAACAAAGGTGGTACCGGTTTCTGGCACATCTGGCACTTCAAATTCGCTTTGAGGAATGATGGAAACGTGGTGAGCTGCCAATAGCTCTGCCAGTTCTTTGACCTTACCTTTATTTCCTGTCGCTAAAACGATAGTTGACATAGTATTTCGCCTTTTTACATTTACATAGTAAAGTTGATGGCGCGCATAATACCGTAATCTCGCTGAGAACGGGAGTGTTAATCACTCAGTTAGCTCTGTAATTATCAAGGAATGCTATGTCGATCAAAGACAGCTTTATCGGTTTACTGATTATTTTTATTTGGGGTTTTAATTTCGTCGTAATCGCCTGGGGCGTAGAAGATATGCCGCCTTTATTTATGGGGGCTGCGCGTTTTATGTTAGTCGCTATGATCGGTGTGTTTTTTATTAAGAAACCTAAAATACCTTGGCCTTGGTTAGCGGCGTATGCATTGGTTTTATGCTTCGGTCAATTCGCCTTTCTATTTTCTGCTATGGCCTTTGGTATGCCAGCGGGTTTAGCTTCGTTGGTTTTACAGTCACAGGCGCTGTTCACGATAGTGATTTCAGCGTTGGTATTGAGCGAGAAAGTTAAAATCAATCAAATCTCAGCCATGATAGTTGCAGGCCTTGGGCTTTATATTATTGGCGCGTCAGGACATGAAACTAATATGACCGCGCTAGGTTTTGGTTTAACACTTACGGCAGCTATTGCTTGGGGAGCTGGCAATGTCATTAATCGGATGATTAATCAACGAGGCTACCGTGCCGATACCGGCTTAGTCGCTTGGTCGGCTTGGTTTGCTTTTATTCCGTTTACAATCGCCAGTTGGCTGTTTGAAGGGCCCGATCTTATTTATCACAGCATAGTTAATATTCAGTGGCGTTCGTTTGCGGTGCTTGCTTATCTTGCACTTGGAGCATCGATAGCAGGATATTCTATGTGGAGCTATTTACTCGCTCACTATCCGGCTGGACAAATCGCTCCGTTAACTTTAGGCGTGCCTGTTGTTGGCTTGATTTGTGCCGCTTATTTTTTAGGCGAAGATATTTCTGTTATGCAAATGACAGGAATTGTGCTGGTGATGTGTGGCTTGATCATTAACGCTTTAGGTGTGCGGATCTCGCTGTGGTGTAAACACAAGTTATATCAAACAGATCCTAAGCTTTAAACAAGAAAGCGCATAGAAAAGAGGTGTCTTCGCTTTGCGCTTTATAAATTGTAATGTGTTTCAGCGTTCAGAGGTTGAATGCTGAACTAGTCGACGTAAAACATTTGTGAGAATTTTAACAGTTGAGTTTCTTTGCCATTGGTAATTGAAATCTCAAATTTAACCGTTTCCTTATCTCGGTAATTAAGCTGAGCGAGGTAATATATTGCATCGCCTTCTTTCACTTCTTCAAACTCTAATCGTTTAAATTGGCCGGTAATGTTTTCTGCAGTACCTGAAATTGAAACGGATTGAGCTGGCGTCTCAGGCTTGGTATTGTCGAGCACAGAAATGTTAATTAACGCATTATACTTGCTTCGCTCTATGCCATAGGCTTTGGCAATAGCCGGCGTTAAAAAGGTTGCACCAATCGCCATGTAGTGGACATCCATAGAGCCCATTTTCTTCATGTTTTCAGCCGCACTTGTGGTTGAATAGATTGACAGTAACACTGTCAATAAGACACCAAACCATGGAGTTGAATTGAACGTTTTCATGGGATATTCCCTGTTTAATTGGGATAGTCTCAATTATAGACTATCCCTTTATTTTTCTTAATCAATGCTGTTTGCTTATAGCATTGCCCAAAACGGAACATTGCTCGACAGGAAAATATTAATAATGTTGAGCAATAAGAAAGCAACCAAAATAGACAGATCCAATCCGCCAATGCTAGGTATGACGTTTCTGATTGGTCGTAAAAAAGGCTCGGTAAGTTGTTGGAAAATAACCATGGTCGGGTTATAGCCTTGTACTACCCAGCTCATTATTGCCATTACTAGCATAATAATAAACAGCATAAAGCCAACTTGTTTGATCAAGGCTAAGCTACCGACGATAAGAGCGCCAACAAGGTCAAAAGGACCGCCATTAATCATAGGAATAACAATAAACTCTAGTACTGAAATAATGAAAGCAAGTAGCAAGGTCGCTAAATCAATACCGCCAAACCCTGGAATAATTCGGCGCATTGGAATGACGAGCGGGTTACTCACCTTAACAATAAATTGGCTGAACGGGTTGTAAAAATCAGCTTTAACCAATTGTAACCAAATCCGCAGAATTAATATCATTACCACAGCATCAAAGAAAAACTTGAGCAAGTAATTAATAACTTCCATTTAAAACTCCTAAATATTTAATTGGGTTCATCATAGGTAAACTGATGATGAAGGTCGAGACAAGTCAACGGGCAACTGTCTCATCATATTTTCAGTGGCTTTCTTGAGCCATTTCTTTTGC
>PJEL010003040.1_pt1 | contig 14724 bp, 14 predicted proteins | sample 1853271 | NCBI WGS metagenome assembly PJEL01 (sample SAMN08108733, study PRJNA415343) | Invertebrate metagenome, whole genome shotgun sequencing project. | host: Globobulimina | place: Sweden: Gullmar Fjord | collected 2015-08 | reverse complement strand
GCATCCGATGCTGTGTTAACGAGCTTGAACGTAGAACAACTATGTTCTTCACTCGTTGCCTTGCCTCTGAAGCGCTAAATTCTCGCTGAGCGATCACATCTTTATACTGATTGGTATTAACTGTGTTTCTGCCGATGATGTTTTCAACATTGATAGAGTTGTAAGTGAGAACATTGAGATTGAATTCACGAATGACTACGAAATCCAGCCAGATATAAGCGATTTCGCCGTCGTCAACTATGTGGTTATGAGTAACGAAAATGGTGTTCGAAAGGCTGTAGTCACGCTTAAAAATGTCTCTTCTGGCAGTCGGATTTTTCAAAGTGAACAGATGTTGGCATTATTTGCCGACGGCGAAAGACGTGCGCCGGAAGCCTATAAACAAAAATTTAAACGTGAAGAGACCATTTCGATGACGCTCTCCTTCGGCCAGCGCTTATTTCCTATTCTACAAATCTATACTCGACAGTAAAACCAGTCGGTGTTGTTCCATCGTCAGGCTAACGAAGATAGGTGAGCCTGACGATGATGTTGTTCCCCCTGAAACATTAATTAAATTCTGGAGGATTAGACCAAAATATTGAATACCAATAGTCATCAAATCAGCCGTAAAGTCAGTCACAAAAATTTGTCTTCAACAAAACTTCACCCCGAACAATAAATCGTCACTTATTTTCTTTTTTCATAGCTATAGCTGTTTAGATTTTCACCTGGTGCGCTATAGTACTAATGCAGAATTAATTTATAGATTTTTTTAATTAAAACCGACTATTGGGATAATCAAGATGGACACTTGGCGCAGTAAAAAGAGGTTATTTTCTTCGGTCGTGGCGGTGCTTATCACTACGCTTACCTCTGGTGTGGCACTTGCCGAAACTGCATCGGATATCGTAGATAAGTCAGATGAACAGATGCGTGGCGATTCGAGCTATTCGGTGGCGACCATGAAGATCATTCGCCCCGACTGGACTCGCACCATGAGCATGAAAAGCTGGACCAAAGGTCAGGAGTTGTCACTGGTTCTGGTGACTGCTCCGGCGAAAGATAAAGGTAGTGCATCTTTGAAGCGTCAAAAGGAGATGTGGAGCTGGATCCCGAGTATCGAGCGGGTCATTAAAATTGCGCCTTCCATGTTGAGCCAATCATGGATGGGCTCTGATTTTACCAATGACGACCTCATCAATCAGTCCTCTATAGTGGTGGATTATGAGCATAAATTAATCAAAGAGGAGCTGTTCGATAACGACAATACCTGGGTTATTGACGCCATCGCGAAACCCGATGCTCCAGTGGTCTGGAGTAAGGTGAGATTATGGATATCGAAACAGACTTACCTACAGCGTAAAGTTGAATTTATCGATGAGTTTGATGAGCTGGTTAATACCATGGAAACCTATGATGTTAAGGAGCTGGGCGGTCGTAATATTGCGACCCGTATGACGATGGTTCCAGCTGACAAACCCGATCAAAGAACCGAGTTAATCACCCATGAAGCTCAGTTTAACTTCGATATTGGCGATGACTTTTTCTCGCAGCAGCAGATGAAGGCGTTAAGGGATTAGTCTAATGCGGTCCTAGTGCCTAGGTTCTAGGAACTCGTTCCTTTTAAAGGACATCTTATGTTAATCAAACTGGCTTGGCGAAATCTGTGGCGGCAGAAGCGGCGCACCATTTTAACGGCTATGGCGTTGGCGCTGGCTTTGGTGCTTTCTCTGTTTATGCGCAGTATGCAGGAGGGGAGTTATGCCAATAACATCGAGAACAGCGCTAAGTTTTCAACCGGATTGATTCAGCTACAGCATGTTGAGTTTGAGGAGAGTCAGAGCATTGAAGATCTCCTCCCGGCAACCGATGAGTTTATCGCCGCCGCCCGAAAACTGGATGATGTGGAGCGAATATTACCCAGGCTGGAGTCTTTTGCTTTAGCGGCTGCCGGAGATAAGTCAAAAGGGATCATGGTGCTGGGGGTTATGCCAGCCCTTGAAGATGAATACTCAAGTATCTCCGATAAAGTAGTTGAGGGTGAGTTTATCAAGGCCGATGATAAGTCGGTGCTCATCGGTCAGGGACTTGCCGATTATCTCTCTTTGACTGTGGGTGATGAGTTGGTGTTGTATGGACAGGGCTATCGGGGCCAGACCGCAGCGGGGCTTTACAAGATTAAAGGAATAGTGCATTTCCCCCTACCTCAGCTGGACAACCTGCTTATCTATATGCCGCTTCCACTGTCGCAAACACTGTTTAGTACCGGCGAGCAGGTTTCTGCATGGGTTATCGATACCCGGGACCTTACCCGGCTCGAACAGACGATGGCCGATCTGAAGCGTGAATATTCAGCCACTTTGCTAAAGAACACCTCGCTGAACTCTTCAGAGCAATCTTCACAGTATTCTTCACTGTATAAAAATGGTAAGAGTCAGGTAAATGTGCGTGACTGGGAAGATCTCGCTCCCGAGATGGCGCAGCAGATCGCCATGGATAAGGCGGGAGGCATTTTTATGATGTATCTGCTTTATGGTGTGGTGGGTTTTGGACTCTTTGCCACTATTTTAATGATGACACTTGAGCGCTATCGGGAGTTTGGCGTGATGATGGCCACCGGGTTAGTAAGGACCAAATTGCTTGGTCTGGTGGTGCTTGAATCGAGTTTTATCTCCCTACTTGGGGTCACGATAGGGCTGGCGCTCGGGACCCCTCTGGTGGTGTGGTTTCATTATCACCCGATTCAGTTAACCGGCGAAACAGCCCAGATGATGTTGGAGTTGGGCTGGGAACCGATCCTTCCTATGCTGTTATCACCTTGGCTGTTTATCGATCAGATCCTTATTGTGCTCGGGTTAATGTTGCTGTGCTTACTCTATCCCCTGTGGCGGATCTTCCGGCTCGATCTGGTTACTGCGTTAAAGGGAGGTGGCCATGTTAATTAAACTGGCTTGGCGTAACCTATGGCGCAATAAATTACGTACCTCGATTATGTTGTCTGCGATGGCTTTTGGCTTAATTGGTGTCGTCACCATGATAGGTTTTATGAACGGCATGTATGGCAATATGATCGATAATGCCATCTCCTGGCAGACCAGCCATGTGCAGGTTCATCATCAAGGTTTTGTCGATAACCCGGAAATTAATCTGACCATTGTTGAGCCTGAGCGGATCACGGCCGATCTGGCTAAGATGAGCGAAGTCATCGCCTGGTCTGAGCGATTTATTGTTGATGGCATGGTGGCCTCGGCGCGCTCATCCCGTGGTGTGCGAATTAATGGTGTGGATATCGATGCCGAAGCCAGGGTCACGCCGATAGCTACCAGCGTTAAAGCGGGTAGTTGGTTACCCAGTGAAGGGCGGCACCCGGTTATGGTGTCATCAAAAACGGCACAACGCCTGCGGTTAAAGTTAGGCTCTAAGGTCGTGATCACCTTCAGTGATGCAGACAAAGATGTCACAGGTGCAGCCTTTAGAGTTTCAGGTATTTTTAGCACTCCTTCCACTAGTTTTGACGATGGCAATATCTATGTGAGGCGGTCCGATCTGATGGCGATGGCAGGTATTGAAGGCAGTCATGAGATAGCTGTGTTACTCGATGACAGCAACAGCATGTCAAATGCCTTAGCCATCATGGTGAGGGATAAAATCCGGTTAATCACCTCTAATGAGAACAGTGTAAGAGACTGGCAGCAGATACAACCTATGTTGGCGTCAATTATCGCTCAGATGGGACCGAGCAATGCCATCTTACTGGGCATATTTGTGTCAGCTATGGGGTTTGGTGTGGTCAACATCATGTTGATGTCTGTGTTTGAGAGAACCCGAGAGTTTGGTGTGTTGATGGCCGTGGGTATGCAGAAGCATAAGGTGTTTGCACTGATTATATTTGAGACCAGTTTGCTTGGTGTAACAGGGGCAACCCTGGGATTGGTGTCGAGTTTAGCTTTAGTCGAATTGCTGCAAATTACCGGTATTCCTCTGGGTAATATGGCGGAAGGGTTGGGCGCGTTTGGTGTCGATACGACACTGTATCCGCAGGTCGCCGCTAGCGAGTATCGTTACATCTTTATCACTGTAGTGCTGGTCTGTGTGTTGGCGGCCCTGTATCCGGCGAGACAGATTTTGAAACAACGCCCGGTCGATGCCATGGCAGAGAAGCATTGATAACACAGACAGAAATTAATTGATCATTGCGGTAGCGGTTTAGAAGAAGGGAGAGAACGGGTATGAGTATTCAAACGACTCAGCTTCGTAAAACTTATAATCAGGATACGGATTTTCCTGTTCATGCGGTTAAGCAGCTCGACTTGAATATTGAACAGGGAGAGTTTGTGGCTGTGATGGGGCCGTCAGGCTCAGGTAAAACCACGCTGCTTAATATGATTGGTGGCATAGATATCCCCAGTGCCGGGACTGTGGTCATTGACGGTATCGATATTTGCTCACTTAAAGATCAAGCGCTTATTGCCTTTCGGCGTGACAATATCGGCTTTATCTTTCAGGACTACAGCCTGTTGCCGGTATTAACAGCCCTTGAAAATGTCGAGTTTGTGATGCAACTGCAGGGACATAGTGAGAAGGAGTGCAGAGAGCGGGCTATCGCCTTGTTGAATCAGGTCGGTCTTGGCGATCAATTACATAAAATACCATCTAAACTGTCAGGCGGGCAACAACAGAGAGTGGCCGTCGCCCGAGCGTTGGCGCCTAGCCCGAGATTTGTGATGGCCGATGAGCCAACGGCTAATCTGGATGCTAAAAGCACGGCGGAACTGCTCGATATAATGCAGCAACTCAACGAGAAGGAGGGGACAACCTTTATCTTCTCTACTCATGATCCCAGGGTGATAAAGCGCGCCAGAAGGGTGATCGTATTTGAAGATGGTCAGTTAACCGAGGATAGAGTGCAATGAAGCCTGGTTGGGTTTGTTGTTTATCTCTCATAGTGGCATTCGCCGCTACACAGAGCCGAGCCGCTCCCATTCCCGGCCTCGAGCCCGCCTCGAACTGGGATCTCGATGGTTATGTGAAATATATGGGCACAGGTACCTTTCCTGATACCGGCTCGGATCTCAGCGATCACCTGTTACATCAAAGATTCAACTTTGAATATCGATTCGACAGTTCGTTAAGAATCAATATCGGCATGAGGAATAGAGTCTTCTACGGGGATACTTCGAAAACACCGGGTTATGGAGATTTAATCGAGTTTGACCCGGGGTATTGGGAGATGTCATCGACTTGGATGGATAAAGATGGCTGGGTCGGCAATAGCCAGTTTGATCGTGCATCTGTTAATTGGGCACCAGGGGATGACTGGCAGGTGAGAGTGGGTCGGTTTCGTATCAATTGGGCCATGGCAAGCTTGTGGAACCCCAATGATATTTTTAATGCCTACTCGATATACGATTTCGATTATGAGGAACGAGCCGGCGCAGATGCGGTGCTGATTAGCCGAAAACTGGGTTTTGCCAGTTCTCTGAATCTTGTGTATAACCCCAATCAGGATAGCGACCTCAATAGCTATGCGGCGCGATACCTGTTTAATTCTGATGGTTGGGATATGCAGGTCTTACTGGGTAAATCAGGCTTCGATCGCATCTTAGGCGCGGGCTTTGCGGGTGATATATCCGGTGCGGGCTTTCGCGGGGAGTTTACCTATTTCGATCCTATCTATGATTATTGGCCAAGATTGGCTGAAGTTGAAAGCGGCATAAATAGGGAACTATATAATGTCTCCGACAGGGGGGCGCTTTACACGCCTATGTCAATACCCCCTTCTCTGTCAGCTCCTTTGCCTGATGAGTTGGAAGCGACCAGTGTTTCGACACTCGAGGCCGATTACAGTTTTACTGGCAGGCGTAATTGGTTGATCAGAGGCTCTGTTCTGCATATATCAAATCCGACAGAGTCAGATAGCGCCTTGCTTTACCTTAATCTGCCGCTGACGGCCAGAACCTTGAGCTTTACCGATTGGACCTATTATTTCGATCTTGGTTTCGATATCTCTTCCCTTAGCCGCGTAACCTTGACGACCAGCTATTATCAAGATGGCTCCTATTTTGTCGGAGCAAATGGCAGTTATTCCCTGGCCGATGACTGGCAGCTATTGATGGTACTGCAACGCTTCGATGGCAGTAGCGATAGCTTGTTTGGGAAAACGGCGGCAACACTTGGCTTTATACAGCTTAAATGGAGTTTTTAGCGGCAAGTTTTCTTCGGAAGGGGAACTGGCTTGGTGAGAGGAGAGAATATAAACGTCTTTGATTGAGCCGACCCCCGACTCATTTCAAAGACGCTAAACTATCTGCTAAAAAGGTGTGAATTTAGCTGGGATCACTCTTTGTCGTTCAAGTGTTTGACGATGGTTTCAGCCGCATCACTTTCGCTGGCTTTCTCTTGAGTGCACTCGATATTGGCGGTTGGAGTAATGCCGGTAGCTTCTTCTGCGATATGTAACCAGTCCGGGTGCCAATAGAAGCTGGCTCCGCCAATAGTGCTCCAGTTACGTACTCCGCCTTTTTCACCTTGATAAATCAAATCTTGTATTTTATATGACATTGTTTAACCCCGATAAATATTTGTTATTAGAGTGTGTCACTCTGCTCTTAATGGGAACGATTGTTTGGGAACTGGGTCACAAATAGGGCTTTTAACTGGATTAATTTGAATTTATGGAGGAAAGTACCAACTTAATCTGCTACCGATGCTTTGTAGTCGGGAGCGTGGCCAGGAGACTGGCCATTTCCCAGAGAATTAGTCTGGATATTAGTCGTGTGGGCGGCTTAAGCGACGAATAATCTCTTCATGCTGTGGATATTCGGCCAATAAACTTTCCTGACTAAAGAGCTCGAAGTCATCGAAGGTAAATCCGGGAGAGACCATGCAGCCTACCAGCGAGAAGCCGGGTCGATTCATTGCTGAGCCGAAGATACAGCCCTTAGGCACCAGAAACTGTGGTCGTTCACCTGCAGCAAGATCCAGCCCCAGCTGCGCCGTCGTTAATTCTCCATCCTCGGAGATCATATAGATGGTTAATGATTCCCCCGCATGGAAGTACCACATTTCGTCGGCAGTTAAGCGATGAAAGTGCGAAACTTCTCCGGTTCGAAGCAGGAAATAGATACTGCTCCATAACGACCTGGTTTCGTCGAAACGGCTCTGAGAAGTAAAAGAGGAGTGATAGTAGCCCCCTTCGACATGTTGTTCCAATGCTAATGTCTGGATGAACTCATCTGCTGTTTGCATACTTGCGGCTCTCGATATAAATGGTTTTAATGAGTGTATGTCAGAGCTCTATCAAACTCAGCATCGACAGCAGAAAAGTTAGAGCTGTCATCAAGTTTCATTTGAGGGCGGGGATGTCCAGTTCTAAATATGCGGTAAGTTAGCTGGCTAGCGTCAACTAACCAACTAACGCTTTGATGTTAACCGACGAACCATGACTCGACGAGTTCACGGGTAGGGACACTGCCTTTGTGTATCAACTGCTCATCTATGATCACCGCGGGTGTCGACATCACCCCGTACGCCATGATTTGTGATAGATCCTCAACCTTCTCAAGATTGATTTCTACACCGTTTGCCTCGGCTATCTCTTTAATAATCTGAGCAGTTGTTTTGCAGTTGGTACAACCTGAACCTAAAACTTTGATATTTTTCAAAATACTATCCTAATAAGTGTGGAGAGAAAGCATTGAACACCCAACCAACGAGAGTAAAGGCAGTCAATAAAACAACAAATAGAGTGGCTAACAGACGCCATTGCATGACCTGTTTTAGCAAGATGAATTCGGGCAAGCTGGCAGCGACTGTACTCATACAAAATGCCAGCGTGGTACCTATGGGCAAACCATTGATGATAAGGCTTTCCATTACCGGTATAACCCCTGTGGCGTTAGAGTATAACGGGATCCCGAGTAGTACGGCAGCAGGTACTGACCACCACTGTCCCTGACCTAAATGAGTCTCTATCCAGCCTGCGGGAACAAAGCCATGAAGCGCCGCGCCAAGTCCCACGCCGATAAAGACCCACTTCCATACCCGTCTGAAAATTTGAATCGTCTCCTGTTTCGCAAACTCATGTCGCTCTTTCAGCGTCAGTTTTTGAGTTTGGACCTGATGAGCTTCGGTATTTTGAGTTTGTTGGCTTTGACCACGTTTTAAGGCGTCGGCGGCAAAAGATTGTAACCAACGCTCAGCCTTGATCGTATCGAGAAAAAGGCCACCTAACATGCCCACAGACATGCCAACAAGAATGTAAAGAAGAGTGAACTTCCACCCCAGCAGGCTCATTAAGAGCAATACCGCGACTTCATTGATTAAGGGAGAGGTAATAAGAAATGCCATCGTGATCCCAAGTGGGATCCCCGCAGAGGTGAAGCCTAAAAAAACAGGAATACTCGAGCAGGAGCAGAAAGGCGTTACCACACCGAACATTGAGCCAAGCATATAGCCGACAAAGCGATTTTTACCCGCCAGATAATCGCGAACCCGCTCGACATCTAACGAAGCCCGAATGACCCCGATGACATAGATCATCACTATCAATAGCACAAATATCTTGCTGGTATCTTCTACAAAGAAATGTGCCGCATCGCCTATCTTAGTCTCGGGTTGCAACCCGAGCAGATCGAATACCAGCCAGTTGGCAAATTCGGTAAAAATTTGGAACATCGATGACCCCATTACATCTGTTAGTTACATTTAACTCAGACTAATGATTAGATTGAAATTCATTAAGCCAGAATTTGATTTACCTATAAGACGAAACTAAGTCGCAAAGGATGCATAAAAAATAAAATAATTTTATTTTCTTGGTGTGTAGCAGCAAACGTTTTGATTTTCATCCAGTTTGACTTGGCAGGAGTGGCTAAGTTGTTGCTTAAGTTTTAAACGAGCCCTAAGCAGACGTGACTTTGTTGCCGAAAGGGTGAGTCCGTGGCGGGTGGCGAATTCCCGTTGGCTCATACCATTAATGTCACACTCTTTGAGTAATTTACTGTCTTGGGGGGCGAGCTCATTTAATACCCTAGGTAAACAGTGAGCTAATTTGTCGATGACATCTTTATCGGTAACAGGAGACTGAGGCTCCTCGAACTCCACACCTTCAACCACAGGTAACACTTGCTGTTTTCTGGCATGGTCAATCACCAGATTCCCAGCGACTCTAAATAACCATGCCTTGGTATTTCGAATATCGCAGAATGCCTGTTCTTGGTCCATGGCGCGAATAAAGACATCATGTAATATGTCTTGAGCCAATGAGTCGTCACGGGTTTGGCTTTTTAACCAGAGTGACAACGGGCTCTGGTGTTCAAGCCAAGCTTCCATCAAGCAGGGCATGGTGTTGTTTTCATTAGGGGGCAAACTCGGTTCACTCATTAGGCTTACAATCGCGCCAACTTTAATCTGATCATAGGTAAAAAAGTAACATACAAGCCAGATGATGCATAACCCTGTCTTTGAAAAGTGAGAAGAGAGTGCAACCGAGGGAAATATGGAAGGCCCAGCAGCTCTCCTCTCCCCCTAACCCTTATTTCAGAGCCCGAGGCTATTTGTTTAGTGGGCACTGCCGTTACGGGCCATGCGTACAGGGAAGTGACTAGTTGGCTTAGCTAATGCTATCGCCAATGGCTATGCTGAAACACCTCTCTTCGTGGCCGACTGCCAGATTGACGACATCGGCGTCCAACTTACCGTTATTGGTAAAGGTTTCTAAAATTTTACGTACCTCATCTAATTTCATCCCTTCTCTGTATGGCCTGTCTTGAACCAGGGCCTGAAAAATATCGGCCACGGCAATGATCCTGGCCTCAATGCTCAATTCTTTCTTGTTGGGATGGAAGGGATAGCCGGCACCGTTGAGTCCCTCATGGTGGAAGGCTGCCCAGTGAGCTATTTCATCGAGTCCATCTATATGACGAAGAATTTCAAAGGTTTCGTAACTGTGCTGCTTCATGATTGAGCGTTCAATCTCATTGAGTGGCCCGGGTTTTTCTAAAATGCTATCCGGTGTGTGCAGCTTGCCGAGATCATGGAGTAAGCCTGCAACTTCAACTTTTTCGCACTGTTCAGCGGATAAACCATAGATTGACGCAAGGTAACGGGCAAGCTGAGCAACCCTTATCGAGTGCTGTGCGGTGAAAGAGCTCTTCTGATCGACGATATAAGCCAAGATTAATGATAGTTGTTTGAGCTGAGCGATGCTTAATGACTGGCTGGTTTTCAACTGTCCCATGCTCCATGTATAACGGGTGATGTGACGGTTTTCTAATGCGATCCAAAAGGCTTCAGATGCTTCTAGCTGTGTGAAAGCATCGATCAGGTTAGGAGCAAAATAGGTACCGGAATAATTAACGATGGCTTTTACTATCTCTTTTCTGGCAAGCAATATATCGGATTCATAATGTTTGGCTGCCATGATATCGATGCGATCGGAAAGAAAGATGAGGTTGGCCATGCGTGTCTCTTGTTGAGTAAGATCTATTTGTCTTAGCTGCTCCCAAGGTGTGTGATGATACAGAATCGGCGTGGCAAATTTTGACAGCGGCTCAAAATCTTTTAATAAACGATACCCAATTTTGCAGTGGATATCGGCGTCACTCCAGTCAAAATAGTTGACCAAATTTGTATGCATCTGCTCGGTGGAAACGCCGCAATCGTGGAGTAACCCCAGTTCAAACGCATACTGGATCTCACCGTCACTGAAACCGACTTGATGCCCGATTTGGCTGGCGATATAGCCCACACGTTTTCCATGATTTGTATCGTTCATTCCGACTTGAGAAACGGCGGTCTCAATCGCAATAATCATCTGACGAAGATCTATCTGTAACTGTGAAAGTGAACTCATTACATCACCTTGATTTTATAGCACTTATACCAACGTGTATTACTACAAAATTCCATGTGAATTGTTTTCTTATTGAAACGAAAACTACTCCAAAATGTATATTATTGAGTTTAGTTCAATTTTCTATTCTTGTGGCTTTCTTTACTCCGGTTAGATTAAGCACTCAGCTTGAAGTGAGAGCAGGCTTTTTGCAGTGACGAACTCGACTCCATCAATTGATGACATTGATTTACCGTCTCTATTGCCGTTTGAGAGGTCGAGTGAATAACATTGTCAATATCATGTAATCCTTGATTGAGCTCGATTGCCGCAGCAGTATGCTCTTCGGTGCCTTGGGCGACGAGCGACATCTGCTGGGCGGTTTCATTCATCTGATTGACGATCCTATTGAATGTGGCTGCACTCTGGAGTGAGTCGTGCTCGCCTGTGCTAATTTTGCTTATGATCTCCTTGATTAATACTGAGCTACGCTCCGCCGCCTCACTCGAACGTAGCGCCAGATTACGTACCTCCTCGGCGACCACCGAAAATCCACGCCCGTGCTCGCCGGCTCTCGCGGCTTCTATCGCGGCATTTAGAGAGATAAGGTTGGTCTGTGACGCTATCTGAGTAATGTCAGCCATGATCTGCTCAATTCTGGATCCGGAGTGAGCGATCTCTTGCATGGATTGAGTTAATTTTTCCATGGACTCCAACCCAAGCTTTGCTTCGCCTAAGGCCTGTTGAGAATGTGAATGCAGACTCGAGACTGAATCAGAGTTTAAGGTGATCTGACTTTCGATCTGATTCATTGCCGCACTTGTTGATTCGATTGATTTTGCTTGAATGCTGGTTCCGTCGGCGACCAGATTCCCGTGCTGAGCCAACTGCACCGAACTGTTATCTATTACACCGGCTTTAGTAATCACGTTAGCAATAATTTGGTTAAGGTCACTTTGCATTTTTTTCAATGAATGACCTAGTTTATCGACACTACTGCAGGGCACTATGTTTCCGGTTAGATTGCCGTTAGCGATATCACCTGCATGAGAGATATGATTTTTTTGCACCTTGATCAGCCGTTGCAGAGCATTGGCGATTTGACCTAACTCATCCTCTCTATTGAGTAGCTTTACCCAAGGTGTCTTAGAAATTGATTGGAGTTCAATATCTCCCTTTGCAAGATCATCGATAGCCGATACTAAAAGGTGGATCATTGTGGAAATATGATTGATTAATACTATTAACACGCTTAAAACGACGATTGCAGTCAATATGGTTATGGCTAAGCTTGAGTATACCATTCGATTTTCGGCTATGAGTATCGGTGACTGCTTACTACCCGATATGACAATCCAGCCTGTGTTTTCTTCTCTCTGTATCCAACCAGTGTAGGGCTCACCACCCTCCTGCCAGTCGATGAGTCCGGTCTGTTTACATAGGGAGGAGTATTGTTGGCTTCTATCACGCACTAGTTCTGAACTTGGGTGGGCCAGAGGGGTGCAGTCACTGTTTAAAATAAAGCTTAAGTTATCCTTATCTTGCGCCGTGATATTGATGTAGCGATTGTAAAATTCGCCCAGAGGTAAGCTGATAAATAGCACGTCCTCAAACCTGGTCCTTGCCGATATAGTCAGTAAGGGTTCACCGTCAATACGGCTCAGTCTGGGCGGGGCAACATAGAGGTCGGCACCCTGTTTAATTTCATTGAAGTAATTCATCTTATGATAGTCAGAGCCGATACGCTCAGGATTACTGGCCGATATCGCAACTCCGTTGGTGTCGAGCAGTGCGGCGTTTCTAAGGTGGAAGTTCGTTGCAAATCGGGTTAAATTTTCCGAGAGCTCTATTGCATCATTGGGGCTTTGTTTTAGTCTACTTACTTCGGGAGCATTTTGAGCCAGAGAGGTCGCGAGTTGAGTGTTTAAAAAATACCAATTACTCAGGTTTTTAACGAGCAATGCATGGGACGATTTCACTTTTACTTCGTTGAGTTGGTGGATCTGTTGACTCGACTCCTGAGTCGAGAAGAGTGTCACGCCCAGTAAACCGACTAAGATCACCGGGAGAACACAACGAATAAACTGTCCTTTAATCGGCATCACAAACCTCAATTAGATTCTTATTTTATGACTCTATTCTTACATGTTGAAAATTTTAGTTGTATGATCTGGTCGAGATTAGTTGGGTGTATTTAACTGTGGTTTATGTTTGAGTTCACAGTTTTATGCTTGCCTGAAAGATTATAAGGCGACTTAACGAAAGCGAGATGAGCTGTTAATATCGACTCACTTTTAGCAAGCCACTTTTAGCCACCCACTTTGGAGTTCGTTTGGCACCTAAATTATTACAACCTTGTTCATTGCCGACAGTTAAGCTCTACTTTTGTCCTCTGGATCTCTCCTCGATGAACTTTGCGCAAGCTCAAATCATTAAATCTTGGCTGAGTGAAGATGAGTCGGTAAAGGTATCGCGTTATATTCAGCTCACTGCACGGGATAAAGGGTTAATGGTGCGCGGATATCTGCGTGGTATCTTGTCTATCTGTTCAGGGTATAAACATGATGAGCCTATAGGTGACAAGGGCATAGCTCCGAACGAATGGCGCTTTCAATATGGAGAGAAGGGCAAACCAAGCCTAGTTCCTGAGCAGAGGGAGATGACGGGGCTGGAATTTAATATCAGCCACAGCGGTGATTGGTTAGTCATCGCCGTGATCAAACAGTCATGGTGTGAGTCAGGCTCTTTAGGGGCTAGGTCGATGGCGGAGAATGTCGAGCTTGGTGTCGATATCGAGCGTTATCGGACAAGCACCAATATCTATCCGATATTGAATCATTACTTTACTCAAGATGAGTCTGAGTCGTTATTGGCGTTGGATGAAGACGCTCAACGTGAGCGATTCTTCGACCTCTGGGCGCTGAAAGAGTCTTATATTAAGGCTAAAGGCTTAGGTTTAGCCTTGTCGCTAAAATCATTTAGTTTTGGGTTTAGCCAAGTAACAGACCATGAGTTAGCCCTATATGAAGATAACACGCTTATCGAAACATTAAGTTTGATGAGTAATCTAAATCTCAACTTCCATAAACAAGCGTCTCTTACAGAGTCCAGGCAAGATGCTGTCAGCAAGTCAGCGAGTGATGAGTGGTCACTGTTTTTAGGACGGTTAAACTCAGAGTATCGTTTCGCCGTCAGTATCGGCTCTGCGGGGGATTTTGGTTTAGAGGCGAATAAAATGGATCTGAGTCGTTTGCTGACTCGATATCAATAAGCCATTACTTCGAATAAATTAAGAATAAAAAAGAGCAGGGAGTTTAGCTATTACCAAAGGGTAATCGCTATCAGTCCTGCTCAAAAGGGAGCGAGAAGAGCGTCTTTTGTTTAATGTATGTCCTAATTAAACAGTATCTCTGCTTTTATATTCAAAAACAGAGCCGACCCTCTAATGCACTTTTTGCCTGGTACTGTGAACTACTTACAACTACCTAGCTGTAAGTAGTTTTACCTAGTGCTTTTGCTTAGTACTACCTATTTAGTACTTTCTATTAGTACTTAGCTTGAAGCGTTAGCCATAGCTTATCTGTATCGTTTGAGAAGCCATAACCGGCATCGGCGCCGCTAAAGCTGGCATACTTAACACCAACACTGTAGTGCTTAGCGAATGGGTATGTTGCGGCAACGCCCCACTCTTTACCCATGTCGATGTCGCCGTAGTCAGATTCGAACTTGTGGTATTTGGCCAGTAACTTAAGACCTGCAAGTTTTGCAGTTAAGATAACATGCGTATCTACAATACCATTTTCCCAGTTACCCTTGCCGCCGAATAGGAACTTATCGGTCCAACCGTTGAAGGCATGCAGGGTTGCCAGCGGAGTGATAAAGCCGGCTGCGCCGTCATCAGATCCCAG
>PJEL010003039.1_pt1 | contig 14727 bp, 11 predicted proteins | sample 1853271 | NCBI WGS metagenome assembly PJEL01 (sample SAMN08108733, study PRJNA415343) | Invertebrate metagenome, whole genome shotgun sequencing project. | host: Globobulimina | place: Sweden: Gullmar Fjord | collected 2015-08 | reverse complement strand
GTCCCGTATGCCAAATAACAGGTTCTTCAAATATCAAAAAAACATTCTCTATCAAAACAGAAGCAACATTAGGGAAATTTAAGGTTAAATCCACTGGACTTGGCTTATAACTATTAAAATTGGTTGAATAAATATGATAGAGATTTCTCCTCGGCTATTTAAAATTTTTGCAATATCTCTCCCTATGGGATTAAATTTTGGAGATTTAGTGCCTGTAAGTTCTTGGGGATCAAAAAATCAACAATGTTGCGGATTGATATTGTATGACCAAAGTAATGATACACACGCATGTAAGGCTATGCGGCGTGAAGTGGCATAGTTAATTTGGCCACCTACTTAGAGATGTTATTATGCATCTCATAACTGCTAGGTGAACCTAGCCCTTCCGAAGCCAGATCAAAACTTTGTAAGTGATTTTCAAACAGGTAATTTTCATACGCGATTGTGGGAGTTATACCTTCTAGCCTGCTTTCGTGAACAAGGCTTAGAAGTATTTCAAGATCACAAATCTCCTGATTTCCATATTCGTAACCACTCTGGTGAGGCACATATCGAGGCTGTCACAGCTAACCCAGAAATACCTTACAATCACGCCAATGCACAACCAGAATTTGCCCCAGAAGATCCTATTAGACGCCAACTTGGAAATGCAGCAGCTCGATATGCTAAAACTTTACGGAGTAAACTCCAAAAAAATTACCATGAAATGCCTCATGTTATAGGTAAGCCTTTTGCCTTAGCTATCGCTGATTTTCATGCTCCAAGTTCAATGACATGGAGCAGAGAGGCGCTACCTAGCTATCTATATGGTTCGAGTGCCCAAGTAGATATGCAAGGCGGAAAAAGTATAGCTACTGAGATGCCTGCTGAATTTCTTATGGTTGAAAATAACATCCCAGCTGGGCTGTTTCGTGATCAGAATAATAACCATTTATCCGCAATTATACATTCTAATGCAGGGACTATATCTAAATTCAATCGAATGGGATTTCTTACAGGTTATAGGCACCCTAGAGTGAATATAATTCGCTCTGGTTTAATATTCGATAGAACTCCTGGTGCGTTGAAAGGATTAGAGTTTGAACTAGATATAACAGGCAAAGAATATTCTAACCTGTGGTCTGACGGAGAAGAGTGGTCTTCAGAATTGGAAATTTACCACAACCCAAATGCCACTCACCTTTTTCCATTTGAGCTACTACCATTTGCAACTCATTGGTTTGAAAGCAATGGTGAAATAATCTGCAAATCTCATTATGAAAACACCATCCTTTCCTCAGTGACAATCATAAAAATGTCAGACAAAGACCTAGTGTAATCGGTTAATTAAACTGAAGTATGTTCCGGCTACCTTTAAATATTTTCCTTTCTATTAAAATGTTATCCTGAAAAAATACAAATAAAAAAAGGAATTTCTTTTGAATGAAACTCAAGCAATATTAACCGCGATGTTAAACGGTAAAAAACAGCGACATCCTTTTAGTTATGAGCCTTGGAAGTCCAGCTATAGAAATGAGCTTAAAATTCGATTTGATGATTATATTCGAAGAATTAGATCACTAAAAACGTCTGGTACATTGACTGACTTTTTACAACAGAATGTTAACGACATTGAGAGTTGCTGTGACAGTTTACTCAACTCTGTAGATGAGTACTTAAGCGGAAGTGCTGGTAAGGCTTATGATCGTTTTGAGGAAATGATGGAATCAAGCTTAATATCAAAGCACATTACCGGATTGAAAGAAAAATTAGTCCATTATAGCGTTATAGATAAAAGCTTATATCGAGTTAGAGTTAGTGATAAAGATCTGACTCAGCGAAAAGATATGTTTCATATCCCTTTTAGTTTACGTCAACTTGTAGGTACACAACGATACTCAATTGCTGGATTGCCTTGCTTATACCTAGGACGTTCAATCTATGTATGTTGGCAAGAAATGAATAAACCAAGCTTGGATATGCTTCAAATTTCGGCCTTTAAGTTAAATGCTAATAATGCCACTGGTAATGAATCAGTTTTAGACTTTTCTTATTCTTTTGAATCGTTAAAGCATACGGATATGGAGCTCTTAATGGAGTTGAGCGATGACCCAACTAATGAGAAATTAAAAGCCTACTTCGTCTTCTGGCCTTTACTAATGAGTTGTAGCTTTATCAAAGCACATGAAAACGCCAGCTTTAATGTTGAGTATGTTATTCCTAATCTATTACTACAATGGGTGAGTAGAACTAAAAGAAAAATAATGGGCCTAATGTACCATTCAACAAAAACTAGACAACTAAGAAATCACGACATAGGTTTGAATTTTGTAATACCTCCTAAAATTCAATCGATAAGAACAGAATTTGAAGAATATTGTCCTTACCTCTCAAAAATATTTGAATATACAAAACCTGTTTCATGGCAGATAGCCAATACAATTAATGACAATAAAGTACGTAACGAAAGTGAGTTTAATATTACTGACGATTTAGAGGAAGAGTTTATTCGAAGCTATAAAAGTACAGGTTTTTATAAAATAGAAAACAAAATTAATACTATTATGTCTTTTAGACCGCTGAATGATAAATCAATCTAAAAGACAAGCTTAGATACTGATGTTATTTTTGTGTCAAGTCTGGCGTTTGTTTTGAATTTGCTTTCCTTAATTTCAAGTGAAATTGTGTATCTGTTAACAAGCTTTGCATAACGGACGATATATCAGATTGTAATGGGTAACTAATTTTGGCCACGGTTTGTAGTTTAATTATTTAAGACTGAAGTTTAATGAAAATATGCATTGAGTATTGTACAACTGTAATCTTTTTTATAATTGATTGGCAATAATTCAATTCATAGGTAAGCCACTAAATATTCGATATTTAAAAATATTAATATAGCTGATACCCTTGACGTATAAATTGAATAATACAAGGAATTATTATATGAGTGAAAATAGTTATATTGTGAAATTTGAAGGCGAGAACGTAGCCGATGCAAACCAATGTGCCGATGAGTTGAAAACTTTTTTGTTAGAGAAATCTTCAGACTATGATGTAGAGATTAAAGTAGATCTTCATAGAGAAGATCCAACAACTCAAGACTTTGGAGGCTCACTAATTCTTATTCTTGGAACTCCTGCAGTTCTAGCAGTTGCTAAAGGGATTTCTGCTTGGCTTAGTAAAAGAAATACTTCCTCAGTAACTATAACAACTAAAGATGGAAAAATAGTTGCAAAAAATATTTCTGCGAAAGGTGCCGAATCAATAATTATTGAAAAACTTGGCTCTCAATAAGGAACATATATGAGCGTATCTAGCCCTGAAACTACAGCGGTAATACTTATTGGAGCAAGTGATTGGCCAAAACACCCTCAGCTTGCTGGTGGTTCGATATTTTCTGAATCGGCAAAGGGCATTAAAGAGTACTTTCTAACCGAAGAAAGTTTCGGGCTACCTTCTGCTAATATGCTGGATCTATTTAATTCTGATGAGGCTCCGTCAGATATTGATGAGGCAATAGGTTCATTTTTGACTAACTTATCAGAGTCTATAAAAAATAAAAACTCTAAGTTATTAGACATAATTATTTACTACGTTGGTCATGGAGGATTTTCAGGGCAAAATAATGACTACTTTCTTTCGGTAAAAAAAACACGTAATGATCATATACAAAGCTCTGGGCTTGCGATAGCTGCACTATCTAAAACGTTGAATAAGAACGTAGCAAGTCAACGAAAATACATAATCTTAGATGCTTGTTTTTCTGCCTCTGCATACAATGAGTTTCAATCTGCTCCTATGCAAGTTGTTCAAGAGAGAACTACTGAATTATTTAGAAAAGGGACAGCTCTCTTATGTTCTTCTGGACCTAAGACCCCCTCTAAGGCACCACAAGGAGAACAATACACCATGTTTTCTGGTGCATTACTAGAAGTCCTTAATAAAGGAGTGAATGAGAAAAAAGAACCATTAACTTTTACTGAAGTTTGTGAAATGACAAAAGAAATCATATTTGACAAGTATAGCGATGAAGCTGTGCGCCCTCAGCTACTGTCGCCAAATCAGGAACAAGGTGACATATCTTTACTTCCTTTATTTCCAAATATCCAATCAAAGAAAATATCTTTTGAAAATAGAATTTCAAGTTTAGAAGTTGATGTTAATAACATCATAACGCAAATGCTTCCTCAAATAAAAGATGAATATATCAAACTTTCAGAGAACCAATATAAAACTGAAGCTAAAAAAATTACTGCTGAAGAGGATAATAATTCATCAGGTCGTTTTGGACTTAGTGCCAAAGAATGGAGAGCACTACCAGGACTATTGAAAATAGAGGTAATTAACAATTTCAAAGAACGAATGGCAGGGGCATTTTGGTTGCTTTTTTCTTTTTTATTATTATCTATAGCTATATCCGCTTATTTTATACCGGCACTATCGCATTTCTATCATTATATAATGTCGGCGAGCTCAATAATCGCAACTACAGCAATTTACTTGCTATTTAGAAATGCTAGATTTCTGGAACTTACCGAAAATAAAGAGATAGATGACTTTCAAAAGTGGAGAGACTTAGAAATTGTTATTGAGGCCGAAACAAGAAATTCAATAAGAATTATTTCAGGAGTAAATGTTTCATCCTCATACTTCATAATTGGTACCGTGGTATATTTTATAACTGCTATTGGCAGCATTTTGACCTATTTTCAACCTTTAGTAGTAGCTAATTAATACTATGTGCAATATCAATAGAGTGGAGTTTCAAACTTTGCTAGGCAGAAAATTGAACTATCTGGTACTACCCTGTGAGTATACCAAGATAATTAATTACGCTTACTTCCAAGTTATGACTTGAGCATTACTCGTAATTTGTAGGTTGATACAAGTAAATCCAACTAAATCCTATACCGACAACCTGATTGTGATTCCGGTTGTCGAGGGTTCAAGTCCCTTTAGCCACCCCATCTTCTTCTCTTTAATATCAAAGCCTCTGGGAAATTACCTTTAATAAGTAATACTTTCCTAGTGATCGTACTAATCCCTTCTAAAATTATTGATACTTAGCCTACAACAAAAAACTTTTCTGTTTTCAGCAATTCATATTTTTCCACAGGAGATTGTTAGCTTAAAGCATGTAAAAAATTAAGAGGAAAAATTTTTACAAACTTGCCAATTCCCCTACTCTTACTCTTCATTCAAGTTAAATTCATTAACTGAGTATTTGTTGTCCTAATTTATAGATACGCATAAAATCGGTCAATCCATGTGAGCCGCCGTTAACCGCCTTTCTTGCATCACGTAAATCTCCCGATGCCAATGCGTCTCTTATACGTTGTTCTTTATTCTTAAGAAAACGAGCCAGAATATCTGCTGCAACATCAGGATTGTTGGCCAGCTCTGGATCTCTTTCCAATTGATCTTGTAAGCCAATTTGCTGTCCAATCACACGATAGTTTGCTCTGCCAGTAAGTTGAATATAACCCCGACCTTTATATCGAGCGCCGTCTGGCTTACCGGTATTACCGAGATTGGACCTGTCATCATATTTATCAAAAGGCTGACCATTGGGGCTGGTGTTGTATCGTGAAATATATTCATCTAATGGTGCAAAACGCCCTGTTTCAACATAGACTGTCGCCATTGCCATCAGGAACATTTCTTTATAATCTAGCATCAATTTTTTAAGAGACAAATATATCCGCGGCCAGTGCTGTTCAATATTATGAGAAGATGAATCATGACAGATGCGAATCACAGTAGATGCTGGACAAAGCAAATTACTCGCATCCTCATGCTCTGGGGAGGCACTTTCTTCATTTTTTAGCGCAACAAGGCTCAAATCAAAAGCTAATTCAGCATGAGAACGCCTGCCAACCACACCATCGGGGTGTAAATCATTGGCTTGTTGAAAAGCTTTAACGGCTTTGCATGTCGCTGCACCAAAATGACCGTCTACTTCTCCGACACTGAACCCAAGCTGATTGAGTTTTTGCTGTAGCCTTACAACCAATTTGCCTTTACTGCCGATACGTAACGTTGTCATTCAGTGCTCCAATTCATCTTGGTTAGCGTTAAAAGGGTAAGAGCGTACGTGCCATTGCCCCGACATATTTCCCTGTTGTCGCACTAATCTTTTGAATTTTTTTGCGCTGAGTAGCAATAACACTATTTAATTCATTAGTACGCTCATTTATCAAAGTAACATCCAAATTTAAGTCCGATTGTGCATCTATTGTTTGCTTCAAAGTGTCGGTGCTATTTTTTAAAGCGACTAACTTTTCTTGCATCTGATCTAAGTATTGCTCCGATTCTTCGATTATTGCCGATATTTCTTTGTCAAAGCTGGCAAAGAGATCATCTGTTTTCTGTTTATATTTTGTTGACTTTTCTTTGAGCGCTGCATCATATTGATCAATTAAATCATCCACTACCTTTTCAGTGTTCGCTGCAACATCATCAACGAGGTTTTCTATATCATCAGGTAAATCTTCTTTAAACATTTTCAGTGTTTCTTCACTGGGTCGATATCTCGCCACGATTACTTCTCCTTATAGTTTTTCCAACTGTTGCTGTACTAATTTATTTAACTTGTTAGTAATGGTGCTGGTTATATTTGCACTGGCTTTACCCGTTGTTTCACTAGCAATATTTTTCAGTGAGCTTTTAAAATCACCCAATTCTTTACCCAATTGGTCTTGTAGCTCTCTCTCTAGCGCTTGGGCTTGGCCCTTGATCTCATCAATGTTTGCTGCAGAGCTCGGGTTAATTACCCCCATAAATATATTGCTAGGAAGAGACTTGAATAGTTCCATCACACCAGAGTCTGAGCCGAAAGAGTTATAATCAATATAAGTTTCCAGCGAGGAGGCCGCACGCTCATTTGCTAGCATAAAACCAACAATTTGCTTATCGACCTGCGACAAAAAATCTGCGTTATTAGCGCTGCCTATTTCATGTAAAGCCGCTTTGATCTGTTGATTCTTCAGGGCAGTTATTTGGGCTTGCTGTCGTTCCGTTGGAAGGCACTTTTCTTCGCTAGTTTGGCCAAGTGTATGTAACTGGTTTTCATATTTTATAGTCAACTTATCAATTTGAGTTTTTGTCAGTTTGTCAAACCCCGACGAAAGCTCTTCTACAGCATCATCTCTTTGCAGCGAATAAAACATGAATACAGTTAAAAAGGTTGTTTTTTCTCGTATCAGATCATCTTTAATCTCTTGAGTACTTGCACCAGAGATTATTCTATTGCGTTTATCTTCTATGCTTAGCTCAAGTTCATTCAGTTTATTTTTTAAGCGCGCTAAAGACTCATCAATTTCTTTAATTCCTTTTTGCTTACCAGAAAAAAAATTATCAATTATCGCGTCAATTTGCTCGTTGTATATTAATGATAATTCCACTTGATGCTGACTCACAGCCTTAAAACAGTTATTACTTGCTGCCACTGGCACAGAACGCTCTTGCTCTAAGAGACCTAACACCTGCTCAATGTTCTGTTGCTTTTTTAATTCAATGTCTTGCGCTGACTGCATGTACTGCGAAAAAACTTTTGCGGATGCTTTATTTGTCGTTTGCATCGCTTGAACTAACTGACGAGCTTGTTCTTTTCCTGCGCAGCCAGTTAGCAATATCAATAGAAACACTAGCTTAATAATTGAAGATAAACTCATGATTTTTCCTTGCCATTAGCTTGGTTTTTTTTGCTGCCAGTATTGAGGGCTGCTTTTACAACGCTATCTTCGGCATCTGATTTAGCTGAAGTTTTGGCCATAAATCTTAACTGCGTGGTGTCATTGAAAGTATTGCCTTTATCAGCTGAGTCTGTGTCGACATAGCGTTTATTTCTTGGGTTTTTTACTTGTGCTTGTTGCATTTTCTCTGTTGAAAGTGAGATGGGGCGAAGAATTTTATTTGACGTATCACGAATAATGCCGGTAAGACTTTCACTATTAAAGCCAAGAAAGAAAGCTAGCATAAGAAAATAAGGGAAGTTATTTAAGTTACTATGTTGATCAGCGTAGCCTGATGATAGTAAGGCAATAACCACGATAGAAAGTGTTGGAGCCAATAGCATACGAGGAAATAGCAAAACAAATTCTTTAGCTTGATAATTTAACAACCTAATGCGCTTATTTATATTGACCAAAGTACAAGAATACAGGCCAAAAAGCGCCCAAAATATTAACTCAGCGATCCAGCCATTACCCGAGTGATACAGCCACATAAAACTCAATTGAGGCTGCAGGTTTTTAGCCCCCTGACTTAATCTCCTTTTACTTTCCTTTTGTCGTGTCCGCAGAGTCTCTAATTCGTTGATATATTGCTTTAATTCGTTTATTAAAATTGCCTTTGCTGAATTGGTTTCAGCGGCATAATTAATCTCAGTTTTTAGTGTTTCTAATCTACTAATAACTTCAAGCAACGGCGTTACTTCAAAAACTTGTTTTTGTATTTCATTTAAGTCATTGTTTGATAATGGGATGAGAATAGGTAGTTGATTGTTGAAAGTATCTTTTAGACTAGCCCTAATGGCACTAAACACATGGCGACGATGATCAAGTAGCTGCTTTTTCTCTGCCGCAACATCTAATTGAAATTGCGCGATAAAACTCTGGTAAACTACAGGATCATAGTAGCGCTCTAACACGGCATGGTTAATATTGTATGTCAGTAAGCCAGAAGGTGTAAAAGTAATAATTGGTGTTGAGTTTAAACAGGGAGTTAGCTTGCCAGCTTCAGCTACTCTTTCACATCTTTGTTCAACGGTTCCCTGAGTATTATGATAGTAAAAATACCCTGCTAGGGTGAAAATAAACAAAATCATAGTGCATAACGTCGCTTTCCAAGCCTGATCAAACAATAATTCTAACAAGGCTAGATTACGATGAGTTTTTGGTGGTTTGTTGATTGCTTGCATATGAATTCCTTTTCGCAGCTGAAATGTTCAGATAGCAAAATAAAAGTCACTCATAGAAAGTAAACTGCAGGAATTTTCGTTATTTTTCGTAAAGGCACTTTAGCTTTTTACAAAGTAGCCTCAGCTCTTCCATCGCTTTCCGTGTAAGTAGTATGTATAGGACACGAAATGGATTCTGTCCATATCTGCGAAGAATTGACTTTAGATGCTAAGTACTTTAAATGAAGAACTAAATGACTCCTCAGTAAAGATGCTCAGTGATGGGATGTGTCCGAAAAAGCTAAAAACTCATCTTAGTTGTTATTGTGCTTGGCATAAATCGATGAATTCTTTTACTGGTACCGGCATAGAGATAAAATAGCCTTGCCCATAATCACAGCCCAATGATGCTAAGTAGTCAAAATGTTGCTGTGTTTCAATGCCCTCTCCAACAAGTTTCAGTTGCAAGCTATGACCAATAAGCACGACAGCCTCAACTAAGCTAGCGTCGGTTGAATCCGATATGGCCCCTTCAATAAAAGAGCGATCTATTTTCAAAACATCAATCGGAAAGTGCTTTAAATAACTCAATGAAGAGTAACCCGTGCCAAAATCATCCATGTGGATACCAACGCCTAAGTCTCTGATTTCCTGTAATGAAGAAATCATTTCTTGAGAATTATCCATCAATAAACTTTCTGTGATTTCTATTTTCAAATAGCTTGGCGCAATATTATTGTCCGTAAGGGCCTTACGAATAACACTAGTGATCGGTATTTCACTGGTTTGCTTACATTGTCGACTCGAAACGTTCACAGCAACTTGTATTTTTAGCCCAAGTTCATGCCAGTGTTTTAAGTCTTGGCATGCTTGTTCAACAACCCACTGACCAATAGGTTCAATTAAGCCAGTTTCTTCCGCAATGGCGATAAAACTATCGGGATAAACTAAGCCATCTTCTGGATGCTGCCATCGTATTAAAGCCTCTGCTCCAACAAATTCCCCGGTACTCAAAGAGACCACAGGCTGATAGTGTAAAATAAATTCTTGCTCTTTCACGGCTCTTCTTAACGCTTGTTCGACTTTCATTCTAGCCGTAACAATTTCATTCATGCTTGAAGTAAAAAATTTATAGCCATCTCGGCCTGATTCTTTCGCTTGGTACATCGCGGTATCAGCATTTTTAAGTAGTACTTCAACATTATTCCCATCCGTTGGCGCTATAGTTATGCCGATACTTGCAGAGACGACAGCTTCGTTTGTGCCGATGTTATTCACGCCAGTCAAAATAAAAGGCGCTGCTAGGGTGTTAAGAATTTTTCGAACAATCCTCTCAATATCTAATCTATTAACAGTTCCAACCAACATAACAACAAATTCGTCACCGCCAAAGCGAGCAACAGTATCGCTCTCTCGAATACAATTACTTAATCTTACCGCAGCTAATTTTAGTAGTTCATCACCACTATTGTGCCCCCAAGTATCATTAACATTTTTAAAGCGGTCTAAATCAATAAACATTAATGCTAGCTGAGTGTTATGGGATTTCTCATCATTAACTTCAAAATGCAAGCGATCTAAGCACATTTTCCTATTGGGTAGGCCTGTCAATGAATCGTAATTTGCCTGTAACCAAATATCTTCTTCGTATTTTTTATGCTTAGTAATATCCGAAAATAAACTAATAAATTGCATAGGTTTACTGCTAGCATCTCGCACAACACTAATAGCTAAAAATTGCGGATATATTTCACCATTTTTTCTTTTATTCCAAATCTCTCCCTGCCAGCTATTCTCTTTTTCTAGTGCTTTATACATACTTTGATAAAAAGCGGCGGTGTGCTTACCTGAACTCAAGACATTTGGCGACTTACCAATAACTTCTGCCGGTTGATAACCGCTGATGGTGTAAAAAGCAGGGTTCACTGTTTCTATGATGTTATTTTCATTGGTGATCATAATCGCCTCAGATGCGTACTTGAACACCGCAGCAGATATTTTTAGTTCACTCTCAGATTTTTTTCGTTCTGCTAACATTTGATTAAAAGCGATAGCCATGTCAGCTACTTCATCAGTGCCGTCAACAGCCAAAGGCACATTAAATTTGTGATCTATTTGCATCTGTTTCATTGCATCAGCAATAGCTTCTATTCTTTGGACAATACGCTTGACGGTAGTAAAAGATAAATACAGTACGAAAAGAAACATAACAATAAAAATACCGATAAATGACAACATCGAAACACCAGCTTTGCGCTGACTCTCTGCTGCTGAATTTTTCATTTCGATACTAATATGCTCGCTAATTTCTCTAAATAGCTCAAGGTGCATAGATGCTAGCTGCCACCAGTCTTGACTAGTAATATTAATTTTATGTTGCTGAAGCTGAGACATTGCAAAAGTTGCCGCTGTGGCATCAAGTCGAACTTTCACGTCAATTTGCTGTATTGCTAAGCCTGCTCCTTTTAATTGTTGAGCAAGTAATAACTTTTCCTTATAGTTACTTATTGTTTGCTCTAATATTTGCACAGACTCTAGCTCTTGTTGGGTTAAGTTGTTCAGTTGCTTAAAGGCGCTAATATTTTTAGACGCTAATGCAAAGCTGTTATTAAACTTTGCTATGTACTGTTTTTCGCCACGAAGAATATAGTTCTTAAAGTGATGGATAATGCCAGCGTAGCCTAGCTCATGCTCAAGATTATATAGTTTTTCCTCTCGTGCTAGTTTTTCATACAAACGTAGTCGTATTGTCAGAACTTGCTGATGAGTAGCACTAGATAATTGCTTGGACAACCATTTTTGGTTATACGTATTTGAAATTGAAAATAAATCAGCTATTAATCTATCTTGATCATTACCATAAGAAATGGTTCGTTGTAGTTGGCTTATATCGGTTTGCTTAGCATTCAATATACCATGCAGCGCACCTCTTTCCTGGCCCGCTTTTTCTTGTAAACGAATAAGATTGATAAAATCTAAACTAGAACGGTTGTGCTCGGTGTTTTCTATATTGACCTGAACCTGGGACATTAAACGTATTAACTGATCAATAAAACTTGAATAATACTCGAAATAATTAAAATCTAATCTCGAATCTATATTTTCTCGTTGGCTGATTAATTTAGATTTACTGAGCAGACAGTGATGAAACACGGACTTAATCACTTGCAAGCTAGCAATACTGTCTAATTGCAAATTTTCAAAATCTATTTTTTGATAAAATTGCTTAAATTGCGCTAACTGCAGATCGGTTTTAATACGTTGAGAAGAAAGTTGTAATAAATAGCTTTCATTGTTGTCGACATTCGCTAAAAAACCTTCGGTTAAACCACGTTCTTTTTGCAGTTCAAAAATCAACTTGTCTATTTTCAAAGAAATCTCAATAGACAAACTCACTTCTTGAGCTTGTTTCATTTCATCAAGGTATTGATGAGTTTGCATCGCACCAAAGTATAAGATCACTAACCAAGGCAGCAAAAAAAACACTTTCAAGCGAGTGCTAATTTTAAAATTATAAGGTCTATTAAAAATTATATTAAACAATTAAAACCTTAGAATAGTAATAGAAAACGGTAACTAAATAGATGAAGATACTAACAAAATAGCAAATAAAGAAATTTGTTTAGTATCAAACATCATCGTAAATTTAAAAAATACAGCAATAAGAGCTTAATCCCTCTAATTGCTTTACTTACATGAGCTTAGACAAATACTAACCTTTTGTACATTTAAAGCGCTAAATATGCTAATTAACTTTTGATCTCATTAAACTTTTTACTGCTAAGCGAGATACATATCGACTGTCCTATTTAACAAATCTTATTAACTTAACCCTCCGTTAACGCCCCTTGATACAATTTATCGAAATTAGGTATTGAGTTTTCCCATACAGGTGTTGTTTTACCTAAATACTCTTTTACTGCATCAAAAAATAGCCGTGTACGCACAGGTAAATCACGATGAGGATATACCGCATACATAGCGCTGTATTCCATCAATTTCAGATTTGGTAATAAAGGGATCAATGAGCCGTCTTTTACTTCATCTTTAAGAATAAATGCCGGCGCTAAAATATAGGCAGTGCCTGACAGAGCTTTCATTAATAACACTTCACCATCATTTGCTCTAAATGTACTTTGTGTTTTCTGCTGACAAATTTCATTTTTATCATTGTAATAGTGAATACTTTCAACTCTTAATGATTGGTTGGCATAGCTAGCGGCAGGAAAGCTAGCTAGCTCTTCTATTGAACTCGGCATGCCATAGGTATCAATAAATTCAGGTGAAGCGAGCAATAGAAAACGGTTACGGGCAATTTTACGTGCGATCAATGACGAATCTTTCGGCTCGCCTATTCTAAACGCCAGATCAAAGCCATCCGCGACAATATCAACAAGCATGTCATCAAGGTGCAACTCGACTTCAACCTGAGGGAAACGTTTTTGAAAATCATTAATTACTGGCTGTAAAAATCGTCGCCCAATGGTGGTTGATGCGGATATTTTTAAAATGCCACGAGGTTCTTGATGATAATTTTCGGCCAGTCGAACGGTATCTCCAAGCAGTTCTCTAAGTTGTTGAGCTTTTTTAATCATTTCGGCGCCAGCCGCCGTTAACGAAAAAGAACGTGTCGTTCTATTCAGTAACCTAACACCTAAGTCATCTTCCAAGCGACTCATTTGCTTTGATATCACCGAGCGATCGATATTGCGTGCTAGCGCCGCTTTAGCAAAAGAGCCACGTTCTACAACGTCTAGCAGTAAAAGTAATCGACTTGTGGTATCCATATTTTCTATCTACAAGGTTTCATTGGTGCAATTTTGGCACTAATGAAATTAAAAAACCATGCTTTTTATCTACAAGTAGCTTCCGTATGATCACCGTCATTATTCAAGAGGATTCTCTAATGTACAAACAGCTTCTAATTACTATCATTTTCAGCTTTGCCATTGCTCTTGCAGGATGCAGCGAAGAAACAGCACCAACATCTGCTACGCAATTTATTCAACCGATTGATGTTGCTGAAGTATTGTCTAAGCCGGTACAAAGCTGGCACACTTATACCACCCGTATTGGGTCTCCTGAAGAAGTGGCATTAATGCCAAGAGTCTCAGGGGTTATTGAGCATATCGCTTTCCAAGAAGGTGACACAGTTAGCAAAGGCGATTTGTTATTTCAATTAGACAACCGACCATTTGTTGCTGCGGTTGCTAGCCTAGAAGCGCAAGTTGTTAGTGCACAAGCTGCATTAGCACAGGCAAAAAGCGAAGCGAAACGCGCAGAGCGATTAGCAGAGCGTAAAGCTATTTCAACAGAACAAACTGAATCACGTAAATCGACTTTACGTCAGCGCGAGGCACAAGTATCTGCGCTGCAAGCTCAGCTTGAAATCGCGATGTTAGATGTAGAGTTCACTTCGATTCGTTCGCCAATCAATGGCGTTATTTCACGAGCAAATATTACTAAAGGTAATAACATTATTGCCGGACAAAGCGTTTTGACTTCAATTGTCTCGAACAAAAAAATGTACGCTTATTTTGATATCGATGAACGTACTTGGAACAAATCATTTAGTAAAGTTACCGCCGAAAGTAAACAGCAAGTGGTGATGCAAAAAGTCGGACAGAAAATTTTCTCTCACACCGGCCATATTAACTTTATCGACAACCAAATTAACGCATCAACAGGTACATTGCGCGTTCGTGCAGTATTTGAAAATGTCGACCATGAAATTAGAGCCGGCTCTTTCGCTCGCATTAAATTGGCGGCGAATGCCATTACCGAACAAATTATTATTCCAAGTAAAGCTATCGGCACTGATTTAAAAAATCGTTTCGTCTTAGTGG
>PJEL010003038.1_pt1 | contig 14731 bp, 10 predicted proteins | sample 1853271 | NCBI WGS metagenome assembly PJEL01 (sample SAMN08108733, study PRJNA415343) | Invertebrate metagenome, whole genome shotgun sequencing project. | host: Globobulimina | place: Sweden: Gullmar Fjord | collected 2015-08 | reverse complement strand
CGACGAAATGCCAGGGCTGGTGGTTGGCGCCGCTCGGCGCGCGCCCGGCGGTGCGGATGCAGTCCTCGATCACTTTGCGCGGCACCGCGGTCGGGGCGAAGTCGCGCACCGAATGGCGGGTCTTCATCTCGGCCAGGAAGCTGTGCGCCCGCTCGATCATCTCGGCGTCGCTGAAGTCGCGCCGGTCGGGCAGCGGGATCGCCTCGTAGCTTGGCTCGGCGAGACTGGACGGGCTCATGGCGGACTCCTGTTGCGCTGCCTCGATGCGTGGCTGGGCAGCTTGGTCCGCAGTAAAGCGTTTCAGCTTCCGCTTTCAAAGGGGAAAGGGAAAGCGCCCAAGAATTTGTGATTGTGAGGTGCGGCTAGCTCGCCGCGGTAAGATGCTCTTTCAGGCGCGGCATCAGTTCCACCAGATTGCAGGGGCGCAGGCGCGAGTCGAGCTGGAACTTCAGGATGTCCTCCCAGCCGTCCTTGCAGGCGGAGGGGGAGCCGGGCAGGGCGAAGAGGTAGGTGCCGTTGGCGACGCCGCCGATGGCGCGGCTCTGCATGGTCGAGGTGCCGATCTTCTGATAGCTGAGCATGCGGAACAGCTCGCCGAAGCCCTCGATCTCCTTTTCCATCACTTCTTTGAAAGCTTCGGGCGTGATGTCGCGGCCGGTCACCCCGGTGCCGCCGGTGGTGATGACGCAGTCGATCTCGGGGTTGGCGATGTGGGCCTGGAGGGCGGCGACGATCTTGTCGCGGTCGTCGGTGACGATGTCACGCGCCGCCACCTTGTGGCCGTCGGCTTCGATCATCTCGACCAGGCGCCGGCCCGACTTGTCGTCGGCCAGGGTCCGGCTGTCGGAGATGGTCAGTACGGCGATGTTTACCGGCAGGAAGGGGAGCGATTCGTCAATTCTGGCCATTCAGCGCGACCTCGGCACGGGTTCCGTCCAACGCTTCGTAGCGCGGCCAGTCCCCGCCCGCAAGTCGTTCCAGCGAGGGGGCCGGCTGGCCGAGGCGCTCGCGGTAGATCCACAGGTTGGTCAGCACCCGCTCGATGAACAGGCGGGTTTCCTTCGACGGCAGGGCCTCGATGAACAGCAGCGGGTCGCCGTCGGCCTTGATGGCGCGCTGCCACTTGCCGAGATTGCCCGGCCCGCCGTTGTAGGCGGTGGTCAGGCGGAAGAGGTCGCCCTGCACCCGCTGGTGCTCCAGCAGGTAGGCGATGTAGCGCTGGCCCAGTTCCATATTGAGGCCCGGCTCGAAGAGCTCATTGCGGCCGTTGCCGCGGTGATAGCGGCGGTCGCGGGCCATATAGCTGGCGGTGCGCGGCATGAGCTGCATCAGCCCGCGCGCGCCGTCGGGGCTCTTGGCCTTGGTGTTGAAGGCCGATTCCTGGCGCATCATGGCGTAGATCAGGGCACGGTCGACCTTGAAGCCACCCTGCGGCTGCCACGGCGGGATTGGGTAGAGGGCGGCATCCAGGACACTGCCCCGCTGTTCGTCGCCGCTTGCCTGGGCCAGTTGTTTGCCCATGCGATAGGCCAGTGCCGGCATCTTGGCGTGCTGTGCCAGCGCCAGCAGGGCTTCGCCCATTTCCGGGTCGCCCCACTGGCCGGCGTTGACCAGTTCGCGTTCTGCCAGTTCGCGGTCGCCGACCTGCAACAGCGCCAGGGCGCGGCTGCCGACCGGGCTGCGGTTCAGCAATGCAGTCAACTGCGGGGCCAGCCGGTGGGAACCGAACTCGAATTCGATCTCCATGCTGAGCGCACGGCGCGCCAGCAGGCCGTAGAAGGTGCGCGGATACTCGGCCGCGCGGCGCAGCAGCGGGCTGCTGCGGTCCGGGCGTTGCTGTTTCAGATGAACCCGCGCCGCCCAGTAGGCGCCGGCGGCGGCATTCCAACCGGCGGCGTTTTCGGAATTGGCCAGGGTTTCGAAGAAGACGGCGGCTTCGTCCAGCTCGCCGAGGCGCCAGGCGGCAAGACCGGCGATCCAGTTGATCATCGGCGCGGCGCGGCCGGAACGGCGGGCGGCGGGCGCGGCCAGTGCGTAGGCGCGCTCCGGCTGGCCGTAGTAGAACCAGCCGCTGGCGACCAGGGTCCGGGCCTCGTCGAGTTCGACCTGGTCGAGCAGTTTTTGGACGGAGCGCTGCTTGAGCAGATCCTCGGTCTTCGTCAGGCGCTGGCGCAGCACGTTGCTGCGCACCTGGCGCAGCAGGCGCGACACCTTGCGGCGCGTCGCCTTGGAGCGCTTGCGCGGGGAAGTGTAGTCGTAGCTGGTGCGCTTGCCGGACCAAGCGATGCTGCTCCGCGTCGTGGCGGGCGCCTGCGGGCGGCGGTAGTTCGCCGGGCGTCGTTTGAGAGCCAGATTATAGATGCGCTTGGCCTGGGGATGATCGGCGTAGTGATCCATCCACTTCTTCAGTTCGACGTACTTCGAACGGTAAGCCGTCGGATGCAGATAGCGCTGCGCGAGCACGTGGCCCATCAGGCGTTGATCGGAAAGCCCGGCGATCATGCGGTCGGCTTCCTTCCAGCGGCCCCTCTCCTGAATCGCGAAGATGCGCCGATAGAGTTCCGCGTCGCCGGTCGGCAGGACCGCCGGCAGGCCGTCCGGTCCAGGGATCGGAACCAGGCCGTTGTCCGGGGTCATGCCACCGGGCAGGGCCGCGGCGCGGGTCTGCAGGTCACCGGGCTGCAGCACCTGGGCGCTGGCGGTCGGCGTCAGGGGGGCGGTCAAGCCGAGCGCGGCTGCGCCGAGGGCGGCAACGAGCGCGAAAACGGCACCGCGCGCCTTCGGGCGAAGGCGTTCGGCCCGCTGTCGGGCGCAACTCCTGATTTCCAATGCGACCCCCATATTTACCATCGACCCTATCTAAGTGTTTCCTGGGCTGCAACTGCGGCCCCAAGAAAGCCACGATCGGAGTTAAATCGACGTTAAATCAGATATTTGAGGGACAATTGGCAGACTATTGGCCGGCGCTTGCTTGGGGCCGGCGCAGGGTCTGTGGGTAAGTCGGAGAGGGCCGAATAAACCCAATCCATATCAGGTGGTTAGGCAGAGATGTCCAGGCCGGCCCGGGCTCCGGAGCCAACTCTCAGGGGGCTGCGGCCTCGGCGGCGCCCCCGTGCAGGCCCTCGCGCTCCAGGGCTTCGGCGAAGGACAGCAGGTCGCGCCAGGCCTCGCGTTTTTGCGCCGGCTGGCGCAGCAGGTAGGCCGGATGCAGGGTGGGCAGCGCGGGGATCGGGTGTTCCAGGCGCGGGTGGTGATAATCGGCCCAGCGCCCGCGCAATTTCAGGATTCCCTCGCTGCGGTGGAGCAGGGTCTTGGCCGACATGCCACCGACGAGCAGCAGCATTTTCGGCGCCAGGATCTCGATTTGACGTTCCAGGAAAGGCAGGCAGGCGGCAATCTCGCCGGGCGTCGGGTTGCGGTTTCCCGGCGGGCGCCAGCACAGCAGGTTGGTGATGTAGACGCTGCTGCGGTCCAAGTCGATGGCGCCCAGCATGCGGTCGAGAAGCTGTCCGGCCGGGCCGACGAAGGGCTTGCCCTGGCGGTCTTCCTGGGCGCCCGGCGCTTCGCCGATGATCATGATCTTGGCGTCGGGGTTGCCGTCGTAGAGGCACAGGTTCGTCGCCGTCGCCTTCAGGGGGCAGCCTTCGAAGACCTCGAGGGCGCCGCGGATATCCTCGATGGACTTGGCTGCGGCGGCCAGGCGCTGAGCCGAAACCTGCGCCTCGTTGGCGGAGACGAGGTTGGCGGGCGGGCGCGGCGCCGTCTTCGCCGGTGCCTCGGCCAGGCCCCCGGGAGCCGGTGCGGCTTGGGCCCTGGGCGCAGGGGCCGGCTTTGCCGCCGCCACGGTGCGGTCGACCGGGCGGTCGCCGATGGCCTCGTCGGCGCCGGCCTCGATCTGCCACTTCAGGGCTTCGAGCCAGTTCTGCCTTTCCAGGGGGTCATGGTCGCTTTGCGGGCTGATCATGACGCCAGGATAGCACCGCGGCGCGGTCTGCAGAAAGTCGGGATCGGAGTGTCGGGATCAAAAGCCGGGCGCGCGCCCGGCGTGCCGTCCTGCGGCGCGGGCCGCGAGGGTCAGTGGTAGAGTGGGGAAACCACCATTACCATCAGCATGTTACCCAGCAGGATCGCGAAAACCATGAAGACCAGCAGCGTATAGCGATGCACGTTGGCCTCGCGCGTCGACTTGATAGCGCGGTTAAACTGGGTATAGCTGGAAAAGTGCCCGGCGATGTCGCGCAGCTTCTCGCGCTCGGTATTCTGCCAGACTTGGTAGAGCACCAGCATGTAGATGACGGCGCTGCTGCAGAGAAAGCTGACGGCGATGATCAGGTTGACGATGGCCGCGTTATTGGGCACCAGCTTTGCCAGCGCGACCAGGCCGCCGAACACCAGCAGGGTGGCGCCCAGGGATTTCCATTGATAGGCCTTGGCGAAGCGGACCGAGTCGGCCGACTCCCTGTAGAGCATGCACATTTCGGCATGCGTCAGGTCGTCCAGCTCGCTCGGGGTGTTCTCGCGGGCTGGCTCTTCGTCTAGGTCCTGAACTTCCTGTGCTACCATATCTTGCGGTCTCCAAGGTTCGCATCCTCTTCGCTAAAGGTGAATTATTCGGTAACTTTACGACCGAAGAGGCCGGAAAATGGCGGTGCCAGACGAATTGGCGGCGCGGCTGTTTGGCTTGGCCGTGGCGGGCGGGCTGTACTATGTGTAGGGGCCCTCGCGATCTCGGTCGCGAGACGGGCGATGGGCAGAGAACCATAGGGTCAGAGACTGAGGGCCGCCGCAGAGCGGCTTCGGGGAGAGAGGGATCTTGGAACGCGAATTCATGGAATACGACGTGGTCATCGTCGGTGCCGGTCCGGCCGGCCTGGCGGCGGCCATCCGTCTGCGTCAGCTGTCGGCGGAAAGTGGCAACGAGATCAGCGTCTGCGTTCTCGAAAAGGGCTCCGAGGTCGGCGCCCACATCCTCTCCGGCGCGGTGCTGGAGCCGCGCGCCCTGAATGAACTGATTCCCGACTGGAAGGACAAGGGTGCGCCGCTGAACGCGCCGGTCGGCGAGGAGAAATTCCTAATGCTGTCGGAAAGCGGCAGCACCTCCGTGCCGCTCTGGATGCTGCCCGGCCAGATGCAAAACCACGGCAACTACGTGGTGTCGCTCGGCAATGTCTGTCGTTGGCTGGGCGAGCAGGCCGAGGCCCTGGGCGCCGAGATCTACCCCGGCTTTGCGGCCACCGAGGTGCTTTACCACGAAGACGGCCGCGTCAAAGGCGTGGCCACCGGCGACATGGGCGTCGGGCGCGACGGCGGCCAGAAGGATACCTACCAGCCCGGCATGGAACTGCACGGGCGCTATACCTTCTTCGGCGAGGGTTGCCGCGGATCGCTGACCAAGCAGCTCGAAGCCCGCTTTGGCCTGCGCAGCGGCGCCGATCCGCAGACCTACGGCATCGGCATCAAGGAGCTGTGGGAGCTGGACCCGGCCAAGCACAAGACCGGCACGGTGATCCACACCGCCGGCTGGCCGATGAACACCACCACCTGGGGCGGTTCCTTCATCTATCACCTGGAGAACAACCAGGCCTATGTCGGTTACGTGGTGGGCCTGGATTACGACAACCCGCACCTCTCGCCCTTCGACGAGATGCAGCGCTTCAAGACCCACCCGGCGATCCGCCCGATGCTGGAAGGCGGCAAGCGCCTGACCTACGGCGCGCGGGCCTTGAACGAGGGCGGCCTGCAATCGCTGCCCAAGCTGGTGTTTCCCGGCGGGGCGCTGATCGGCTGCGCCGCCGGCTTCCTCAACGTGCCGAAGATCAAGGGCAGCCACAACGCCATGAAGACCGGCATGCTGGCCGCCGAGAGTGCCTTCGAGGCCCTGACCGGAGAGGGCGGCGGCGAGGCGCCGGCCGAGTTGACGGCCTTTCCGCAGAAGGTCGAGAACTCCTGGGTTCACGAGGAACTCCACAAGGCGCGCAACTTCCGCCCGGCCTTTTCCAAGTGGGGGCTCTACGGCGCCATGCTCTACAGCGGTCTGGATCTGACGCTGCTGGGCGGCCGCGCGCCCTGGACTTTCCGCCACAAGCACGCCGACCACGAAAGCCTGAAGCCGGCGGCTGAGATGCCGAAGATCGACTATCCCAAGCCCGACGGGGTGATCACCTTCGACAAGCCGTCTTCGGTGTTCCTGTCCAACACCAACCACGAAGAGGACCAGCCGGTTCACCTGACGCTGAAGGATGCGTCGATCCCGGTTGAGCACAATCTGAAGCTCTACGACGAACCGGCGCAGCGCTATTGCCCGGCGGGCGTATACGAGATCGTGCGCGACGAGGCCGACAATCCCCGGCTGCAGATCAACGCGCAGAATTGCGTCCACTGCAAAACCTGCGACATCAAGGACCCGACCCAGAACATCGTCTGGGTGCCGCCGGAAGGCGGCGGCGGCCCCAATTATCCCAATATGTGAAGTTTGTCGCAGAGGGGCCGCAGCTTCCGCCACGCCTTGCAGGGCGGCGCAAAAGGGCCATGTTAGACTGGAAAACGGACCTTGGGCCCGGTTTGCCCGTTCCAGGAAGTCGCAAAGGTGTGATTTCCAAGGGCGGGGTCCAGGCTGGCCGCAGAGGTCCAAGCTGGTCATTGTGAGGGCTCGGAGCGGTCGGTTACACTGTACAGGCCTGCACTGCTCGCGGGGTCGGTTGCCGATCGGCCAGGCGAAGGTAGTTCCGTTTTGGGCAAAACCGCTGGGAGATTGATTTGACGAACGTTCGGTTCCTCCTGCGCCGGGCCATTTGGCCCAAGACGGCGCTCTTAGCCTTGGTCGCCGGCTTCGTTCCCGCCGCCTGCGGAGCTGAATCCCAGATCCGCAGTGCCGATCTTTCCACTCAGCTGGTTGCGGCCGATGTCGCACAGCGCAGCGCGCCTCCGGCCATTCCTTCGCCCTACGGCGCCTATCTGGCGGGCCTGGTGGCGCGCAGCAACGGCGACCTGGAGTCGGCGGCCGACTACATGATGCAGGCCTTGCGCTACGACCCCGACAATCTGGAGATCCTGCTGCCGACCCTGCAGCTGGCTGCCGCGACCGGCCGCCAGGAGGATGCGGTCAATCTGGCGCGTCGCGTTCTGGAGCAGGTTCCCCAGCACGGCCTCGCGTCCATCGTCCTGGTGGTAAAGGATGCGCAGAACGGCGACCTGCAGGCGGCCGCGGACCGGCTCTCGACGTCACCGCAGCGCGGCATCGACCAGATCCTGGTGCCGATGATGCGGGCCTGGATCAAGACCGGTCAGGGCGACCCGGACGGCGGCATCGAGTCGCTCTCGGTGTTGAAGGGCGACCTCGGTGCCAGCGTGCTCTACGGCGTTCACGCGGCGCTGATCAATGAAGTCTCCGGACGCAGCGAAATGGCTGCACAGGAATATGAAACCCTCCTGGGCAACTCGGGACGGCCGAGCCTGCGACTGGCCTGGCTCGCCGGCAGTTTCTACGAGCGAAACGGCCAACGCGATCGGGCGCTGGCGCTCTACGGTGGCTTCGTCGGCAGTGGCCCTGGGTCGGACATTCTGGCGCCGATGCTGGAACGCGCGGAGCAGGGCGGCGACAGCCCGACCGAGGTTTCGGACTCGCTTGGCGGCATGGCCGAGGTGCTTTTCAACCTCGCCGGCCTGTTGAGCCAGGAGCAGGCCGACGATCTGGCCCTGATATATCTGCGACAGGCGCTGGCGTTGAGGCCCGACTTCCTGATGGCACAGGTTCTGCTCGGGGAAATTCTGCAGAAGCTAGACCGCGGCCCTCAGGCCATTGCCGCCTACCGCGCCGTTCCGCAGAACTCCGTCTTCGGCTGGATCGTGCGCCTGCGCATTGCCGACGAGTTGCAGGAGATGGGCGAGACCGAGCTGGCCCTGACCGAGCTCGACCGCCTTGCCGCCGAGCGCCCGGATTCTTACGAGCCTCTGTCGCGCAAGGGCAACCTGCTGCGCGCCGAAGAGCGTTTTGCTGAAGCGGTCGTGGCTTACGACGCCGCGGTCGAGCGGCTCGGCGAGATCGAGCCGCGGCACTGGTCGCTGCTCTATTTCCGGGGCATCGCGCTGGAACGCTCCGACCAGTGGGAGCGCGCGGAAGCCGACTTCAAGCATGCCCTCGGGCTGCAGCCGGAACAGCCCCACGTGATGAACTATCTCGCCTATTCCTGGGTCGAGAAGAAACAGAACTTCGACGAGGCGGAAGCGATGCTGGAGCGGGCGGTGAAGCTGCGCCCGCGCGACGGCTACATCGTCGACAGCCTGGGCTGGGTCTACTACCGGCTGGGCCGCTTCGACGAGGCGGTCACCCAGTTGGAGCGCGCCGTCGAGCTGCGGCCGCAGGACCCGACGATCAACGACCACCTGGGCGATGCCTTCTGGCAGGTCGGGCGCAAGAACGAGGCGCGCTTCCAATGGCGTCGCGCCCTCAGCCTCGATCCGGAAGAGGATCAGGTGACGATCATCGAAAAGAAGATCAAGGAAGGCACGGTCGTGCCGCCAGAGGACATCTAGGCAGGACCCTGTCGTGAGTGCCAAGGAAGCGGTTGCCGGAACGCCCTGCGTGGAGCAGGCCCGGGCCAAGATTAATCTCACCCTGCAGGTCACCGGACGCCGCCCGGACGGATACCACGAGCTGAACAGTCTCGTGGTCTTTGCCGGGGTCGGCGATGTGCTGCGCGTCGCGCCGGCGGAGGATTTCAGTCTGTCCGTCGAGGGACCCTTCGCCGTCGGTCTCGCCGGTGAGGGCGACAACCTGGTGCTGCGTGCCGCACGGCGCCTGGCCGAGCGGGCGGGCGGCCGCCAAGGCGCCGCCATGACTCTCGTGAAGAACCTGCCGGTGGCCTCCGGTATCGGCGGCGGCTCGGCCGATGCGGCGGCGGCGCTGCGCGGCCTGTCGCGGCTCTGGGGCCTCGATCTTCCCCCGCGTGACCTGGAAGCCCTGGCCCTGACGCTCGGCGCCGACGTCCCGGTCTGTCTGCAGGGTGCAACGGTCGTCATGTCCGGCATCGGTGAGCTGCTGGAGCCGGTGCCGACCCTGCCGCCGCTGTGGTTGCTGCTGGTCAATCCCGGAGTCGCGGTCGCTACGGCCGAAGTTTTCGCCGCGCTGGATGGCGGCTTCTCGCAGACAGCGGAACCACGGCTGCCGCCGGCTGAACTGTCGGCTCTGATCGAATGGCTGGCGGCGCGCCCCAACGATCTCGAAGGACCGGCACGCCGGCTCGCCCCCGCCGTCGACGAAGCGCTCGCGGCGCTAGACGCCTTGACCGACTGCCTCCTGGCGCGGATGTCGGGCAGCGGGGCGACCTGCTTCGGTCTCTTCGAGAGCGAAGCCGCCGCGCGCGCCGGCGCTGCGGAGATTGAAAAACGCTATGGGGAATGGTGGGTGGCGCCGGCGAAGCTGCTCAGCTGAAGTCCGCTGCGAAGAGTGCGAGCCGTCAGCCGCCGTAGAGATCGACGACCGCGCGCAGCTCGTCCAGCAGGGCTTTGTCGACCGCGCCGTCGGTGGGCAGACCCGCCATTTCCTGGTAGCTGCGGATCGCCGTTGTGGTCTCGCCAGTCAGCACGCCGTCCGTAGGACCCGGGGCCAGCCCCAAGCGGTCCAGCAGAGTCTGGATTTCGCCGATTTCGGCCGCGGTCAACCCGGCTTCGGACCCGGACGCTGCGAAGGGTGTCGCCATTGCGCTGTCGCTGGGGGCCGGGTGCTGCGCGGCCAGCGGTCCCGGCGATTCCGGGGCGCGGGTGGCTGGCGCCAATGCGGGTCCAGGGGTCGAGGCGGCGGAAATCGTTTCCGTGACCGGCTGGGTCGGCGCGGGCTCTTCAATGGCGGCGGGGGCGGCTGCCACGGTTTCGGCCGGCGCGGCCGGTTGTTCGCCCAGGTTCACCCAGAATGTCAGGCCGCCGATCAATACGGTCAGCCCCACCAGAGTAGCGACGAAACCGCTTGTCGAGCGTTCTTTGTCGAGGCGCCGGCCGCTCGCCTGCGGCGCGATGGCCGGCTTGGTCGAAGCGGAGGGCTTGGCCGCCGCGGCGGTCTTGGAGTCCGAAGGCTTGGGGCCCGGTGTCTTGGCAGGCGTACCGCTTGCCGGCACCTTAGAGGTCTCGGGCTTTTCAGCCGCCTTCTTCTGCTTGTTTTCAGCCCCGGCCTTGGCTGCCGTCGGCTTGGCGGCCTCCGGCTTCTCGGCTTTCGGCTTCTTGTCCTCTGCAAGCTTGATGCCGGCCTTGGACGCCTTGTCTTTGGCGCCGGAAGCGGAGTCCTGCGAGAGCGAGATGCCGGCTTTGGCGCTGGTGAAGGTCAGGCCGCTGGCCTTGGCCGAGGTGGGCTGCGGGCCGCTGGCCTTCAGGGAACCGGCCGAAGGACCGGAGAATTGCAGGCCGCTGCTCGCCGGCAGCTTCTGCGGTGTCGCGACGATGGGTCGGTTGCTGCCGAAGGATATGGTCGCCGGATCCGGTGCCCGGGATTTTGACTCGGCCGGCTGGGACATCGCGGCATCACCGGTCGCCGGGGACAGGCCCTGGGTTTCGGACGCTGCCTTGCCACCGGATGTCTTCGCGTGTTTCTTGCCAGGCGGGCGCGATCTGCCAGGCCGCTTGTTGGGGGCGGCCTTGCCAGACTTGTGCGATGCCTTGTCCGTGTGTTCTGTCATTCTCTTCGGCGGACTGTTCAGGACCTGGTTACAATTCTGCTCTTCACCGCCTGCCGGTCATTATCCGACCTTCTCAGCCGGGCGCGGCAAGCTCCAATACTCCGTTATGAAGGAGCCGTGGTTAACGGAGCCCTAATTCGAAGCCTTTCAAAAATATAAGTTTTTGAGGCTCTCGGCGTTGTCAGGGGCGCAAATCCGCGGCTATAAGCAAGACTCGGCCTGGAATGACATGCCCTTGAAAAAAATAGATTCTTCTCGCGACCTGCTCAGCGCCTGGGTTGCCCTGGTGAGCCGCCGGCCTGTTCCGGTGGTGTTCTCCTGTCTGCTTGCCGCCGCGGGCCTTTTGTGGATTGCCGCCACGACGCTGGCCATCAATACCTCGACCAACGACATGCTGTCGGAGGAATTGCCCTTTCGACAGAACAACGAGGCGGTCGCCGCGGCCTTCCCACAGTTCGTCGACAGCCTGATCATCGCGGTGGAGGCGCGCGACGCCCTGGCCGCGGAGATTGCCACTGAACGCCTCGCGGAAGCCTTGATCCAGCAGCCCGACCGCTTCGAGTCGGTCGACCTGCCACTGGGCGGCAGCTTCTTTCGCCGCAACGGCCTGCTGTTTCTCTCACCGGAAGAACTGCAGGAGGAGAGCGACCGCCTCGCGGCGGCACAGCCGCTGCTGGCCGCGCTGCAGGAAGATCCCAGCCTGCGCGGCCTGACCGGTCTGCTGGAGGATGCACTGACGACGGAAGACCCCGGCGCCGAGGGTGTCGACCTGGCGCCGCTGCTCGGGCGACTGGCGGCGGTGGCCGAGACTTTGCCCGAAGACCCCGCCGTGCGGTTTTCCTGGTCGGCACTGCTGCGCAGCGGCGGGGAAGGCGGCGAAGAAACGGCGGAGGACCGCCGCCGCTTCGTTTTCGCCAAGCCGGTCGTCGATTTCGCCTCCCTGGCGCCGATGGCTGACGCCGTGGCCGCCGTCGAAGACGCCGCCCGGGATCTCGGTCTCACCGAGGCGCGCGGTTTCCGCCTGCGCCTGACCGGCGAAGCCTTGATGCTGCAGGACGAACTGGTCTCCGTGCGTTCGGGGATCGGCTATGTCGGCCTGCTCTCGGCCGTGTTGGTCGCCATCGTTCTCTTCGCCGGCCTGCGCTCCTGGCGCCTGGTGCTGCCGGTCCTGGTTACCCTGGTGGTTGGCCTGGCTTGGACGGCGGGTTTTGCCGCCTTGGCGGTGGGCGGGCTGAACCTGATATCGGTGGCCTTCGCGGTGTTGTTTATCGGCCTCAGCGTCGACTTTGGTATTCACTTCGTCCTCAGGGTCCAGGAAAGCCTGGGCGAAGGTTTGCCGCAGGCCGACGCGCTCAGCCATGCCGCTGCGCGCATCGGCCGGCCGCTGTTGCTCTGCGCCGTCTCCTCGTCGGTCGCCTTCTTCGCCTTCCTGCCGACCTCCTACCGCGGCCTTTCCGAGCTCGGCCTCATCGCCGGCGCGGGAATGTTTATCGCCCTCTTTGCAAACCTGACCCTGTTGCCGGCGCTGCTGCGCCTGCTGCCGGCCGGCGCCGGGGCGTTACATCTCGGGGCCGTTGCCGCGGCCAGCGTCAAGCTGCAGCACCGGGCCGCGGTTCACGCGCGCGGCTTGGTCGGACTTGGCGTGGTGGCGGCGGTCGCCGCCGCCTTCGTCCTGCCGGCGGCGCAGTTCGACGACGATCCGCTCAATCTGCGCGACCCGGACTCGCCCTCGGTGGCGGCGCTGTTCGAACTCATGGACGACCCGCGCGTCACGCCCTACAGCGCCCAGGTGCTGGTCGGCGACCTGGATCAGGCCCGCGCCTTGGCCGTGGAGCTTGCCAAGCTGGAGGAGGTGGAGGCCGCCGTCACCCTGGCCGACTTCGTGCCGGCGGACCAGGAGGAGAAGCTCGACATCATCGATGATACCGCTCTGTTCCTATCGCCGCTCTTTGCCGCGCCGCCGGCGCTGCCGTCACCCGACGACGCCGAACGTGCAGCGGCGCTGGCGCGCCTCAAGGCGGTATTGAGCGAGGCACCGGCGGACCTGGAGGCGGCGGCACAGCGCTTGCGGGCGGCCCTGGAAGCCCTCGACCCGGCCGGGTCGGCGGCCCTGGAGACGGCTTGGCTCAGTGGTTTCGAGCCACAGCTCGATCGCCTGCTCGATGCCCTGGAGGCCGAAGACGTCACCCTGGAAAGCCTGCCCGCCGACCTGCGGCGCCAGCACCTGGCCGCTGACGGCCGGGCGCTGATCCAGGTGATTCCGACCGAAGACCTGCGCGACCCGGCGGCACGGGCAAGCTTTGTCGATGCCGTGCAGCCGGTGGCCCCCAATGTCTCCGGCGTGCCGGTCACCATCGTCGAGGCCGGGCGCGCGGTGGTCACCGCCTTCGCCCAGGCTTCGGCCCTCGCCCTCTGCGCCATCTCACTGCTGCTGCTGATCATTCTGCGCTCGCCTCTCGACACGCTGCTGGTGTTGCTGCCGCTGCTGCTGGCGGGTTTGGCCACCGCCGCGGTCGGCGTGGTTTTCGGCCTGCCGTTCAACTTCGCCAACGTCATCGTGCTGCCGCTGCTGCTCGGCCTCGGCGTCGACAGCGGAATTCACTATGTGATGCGTGCGCGCGAGGTCGGCAGCGGCCAGCCCAGCCATACCAACTCGACGCCCCGGGCGATTTTCCTCTCGGCAATTACTACCGTGGCTTCCTTCGGCGCGCTGGCCTTTTCCCAGCACCCCGGCACCGCCTCGATGGGCCTTTTGCTCACCATCGGCATCGCGATCACGCTGTTCTGTGTGCTTATTTTCCTGCCCGCACTGCTGGTCCTGGCCGGGCGCCTGCCGCGGGGTTGAGCCAGCGCTGAAAATCGCCCGAAAGGGGGCGCGCAGGGTTGCCGGGAAAGGGCGCTGGAGGTTGTAGCCTGTATAGTGCGACCTACCGGTTTTACTCAGTCTTAATGCATCATCGCTACTTATTTTGAGTATTCCTCGACAGGTCGAACGCGCCGGGATCGAGGTTCGTCGTTTGCCATCTGTGGCAATGCGCGACGCGATCGACTGGATTGGATAGACGGCCATGGATATCGCAACGCTCGCGGGGCTCATCTTCGGGGTTATTGTCGTGTGCTTGGCTGCCGTCAGCGGCGGGGATGTTGGTGCGTTCATCAACCTGCCCGGCCTGACGATCGTGGCCGGCGGTACGATCGCCGCGACCTTGATCAAGTTCTCCCTGAAGGACTGCTTCAAGTCGTTCGGCATGGCCTTGAAAACGGCCTTTTTTGACAGAGTCGACAAGCCAGCGGAGTTGATTCGCGAAGCCGAGACCTTGGCCGCCATCGCCAAGCGCAAAGGCCCCTTGGCACTGGACGGGCATCCCGTACAGAACCCGTTGTTTCAAAAGGGCATACAGCTCATTGCCGATGGTCAGCCGGCCGACTTCATCGAAAAGGTCATTCGCCACGAGATCGAGCTCTCGATAGAACGCTTCGAGGTCGGTGAGCGCATCTTCCGCGCCATGGGCGAGGCGGCACCGGCCTTCGGCCTCATTGGCACCCTGGTCGGCCTCGTGCAGATGCTCTCAAACATGAAGGACGCCGACTCGCTTGGGCCCGCGATGGCGATTGCGCTTTTGACGACGTTGTACGGAGCGTTGATCGCCAACCTGATCGCTAACCCGATCGCTGACAAGTTGGACATGCGTGGCAAGCAGGAGCGCAACTCCAAAGAGCTGATCATAGATAGCATTTTGAGTATCCAGCAGGGCCTGAACCCACGCGTCATGGCCGAACTGCTGGAGGCCTACGTGCCTGCCACAGAAAGATCGGACGCTTCAGAAGCTGGGTCTGCGGCGTGAGCGAAGGCAGAGTCTTACTAGGTGGGGACCTCTAAGGGTGGCCAAAGGTAAGAGCAGCGAGGGGGGTTGGATTGTTACCTTCGCCTATCTCATGGCCCTCCTGCTCACGTTCTACATTCTCCTGCTGTCCTTTTCGACGATGGACGCCAAGAAATATGACACGGCTGTCGAAAGCATGGGGGATGCTTTCGCGTTTCATTGGCGCTTTTTCATCGCAAAATC
>PJEL010003037.1_pt1 | contig 14732 bp, 17 predicted proteins | sample 1853271 | NCBI WGS metagenome assembly PJEL01 (sample SAMN08108733, study PRJNA415343) | Invertebrate metagenome, whole genome shotgun sequencing project. | host: Globobulimina | place: Sweden: Gullmar Fjord | collected 2015-08 | reverse complement strand
CCCCGTTCATTTAAACGGGCCACGGCTTCCAGTGCACCAGGGATGAAGATAAGTTCATCCGGAGTCTTTACAAAATCTGAGCGATCTTCATTGAGGACGCCATCTCTATCAAGCAATACAAGCACGCTACATCATCCGCTTGAGTGATCCCATTACAATCCATCGCACTGTCCACATCGTGAGCAATGCAACAAGTAGAGGTAACATAGCCAAAGCGATCCAAGCTTCCAATATCAATGTTGGTGCGGAAATCAGGCTTGCATCCAACCTATCAGCCAGGAAGGACAAAATTTGCATGACGACGATGGCAATTATAAGGCCCGGCAAAGCACCCAAGAAGCTGAGCCTTGCAAAATAATTCTGAAATTGCCGCGCAATATAACTGTCCTTGGCGCCAATGAGGTGCAGAACTTCAATAACCTCATGATGCATCACCATTCCTGTGCGGGCTGCAAAAATAACGATGATGACGGTCGCGATACTGACAATTAACATAATGCCACCGGCTAACATCTGAACGGATCGCGCAAGTAAAATCATCTTGTCCAGCCACGGCCGATGGGTGTTGAGGCGGGCGCCTGGGACAGTATCAGAGAGTTTTTTCGCGGTGGCGAGCAAATCCAGAGAACTGTTTTCTGAAATCTTGACCTCAACCAGACGCGGTAAGGGAAGGTCCTTTATGATATCTGCACGCCCGAGATACGGTTCCAGCAAACTTGCTGCTGCAGCAAGATCAAGGGGCGTAACATCTTCAATTCCTGGTATAGATTGTAAAAAATCCGCAGCATCCTTTACCTTTTTATCTAGGTCCACGCCCTCTTCATAGGCAATTTCAACAGTTAGATTTCCGCTAACGGCTTGTGTCCAGTCCTGCACAGCAGAGTGAATGGAAAACAGTCCGGCAAGAGCAAGTGCGGCTAAAAAAATCATCGCAGATATGACGACAGGTAGATACCGGCTGGAAGCATCTTTTTCCAGCTGAAGTTCTGTTGATTTTCCAAATATGTGAATCACAAGTCGCTCCGCTGATACTGTTTTAGATACTCGTCCGAACGGCTGAGAAACAGTGTTCCCTCTTTTAAATACATAAGAGGGTTTGAAAAGCGTTTGATCAAACTCAAATCATGTGTCGCAATTACAACAGTTGTTCCAATTTTATTAAGTTCTTGAAAAAGGTGCATTAACCTAAGGCCCATTTCGGAATCCATGCTCCCTGTTGGCTCGTCAGCTATCAACAGTTGTGGGCGATTGATAACAGCGCGGGCAATGGCAACACGCTGTTTTTCTCCACCGGAAAGAGTTGGCGGTTTCGCATCAATTTGTTGACCAAGACCAACCCAATCAAGCAATTCAGCGACATGTTTGTAAATTTGATCTTCATCCGCGCCAGCGATTCGTAGAGGAAGAGCGACATTGTCGAGTGTTGATAAATGGTCGAGTAATCTAAATTCTTGAAAGACAACGCCAATTTTCCTCCGAAAGCCTGGTAAGTCTGAGCGTTTCAGGCTGCTGACTTCTTTATCGAAGAGTGTGAGAAGGCCACGACTAGGTCGGTGGGACAGGGCTAGTAGCTTCAAAAGTGAGCTTTTTCCAGCACCCGTAGGGCCTGTCAAAAAATGAAAAGACCCCGGCTCTAAATGTAGGGAAATGTCTCTGAGGACTTCCGGTCCCATCCCGTATCGCATACCGACATTTTCAAATCTGACCAACCAACCCTCCCTAAAAATTACTGAATACGATAAACTAAAGTAGATTTATCAGCCAGTCTTGTGCATGTTCTAGCAAATGCCTATAAAAAAGAACGTTTAACCTGTGGACTGATTGTTTCCGACTTATGATATTAACTTGTTCATCCTGTTCAACTCGATATTTGATTGATCCCGCTTCTGTTAGCGCAGAGGGTCGGACAGTGAAATGTGCAAAATGTGGTCACAAATGGCGAGAATTTCCGCCCACGGATTTACCTAAACAGGTAGCCGAAGATATCGACACATCAGAAGAACTTGCTTCCGGAACTCAGAATTCTGGGGCCGGAATGAGCATCGAGGAGATGACGAATGTTGCTCCTGCCCCAAAATCCAGGCCAGTGCCCGAAAAGAAAAAGCGGAATTGGCTGGGATGGATCGTGTTTGTTTTCCTTTTGGCCGGAATCGTCGCGGGCGGGTTTTATGGAAAACAATATGTCGTGGAATTCTGGCCTGCCTCCGCCAAATTATACCAGATGCTTAAGCTTGATGTAAAAACAGAGAACCAGCTTGGTCTCGAAATCAGAGATCTTAAAACGAAATCTGTGCTTGAAAACGGGGTGGTTCGTCTGACAGTTACTGGAACGATCGTTAATCTTACCGGATCGATAAGGCCCATCCCGCGAATTGGAATTCAATTGGTCGATGGTGAGGGGCATCATGTCTATAGTTGGAGTACAGCTATTGATCAGAAAAATGTCGAAGCATGGAAATCGGTGGAATTTTCCTCAAGTATGAATCAGCCACCAGAAGATGCTAAACATGTTAAGGCGGACTTGATCGTTCCGAAGAAAAAAGACGCAGAACATTCAAATTAACGTATGTGATCCGAAAAAGGATACATATCTGAAATAAGGTTGGAGAAAGAAATGGCTGCAACAGAGCCAAAAATCGAAATATTATTTTCTAGCGGTGATATTGCGTCGCGTAATAATGAGCTTGCTGAAGAAATTTCAAAGGATATGGGACCCGATATTCTGGTTATCGCGGTCCTCAAAGGCAGTTTTGTTTTTGCTGCAGACCTTATTCGAGCTTTGCACCATGCAGGTGTTCGTCCCCAGATTGATTTTATGGCCTTATCTTCCTATGGGGATAAAAGCATCAGCAGTGGAACTGTCGTTATCACCAGAGACATTGTTGATACAGTGAAAGGGCGTAAGGTTCTGCTGATTGACGATATTCTTGAATCTGGCCGCACGATGGAATTTGCTGCAAACGAGCTTCTGGAACGAGGGGCTGAAACAGTTAAAACCTGCCTTATGCTTGATAAAAAGGGCAAACGGGTTGTCAATTTCGAGGCGGATTTTGTTGGGTTTGACTGCCCAGATCTGTTTGTCATCGGGTATGGACTGGACTATGCTCACTATTACCGGGAATTGCCATATATTGGGCACATTGTGAGCGAGTAAGATATGAGGATTCTATGGCACGAATTCTAGTTGCAGAAGATGAAGCAGCCTTGCGAGAATTTGTTCAGCGAGCGCTGACCCATCATGGTCATGATGTTGAAGCGGTTAGAGATGGCGCTGAAGCCTTGCATGCATTGCAAAGCGAAGAAGCGTTCGATTTGTTGCTTACAGATATTGTCATGCCAATCATGGATGGGATTGCCTTGTCCCTGAAAGTAGCGAAGGATTTTCCAAAATTGAAAATCCTTCTCATGACAGGATATGCGGCGGAACGCCAACGGGCTTATAATCTTGAAGACCTTATTCATGATGTTGTTGCCAAGCCTTTCACATTGACAGAAATCTGTGAAAAAGTTGAAGAGGCACTGAGCGGCAATAAATCCATAGAAGGAGCTGCTTCCACGACAGATTTTGGGCTTGCAAAAAAGAACTAAAACATACTGCGCTGCACCAAAATAGTTGAAATTGGTTATATCCTTTGATACCGATTAACAACAAACAAGCGCGAATCCCTTGCGCAACAAAAATAAAAACAAGAAGAAGGGGACATTTAATTCATGTCGATAAATGGCAAAGCCTATATCGCGGGTGCTTTTGAGCACCCAACGCGAAAGGCAACCGATAAATCCTTAGCACAATTGCATGCAGAATGTGCAAAAGGGGCGCTGGAAGATGCGGGTCTTACAAAAGATGATGTAGACGGATATTTTTGTGCGGGCGATGCCCCGGGGCTAGGACCTCTTTCCTTAGCCGATTATATGGGGCTGAAAGTGCGTCATATGGATAGCACTGAAACCGGTGGGTCTTCTTATCTCATCCATGTTGCCCATGCGGCGGAGGCGATTGCACTTGGAAAGTGCAAGGTCGCACTTATCACGCTTGCAGGCCGCCCCCGCGCAGAAGGAATGGCGACAGGAACCGCGCCCCGCAATCACGGAGCATCCTCGCCGGATGTACCCTTTGAATTCCCTTTTGCTCCAACCGTTGTCAATATGTATGCCATGTGCGCAACACGGCATATGCACGAGTTTGGGACAACAAGTGAACAGCTTGCGTGGATCAAAGTAGCGGCCTCTCATCATGCACAACATAATCCAAAGGCAATGCTTCGGGATGTGGTTACTGTCGAAGATGTTGTAAACTCCCCTTTGATTTCAGATCCACTGCACCGACTTGACTGCTGTGTGATTAGTGATGGTGGCGGTGCGCTTGTCGTCGTTGCTCCTGAAATCGCCCGTTCTTTGAACCGCCCTTTGATCAAAGTTAAAGGAGCTGGTGAAGCCCCCAAGCATCAAATGGGCGGGCGGGTAGATCTGACCTATACAGGTGCGGCCTGGTCTGGACCTGCGGCTTTTGCGGAGGCGGGTGTAACTCCAGCCGATATCAAATATGCATCCATTTATGACAGCTTTACTATTACTGTTCTGATGCAGTTGGAAGACCTTGGTTTTTGCGCGAAAGGCGATGGCGGAAAGTTTGTCGCGGATGGTAATCTGATTTCGGGTACTGGAAAGTTGCCGTTTAATACAGATGGCGGCGGACTTTGCAATAATCATCCGGCCAATCGCGGTGGTATGACAAAGGTTATTGAAGCCGTTCGTCAATTACGCGGCGAAGCCCATCCTGCTGTGCAGGTTCCAAATTGTGATTTGGCTCTGGCTCATGGAACCGGGGGCTCACTTGGTACGCGCCATGGAAGCGGAACACTGATTTTGGAGAGGGAGTAGAGACATGATTGCACAAAAAAGAACGATGCCGGCTCCTGCCGTTGATCCGGAAACTCAGGAATTTTGGGCGGCGATTGAAGAAAAAAGACTTCTCATTCGCTATTGCAATGCTTGTGATGCACCTCATTATTATCCGCGTACGATCTGCCCTCATTGCGGAAGTGATGACACGATATTCAAGGAAGCATCGGGCAAAGGGTCCATTTATTCATATAGTGTCATGCGGCGTGTGCCGGTTCCCTATGCAATTGCCTATGTGACTCTTGAAGGGACCGACATTTCCATGATGACGAATATTGTGGATTGCGACCTGGATGCACTGCATGTCGGGCAGGATGTAAGAGTGGTGTTTTCTGAAACTGAAGGAGAGGGGCCTCCCCTACCTACGTTTACCCCGGTATAATGGGATCGATAAAACTGTAAATTATGACTAACTAAAAACAAAAAGGAGAAAAGTCATGAAGAACCCAATGAGTATGGTTGATAAAAATGTAATTGTAACCGGAGCTGGCCAAGGTGTTGGTGCAGCAGTTGCCGAATTGGTGGTTGATCTGGGCGGCAAAGCTATTTTGGTTGATGTGAATGAGGATGGCTTGAACGAAGTTGCTGGCAGGCTTGGATCTGAAAATACAGATATTTACATTGGCAGTGTCACCGATCCAAAATTTGTAGAGGAAATGGTCCACACATCTGCTACAAAAAATGGCGGTATACATGGCCTGGTCAACAATGCAGGTATTATTCGCCCTGCGATGATTGAGAAAATGTCATTGGAGGTTTGGAACCAGGTTATCGATGTAAATCTGACGGGCGTGTATCTGTGCCTACAGGCTGTTGGTCGGCATATGTTGGAACGGATTAAGGATGGTGATACTTCTACGGCATCCATTGTTAATGTATCTTCTGTCGCTGGTCGCCGGGGATCTATTGGCCAAATAAACTATGCGGCTGCAAAATCAGGTGTTCTTGGCATGACGATGACAGCTGCTAAGGAATGGGGTAAGTCGGGTATTCGGGTGAACAGCGCTTGCTTTGGTGTTGTGGCAACAGAAATGACAGAAACTGTCCGTTCTGAAAAATTCCGCGACACTTATATGAAGCAGATTGTTCTTCAGCGTTTCTCTGACCCAGAAGAGGTCGCGCAAGGTGTTGTATTTATGTTGTCTGATGCAGCGAGTTATGTGACGGGTCAACATATCTCAATCGATGGCGGATTGCATATCGGCTACTGAGCCAAATTAATAACCCTGATCAGTGCAGGTGCGAAGTAGCGTCTGTTTTCTGATCAGGAATACTGAGTGTTAGATATTTTCCAAGTGTAATCTGAAATATTTCGTTCATCGCCATTCGTTTTATTAGAAAAATACGGTATTTCCGGGCGAAAGAAGAATACGTAATTATACGTATCTTTGTAATTTTCCATATCCCAACCCTCTGAATATGCGTTTTCCTGCATTCGGCGCTTGCATCCAGCAAATTTTGTGTCATAGGGTGTGCCAAACGCAGATCCATAAAACAATAAAAACAGGATTTGTTTTGTTGCAATGCACAAAAAAGGGCAAGCAGCAAAGCGGGGGTTTTATTAAGTTTTTGACAGGACGGCATTAGACAGGGAGTGCCTCATGGAATATTTTGTTCAGCAGTTGATTAATGGTGTCACGCTGGGATCTATTTATGGTCTTATCGCCATTGGATATACGATGGTGTATGGCATCATTGGGATGATCAATTTTGCGCATGGCGATATATTTATGGTGGGGGCATTTATCGCACTTATCGTAATTACTGCTTTGGGATTGACGATTTCGTCTGGTTTGGGATTGACGATTGTCGCTTTGATTGTTGTTCTTGTTGCCGCAATGATAATTTCATCGGCTTATGGCTGGACGGTTGAGCGATTGGCCTACAGGCCTCTTCGGGGCTCATTCAGGCTTGCACCACTGATTACCGCTATTGGTATTTCAATCGTGCTGCAGAATTACATTCAGATAGCGCAAGGCGCACGGGTCAAACCTCTGCAGCCCATTTTCTCAGGTGGTTATACCTTGATGAAGGGTGGTGGAGTGGATGGTAACTTTGTTGTTCAAATTTCCAACATTCAAATCCTGATCATCACCGTTACTTTTATCCTGATGACAATTTTTTCACTATTGATTGCCAAGACTTCGTTGGGCCGCGCACAACGAGCCTGTGAGCAAGATCGTAAGATGGCGTCTCTTCTGGGTATCAACGTCGACCGGACAATTTCAATGACTTTTGTCATGGGGGCGGCACTTGCTGCTGTCGCTGGACTGATGTTTTTGCTCTACTACGGTGTGATTGATTTCTTTATCGGATTTGTTGCCGGTGTAAAGGCCTTTACGGCTGCTGTACTCGGCGGTATCGGTTCTCTTCCTGGTGCGATGTTGGGTGGGTTGGTTATCGGCTTGATCGAAACTTTCTGGTCTGCCTACTTCTCCGTAGAATATAAAGATGTTGCTGCTTTTGCCATGTTGGCAATTGTTTTGATCTTCCTTCCGCAAGGCCTTCTGGGCAAGCCGGAGGTTGAAAAAGTATAATGTCAGCTTCGAAACAAAACGCAGGAGCTGCTACCGCTGGAATAAGCGTAGCAGATCTCGCAAAAGATCTTGTTGTGACCCTGTTTCTTGGGGCTGCTATTTTTGGTACGACAATCGGTTTTAAAACAAAGACAGTCGCTGGCGGCCTGTCGTTGGAATTACATTTGGGAATGGCTTCCGCGATTGTCGGAGCCATCGTTGTGGGTCGTCTTATCCTCTGGTTGACAATCTGGCGCCGTCCTGCCGGTCAGGAAGTAACCCTGGTTCCAGAAGGGTTGAAAACTGCGATCACGAGTAAGTTAAGTGGGTGGGGCAAATATTTTGGCCCCGGTATGCTTGCTTTTGCCGTTATTTTTCCTTTCCTGCCAACAACGGACCGGTATCTCCTTGATTTGGGCATTTTGGTCCTGACCTACGTGATGCTGGGTTGGGGACTGAATATTGTGGTTGGACTTGCGGGTCTTCTCGACCTTGGTTATGTGGCCTTCTATGCTATCGGTGCTTATTCCTATGCATTGCTCGCTCATTATTTCGGTTTTTCATTTTGGATCTGTCTTCCTCTGGCGGGTATTCTCGCTGCCTTCTGGGGAATCATTCTAGGCTTCCCGGTATTGCGGTTGCGGGGAGACTATCTGGCGATTGTGACTTTGGCATTCGGTGAAATTATCCGGGTTGTCCTTTTGAACTGGTATCAGTTCACCGGTGGTCCAGATGGCTTATCCGGTATTCCACGTCCGACCTTCTTTGGACTGGCCTTTAAGCGCGGCGAAGGTAATTTTGCGGATTTCTTTGGGCTGGAATATTCCTCTATTCATCGCATCATGTTTCTTTATTTTCTAATCCTTATCCTGGCACTAATTACGAATTTCGTGACTAATCGATTGAGGCGTTTGCCTATAGGACGAGCGTGGGAAGCATTGAGGGAAGATGAAATTGCATGCCGGTCTCTTGGTCTGAATACAACGACTGTTAAATTAACAGCGTTTGCAACAGGCGCGATGTTCGCCGGTTTTGCGGGATCGTTCTTTGCAACTCGTCAGGGTTTTATTTCTCCTGAAAGCTTCACCTTCATTGAATCGGCGCTTATCCTGGCGATTGTTGTGCTCGGCGGACTCGGTTCCCAAATCGGGGTTGTTATCGCCTCCATTTGTATGATCGGTGGATTTGAGATTTTCCGAGAAGCCGAACAATTCCGAATGCTGATCTTTGGATTAGCGATGGTGATGATTATGGTCTGGCGTCCGCGTGGAATTATTTCTGCCCGCGTGCCTTCGATATTCCTGAAGAAGCGAAAAGCGGTGTCGGCTGATATGGTCGCTCAAGGGGAGGGACATTGATATGACAAGTTGGAATAATAATCCCCTTCTCACCGTTGAACATCTGACTATGCGTTTTGGTGGCCTTCTGGCAGTGAATGATCTTTCACTCAATGTTGGCCGGGGTGACATTACGGCGTTGATTGGTCCTAATGGTGCGGGGAAAACGACTGTTTTTAACTGTATCACAGGTTTCTACAAGCCAACGGAAGGCCGCATAACTGCCCATCATGAAAATGGAGATGAGTTCCTGCTAGAACGCATGGATGATTTCAAAATTCCGAAGACGGCGAAAGTTGCCCGGACGTTCCAGAATATTCGCCTTTTTGGTGGTATGACGGTTTTGGAAAATTTGATGGTTGGGCAGCATACGCCGTTAATGGCAGCTTCTCTATTCACGATCGGTGGTATTTTTGGGATCAGTGGTTATAAAGCGGCTGAACAGGATGCTCTGGATCTGGCAAAATATTGGATGCAACAGACAGGCCTTGAAGATCGGGCTGATGATGCAGCCGCTGACCTTCCTTATGGTGACCAACGGAAACTGGAAATTGCTCGTGCCATGTGTACGGGGCCAAAGTTGCTATGCTTGGATGAACCTGCGGCGGGCTTGAATCCAAAAGAATCCGATGAGCTGAACAAGCTTCTTTTGTATATCCGTAAAGAGCGGAATACCGGAATATTGCTGATCGAGCATGACATGAATGTGGTGATGGAAATCTCTGATCATGTTGTTGTTCTGGATTACGGCGAAAAAATCTCGGATGGGACACCAGACGAAGTGCGGAATGACCCCAAAGTGATTGCCGCATATCTTGGTGTCGAGGACGAAGAGGTTGATGAAGTTGAACATCAGATCGAACAATCGGCGTCGGAAACTTCTGGAAAGGGATCCTGATCATGGATAAAAAACCGCTTCTGGAAGTTAAAAATGTCGAAACCTTCTATGGTAAAATTCAAGCTCTACGCGGCGTGACACTGGACGTTAACGAAGGGGAAATTGTCACGTTGATTGGTGCTAATGGTGCCGGAAAATCTACTCTGATGATGACAATCTGCGGCAGTCCGCATGCGGCAACCGGTCAGATAATTTATAAGGGTATTGATATCACTAACAGTCCCACGCATGAGATCATGCGCATGGACATTGCTCAGTCTCCTGAAGGACGAAGGATCTTCCCCCGAATGACGGTGCAGGAAAACCTGCTTATGGGGGCGGCCGTATCTCATGCTGACCATCTGGAAGACGATTTTGCCAGAGTGTTTGAGTTATTCCCCCGTTTGAAAGAACGTCGTGATCAGCGCGGAGGAACGTTGTCTGGTGGAGAGCAACAAATGCTTGCCATAGGGCGCGCGTTGATGGCTCGTCCTAAGCTTCTCCTTCTGGATGAACCTTCCTTGGGACTTGCACCCTTGGTCGTCAAACAAATCTTTGAAGTGATTAAAGAGCTGAATAAAAAGGAAGGCCTTACAGTTTTCCTTGTTGAACAAAATGCTTATCACGCATTAAAACTGGCGGATCGGGGTCATGTGATTGTGAACGGTGTTATCACAATGAGCGGTACTGGTAAGGAGCTTCTGGCAAAAGAAGAAGTTCGTGCAGCTTATTTGGAAGGAGGGGCACACTAATGGGAATTCTTTGGGAAAATAGTTTCTGGGTGTTTTTCTTTCTGACCGTCCTGATCGGTGGCGGAGCAGCCTTTATGGCAGGGCGGGCCATGGCGCAAAAATGGCGATCCCCGCTGCAACCAACTCTTTACATGCTGTTTTTGGGAGCCGCAGTGCGATTCTTTCATTTCGCACTTTTTGAAGGATCACTCCTGTCGGTACAGTATTTAGTTGTTGATACTCTTGTTCTTATCGGTATCTCATTGATTGGATACAGGTTGATGAAGGTGAAGTTGATGGTTTCGCAATATCCTTGGTTATATGCCAGGAGCGGACCATTTGCATGGCGTGATAAATAGTGAATTTGAAAGGTATGTATATAGTTTTACAAACCTTTTAAGAGAAATTATTCTTTGCAATTCCACTGCAGTTGCAGGATGATCTGTAAAGGGTGATATAAGACATCTACTAACTAGGGAGACGAAATAGATGAAAAAATTTCTTTTAGCAGCAACAATGTTGTCTGCAGGTGTTCTGGCTTCTGCCAGCGCATGGGCTGACATCCAGATTGCTACAGCAGGTCCAATGACCGGCCAGTATGCAAGTTTTGGCCAACAGATGAAAGCGGGCGCGGAACAAGCTGTTGCCGATATTAATGCCGCTGGCGGTATCAACGGTGAAAAACTTGTTCTGACTGTGGGCGATGATGCTTGTGATCCGAAGCAGGCCGTGGCTGTTGCCAACCAGATGGTATCCAAAGGCGTTGTCTTCATGGCAGGCCATTTCTGTTCTGGTTCCTCCATTCCAGCGTCTAAGGTGTATGAAGAAGAAGGGATCATTCAGATTTCTCCAGCTTCAACCAACCCAAAGCTGACTGACGAAGGTGGACCAAACGTTTACCGCGTTTGTGGCCGTGATGACCAGCAAGGTCTTGTTGCGGGTGCATTGCTTGCCGGTGAATTCAAAGGCAAGAACATTGCTATTCTTCATGACAAGACTGCTTATGGTAAAGGTCTTGCAGACGAAACTAAGTCTGCGTTTGAAGCTGCTGGTGGTAAAGCTTCCATGTATGAAGCCTATACAGCTGGTGAAAAAGATTACACTGCTCTTGTTTCTAAAATGAAACAGGCTGCAATTGATGTGGCTTATGTCGGTGGTTACCACACTGAAGCAGGTCTGATTGTTCGTCAGATGCGCGATCAAGGCATGAAAACTCAGCTTGTTTCTGGTGATGCGCTTGTGACCGACGAATATTGGTCAATCACAGGTAATGCTGGTGAAGGTACATTGATGACTTTCTCACCCGATCCACGGAAAAATCCAGGTGTTGCTGATCTCGTGAAGACTTTCCGTGCCAAAGATATCGAGCCAGAAGGGTATGTTCTATACACTTACGCGGCGGTTCAGGCTTGGGCACAGGCAGCAACTACTGCTAAGTCAACAGATCTGGATCCAGTGATGAAAGCTCTGAATTCTGGCAAATTCCAGACGGTTCTCGGTGACCTTGGCTTCGATAGCAAAGGTGACGTGAAACTTCCTGGTTACGTTTGGTATGAATGGAAAAATGGCAAATACGACTATCGCTAAGTCGTAAACCGTTTATTCAAGAGAAGAGCCCCGTAAATGAAAATTTGCGGGGCTTTTTTTGAGCAAGTGGAAGAGTTCGGTGCTTGAATATTATAGCTAATGGTTTTGAATAAATTAGGTAAAAAGGGCTCCAATACTGAGAATTACCTCCATATTTGCCCAAAAAACCTCCTGTTCATACTCTAGAATACCAATATTGATCATTTTATAGCGATGTTGGTAGTTATTATGAGCCTGGAAGAATATTTTAAATCCTTTAGAAATCAAATTATCGGCAATGATTTGATGGATGCGGACAACAGGGTTATTTACTCTGATTGGACGGCAAGTGGGCGCCTCTATGCACCAATAGAGAATTTCATGACCAATGAAGTTGGGCCACTGGTCGCCAATACGCATACAGAAGCCAGTTTCACAGGTTGCGCGATGACAAAGCTCTATCATCAGGCTCAGCTTGAGATAAAGCAGCATGTGAACGCAGGGGAGAATGACTCACTGATTTGCGCCGGTGCTGGTATGACGGATGTAATTAACAAGTTCCAGCGTATTCTGGGTCTTCGAATCCCAGAAAAATGGTCAGGTCACTTTTCACTTGAAGATTCAGAAAAGCCTGTCGTGTTCATCACTCATATGGAGCATCACTCCAATCAAACTACCTGGGCCGAATGTGCAGTAACCCTTGTGGTTATCCCCGAAGATGGCGCCCATATGCCGGATCTCGATGCGTTGGAACGGTTATTGGCAGAGTATGCAGATCGACCAATGAAAATTGGCTCATTTTCAGCTTGCAGCAATGTAACCGGCGTTAAGACGGAGTATCACATGCTAGCTGAAATTATGCATAAGCACGGCGGATATTGTTTTGTAGATTTTGCTGCCTCCGCGCCTTATGTCGATATTGACATGCATCCGGAAAATCCTTTGCAGTCGCTTGATGCTGTTATGTTCTCACCACACAAATTTCTGGGTGGCCCGGGAAGTTCTGGGGTGCTGGTGTTTAATAGTGAATTATATTCAAATGAAATTCCGGATCATCCCGGTGGAGGGACTGTTTCATGGACCAATCCGTGGGGAGGGCATCGATTTTTTGACAGTATCGAAATTCGCGAAGATGGTGGTACTCCTGGTTTTCTACAGGTTATTCGTACAGCGTTGGCTATCCGGCTGAAGGACGCGATGGGCACAGACAAAATACATCAGCGTGAAAAAGAGCTTGTTGATCTGATGTTTGATGAGCTTGCTTCTGTTCCAGAGCTGAACATATTACATTCTTCAGACAGAAACAGGCTATGTATTGTTTCCTTTTATGTCACTGATATTCATTTCAACCTGATGGTCAGAATTCTGAGTGATCGATTTGGGATTCAAACGCGTGGCGGATGTTCATGCGCTGGTACATATGGACACATATTGCTCGGGATCGACCAGGAAACATCTTGCGCAATTACGGACATGATTGACGAAGGTGATTTGTCGCGTAAGCCGGGCTGGGTCAGGGTGTCCCTACATCCGACAACTACGGATGAAGAGGCGAGATTTGTTGCACAATCGATCAAGGCGGTAATTGCGAACATCGATATATGGAAAAACGAGTATGTGTTCGATGCCGCGGTTGGAGATTACACCCCTAAAAATAAGAGTATCGCAGCGCTCAATCTTAATGACTTCGTGTCACGGCCCAGTGCTCCTGCTCGAAATTGGGTGCAGAAACTTTTTGGCTAGAGTTGAATTCTAGCGCAAATGCGTTAGCGGCAGCGCGGTGGTATCCTTGATGCTCTCCATAGAGAAACTTGAACTGACGTCAGCGAGCGGCACAATCCTGATCAGGCGTTTATAAACTTCGTCATAATCGGTAATATCGGCAATCATGATTTTAAGCAGATAGTCGATATCACCGCTCATGCGGTAAAAACCAACAACTTCCGCAATATCCTGCACACCGCCCGCAAATTTCTCAAGCCAGCTTTCTTCATGCTGATTGGTGCGAATAAACGTAAATACCGTCACACGCAACCCAAGTTTGGCAGGATCAAGAAGGCAGACTTGCCGTTTGATAATGCCACTTTTACGTAAATGTCGAATGCGGCGGGCTGTTGGGGTCACGGATAAACCAACCTTGTCGGCAATTTCCTGAACGGATTGTTCCGCGTTGGTCTGAAGTTCGTTTAAAATCTTACGATCTATTTGATCTATGTTAGTTGTCATGACTAAATTAGTTCATAAAGGTGATTGTGAATTGGTGCGCACTAAGTGAATTTAGCCGATGTTTACTAATAATTCCAAAGAAATTGAAACTCGTAGGCGAGGCTTATTTAGCGGAAGTGTCAATTTGATTTTCAGTGAACTCGGCTGAATTTAAATTTGATGAGATTAATTGTTCGCAATAGAACGAAATGAATACCATCGAAGATGGTGGTGCCCCTGGCCTGACTCGAACAGGCACGCCCTATGGACAACAGATTTTGAATCTGTCGCGTCTACCAATTCCGCCACAGGGGCAAATCCGTGGAAGTAGCCGCACTATAACGATGAATTTTGGCGGGTCAATAGATGGTTTGCCGTAAATTCAATTTCTGAATAAATTAATTATCTGCACCTATTCCAGTGTTGTGAGGATCGTATATCCAGAACCTCGAACAGATTTAATCATTTGTGTATGCGCTTCTTCGGTTTCCAGTTTTTGACGAAGGCGACGGACAAGCGCATCAATGTTGCGGCTATTTTCTTTGAGTTCCTTGTTGAAAATTTTCAAGCTGAGCTTGTCTCGCTCAACAGGTTGACC
>PJEL010003035.1_pt1 | contig 14737 bp, 15 predicted proteins | sample 1853271 | NCBI WGS metagenome assembly PJEL01 (sample SAMN08108733, study PRJNA415343) | Invertebrate metagenome, whole genome shotgun sequencing project. | host: Globobulimina | place: Sweden: Gullmar Fjord | collected 2015-08 | reverse complement strand
AGTAGCAAGTAAGAAATATCATAAATGGCACTGAACACTGGGCTGCTAGACACCAGAATCGAAATCCCGTCGTGATCGCAACTCCATCACCGACCGTGCCAATAACTAAACCAACCTAATCACACCACTTTACTTCCAGTGGCGTCGTCACTACTAGCACCACACCAAATACCCAAATACCCAGACATCCACGAAACCAACTCTTTAGCCCGCACATACACCACAGAACTCAACTTACATCCCACTATTCGGTTGTGATCCCCGAGTTTCGGGTTTCCGGTCATTCTGAAGGATTATGACTAGAGGTGATGGCCGGCTGATCGGATGGATTTTTGAGTGGTCTGCCACAGAACAGTCATACGTGAAAATGCCATTTTCGCACTTAGTAACAGTAGCATTATCTAATCTTCAGACTATTTGGGTCACCTAAGAACCTAAGAACACGAGGTGGTCCCGGACCAACAACTGCGCCAACTTTAGGTAAACAGGATTGGTGCGATTCCCTACCCGGCACTTATATGATTCATAATGATGATTGGGGCAAGTGGTGAGTTGTGTATTATGAAACAGAGAAACGCAGAACGTTCTACAGTTCGCGGAGCAGTGGAGCGTCCTTTGCAAAAGTTACACGTAGGTTGTTCGTTACTTTTGGTACGAACGAAGGATAGGATAATCTAAAATCACGCGTGCATGATGCGTAGAACGCATCTACGCATGATCATTCGATTCGCAACACTCAACTCTATCATCTTAAACGTAGTAGGTTGGCCTTTGAAGACCAACCGAGGAAGCCTGGGCCTATTTAGTCACTGCATAACCCAGAACCGCGGGGTTTCGACTGAAAAAAAACTTAAGGAGAGGGGGAAATTGTCTATGATGTTCAGTGGGCTTGTAGAAGAGATAGGGACCGTTAGGGATCTACATAAGCATAATGTGGGTATCTTTGGTCCTGAATTTGACTCATTGGGATCATAGAGGTCATAGGGAGGCCTATGGGTGAAACGAGGGGTTTTTAAGGTTATGGAGTGTATCCTAGTGGTATTGGTGGCGTGGATCGTTTGCCTGGTGTAGTGTGTTTATGAGTTTGTTGACAGGGTTGAAGAAGAAGAAGAAGAAGAAGAAGTATGAGACCTGATACGATATGAGGACTCTTGCGTAGGAAATCAACAGATGTTGCAATATGCTGTTTAGCTTACACGAGGGAAGCCCGTATACTGCATGCCGGTGTGTTGAGTTTGTTAATGGCAGAGTAGTATAGTAGTGGTCATTAGTTTATTGAGGACTTTCTCAAATATACGTAAGTTCGGGGGATGCAGTAGCCAATCTGTTTACAGACCCGGGAAAGATGTAGAATGGGGCCACACGAACCTTGTGTGGCCCCATTGCCTTGAGAAGGCTCTGTGTATACTAGCACGCACTGCTATATTATATCTATTTGCCTCTGATGATGTTTATTTCGTAGGATATACAGCTCTGGGATGGTAGCGTGGGGGAGGGCTACCAGCTTGAGGTGATTGAAAAAATAATGAATGACAAGGAGCATTCCTCATCTTAACAACTCATATACAGACTGGCTATATAGTATCTTCTCATGAATGCCTCTGAAGTTAGCTAATACTAAGGCTAGGCGGTGCTGCTGGTCATTATAGGTGGAAGGGAATGTGACTTTGCAAGGAGTGAGACAAGGGGACAGCATTGCTGTGAATGGGGTTTGCTTGACGGTATGGGGTTCTTCTACTCCTGCATTTTCCCCAACTTAAACAACGAAATCATAACTCTTGGATCTTTAGATAACAGACATCGTGAGAGAAAAGAACAGGAATAGCTTCACATTTGGTCTTGCACCAGAGACCTTACGCCGATCAAACTTGGTAAGTTTGTTTGCCCCCTCAAACCTGAACTATAGTGTTGTACTACCACCTGCTGTACTGAAACAACCCAACACTGTTTTCAGGGCACTCTTGCGATAGGCTCTGTAGTTAATCTTGAAAGGGCACTGAAAACTGGTATGAGGAATTCTGGACACTACGTTCAGGTAATGAGTTAACACCACCTTGTCATTTGTGCTTAATAGCTAGGCTAGATAAGTATAGGTAGAGTGCCTATATACCCATGCGTTCTTGCAGGTTCAACCGTTGTAATCCCATCATTTTTATTCTTGTGTTTGGGTTGGGGAGAAAAATCATCAGAGTTAGGGTTTAGGGTTTAGGGTTTGAGTTATCCGACCCAATCCTAGCTGTAATAATAATAATAGCCTTCTCCCAAAATGTATTTTGTGCTCATCTACTTCTCATTTGAAAGTGCTCTTCCCTGGGTCAGTATTTAGGACTTAAAAAATGGTTACATCATTTGTTTTTTGTGCCATTACCTTAATATGCTCTCCTCAACATCATGAAGGGTCATGTCGATGGTACAGGTACAATTCTCAGCCTCGACTCAGAGGTGGATAGCCTGTGGGTCAAGGTCAAACTTCACGAAGACATCCTCAGATATTTGGTCCCTAAAGGATTTGTGTCAGTGGATGGGACAAGCCTCACTGTTTGTGAGGTAAGCTGTTCTTCATGCCATATTTGCTCACAACTGATGATACGACATAACAAGCGATGAGTTCAGTGGGGCCTCTTACGTTGCTTGTGACATTTCCCCTATCCATGGCATTCGTGCAATAGGCTTAGTTAGGATTGTTCTGAGCTGCTCTACCATTTGTGGAAACTGCTTTTTTTTATTTGATTTAACTTGGAGTTCTGCAGGTTAATCGAGAAGAGAGTTGGTTCAATTTCATGCTGGTGAAATACACCCAGGAGCACATCATTGTGAGTGAAGGAGGTTATACTTGGAGCTATGACATACACCCGCACCGCCAACCACACGTTTGTTTTATTGTTTCAGATCCCACGCAAGTCAGTGGGGGATACTGTCAACATTGAGGCTGATGTACTGGGAAAGTACGTATTACTTCTAGCTATGAAGCAGCAGCACAAGTTGCCCTTGTTGTTCTGTATTTCCCTGACTATAAGCATATCGTTTACCGCCCTACCTCTATCAGGTATGCAGAGCAAAGTGTAACTCATCTGACGGAGGGAGTCACCACTGCTGCACTAGACATTAGACAGGCAATTGAGAGTCAATCGTCTATTTTGGCTAGGTTAGAAGCATTGGAAAAGGTAGCAAATGCTCAGGAGGGAGGTGAAACTGTGGACCCCCTACCACGGCAACCACCACCCTGTCAGGAGGTACCGTACCAGTACCAGTACCATCCACCCATTGTGTTTGTGGTGTAGCAATATAAAGGCCCAATAAATACAAAGGCTCAAAACTAACTATCACCCTACCCACTTGTTTTTAACCTTGATTTTTTTTCTACTTCTTGATACCGTTGTAGAAATCCAGCAGCTCTTTGATCCGTCCGTAGTTGACCCTAGCCCACATACCATGTCTTTTCTTCCATAAAGATCTCGAAATCAAGCTGTTTGCTTACCCGGGATTTATTTCAGGGAAATGTAACATACATGTCAGCTATGGAAAATCGTGGTATCCAAACAACCGTTGGTCACCCATCAGCCTCTGAAGATATTGATGGTTGGGCAAGAGGTTTAGAAGCAATGGTAAAAAACCGTGACCTTGTTTTGGAGCACATTGAGCTGAGGTTGGGAGTACTGGAGAAGTTAGGGCCGAACAAATAAGAATGTAATTGTCTGTCAACCAGTGACTACCACCTCGCTCGTTTCTTACTCTTGGATCCATGGCATTGGCATATTAATGTGGGCTTTTTGTAGATATGAAATATTTTTGGTGAGGTGTAATAATACCGTCCTCTCATCAAGTAGACAGCACGAGTAAGTAGCAGGGCAACTCCTGTGCGTCATTCGTCTCAACGGATGTCTGTGTGTTGTCTATGCTACTCTGTTACAATTCTATCTGTTGGGTGAATATGGGGAAGGTGGGAAATCTAATCTCTAAATCATCACGGAGATGAATGGAAGTGGTGTGACTGAACTCCACCACATCAGCAGAAGTATCTGCCTCTGAAATGATAAAGCCCCGTCGTAGGAAATGCTATTTTGCATTTCCTACGACCCGATTTTACAATATTAGTATAAATATCTATCTCATTAAAATAAGGTGTGACACAATGGGCAGTTATTCCTGCTTCCCAGTTCGGATTTAATTGAGTAGCGTTGGCATACTCGGCACACTATGCTCTGTGTAGACTTTGTAATAAGCCTTCCGCTGGATACACATGATTGGTAGGCCTGGCCTTCATGCAGGCAGTCCAATAGCTCCCTGGGAAAAAGAGGCAAGCACACAATTAGGAACCGCTGTTTTTGAGGTGATGAATAAGGTTAGGGTGGTTGGCACACAGTATAATTTCCATTATCACAGCCATTAATTTATTAACAATGGGGCGGCGAGCGGTGTGTGTTGTTTTTCTGAGACGACTAGTACACCCAAAACAGCACTTGAATCGTTTTGTTTCCACCAGCAATCAATTACTACCACAATCACCTTGGTAGCTCTTCTGGATCAACGGGCTCGTTCATAGAGAACATCCCAATGGCAATGGTCTAGCAGAGAGAGAGAGAGTTAGGATTGGAACACATTTGCTATAAGTACAAAAATTAGGATGCATGTTTGCGGTTGGTACTGCTGGCGGCACCTGTATTGCTTCCTCTTCCCGCTTTGCTTTCCACGGGAGTGTTTCCAGCTAGTTAGGGAGAAACGGTTGGGTTTTAGTGTGAACACATGGATCGAATCGAATGTTCAGTCAGTATTATTATCATTATCCTACAGGACTGCTATCCTCAGCAAACCAACTAACTAACTAACACCCCTCCTCCCTTCACCACCACCTCCAGAGTCACCCGGCCGCAACCACATTATCACCACCACTCAAATGCGAGATGGCCTGGGTGGAACGTTCTTCATGGTAATAGCATACACACCTGCATCATTGCCTTGCTGCAGATTCCATAGAACCCACAACGGTATGCAGCGAACGCTAGGAGGCTAAAACAGCATGAGATTGAATGGAAATGGCATAATGAGCGGAGGTAGAGAGGCAATGTGTGGTCTTCTTCCACGCATAAATATATATATACTACGCGCAGTATATAACACATGCAAAGGGTTGGGTTGAGTACTTCTGGTGCATCCATCGTAGAAATTATGTTTACACCTGTATATGTGTACGGGCTCTAGTACATCATCGAATTCTGCACAATGAATAGCAGTATGCATGGCCCCCTTGACCTAGTGGAGGATTGCAATCAGAGCAAGCAATCAACCAGGTTGTGAAAAAAGGTGATATATGGTTACATCTCCCTCATGCAGCTGATTCATAACAAGAATAAGAAAGTGATAGGCCTCGGCACCCCTCCATGCCGCATCCAGAACCTTGAAAGTGCGAAATGATGAATCACAAATGTCATGCGTGTTTGGGATCGAAATGAAATGAATTACTCTGATAAGAAAAAATATTTGATAATACAAAATATTTAGACGACCAACGACAGCCAATATGGAAGGAAAACCTGACTACGATCAGAGTAACCAGCAAAATCATTACAATTAGGTTAGAGGTGAAGAACATCAGTGACAACCTTCATGGCCCGTGGGTCTGTTTCTCCGCTTTGCCCAATTGGCCGTGACATTGGCGTGGACAATCCAGCCGCATCTTTACTCTCCACAGTAGTCAATTTATTACGGTGTCTCTTAACCTTTGGATGATACAGACGGTTGAAGCAGCAGCATTAATTTAACATTTTAACATTCAGCTTGAGTTGAGAGCTCAATTCTAACGCGGGCGAGTGAGTCTCTGGTGGTGATGTACTTTACCTCCAGTGCAGCTAGCACGTGCAGCTTTTTAGCAGGCAAGAAAAATGAATGCTTTTGAGCACACTCTGTAGCCAAGTTCTTGAGATATAATTACGGTTAGGGCAAAAGCAAAACTTCGAGTGCAAGAACTAACTAACTCTAACTCATCACCACATGGGAGTTGAATGGGGTTTATTGGATATATTTGGTAAGAGACAGACAGATACACACGCGGAACGGAACTGTAGTAGGAGTGGAGGCTAGGTTGTATTTACGATCTCTTGAGCTCAAGTTACCACCAACGTGAGTGCTGCCTCAGTTGGTCGGTTAGCCTTCCGAAATACTTCTGCCACCAAGAGTTTGTTATAATAAGAAACACCTACTTCAAATCATAGGGGCAGGCAGGAGGAACGTAGTAGTGTACTGTTAAACGTAGAGCAGAAGTAGTGCAAGATTATTACAAGAAAAGATGCGGGTGGGCCCCATTCCTATCCTGTACTTACTACAATCATCATTGTCTTTCTGTTGCTTGTGTAGTCTAAGCAGTTCTGCTGCTTTTCCTGCCAACATTCCATCAATCTGGTGAAAACCATGAGCCTCTGCTACATCAATTGCAACGTCCTAGCGTTCGGAAGTGTAAATGCTCAGGGGGATAGAAATCATCGTGTGTTTATGGTAAATGAAATATTTGGGTTTAACGACGTAGCAACGCCTCCACTTTTGGAGTATATCTTTCTTCATGATATTAGAAGCTAAAAAACATGTGTGGTACTGGTTGGAGTAACACGGGGGATATAAGGTGGTTTCCTAACCCATGCATTGTAGAACACTGAAACATCCACAGCTCCCTAGTGATAAACAGAAAAAAGAAATTAGAGTCGCATGTGTGGCGCACATCCTAAATACAGGGATAGTAAATTTAAGATGAAGACAAGAAGAAAGACGACACCTTGGAATCTCCAGATAGAACAAGGGCATCTGTGGCTGGGCAGAGCAGTCCCATCCTCGCTAAACGGCTGCCACTACGGATCAGCTCAGGGCTGATAGGAGGAATCATAGCATTCAATAGTCAGACAGGAGAGTAATAATGCACCGTAGAGAGTGCATATAAGAACTCGAGAAAGAAGTAAGCTTATGAAGGGAACCAACAACACAGCAGAAGTAAGTATCATTGATATTTGACTCGTAGTAGTTTATAATTTAAAATTAAATATCTCAACATCAAATTGAAGGTGACGGGAATGGTTCATGTGAATCGTAGATGATTGGCCTACCTATCATGAGGTAGTGACGCAAGTAGTTCAGTCAATGCTTCATAATCTTCCATTCGGAACAGAGACTAGAGAGTGAATGCAATTAGGATAGTGATGATATCTGCTGGGCAAGAGGAAAATGGACTTCGTTCGAACCTCGGCATACATTGATACATTCCCAGCCTGCTTGTAGTACTGGGAGGCTTCTGCCCAACAACCTTGGGGATTGAGTTGATGTGTCTATATAAGGCAGGCGGATATAAAAAAAAAGGAAAAAACACCAAAGTAGTCTGTCACTGTCACCTCTATCACTGTAATAGTGTCCAATCTCATCCTACGGACGGACATGACAAAAAAGACAAAAAAGACTGTAATTACCATCAAGCCTACCAAGGCACAGGAGGTGCTGCTACATGAAAGCAAGCAGGACGGCTAAGGAGGGGGAAATATTAATGCACGTCATCATAAATGTTTTGTGGTGGTTACCCATGAAGCAGTCATTTGGGCATCATCATCGTCCTTGCCCCATTGTTTAAGTAATTGTGCAACGTGGAACCAGTCATTCAATCTCTGCCTAAGATCGATGGCGAGGTCCTTTCTACCCATATCTTGATACAATGCTTCTGCTTCATTGTATTGCCCAAACCATGCTGATATTTCGGCTCTTTGAATCACTCGATCTTGCAGTTTAATAAGCCTCTGAACAAATCGAATACCCCCAAAATCATGGCAGTGCACAAATGCTTTTAATGCCCAAGACAACTCCAAGGCTTCCAGAGAGGACTCTGCCAGCATTCGCCACAAGCGTGGGTGTGGTTGGGGGTCCTAGCATAGTAGTAAAGTAGTATGTCACTGAGTAATCTTCTTCTTTTTTCATAAATGCAGCAGCATTTAAAGAGCACTCGCTAGTTAGCTGCTATTTACCTGTGAGCAGATGTATGAGTATGCACCTGCCAATCCTATAGTTGCCACGGCTTCCCGGGCATTACGAAGTAACCTTGTTTCCTTTCTTTCCACGCATGTGATATTTGGAATCTCAGCTGCAGCCATGAGATCACCAAGACGTACAGCCATAACCTCGTGATAGTAGCAGGTATGAACCAAGTTAACCAAGCCAGCGCATTATTTCACACAGTCACATCATGCACTTCACATTTAATAACAATATAATAAGAACAGAACAGAACAACAAATCGCCTCTACCATGGCTACTACTATGATTCTTGGAGATACTGCTAGGTCAACAACAGCAGCACCCCTAAACCACCCAAGGGCATATACATATACTTGATATGAATGAGATTTACTATTACTACCGAGCTAGTGACCTTACTTCAAGATTTTCCATATGACAGAGATTACCCGTGCTAGGTTCGACTATACCATCAACTCCTTCCTCAAGTATGTGGAGCTTATCCTTTTCCATTACTGCCAGCTGGGAGCACGATGAGTGAGATCAAGTTCATTGTGGGACGGCTGCTCAGGACAGACAATGATTGATAAAGCTAACTGTGTCATGAGCAGCGCAGCAGCATTTGTCTCATTCCAGTAACAAACCCACTGTGTGATCACCTGATTAGGGTCATCTCTGCTCCAACAGATATCCCAAACCCCTCTGAGAACGAACCAATGGCATTAAAGGGATTAAATCATGTCTGCACCTGGAATAGCAGCTTATGTTACATCATTTGCGGGAAGCAAAAATACTTTTTATCAATTCTCGTCCACCATCCCTCATTCCTATCTTCACCACTTTGGGTGGAGGGATCGAGGGCGTTCTTGCAGAGGGTAATAATACCCATGACACCAGAATCATCGACCTTCGAGCATAAATGCATGTATGAGAGAAAGAGAGAGTTAAGGGAAGAAGAATATCATGGGAACGTCATCAATTATCCACCCTGTTTTGGGTTCTCTAACTTATCCAGGTCAATCACAGTGGCATGTAGAATTAGGGCCAATGTTGTTATTGCGCTTAGTACTCACCATTGCAAGCAACTGGCTGTTGGAATTAAGCTTCATAACCTGAATGGAAAAGCAAGAAGATTGAAAGTAGGAGTCGATCGGTCGGTCAATCAACTCAGATTCAGTTTCGTGATACTGAACAAGTCAGTCACATTGTGGATTTATTAATGAATGGTGGGCAGAGTGTGGAAGGCAACATTGTCAATGCAATATATAGTGTTGGTAATGAACCTAAATGCTGCTTTGCATTTGGGATTTTTTTCTTTTCGTTTTTTTATGAGAAGAGGGCAAGCCATCACGCAGAATCATTTCTACCTTTGGACCCATCTCATTCAACTCAGTAGGGCTGTAGAGCCTAGTCTATTCAAATAAACAACGCGGCGGGCGTTAGTTGGATAAGTAGAACCACCAGCCCAACTGAAAATAGAGTCGTACGATTTTGATTGCTCATGTAGGAATGAATAATTTTAGTGTTATGATCACTCAAATGCTCTGTTGAAATGGTAAAGTAAATTGCTACCACCTTAAATATAAGGGTTGGCAGTAAAAAAACCAGTATCTCGCCTCCTTCATTTGCTACCTGGAAAACAAATGGAACAATTACAAGGCTCAGAGGTGGAGCAACAAGTACCCACGCAGCAGCAGATCATATTGGACATTAATCTCTTGTTGCAATGCGAGGGAAACTGGCGCACGGATAGACTTTAAGACATAGATAGATAAATACACTCCGGTGAATTCTCAATTCAACTGTAATTAGGATAATTATCACAAGTACCACGAGATGGGCGTCACTAATAGCCAAGCAGCCTACTGCTCTCTTCCTTTTTGGCATATGATGGAACGATGATTTAGCTTTAGCATTCAGCAACTCCCTGTAAGAGCGTGAAATTCAGCTCAGCGCTAGGTTTTCGGCTGGAGTAAAGGCTGAGGGGGGTTGATTGCAACTTATTTTTTAAATGTGACCAGTAGAGTGCATTTGTGTCGTGCAGGGGTAGTCAGTCTCAGTAATGGTGTTGTTAACGGGAGTAATGGTGGTTAGTATACAGGTTAAATTTGTCATGGAAAAGAACCAACACCTGTATGCTTCAATAGTGATGACAGAGTTGTCTTCCTCACTCAGCTTAATGATATATTCACTACAACTGCCTGCTCCTCCATCACCCGGTCCATTTATGGACGTTGCCATGGCTGTTGCTACCTAAATAGAATTATTCTTCATGTCAGAGTACGATGCTGCTGCTACTGCTGCATTCAGAGAACGATCGTGTTGTTTATGAGTGCAACACACCTTTGGTGGCTTGTACTGCCACACATAAATGGCATCCGCTCCAGCCAATGCAAAATGAGTACAACACATAGCAGTATCAATTACATCCCCAACCTCAATTTTGGGAAATGGGTGGTTGGTAGGCGGAATACAGAATGTGTCACATCTCCTTCTTGTGCTAATATGCGGTCTTACTTTGATGTCATTTCGCACATCTAAATGGTGACCGATAGAGTTGCATAGGGTGACAGTTTGCGTTGGAATTCTTTCTAACAGTTCAGAATCTGCCGCCATATTCTCCCCTTCTGTGCACTCTCTGTACTCTGAAACAAGACAGAATAATTCTCCTGCTCCTCTCAGGCCCTTCAAGTGCGACGACACCTGGGTGAGGGATAATACAGTATTAAGTGCCACCATATTTTTTGTTGTTGTTGCTCCATCTGTTATATTGCAGCATTGATGACAGATAAGTTGCAGTATATTTGTCTCCTCCTTCAGTTAATGGTTAATACAGTCCTCGTGAATTATGGATGATTGCTGCTTGGGGAATTTCTACTGGCCTGTTTGATGTTACACTCCTGGCTTTGCATATCCCAAAACGTTATATAGCTACCACATTGGTCATGTTCATGGTGGGCGTATGCTATAACGCTCGCAGAAGGTGCATAATCCCACATATATTTGGGGTGAATGTTTGCAATGTATACGAATCCATCTACAGCTGCAGAAATGGCAGATTAGGTTCTCAAGTATAATTTTAAACATGTGAAGTCTAAGAATATAATAAATATCTCAATGCCTTGCTTGTGCTGCTTCATCCAGAACATAGTACTCATGTATCGATACGACGAGTGGAGGGGTATGGGTTGAAAATCAACAGAGCCCCCATAACGCACAAAGAATCATCATCACGAAAAAGTTATTTTAAAAGAAGAACAATTGCGGATTTACCAAGTGCAATGCGCTGTCCCATTCCTTCCCAACTGATACTGTTGATGCCCTCTCCAGGAATTGTAATCGAGAAAATAAATTTTAGGTCAGGAGTGTAGAATTTTACAACACTCTGTAGCTGTTTGTCTCCTCTTTTTGTTGCAGATATCTGTGGTAAATCATGAAGTGTGAGAGCCAGCCAGCACACAAAAGCTGCTACGAAATTGGGTAGATTATATCTCAGCACCGCAGGGCATCTCACTATAAACACAAAACAAACTTGACAGCTGACCCGTTCTAAATCTAAACTGCGCTTGAAAATCAACCCAACCCAACAAGTCAGGCAATTGTCAACATAGTAATATGTAATTTCAATGTTGTCCCTCCCTGTAAAACCCAAATCCCAAATTTGCATAACCATCGATCGATCTATTCATATAGAACCATTGATATGAGACCTCCTGACTGACCCACCTGGTTTCCCCCCAGTGCAAGCATTGAGCCGTTGAAGCTCCACTTGACATGTTTGAGGCAAATCCCTGTTCTTACGGATAACGGAGTTTCATCAGCCACCCCTGCTGATACTTGAATCCTTCCGTCACAAAGACCAATGGCTAAAGTTGGTACACCATCATATATGTAACCTTTCCCACCATTGTACCTTACTGCAGCAGTTAGAACCACCCAGGTAAAAAGTAAAAAGAAAAAAGCAATAGACTGAAAATAAAAATAAACCATTCGTGTCATACCAGTCAATATTGGCAACACGTAGCAGCTTGTCATCTCCATCCTCGTGCTTTTCCTCACTGAGGTGATCATTCTCATTGCCATTCCCAATGCCACCATTCTCATCACCTCTTTGACATGTAGAAAATCCTCTCAGGCTCAATGTCTGCCAAGAGCTAATAATTTAGAGTGTGGACTTATAGTAAAGCCATTTAAATTGACCACAGCCACACAATTTGTTTTAGAAAAGAAACAACCACCTTGAGTTTGTTTCCCATCGAATCGTACAAAACACATTGTCCTAGACCTATCAGAATGTCAGAGTGAGTGGATTTCAACTACTACTACTACAATGCATTGCAAGCAAATTCCTTAGGTCGTCACTTGAATTTGCTTATTGCGTTCTCATACGGTGCTGTGCTCATGGGATGGTATAATGCTGCATATATTGTCGTCTTACTTGACACAAAGAGGATGGTTTGACCATCCGGTGACCACCTCACATTATTTAGCCTCATGCCAAGGTCCTTCCGCCAAAGACGATTGCCGTTAATGCTACCCACAATCACCGCCCCATCATCATAGATAATGCAGATCTTCTTCCCGTCCCTTGTCCAACACATATCCTTATGAATCCATTAAATGGAGCGTATATATTAGGACTAGGTGATGAACCACACATTATCACGGTACTATTTACCTGGACGGTGCTATTTTTCCTGCTATTAATCATAGTTTTATACCAAGTCCCTTTTTGGAGTGCCCATACAATGACCGTGCCATTTTCATCACCAGATACCAACCTTCTGTATGCCGTGTTCCAAGCCATACATGCCACAGGACCAGAATGCCCATCCAATGACTAAATAGTAGCATGGTGAATGTAAGACCCCCAGTTTTTGAATTCAACACTAAGCTAAGCAAAATATAACACGTTGTTTTCCAACTTCAAAGGGAATGACAGAGTCTACAACACCCAATAATAACCCTACAAATGCCCCATTCACTATTATTACCTGGTTCATGGAGAAATTACTCAACCCAACAGCACTGCCCACTTTCGCACCTCCCAATGCACCAGATTGCTCTAACTTGAAAACTTTCGTCAACCCATCCTGCCCTCCAAATGCAATCCAGTCTTCGTCCGGGTTCCAACATACACTGCGTACGTGGACCTCACTGGAAATGGCAATCTTCTTAGACAGATATACCCGGGCCTGTGGGTATAGAGCCACTCCCACAATGAGGCTAACGGCAATGTCAGCAATCGAAAGGAGGACTCATGCAAAGCTCACCATGGTGTTTCTTTCCCCAGAGCTCTTTTATAGCCGTAGAGTTGGTTGCAGTGGTGTGTTAGGGTCGTTAGGGTTAGGGTGAGGGCTAGGTTTGATGGGTTAGAGTTAGGGTTAGGGTTGATGGGTTAGGATTCATGGGTAAGGGTTAGAAAATTAGAGAGTTAGGTGATTTAGGGTTAGAGAGTCAGGGTTAGGATTAGGGTTAGGATTAGGGTTAGGCGGTTCTCCATTCCCCACCTCCCCCCCAAAAATGTTCTAAGGATTGCAGTTTGAGTTGCCGTGTAAAACCGATATAAAAGGGTGCGGATGTTACGTGTTAGGATGTTTGAACCCAGTGGGTTGGACGGAACCGAGTAGGGTTAGGGTTAGGGTTTGATTTACACTCCAATTTAGACTTTAATTTCGATTTAGACCTAGACTCAGACTTCTTCGACTGTGATTTAGATTTTCGACTTAGGGTTCGGGTTAGGGTATAGCATATTTACATCAATAGAGGTGTACATTGGGTTAGGGTTAGGTTATGGTTAGGATGAAGATTGGGAAACCCTAACCCTAACCCTAACCCTAACCCTAGCTGAGAGCTTTGACGAGGTTAGCTGAAGCCCGGCCAATGCCTGGTATTATATCCTCTGTGGATGAGAACAGCCTCCTTCATTATTGGAATGAGAATGATGATTGCATTCTCTGCATTAAGGAATACTGTAGGCCGGCCTCAGAGTCACCTGGTGCCGTCTCAACGGTGGAGGTGGTATGAGACGAGTTGCGTCAATCTTGTGCAAAGAGGAGGAGTAGGGACAGGAGCGGGACTAGGAGCTGAATCAGGGGAAAATTCAGACTCAGGGATTAAGAATATCACCAGCGCCAATTGTAGCTGGGGATTCTGCTTTGATATCGACGGAGTGCTACTGAGGTACCAAAAAAAATAATGTGGGATTATGTTAATGTAAGAAAAAGTGAAGGTTTAGAGTAGATGTGGGACCACGGCCGGGTATCGCTGTATTTGCACCTTGAGACACTTTGAACTCCTCCTGTGTACTATTCTATTCCTGTTGTACTCAACACTCAGGTCATCATCCCCTTTGTCTCAGGGGTAAACGATTAATTCCTGGAGTGAAAAAAACGTTGATTCGCTTGCAGAACCTTGGTATGTGCGATATCGGAATGGAACACTTTTGTATTGTCATTTCTCTCACCCTAACCCCTAACCCCTAACCCTACAACCACAATGCCATAATCCTAAACACAACCCCCCATATTCCAAATTCCAAATTCCAAACCCGTATCTGACATGAATGGTTAAGGGCTAGCCCTGCTACCATCCCCTCATGGAACTAGGGTTGTTGACAACCCCCCTTGCCCTGCTGTTCCAGGTATCCCGTTTGTATTCCTCACAAACGGTGGAGGGTGCACAGAAGAATCCAAGGTTGGATATCTAATAATTATTCATCGTAATTATCCCCCCACCCCCCATAGCCAGGTTTATG
>PJEL010003034.1_pt1 | contig 14739 bp, 13 predicted proteins | sample 1853271 | NCBI WGS metagenome assembly PJEL01 (sample SAMN08108733, study PRJNA415343) | Invertebrate metagenome, whole genome shotgun sequencing project. | host: Globobulimina | place: Sweden: Gullmar Fjord | collected 2015-08 | reverse complement strand
TTAATTCATATCATCATCATCATGGGTACATCATCATCATCATCATCATCATCGTCGTCGTCGTCGTCGTCACGGTCTCGTAGTAGAAACAACAATAGCAGCAACAATAGAAACGAGTCTCACGACGACGTCTCCTTTGAAGGACATGAAAATAAAAATACTACTGGGACACCACCAGCACGGTTGCACAAGCCTGCGCAGGGATCTGGTTCCTTTGATCTTGGTTGTCAACTTGCTGGATTTTCATTTTTTAAAAGAGACGCTGCGAAGAAACAGAAGCATTCTTCTGGGGAGAATCAGTCGTCGTCTGCAGCAGCAGCAGCAGCAGCAGAGGTGCCTCCCTCGTTTGTATGTCCAATAGGGATGGAGATCATGGTGGATCCTGTCATCCTGGCGACGGGTCATACGTATGATAGGGAGAATATTGAACATTGGATACAGCAAGGGAATAGATCGTGCCCAATGACGGGGATGAAGCTTCGACATACAGAGTTGACTCCGAACTTTGCACTGAGGAATGCCATTCGGGAATGGGCAGAAGAGAATGATGTGACTCTTCCTGAAAAGAGTCACAGTATTACTACTACGACGACGACGACGGTTACTCCTGCTGCTCGTGCAGGACACGACTCGGATGATGATACTCCTCCTGCTGCTGCTGCGACTCCTCCTCATGATGTCGTCGTAGTAGCAGATGATGAGGGTGTTGTCTTGTCTGGACATGAGGAGATTGTGTGGGCATTGGAAAAAAAGGGGAATACTCTGATCACGGCGTCTGCGGATACGACGGTTCGGATATGGGATATTACAACAAAACGTTGTCTGTATATAGTAGAAGGTCACCAGAGGCCTGTGTTATGCCTTGCCGTGACTGATGTATACATCTGTAGTGGTTCCTATGATCATACGATTCAAATCTGGGACCGGTTGAATTATAGACGAGTAGCGACTCTCAAGGGTCACACGGATGCCGTGAGGTCGTTGGTGATCACGTCGAATGGAGACCATCTCTGCAGTGCCAGTTATGATGGCACTGTGAGGGTATGGAGCATGGGGACATGGGATTGTCTTGCAGTGTTGAAAGGTCATTCTGGGCCTGTACGAGTTCTCGCCGCATGTGATGGGAAACTATGCAGTGGAAGTTATGATGGGACTGTCAGAGTATGGGATATTCATTCCATGCGTTGTCTCGCTGTGCTCAAGGGACATTCCTCTGCAGTGAGAGCCTTGGCCTCGTCCGGTTCATTCCTCTTTAGTGGATCTGATGATACAACAGTTCGTGTGTGGGATGTACAATCGCTCACCTGTCTCGCAGTCTTACGTGGTCATGAAGATAACGTACGAGTTCTGAGTGCGACGAAAGACTTTGTGTGCAGTGGTAGTTGGGATAAGACTGTGAGGGTATGGAGCATTCCCTCATTCCGTTGCCTGGCTGTGCTGCAGTCTCATTCAGAGGCAGTTCTTGCATTGTCTGCAGATACGGATATTGTTGTATCTGGAAGCTATGATGGTCATGTGAGAGTATGGGATACATCGACATGGAGTTGTACAACATGTTTTACAAAGCATGGTGATGCTGTTCGGGTGTTGGGGACCGAGGGTGGTGAGATTTTCAGTGGAGCATATGACGGTGGTGTTGGCTTGCTACGATATCATTCTACTAGTAGTCAGTCATAATAATAATACTGTAATACTGTTGTAAAAATAATAATAATGAACAATCGTACCATAGTACCATGACGAACGAGGATTCGTGATACGGTCATTCATGCACCACTCAATGAATTCATGGGTGAATGTACGTGGTCGCATGTTGTGACACGGCATTGTAATGACAATAACAAGGACAATGATGTGCATTCTATTGTTTCTCAAAGTAGCGTGGAGCAGTCTCAACAGATTGATCTGTTGAAGGATGCTCTGAGGTGTCCTCAGGATATTGGGTCTGGGGCTCGAGTGTGCTTGGAATGTGGTAGACGGTTTCATGATGTGTTTCGGTTAGCTCAGCATATACGAGATAAACATACACATGGTACTGTGCAACGAGGGAATGAGATGGATCAACGTCAGGGTGTCATCTTGTCAGACTTTGTGCCCTTTCCACCTGCTTCTGCTTCTGCGTCTGCGTCTGCTTCTGCTTCTGCTTCTGCTTCTGCTGTGGTGGTGATTGAGAAGAAGAACAAGGAGAAGAACAAGGAGAAGAAGAAGGAGAAGAAGGAACAAAAAGAACAACAACACAAAGAACAACAACACAAAGAACAACAGCACAAAGAACAACAACACAAAGAACAACAGCACAAAGAACAACGTGCGAGAAGGAAAAAACCATCGTCATTGAAAAAGGCCTATCTCAAAACGAGGGCTGCGGCTGTCAAGGAATCATGGTCCTCGGTGTTGGCATCCCTGGATGAGAGTATAGAGGTATTGGAGGGGATGAAGCGCGAGGTGAAGAGGCGTGAGACTGTCTCTGATTGGAATGCACTGGAGATTGCCTACCAAAAAGGGCATATTCTTGATGAATATGTGGCAGAACTTTGCTCAATGAAACAGGTATGTAGACAGAGGTTGGAGCATGTGGAGAAGAAGAACTATTACAACTATAGAGAAGGATCAAACAAGGCATTCTTGGATGTACGGGAGTATATCCATGATAGAGGCAACAATGACGATACGACGTATCATGTGGATGATGTCATTGAGAAGCAGACTACAGAGGGAGATTTGTTGGGGAGCGAGGTGGACAATGGGATGTTGATAATGTATGACAGCGAGGATTCCATCTCGAGTGATGATAGTTTTGATTTGCAATGGGGTGATACGTTGCAGACATGGGCTCAGAATATGGGGCATATGAATCTAAAACATTTGTCTTTTGCGGATGATGGGAGCAGGTATGACGATGCCAAGCCTATTGTTGTACAGGATGCAGAGGAGGAACAGGCCAGTCATGCTCAGGACGTGACCAACGCTGGTACGGTGCGTGTTATTTCGACGTATCAAAAGGAATCGACTCGTGTATCACCAGTAAACAGTCATCCTGATCTGGCGTTGGCGGAACATGTTCTTCCTCAGGAAGACGACGACAAGGAGCGGGATTCGCCAGCATGGATTCTTGACCTCCCGGATTTGGAAAAGCCAACGTCATGTGCACTATGCACTGTTTCATTTCTTGGGCCGGATGAATGGGAGGTTCATCGGAAATCTGAGTCACATCGTACAAAGGTATTGTACACGGCGAAAAGAGAATTGCAGATGAAGCATGCAATGAAAGACGTGGCTGTTACAAAAGGAGGTCATCTCTCGACAGATCCCAAAAAATATACAGGGCCTGGTGCGAATGTCGAGGCATACGTGTCTCATAGTATTACAGAAGAATTGAATAAAAAAGTATCTGAATTTCTTTCAAAGCTCATCGCATGGCAAGAGAGGTCAAGAAGGATGGATCCAATGAATGCAAAGAAGAAGAAGCGACTCGTATGTGGCATGAGGGAGGCAGCAAAGGCTGTCACGTTGGGGAAAGTTAAAGTCCTCATAGTAGCTCCAAATGTGCAGCCACTACCACCAAACGCTTCTGAAGGAAAGAATCCTTCGTATCCTGTCGACTCGATTTTGCAGGATTGTCAGAAACACAATGTACCAATCATATTTGCACTCACACGGAGGAAAATGGGCAATCTCCTTGGGCAACGAAAAAACATAAGCCTTTTTGCTATTCTCAATGTCAGTGGTGCAGAAGATGATTTGAAGGCATTGAAATCACTGCTACAAAACGCATCCTATTAAAATAGAAATTATGTACATCACACGTCAGATCCAGAAATATAACTCCAAATTCCAGTCTTTTTTGTTTCAGTTGTTTCTCTCTGGCGATAACGCTCGAGTTCTCTTTCAAGTTCTTTCACTTTCTCTACTTCTTTCTTTAACTCTGCTATTTCCACTTGTAAATGCATGTTTTTCTGTTCTTCTTCAGCAAGTGCCTCACGGGCAGCTTCTGCAAGTTTTTCAGCCTTATCAAGAGCTTTATTGGCTCCATCAAGTTGTTTTCTCATGATGGATACTTCCAGTGCAGTTGATTCTTGCCTTGCTGCTGCCTCTCGTCGCGATGCTTCGAATTCATCTGCAGAGGCACTATCACTCTGCATTGACTTCAAATCCTTCCCTGATGGCTCATTTTTTGGAGCTGCTTTTTTACGAAGTTCTTGAAGAGTTTCTGACACGTAGTTTTCAGGCCTAAAAACATGAATAGCGCTGTGGTATTTTCCATTATATCCTCCAAATGCAAGCAAACAGCCAGACAGGGGGACAGAAAGGAGACTCAGACCCTCTGAAGCTATTGCAGACTCTCGGGGAGTATTCCCAATCAAAGTCCATTCTACATGCCCATCGCCAGTGATATTCTTCAAGTCCAAAGAATACATATCAGCACAGCCCTTTGCATTATTACCTCCTCCAATCAGGTACATGAGGGATCCCAACACTGCACATGCATGGCCTGCTCGAACTGGAGGAATTGGACCAGATACTGTGGGACGAATCCAAGACATGGTCTGTGTATCAAGGACAACAAGGTCATTATAACAATTTGCCACACTCCCACCTCCAAACATGATGATGTAACGGTCCAAGTATGTCACAGCAGAGTGTGAAGATCTGGGTTCCGGTGGAACTCCACTCACATCAGGTTTTGACCACATATGTGTCTGAACATCCAGGACCCAGAGCTCATTATTTGGTTTTCTATTTGGATTCTCCCCTCCAAACATGAAGATCTTACTTCCTATAAGGTTTGCACTGTGCCCTCCTCGTTGCAGTGGTCCCTCCTCAAGACCTTCTTCACATGATGTCTCCACCTTGCTACACCGCTTTGATACGGTTTCAATCGAATAGATCTTCAATGGAGATATATCTTTTACTTTGTTTTTCACTCGTTCTAAACGTTCATGCCCACCGATTAACATGACAGAACCGTTGTGAGAGATGGCCACATGCCCTGCACTTGGTGGCAACATGTCACCCTCTTCATCGCAGACAACTCGCTCCCAGGTCAGATTTTCCAAATCCAAGCACCAAGTATCTGATATATATCTACCAGCATAGTTACCTCCGAACAAGAAGACAAAGTTACTCACAAGAGCCAGAGACTGTTCATATCTTGGTGCTGGCCTTTGCGAGTCATCGATAAATGGAGAAACCCAAGACCCTTCCACCAACACTTCAGCAACCGATCTCCGCTTGACTGGAGGTTTTGCATCACTTTTATTCTCTTCCTCCCCATCTTGTGCACGCGCTGCCTTATCCTGTATCAAATCTGGGCTCCACCAGTCTTCAACCTCCTCTTCCAGTGTTCTCACAAAAAGCCTCATTGCTTCAACCTTTGACATCTCACCAAGCTGTTTCCAAGACTGCCATTTTGCATTATTCACCACGTTCCATCCCCAAGGTTTGGACTCGTTGCAAGGTCCCTGCAAGAAACACGCTCATCGTTAATACCACGAAGACACGCAATCTCCATCACGTCCACACGTACCACAGTTGATTGTTTTTCTAGTGCATACAAAAGCAGCTTACTTTCCTCCTGGATGCCTGCAGAACCGGGGAAAGGGTTGGTTGATTAGTCCATCGTCATTTCAACACAACAATCAAACAAGTCATCACAGATAACTGTCTAAGATTCTATGGATCCATTAAAACGTACCAGAAGTATTTTTCTGGACATATGCCAGGGCTGCGTGGAACCGCTCCGGGTACGACAACGGGCAGGTAGATGGCGCCATGAAATGTCACGTTGTTGATCTGCTTCACCTGGACTGATACCACAGATTGTGAATGTTATTTTACAATTGCATTTCTTCAATCCTCTGGTTTGTTGAAGATTCAAGTAGAACATCATCAGTAACAGCATCACAGAGAGTTTCTGTGTCCCTGGTAGTCATCATATCACGTTGATCTCGAGTCTTGGCTGTCGCTATCAGGTTCTCCAAAGTCTCACGATCAACCGGACATGTCTTGGATTGCATGAGTTCACCAATCTGATCAGGAGTATATGGCCATGGTTCTTCATTGACCCATGGGTGTGCACATATCTGTTCCAAAAGGATGCGCTCAGAGGTTTTCTGTACAAAGATCTTTCTAAATAAATCCTTCAGTGATTCTGAGAGATTTTCAGGAATTGTATAATCCATGGTAGCAATTCTTTGGATGACGACAGGGACAGTGGAATAGGTGGTTTTTTTGTCACCTGGTTTTTCAAAGGGAAACTTTCCAGTCACCATTTTGAACAAACAAACTCCCAACTCCCATGCATTCGCACTGTTGCCAAATTTCTCCTTACTACCACCAGCTAATAACTCTGGCGGGGTGTACGGAAGTCCTTTGAATGCCTCTCTTGGATCACTGTTGACTTGGTCATGCCGTGAATACATAAAGTCTTGAAGAGCTATTCCTCCTGTTTCCTCATCAAAGATGATATTGTTGACTTTGATGTCTCTATTTGAATACCCACTGTCATGTAAGAACTTCACTGCCAACAGCAATTGTTGGAAAACCCGTCTAGCAACTTGTTCAGTCAAAGGAGCAGAGCTGTGTCCAATCATCTTATCGAGGTCCAAACCCGGAACGAATTTCATAACGATCGCGATATATCCAGATGTTAAAAACACATCCTTTAACTCTGCTATATATGGATGTCCGTAAGAGAGCCAGTGGACTCGTAACTCGTTGGCTACAAGATCAGTCCACGGTTTTCCACGCTCTACCATTTTAATCACAACTTCTTCCTTCGTTTTCGAGTTTATTGCAAAGTATGTTCTGACTACCATGTTTTTAGATTCATCTTTGATGGGATTGTACGAAGAACAGCCAAGGAAAGGGCAATCACCAAAGTAGTCAAGTAATTGCGCTTTCGTCAGTGACGATTTCTCTGGAAACCTAGACACCCGCCTATCCATAATTGTCTTAAATTGCGGTATTGATAATTAAAAATATATATATTTCCGCAGGGTCTTGATAATCTCATATTTTTCTTGTTGGCTCGATGGTCAACCTGAAAGCTTGGCTTGAAACGATCTCAGAGTCTGGTCAAGATTAAGCTTGGTACAGGTACATGTGGAAGAAAGCAACTATTCCTGCGAGAACGAATGAATTCAGATGGGATCCATCTACAGCGACTTCTGTGCCTGCTGTAGAAAAGTCACACACGCCGAGATCATTGTTCAAGGTCTCATACTGGGATCCACAAACATTCTTTGCATTGTTTTGTGCCCCTTCATATCCACTGGAATCACACCCATTGATACGAGCTTGGGTTACGACATTTGTCAATGCATCAATGCATGTTTGTTGAATGTCCTGAGGTCTCTGATATCCACATTCCAATGCTTGTTGCTTCAAGGCAGCGTCGGCCTCTGCATTTGCCTCAGAGGTGACCTTGACATCCACAGTGCCATCTGCATTGCATATGATCTCTGCTTTTGTCTGCGCCTTACTGTATGCTTCAGACTGACATCCGGCTGCTTTAGCCTCGGCTATGGCTGTAGTAGTTGCATTTGCACACGTTGGAGGTGGAGGTGGAGGTGGTGGTGGTGGTGATGGTGGTGATGGTGATGGAGTGGATGGAGTACTCTGGCATACCTTGAGGCCCTGTACCAGCGTGTCAAAGCTAGATCCACATACTTTCTGTGCATTTGTATATGCTAAATTGTATGTCGAGGATGTGCAACTTGATTGAGAGGCAGTGACGAGGGCCGTCAATGCATCAATACATTCCTGGCCGCCATCTGGCTTTGGAGATCCACATTCTTCATTTTGCTTCTGCAGGGCGGCCTGTGCCTCTGCGTTTGCTTCTGAGGTTACTTGAACCTCCACAGTGCCATCTGCATTGCATATAACTTGTGCAATCGCTGATGATGATGCGAATGCTTGACTACCGCATCCCTCTACCTTGGCATCTGAAATTGCCGTTGCAGTGGCAGATTCGCATGAAGGACCCGGAGATGGTGATGGTGGTGGTGATGGTGATGGAGGTATTGGAGGCACAACTGGAACTCTTGGATCAGCTTCTGGTGATGGGGGAACAACCACCACCTCTGGCTCCACTGGATTCTCTGGTGATGGGGGTATAACCACCACCTCTGGCTCCACTGGATTCTCTGGTGATGGGGGTATAACCACCACCTCTGGCTCCACTGGATTCTCTGGTGATGGGGGTACAACAACAGCAGTAGTAAAGGTCGACTCTGTAGGATCACTCTCAGTCCCATTTTCCCCAGTACTTCGCACTGAAACGACATAGTCAGATCCAGTATCCAGAGTATCAAATGTAGCACAAGGTCCAGCTTCCTCTCGTGGGGAATCTGTCCCAAGTTGCACAAGGTATCCAGACACACACTCTGCACCCACCAGTGGGGGATCCCAGCAAATTTCCACCGATGAATCGTCAATGATTGTTGGAGTGATCGTACTCGGAGCTCCAAGAGGTCCTGAACATATCACTTCTGCACCTGGAGCAGCACCCTGAAAAGTTCCTGGCTGTCCTAGGACCGCGTGAGCCCACGAACAGAGGACTAGCATGAAGATGCATGGCCTATAATGCATCTTTCCTGCCTCTTACAAATCCTATACGTACTATATTGTAATTAGTTTTTTCTACTACAATAGATAACCTCGATACGGATATCTATTCACTACCATAACTCTTGCAACCTGCATCTTTTCTTGGATGGATCCAAACTTGCGTGGGCATATTTTGCCACGTGGCTGACATCAACGTGGCCCATTACCATTGAATGAATGAATAAATACAATGTTACACACATCATCATCATCATCGTATATACTACTACTACTACTACAGTGTATTGAAAAAATACCAAGGAAAGAAGAAGATCAAGTATGATCATCCAGTCTCCATGGCTTTTTCTCTTCTATAGCAACATTACTCAACCTATCTGCATGTGTATTGAATTCCCTCAAAACATGCTCTGCCTGAAATGATCCAAAAGACCGTATGAGATCAATTGCCTTTCTATGATATCGCTGCAACTCTTCATTCTTGACCTGCCATTTGTTTAAAACCTGATTAATAACAAGTTTCGAATCACCCTTGACTTTCAAGTCTCTCACTCCCATCTCTTTGCATGCATACAGTCCAGCGACCAAGCCTGCATATTCTGCCTGATTATTTGTTCCATGATCCCCCAAGTATCCAGTAATTTCTTTCACCACTGTGTTTGTTTCATCATCAAAAATCACCGCACCAAAACCAGAGGGACCGGGATTTTTCTTTGATGCCCCATCAAATTCCAGCCTTGCTTGATGCACCACAGCATGTCGAGTTTCCTCTGACTTTTTCTTCTTCTTATTGTCCGTTTCTAGTATCGTCTCCTCTCCTACTGTCACGTCATCCACGACAATGCCATGTTCCTGTAGATAGTCTGATGCATCTTCCTTTGTAGGAAACCCTTTATACTGGTTCCCTGGGAAGCCTTTTACCTGCCCTTCACAACACGACCACGACTCATACATCCCAGGATTCTTACCCTTCACGACAGCATAATACTTTCTCTTGGTCCCACCCATGTCAGAATTTCCGGCACTCGCGTGAACCCTCCCAGACTCAAACTGACGTCTGTCACTTGCAACACGACCAGCCCGGTTCCACAGGCAATATTGCAATACTGATCTTGTACGTACGACCAATACACCACGAGAATAGTTTCTCAACATTGAAAGATGAGAGATACTTCAAATTGGGATTTGAATGTCTACCGACTCATGCTGAAAGACTGAATTCAGAATTCTCTCTCTAAGATCGTGTACATAGTACGATGAATTATTAAATAATAAGTTTATCTTATTAGAATGAGCAAACCCTCGCATGCTTTCATCATTCCATCTTGTTGGAATTTTTCAATCTCTGGCAGATGTCTGTCTGGTGTCAAAGCTTTGATGACCATCCATCACCAAGGAAATTTAATTCCATCTCTCTTGACTACACTATGAGCATACATGGGTGTGAAATATCAAATGATAACAGCCAGTGTGTCGTAGGTATGATACTACCAGTAATATTAATCTTTTCTTCTTCTCTCTCCAATCACACGTGACCCATCCTGGCCAGGCACACACATGATCACTCTATTCCTATTCACACACACACACACACACACACATGATGCAATCATCATGATAGTGACTGAATGACTGTAAACAAGATGGGATATTCCCCCGACGTGGAAGACATGATGATAATTTCTGATGTGGCACTCCTGATTCTCATGGACTCCACCACTCCATCCTGACCGACAGAGTGTTTCATGTGGACACCACCCTGATACAGCATTCGAGCACTTAAAGTAGCCAATTTACTTGCTTCTGTAGTATTAGATAATGTACTACGTATTGCAATGCCATCTTGGTTGGAGATGATGACTCCCTGAACCCCCTTGTATGAGGTCAACCGTTGAACCATTTCCTCCATCGCAGAGATATCCACAGGATCTGTATTTCCAGAGGGAAATCCTCCTCCCTGATCAAGAAGAGAAGCAGTGTGTGTCGATTGCATCATGTTTTACATATACCAGTTTCCTTTTTCTTTTGTGGCGTTCCTCCTAGTACTACTCTACCAGGTTTTGTTGCTTTCCTCAATCAAGCAAGAGAGCAGACAAGCAAAAAAGAATCAATCCAAAAATATACGCCCACTCGAGTATATTACATTACATTACTATACCAAGAACAAGAAGAATTCATTTCATACTGTCCTATAAAGAAAAACGACTGTGGAGGTTTCCTGAAAAACCTCTTGTTGACCACACAAGGCACACACAAATAAAAAACACTTTTGTTTTACCATTCTTGCTCCATATCGAGACCTTCCAGATGCATCGCCAAGCGACATTGTACCGTACGACTTGACAAACGAAGAAGACGATTAAAATCATCCGTAAAAGGCTTTTTCTTCCAGGCAAAATACTTGGCATACTCCTTGGGGTCTGATGCAGTCTTGTTGAGCAATGCAGCAAGCTCCTTTGGAGTATACCTATCAGCTCGAATGATGGACGATGGATGTGGAACGAAACGTTCCACGTTAGGGGCACCAAGATATACAGGTACCACACCAGCATCAAATGCATCATAGATTTTCTCAGTGACATACGAGTCTGCATTCGAGTTTTCAGCAGTAAACCAAAAATGGTACTCGCCACCTATCCGTTTCTTCACATCTAATTTTCCTGCATTAGTCTTCGGTTCATCCATCGTATGATGACACGCACCATACGAGTGCATAGGCATGTATTGCACCAGTTCCTGCAAGTAATAGTCTCTGTTGTTTCTAACCCCACAGTTACTTATAAATGCAGCAATATATGCATCCTTGCGTTTCGGTAGATGCGGAGCTTTCCTAAAATCTACACCTCCATCATGTGGATTCAACATGTACACTGCAGGAATATCGGCCATGCCTGATGACCCATTCCAGACCCTGTAGTCCACAAGATAGTCAAAGGGCCCATTTGATTTTGCAGTCAGAATCTGAGGATAATATACTTCGCTCTCCAACGACATGAATATTCGCAACGGAAGTTTTCCAAGATTCAGGTGGTCAACACCTCTGATTGTTGCTGCTTCGTGGCTGAGAATATTAAACCATGCAGCATCTGCTTCAGATACATTCATCGTCCATTCCTGCAGAGACACAAAGAATGGTCAACCATTGACTATGTTGGTAGAAGTATCTGTGGTTGTAAAGTACATGTCAACATACCCATGGAACTGGACAGGTAAAATTCATATCATGATAGACGGCGCCTGCATCATAAAACAGGTATTTCTTGTACTGTTTCTTTTCTGCTCTGGGTTCCTGGAGAGCCCCCACCGACCCTGTTTGCAGATCCCCTTGCTCATTCAAACGATGTCGAAAGTATAGAGCACATGAAATTTGAATACCCAAGATACCCAGAAGAAGAACAAGCCCAGGGGATTTACATCTATTTGTTGTAAACTTCCGCCTTTTCATATGTAGGAAACGGTACCACTAGGATTCTCTCTGGGCCATCTAGCCACGAATTGGGCAGTTTTGTTGTACAGATGTATACTTTTTATTTATATAGTAAAGAATTCACACGCCAATGTACACGTCGCTTTTGTAGCCAGCAAGGTCTTTCTTCTTCCTGTTTGTGTTCAAGAGTTCAACAAAGAAGTATCAGCAGAGGAATTCAGAGGAATTTAGGTACAAGAATTATTATTATCATTGATAATGTGATAGTAGTTTGATTGATTGAGTGACATATATGTCCGTATAGACGGATGGATGGATAGCCACTTGCAGGTGGATCCACCTGGATATGGAACAAAGGAATTCGAATGCAAGATGGCACACATTTGTATTTCGCCATTGATTCACTCATCAATGACGCATGATTAGATGATTTTCTGTCATGTATATGACAACTAGCTGCCCCTTCAGACTGCCCAAGTTTCAATATTCCTCTGCTTGAATTTGTTGTGGATTCACATGGATGTGCTTGCATATATATGTGATGATGGGATATCATGATCATGGAGGTTTGCAAACCTCGCGATCGCGAAATAGCTCGTGGTGAACCCCATGCATGTATGACATCATCTCATGATCTTGATACAGATAGAGGAGAAATAAACCTTAAGGTTTACGTGAACGATTGGAGAACATACCAAATGCTTGCAACAAGAGAGGACTGGATCAAAAAGCATCATCCACATTGGAGATACGCCTACGTTGATTATTACAGGTAGTATTTTAAAATTATAGTAATGAATTGTACCATTCTTGAACACTGCATGCATGCATGCATGTATTTAATCAATCAGTAGATAGAGTCCAGGTCCAAGAGTGAAATGTCATCCACATGACTGTCACAGTCCTTATGACGAACTACAGTACTACGATACACAACTCATCATTACAAAGATGGGTTGTACCCATCTTGTATAAAACAGAGCGACGGGTTTGCAACAGGTTGACGAGTTGCCATTCTCTTGCTGCTCTCGTACGATCATCTTCACGACCATGTCAACGACGGACATGTCAGGTACAGATATGCAAATCTGATAAGCTAGATTGTCAGAGAAATTATGATGTAGAGACGACATACCACGTGGGTGCAGCAATACCTTTCAGGGCTCTGTCACAGGCCTGTGCCTTGTTGGCAATAGTATTTGGTCATCATGATGAGATTCCAGAGCATGTGCAATTCTCAAACTATACTATACGACTTATTGCAGCTCTTCAGAGTAGGGCCATGGTGGAGACATCAGGGTTTGTCTTGTTCATGTCCCATCAATTGTCGACTGATGCACTTGCAGGGGTTGTGACCATTTCCAAAGGTCTCGATGCTGCGGGTGCATGTGGACATTCTATACAAGGTGCCATGCCTGGGTATACTGTATATTCGCTGTGTAATATGGCTGTGAAATCATCATTTCGGCGACAAGGGATAGCAACGTATATGTTGGAACGTGTAGAAGAGTATCTGCAGGGTCAACACGAGCATGCCTTGCTTGTGCTGTCTGTGGAAAAATACAATATAGAAGCGCAGAGACTGTATGAGCGGTTAGGATATCGTGTGGATGAGTCTTGGATAGATCCCAGATGGCTTGAATCTGTAGAGAAGGATAGGATTGATGTGCCACGGCGAATACTCATGATAAAACATGTATAGTTGGTTACATTATTTTAGTGGAGGGAGGCCAAGTGATGCTCGAAGAGCATTTGTTTCTGCTACTGACATGGAATCCTTATCCTGTCGTGTTGTACTCTTAGTATCTTTTTCTTTTTCTGCTGCTGTAGTAGTACCGCCACCACCAGGAATCTCTCCATCCTCTCGGATGGAAGAATGTCTTTTTTTTCTTTCCGGAGATAGCTTCCACTTCTCTCGCCGTTTCTTCGTCGCCGTGAACTCATACATTCCAGAAAGAGATTCACGAGCTTGTTGTTCAAACTCTTCCATCTTTGCGTCAAATTCTGCTTGCATGGAGGATACTCGTGGTCCAGGCAACTGCCCAGTAGATTCTAGCACTGCTCTTTCAGGAAGTCTTGGAAGAGAAATAGAAAATAACGAGTCTCTCGTTAGCATCTCATCTACAATCTCATCTATATACGTCAGTTCAAAAGATCCATCAGACCTACGAAGTCGTATTCTTCTATAATCATTCAACAAGGGTTCAAGCGAGTGATACACCTCTACTGGTCTCCCAACCAGTCTGAAGTAAAATGCTCCCAACACACGTAGGTACTTGAATTCATCATTCCGGATATATTCCAAGATAATTTCCTTCTCTGGCTGTATTTGTAATAACTTCAACACGAGACATATGAACTCTGTCGGTTTCTGCGGTTCTCCAAACATGCCACCTACAAATGTCACCTCTACGGCTCTATCAATCAATGCTTCGGCTGATAAACCGAAACAATACTGTTTCCAATATAAAGAATCATATATCTTTTGTCTTGTGATATATTCTATCAGGTTCTGTGGGTTTGTCCCGTGGACACTCGTTGCCCATTTCTCTGTCGTTTGTGCCATTACTTTCTACTTGTAGTGCGTCTCTGATACGTCGTGGTTCATCAATCAATCAATCATTCAATCAATCATCATTAATTTTGATACATGCATAGCATCATACTGTATAATATTACGATGAAACATGCAGACAGATAGGCATTGTTGTATTTTGTTGGTTTGAAAGACTTTCAACAAAAAA
>PJEL010003033.1_pt1 | contig 14740 bp, 12 predicted proteins | sample 1853271 | NCBI WGS metagenome assembly PJEL01 (sample SAMN08108733, study PRJNA415343) | Invertebrate metagenome, whole genome shotgun sequencing project. | host: Globobulimina | place: Sweden: Gullmar Fjord | collected 2015-08 | reverse complement strand
AAATTTGATAAACAGTTTGCTAAACTCGATTTAAAGTCACTTGAACAGCTTAACGAAGTGGCTTTGAAGGTTAACTCCTTGGTTGATTTTGAAAAAGCTTTGACCGATATGGCTCGTAAAAAGCAGGCTAAAACAGCTAAAAAGAAAACCAGCCGGGATGAAAACGAGACCTCAACTTAAGCAATGGTTGAACTGTTTTTGTCAAACGAAAACAGCAACACTCTTTTTGTACCTGGGCGGGTCACCGATTGTCAGAAACGTTAACCAATAGTTCGCCGACATTTATGCTTGGGTTTCTCACCCAACAGATGATAAGTGGCAATTTAGCTTACGATACCACCTCGCCCACTACTTGCCGCCCTTCTTCGATGGTCGTATTTCGCAAAATGACTGCGTCCTTTATCAATACATCGGCTCCAATGTGGCAATTTCGTTCAATATAAACCCGCGGCCCAATAACACAGCCCGGCCCAATTACTGTTTCCTCTTCGATACGCAAAGGGGTAATCAAATGGGTATGTTGCCCTACACTGCGTGGGGCGAGTTGTGGCGTACCCCCGCCAGTGGTCAGATAATGTCGGTTTAGGGCCAGCAGGTCGCTGGCATTTGTCAACTGTAATCGGCTCTTGGTAAATGTACCGGTTACAAGCTCTTTGTGTTCAATAACCATCTGGATGGCATCCTGTAGCTCATATTCACCACGCGGAGATAATTTTATTTCCGGCAGATACTTTAATATTTTAGGAGAAAAAACATATAAAGGTAAGCTGGCCATATTAGATGGGGCCTCGTCAGGGGTGGGTTTTTCGATAATCCTACGAACCCGGCCATTTTGCAGATCAACAATACCTGTCCGCGATACTACGGACAGATCAACCTCCATTAAACTTAAAGTCACCAGAGCTTCTTGCTCTTTATGCGTTGCCAAAAGTCCGGCAATGTGCTCTAATGGAACCAAATTGTCGCAGGCAGACATCATAAATGCTCCATGAATGTAAGGCGCGGCTAAACTCAAGGCATTGGCCATGCCTAACCGTTCCGGCTGAATGACAAATTGAATCTCAGCCTCTAAGGTTGACTGCTCCCTGAAGTAACGACCAACCTCGCTATCCTCTTTGCTAACCACCAGAATAAATTCTCGGATGTTGTTTTGGAGCATGGTTTCCATGACCCGTTCTACAATCGGTTTACCCAGAATTGGCACCATAGCCTTACTTCTATTAAGAGTAATAGGGTGCAAGCGCGACCCTTTTCCGGCAGCTAAAATGACACCTTGCATCTTAATTACCCTCCGCTATTAACTGCGCTTGACCATCGGGGCGGCAGAAATGGATACTGTAAAGCTTGGCTTCGGCAGGATGTGTGGCCGGATAATGGCGCTGGACAGCCTCGGCAATAGTCTCGCGGGCACTTGGCTCAATTAAGGCAATGCAGTTGCCCCTGAAGCCTGCGCCGCTGAAGCGAGTCCCATACACACCTGGAGTCTCGCGCAAGATTTCGTAGAGGGTGATTAACTGCGGGCTACCACACTCATAGTTTTTTACGGAACTCTCACCAGACTCGGTCATCAATTCACCAAACCGATTGATATTACCACTTTGCCAGGCCGACACACCATCGGCTACCCGCTGCATTTCGCCAAAGTAATGAGCGGCCCGTTTTCTGAGCGGGTCAGCCAGACGATGCCCTTCAACTGCAAAAATTTCAGGCTCAACCAGACGCAGAAGAGGAATACCTTCGACTCGCTGTCCGCTAAATTCAAGTAGCAATCGCGCTGCGTCCTGACACTCAGCCACGCGGTTGTTATAATCTGTGCCCACCAGCACATCCGTTACGCCGGAATAAACCGCCAGAATCTCAAAATCAACCCTCTGCGACGCAGCCGGAATGTTATCAATTTCAATCGACTGGCAGTCGATGCGAGTCAGGTGATTTTGTTCGGCAAACAAAATGACAGACTGGTCAAGAATACCATTATTCAAACCGATATACTGGTTTTCAGTAAATCGCACCAGAGAAACATTTTCCTCCGGCGACACCGCAAGCGCGTTAAGCGTTTCTAAAGCCAGCAAGTAAGCAATAGTCACCGCCGCCGAGGAGCTGAGTCCGCCCACCGGCATCTCTCCGCCAATCATTCCCACCAGCCCTTGATTAAGTTGATGTTTTTGTTGAAGTGCTAACACTGCCCCACGAATATAGTTGCCCCAGTCTTTGGCTTGGTAAGCCGGCACGTTATTTAAACTAAACTCAATAGCTGGCGAAAAATTTAGACTGTCAACCTGAATCGTGCCATCGGTGCTTGGAGCAAAGGCCATCAGAATTGATTGGTCTATGGTCATACCCGTCACCACGCCCAATTGGTGATCAATATGAGCACCCAGCGGACAAATACGTAAAGGGGTCTTAACAACATGAATGGTTGAGGCATCTAGGGCATAGTTTTGTCTCAATCGAGCGGTTAAAATATCTATCTGTTCATTTTCCGGGAGAGCGGCGCGATAAAATGGCGCGGTGCGAGCAGGTAGCATAGAGTGAACAGACGGCTTTGTGTGATTGGTAAAAGAGGTCATATAAATCCTTCTTTAAGTTATTGGAGAAGCCACTTCTCCCAAGTGAAAACGTTTCCCTGAGCTTAGCTCAGTCTTTCACAAGAAACCTATTAAGCTGACTGAAGCTTGCGATACAAAGTTTCGTGCGATACACAGTTCGCTAATGTTATACGCTTGGGTTTCTCACCGTTACAAGCTGCCATTATAGCCCTGTTTTTTATCAATAACAAGCAAGGTTGTGGAAAATAATACAAATATACTCGCCGGGTTTGACACAAAAATAGAAGTGTGGTATTTTAGTGTAACGCTACACTAAAGCGTTACACTAAAACGTTTCACCCAACCACAGTATTATGGAGATAATGGTGTCTCATCCCTCGAAACAGCGTGTAAAGCGAATAACTATTAAGGATGTGGCTTCAGCAGCAGGTGTCTCGGTTACTACGGTTTCAAACGCTCTCAATGGGCGCACCGAAGCCATGACCGCAGATACGCTTACCCGTATTCAAGAAGCCATCCGCACCCTCAACTATCACCCCAGCAGCGTGGCCCGCAGTATGGTTACCCAGCGTACGGCCACCATCGGCCTTATCATCGCCGAGATTGAAACCCCCTTATTTCTCCAGGCCCTCAATGTTATCGAGCCAATTGCTCGCGCTGCTAACCACAACATTCTTGTTTGCAGTGCCCATAATCTTGAGGAAGAACAACAAGCCGTTGAACTGCTGCTGGAAAAACAGGTTGACGGCATTATTTTTCTCTCCCAATCTCGATATGTGGAGGACGATTATCTGGGCAATTTGCCAATCTCCGCCCCGCCTATTGTTTTAATTAACCGCACCACCAACTTGGAAAGGTTCGACCGGATCTATTGGGACAATACCGATGGCGTTGTTAAGGCTATGGATTATCTGGTACAAGCTGGCCATCGTCTAATTGCCCAACTGCGCGGCCCCGCCACCCGTCGTAGTTCCAAAGAGCGGTTCCAGGGCTACAAATTTGGTCTTGAAAAACACAACCTTAAATATCGAGAAGAATACAGCCAATCTGGAAATTATGAAGCTGAACCCAGGGAGTGGGAACAGGCCACGCTAAAACTGCTGCAGGTACCGCCCCGGCCAACAGCCATTCTGGCTTCCAATGATACGGTGGGGGCCGTGATTATGAGAACTATTCAGCAGGCTGGATTGCGCGTTCCCCAGGACATTACCGTCATTGGTAACGATAACCAGCCTTTCTGTATCTACTTGAATCCGGCCCTAACCACAGTTGAGTTGCCAATTATAGAGGCGGGTCGTCAGGCTATTGAAATGCTATTGGAAAGGTTATCTAATCAAAGCAAAGAGAGTGAGCATAGAATTTTACCGTGCCCGCTGATTATCCGGGAATCGAGTAGTGCCAATGTTAAATAAAGCAACGCCACCTGCTGAGGGTTATGCCGATGACTCGCTGTGGGCCAGGGGTCAGGGCTGGGCTATTTATGGCTTTGCCGTGGCCGCAGAATGGTGTCAGGAACAACGTTTTCTGGACACCTCCCGGCAGACCACCCAGTGCTTTTTGGCCGAACTTCCTGACGGTGACATACCCTGGTGGGATTTGCGCCTGCCTGAAGACGCGCCGCACCATTTCGACACCTCAGCTGGGGCAATTGCCGCCGGCGGAATGTTGAGATTAGCCCAACTGGTTGATGAATCAGAGGGCAATGAACTAAGAGCCTCGGCACAGCGACTTTTACAAGCACTGATTGATTGCTGCCTTGAGACTCGACCCCAGGCACAGGGAATATTGCGCCAGGGTACGCTGCACATGCCCAAACAATGGGGTTTGAAAAGTAGTCTGATTTTTGGTGACTACTTTTTTCTGGAGGCACTTATGGCCCTGACCGGAAATCCCCCGGATTTCTGGGGAACCAAAGACAGATGGCGTTAATTAAGACTATGTGAGGTATTTTAATCAATGAGCATATTAGATGCATTTCGACTCGAGCAGCAAGTGGCTTTGGTAACCGGTGTGGGACGGGGTCTTGGTCAAGCTATGGCTATTGGTCTGGCCGAAGCTGGAGCAAATATTGTGGGGCTGTACCAATCTAATTATGAAGAAACCAAAACCCAGGTAGAAGGTCTGGGATGTCGTTTTTTGGCGGTGCAGTGCAACTTGCAAAAGGCCACACCCATTCAACTAAGCGAGGTTGTGGACCAAACTATTAAGGAGATGGGGCGGCTAGATATTTTGGTTAACAATGCCGGTATCATTCGTCGTGCGCCCGCTCTGGAATTTAGTGAGCAGGATTGGGATGATGTAATCCAGGTAAACTTGAAATCCATATTCTTTTTATCTCAGGCTGTGGCACAAGTAATGTCTGAACAAGGCCGGGGCAAAATCATAAACATTGCCTCGGTACTTGCCTATCAAGGAGGGGTGTTTATTCCGCCCTATACCGCTTCTAAAAGTGGCGTAGCCGGGCTAACTAAAGCCCTGGCCAATGAGTGGGCGACCTTGGGCATTAATGTAAATGCAATTGCACCGGGCTATATAGCCACCGACAACACTGCTCCGCTTCGTGCGGACCCTGTACGAAACCCGGCTATATTAGCCCGCATTCCGGTGGGACGTTGGGGAGAGCCATCAGACTTAAAAGGGGTAGTTGTATTTTTGGCCTCTGCAGCCTCAGATTATATGCACGGAGCGATGGTACCGGTTGATGGCGGCTGGTTAGCTAGGTGAGAAACCCAAGCGTATAACGTTAGCGAACTGTGTATCGCACGAAACTATGTATCGCAAGCTTCTGATTTAGTACCTTAAATCAGCTCAAATGAGTTTCTTGCGAAAGACTGAGCTATGCTCAGGAAAGCGTTTCCGCTTGGGAGAAGTGCGTTCCAATGGAACACTGTTTGAACACAGATAGGCAAAAGATACTGGCCCCTCATCCTTGATGAGAATTCATCCCAAGCCCACTGCGTGGGGCAGCCCACTGCGTGGGGCAGCCCACTGCGTGGGGCACTGAAGCCTAAAGCTTTGTAGTGTAAAGCAGTTTTCCCGGCTTCTCCAATAATGCGATGTACCTTCACCATTCTATTGTCCCTAATGACCTTGGGATTATTATTTTTGGGGAACTCCCTAAATAAGAAGGAGCCGCTGATGGCGCGGGGGGTGTGGGGGGTGTCCCTCCACTTCCTTACTCTGCGCCACACGCCCAATAAAATTATCATAGGAGAAACATACAAAACAATGAAAAAACTATTGATTTTTGCAACTATATTGGTATTAGCAATTGTGATAACCGGATGTGGTTCATCGGGCGTAGATGAGTTTGCTGATAAAGCAGCGGATAACAATCAGTCTGAAGCCGCAGCGGAAGATACAACCCCCACCCCCGTACCATCGCCAACCGCAACCAAATTTGCCTTAGAAACGCCAACACCTTTACCGCCGCCGCCTACGCCTACCCCTCTCCCGCCTACCTCTACGCCTACGCCGGAACCACCAGAAGAGATAGAAGCGCAGCAACAAGAAGCTGAGGAGCAGAGCGAAGAACAGGCTGAAACTGAAGCAGAAGAACCCGAATCGGAAAGCCCTCCGGTTCCCGACAACATGATCGAAATCCCGACCGGTCCCTTCATTATGGGCAGTGACGAAGGTGATCCGGAAGATGGCCCGGCTCAAGAAGTTGAGCTTGAAGCATACAAAATTGATAAGTTTGAAGTCACCAACGTTGATTACTTTACTTTTGCCGAAGAGACCAGCTACCAGACTTATGCTGAACAGCAAGGCTTTGGCAGTTGGCGTAACGAGTGGGCCGCCGGCGAAGACAACCACCCCGTAATAATGGTTACCTGGGACGATGCCACAGCCTATTGCGAATGGCTGGGCAAACGGCTGCCCACCGAAGTCGAATGGGAAAAAGCCGCCCGTGGCGAAGAAGGGTTTATTTTTCCCTGGGGTAATGACTGGAATGTAGAGAATGCCAACGTTAAAGAGCGAGGTTTACGCGGCACAGCTACCGTTGGAAGTTTTGGCTCCGGAGCCAGCCCCTACGGTATAGAAGATATGACCGGCAACGTTTGGGAATGGACAAATGATTGGTATCAAGCCTATCCTGAAAATACGGTTGACGATCAATACTATGGCGAACGCTTCAAAGTAACCCGGGGTGGAGGCTGGTTTGATTTAGAACCGCAAGCCACCACCTTTAACCGCAATGCCGCCGATCCCACCAAAACTGCTACCGACGAAATCGGCTTTCGCTGTGTGCGTTAGCAAGTAGTAGTTGGAAGGGTAATCGTTCACCCCCTCTTGGTAGAAACAGAGTTTTGCAAACCGAGTTTGCTTGGGCAATTGCGTTCCCAAACAGTTTGGGAACGCGGGGGTGCGTTAGCAAGTAGTAATTTGGAGGGAACACACCCAATTTGAGAAAGGAGTAGCGTATCGAACAATCTATAGTTACAACCAGTAAACGCAAAACTCAAAGTAGATATCTATCATATCAAAGATGTAAACCAAATATCCAAGGAGGATACACGTGAGTAAAAAATCAGTTGCTTTATTAATAGTATTTCTATTGCTGGTGGGATTGGTACCAGCAACGATCCTTGCCGCGCCGCCCATGCAAGGCGAAGGCACGGTCTACACCGTTCAAAAAGACGACTGGCTATCGCGGATTGCAGAAAAAGAGTATGGTGACCCTTTGGCATATACCGCTATTGTTCACTATAATAACTTAAAGGCCGCCGAAGATGAGTCGTTCACCATCATCTCCGACCCGAACAGCATTGAAGTAGGCTGGACCATTTTCTTGCCCGCTACGGCAGACGCAGAAGCCTTTATGGCTGAAGGCAGTGGGGTAGCAATGCCCAGTGCCTATAGCGAAGCCCCCATGTGGGCCGATATGGTTGCCTCCGGCGAATTGCCGCCCGTAGAAGAACGTCTGCCGGCAGAACCGCTGATTGTTCAACCGGTTGACTCAGTGGGCCAATACAGCGGCACTTGGAACCGGGCCTTCACCGGTATCAAAGACTTCCACGCCTGGGGCCGTATCAACTATGAACCCATGCTGCGCTGGCCGCGCAATCCTAAAGATAGCGTTCAGCCCGGCCTGGCCAAAAATTGGGAATTCTCTGATGGGGGCCGCACCTTGACCCTGACCCTGCGCGAAGGCCTTAAGTGGTCTGATGGTGCCCCCTTCACCGTAGATGACATCATCTTCTGGTGGGAAGCCATTGAAACAAATACCGACATCACGGCTGCCCCCCACGCTGAATGGATGGTCAACGGCGAGCCGATGACTCTGGAAAAAGTAGATGACCTGACCATCAAGCTTAAGTTTGCCGGCCCCAACGGTCTGGCCGAAACCACCGGCCTGGCCTTCCACGGCAACCAGTGGCCGCTGGGTTTTGAGCGCTTTGGTTTCTTTGCCCCCCACCACTATCTGGAGCAATACCATCCCGCCTATAACGCTGACGCCGATTACATCCTCTTTGAGGAAAAAGCGTTTGACTACAACCTGGAACGCCCGGTCATGACCCCCTGGCAGATTGAAGAATGGGAAGCTGGTGCCACCGAATTAGTTCTTAAGCGCAATCCTTACTATTGGAAAACGGACATTGCGGGCAACCAATTGCCTTACTTTGACTATGTCCACTTTGACCTGGTTGAGGATAACGAAGCCATCAACCTGCTGGCTATTGCTGGTGATCTGGATATGCAACAGCGCCGTCTTGACTTTAACAAATACCCGGTCTTCCAGGAAAACGCCGCAGCCGGTGGTTACCACACCGCCCTCTGGTCCAGCGCCCGGGCTTCTTGGATCACCTTCTTCCCCAACCAGAGCTATACTGATCCCGCATATCGGGAACTGCTGCAAAACGTTAAGTTCCGCCAGGCGTTGTCCGTGGCTATTGATCGCAGTTTGATCAATGATGTGACCATGCTGGGTCAAGGTGAGCCCCGCACAGAAACTGTGGTTTCGTCTTCACCCTGCTTTATTCCGGAACTGGAAACCCTCAATGGCGAATATGATCCGGCCAGTGCCGAAGCTCTACTGGCTGAAGTTGGCCTGCTCAAGAGCGACGACGGCTTCTACACCTTCGCCGATGGTTCCCCGCTGGAACTGGTTATTGAAACCCACTTCCTCTCCGGCGCGCCTCTGGATGCGATCGAATTGACGGCTGAAAACTGGAACGCCATTGGCCTGAAGACTGCCGTTGAGACAATGCAGCGTGATATCTTCTGGCCGCGTGCCGGGGCCAACGAAGTGATGATTGCGGTCTGGTCTACCGACCGTGGTTTGGTGCCGATGGTTGACCCCATCTACCAGTTCCCCTTTGACGAGCGCTCCTGGATGGCCCCGGCCTTTGGTACCTGGTACAAGACCGGTGGCGAACAGGGTGAGGAACCCACCGCAGAATTTAAGGCCTCTATGGATCTCTACGAAGAGTACAAGATCACTGTAGATTCTGCCCGCCAGGTTGAAATCTGTAAAGAAATTGTGAGGACCGCTAGCGAGGGGCATTGGACCATCGGAACCATTGGTGAAGACCCCAACCTGTTGGTTGTCAAAGACAAATTCAAGAACGTTATCGAGGCCAAAGATTTCACCGCCGACTGGATTATCATGGCTCCTGGCACCCAGGATCCAAGCCACTACTATATGGAACAATAGTTATCCTGCTATGAAGGGACTTGCCTTGGGCAAGTCTCTTCATCCAAACTTTTTTAGTCTCTTGATCTTTGGCTGTTTTATCTGCTACCCAAACCGGATTGAGTTTGGGTATCAGATATGGCTAAGTAAAACAGAAAGGAGTTAATAAGTGCTGGCCTATATTGCGCGACGACTCTTGGGGATGATTCCCCTACTTATTCTGGTATCAATCATTACCTTTGTCATCATCCAATTGCCGCCCGGCGACTTTTTTGACACCCTTCAGGCCGAAATAGCCGAAACCGGTGGGGGGCAGGATGCAGCCACAATGATCCTCCTGCGTGAGCGGTACGGGCTGGATCAACCCAAGTATATTCAGTACTTCAAGTGGGTTTCTGGTTTCCCGCGCGGCGACTTTGGCTGGTCGTTGGAATGGAATGCCCCGGTTTGGCCCCTGGTGAGAGACCGTATGGCCTACACCATGTTGTTGGGTGGGCTGTCGCTAATATTTATGATTGGAGTTTCCGTTCCTTTTGGTGTTTATTCAGCCACCCACCAATATTCTGCTGGCGACCACACCTTATCATTTATCAGCTTTCTTGGTCTCTCCCTGCCCGGTTTCCTGTTAGCTCTGCTGTGGATGTTCTTTGGAGCGCTTGTGCTAGGTATTGACGTGGGGGGCACACTGTCTCCGGAATACCGCAATGCCTCTATGAGTTTTGGAAAATTGATAGATTATCTACAACATCTTATCCCCCCAGCTATTATTCTGGGCCTGGCCAGTACGGCCCAACTGCACCGCATCATGCGGGGCAGCGTACTGGATGTCTTGGGCCAGCAATATATTACTACCGCCAGGGCTAAAGGATTACGAGAGCGAAAGGTCGTTAACCGCTATGCAGTTCGGATTGCCATCAACCCCTTAATCAGCGTTATCGCTCTGGAAATTCCCAAGATTATCTCGGTATCGGCTCTGGTTGGCATTGTGATGTCCATCCCCACCACTGGCCCCCTGTTCCTACGCTCACTCTTATCGCAAGATATGTATCTGGCTGGCACGTTTTTACTGTTTATGACCTTACTCTTAATGGTATCTAATCTTGTGGCTGATATTGTGTTGGCCTGGGCAGATCCAAGGATTGTGTACTCATGAGCCATACTGGAAAGTCCGACGAATTATTTGAGCTATACCGCCGTCTGGATGAGACCTCGGCTGCGGCTGATATTGCCGACACTGGCGAGCAAATCAAAGACGAAGCCCGTTATGCCGCTTCTCAGTGGCAGTTGATGTGGCGCAAATTTATTCGCAACAAAGTGGCCCTTGTGGGGGGTACGATCATTGTAATCTTCTATTTTGTTGCTCTCATTGGGCAATTTGTTGCCCCTTACACCCTTACTACCCGCTTTAGAGAACGGATTTACATGTCGCCCCAGACCATCCATTTTTTTGACGACGGTAAATTTATGGGGCCGTTTGTTTATGGGGTGGAATTGGAAATTGATCCGGACACCTATCTCAAGCTCTACGAAAACGATACCAGTGTCATATATCCAATAATATTTTTTGCAGAGGGTGAACCTTACAAACTGTGGGGAATATTCGAAACCAATATCCATCTGTTTCAGACAGAGGAAGGGGGTGTCAATCTTTTTGGCACCGACCGGCAAGGGCGTGACCTGTTTACCCGAACCATCTTTGGCAGTCAAATTTCGCTCACCATCGGTTTGGTTGGTGTTTTCTTGAGCCTGTCTTTTGGAACTGTGCTGGGCGTTGTCTCCGGCTACTATGGAGGCCGTATAGACAATGCTATCCAACGCCTCATCGAGCTAGTTCGGGCCTTCCCCAACATCCCCCTGTGGATGGCCTTATCAGCAGCACTCCCGCCTCACTGGCCCCCGCTGCGGGTCTATTTTGCGGTTACGCTCATCCTGTCGCTCATCGGCTGGACGTGGCTGGCCCGTCAGTTACGAGGCCAGGTGTTGACCTTACGCAATTCAGATTTTGTATTGGCGGCCAAACTGGCCGGGGCCAGTGATAGACGAATCATCTTCAAACATCTCATTCCCGCCACCCTGGGTTCGATCATTGTAGTATCTACCCTGGCTATGCCAGCCATGATTTTAGCCGAAACAGCCTTGAGCTTCTTGGGGCTGGGCCTGCGGGCACCGTTAACCAGTTGGGGTGTACTTTTGCAAGAAGCGCAAAACATTCAGTCGCTAGCCCTATATCCGTGGGTATTCATTCCAGTAATTTTCATTGCCACCACTATTCTTGCCTTTAACTTTCTCGGAGACGGCTTGCGCGACGCGGCAGATCCTTACAGCCAGTGATAATGACTATGACAAATAATAATATCCTACAAATTGAAAACTTAAAAACATATTTCCATACCATGGACGGAACCGTTCGGGCTGTTGACGGTGTTTCTCTGCAAATAAAGCAAGGTTCAACCCTGGGCCTTGTGGGCGAATCCGGTTGCGGCAAAAGCGTTACTGCCTTTTCAATACTGCGCTTGTTACCCAAACGCATCAGCGAGATTGCCGACGGAAAAATATTGTTTAACCGGGGCCAAGGTAAAGAAATTGTTGATACTACATCGCTCAAACCAGATGGAAAAGCCATCCGCAATATCCGGGGTAACGAAATTTCGATGATATTTCAGGAACCATTGACTTCCTTTTCGCCAGTACATACCATAGGCGATCAGATTGCCGAGGCGGTAAAGATTCATCAAATGTCTAACCCCCAAGAAGCCAAGGAGCACTCCCTGGAAATGCTGGCCCAAGTGGGTATTGCTTCGCCCGACCAACGCTTTGACGAGTATCCCCATCAATTTTCCGGGGGTATGCGCCAGCGAGCAATGATCGCTATGGCTCTCTCTTGCAATCCTAATCTGCTCATTGCCGATGAGCCTACAACGGCTTTGGATGTCACCATTCAAGCCCAAATTCTGGAACTGATGAAGTCTCTTCAAGATCAATTTGGCATGGCTATTATGATGATTACCCACAACCTGGGGGTGGTTGCTGAAATGGCCGATGAAGTGGCTGTAATGTATATGGGCAAGGTTGTGGAAAGTGGTGATGTAGATACCATTTTCAAGCGCCCCCTGCACCCTTATACGGTGGGCTTGATGCGCTCCATTCCCGAAATTGGGCGCAAGGTGAAGGGCCGCCTGACCCCCATCCCCGGTAGCGTACCCGATCCTTTCTCAATTCCGTCCGGTTGCGCCTTCTACCCTCGTTGCCCGGCCCCTAAAAAACCAGCTTGCAGCCAACAAGTACCACTAACCGAAGTGGAATCGGGCCACAAAGTACGTTGCGTACTTTATGATTAACACAGCTATCTGCTCACACTCGCTAGTACTCTGAATATTACTAATTACCAATTACTAATTACTCTTAACAAAATAGAATTTGGAAAAATTTATGGCCACAAAAAGCGACGTTTTATTAGAAGTTCGCAATCTAAAAAAATATTTTCCCATTCAGAAAGGCTTCTTTAAAAAAGTTGTAGGCCACGTAAAAGCTGTGGATGGCGTAGACCTTTCTATAAGAGAAGGCGAGACCCTGGGCCTGGTTGGTGAATCTGGCTGTGGAAAAACCACCACTGGTCGGCTCATCCTGCGAGCCCTTGACCCCACCGCAGGTGAGGTGTTGTTTCGCAAAAATGGGGATATGGTCAATATTGCCAACATTCCCCCCAAAGAGATGAAAGCTTTCCGGCGTGATATGCAGATTATCTTCCAGGATCCCTTTTCCTCGCTCAGCCCGCGGATGACGGTCATGGATATTATTGGCGAACCGTTGGAAATTCACGGTATTGCCAAAGGGGCCGAACTCAAATCAAAAGTACGGGCTTTACTTGAACAGGTGGGCCTAAGAGCGCAACATATGAACCGCTACCCCTACGCTTTCAGCGGCGGCCAGCGCCAGCGTATTGGCATTGCCCGCGCCCTGGCTCTACAACCGAAGCTCATTGTGTGTGATGAGCCAGTCTCGGCCCTGGATGTTTCAATTCAAGCTCAGGTGCTTAATCTGCTTGAAGATTTACAGCAAGAGTTTGGTTTAACCTACCTTTTTATCGCCCACGATTTGTCGGTGGTGGAGCATATCAGCGATAGGATAGCCGTGATGTACCTGGGGACCATTGCCGAGACATCTCCAGCAGAAGAACTATACGTCAACCCGCTTCATCCATACACCGAGGCCTTACTCTCGGCCGTTCCTCGCACCGACCCTTCGCACGTGCCTAATCGCATTTTGCTTGAGGGCGACGTACCCAGCCCGGCTGATCCACCATCTGGCTGCAAGTTCCACCCTCGGTGCAGATATGCTGAAGCCGTATGCTCGCAAGAAGAGCCACAATTAAAAGAACTTCAACCAGATCATTTTGTCGCTTGTCACCTTGCAGACAAACTGGAGTTAACTGGTTACAAATAGTAATGTAGGAGTAAATGATGAAATATCTTCAATTAGGCAGCACCGATTTACAAGTTTCAGCCATCGCTTATGGCTGTATGAGTCTAACCCCGGACAAAAAAGAGCAGGGCAAGGCCGCTGTTTTACGTGCTTTTGAACTTGGTATCAACTTTTTTGACGGGGCAGACATTTATAGCAACGGCCAGTCTGAAGTGATTTTTGGTGAGGCATTGCGCGAGGGCAACATTCCGCGTGAAGAGGTGATAATCACCTCAAAATGTAGCATTATCCTCCCCGGTATGAATCCGGATTATACCTATAAAGCATACAATCTTTCGCCGGCTTACATTAAAGCCAGTTGCGAAGCCTCGCTTAAATGTCTGGGTGTTGATTATATTGACCTGTACCAACCCCATCGCATTGACTACCTGACCCACCCCGAAGAAACCGCCCGCGCCCTTGAAGACCTCAAGGCCGAGGGTAAAATCCGCCACGCCGGGGTCAGTAACTACACGGTTGATGAGATTCGGGCTTTGGCAACTTACGTTCAACTGGAAAGCCTGCAAACCCAATTTAGCCTGTTGCATCTGGAACCACTCGAAACTGGTCTGTTCTCAGTTTGTTTAGAGAAAAAGCTGAACATTCTATGTTGGAGTCCAATTCATCAGGGTACGCTGACCGGCAAAAAAACCCTACCCCATGATGACTGGCGCAAGCAGCGCGAAGCTGGGGTTGTAGCTCAACTGCAACCCTTTGCCAAAAAATATAGCGTTTCGGTCTCCCAACTTTCCCTGGCCTGGCTGATGCAGTTACCCGGCGGTGTCATCCCCCTGGTAGGCACCGCCAACGCCGAACACATCGCCGAAGCCGCCGGCGCGGTTGATATCACCCTGGCCCGTGATGAGTGGTACGAGCTAATGGTCATCGCTCGTGGCCGTTCGATGCCTTGGGGTCAGCCGCCCTACGCTTACTTAAAAGAACGGTGAAAAACCCCCCACTAAGTAAGGGGGCTTCCTTAACGCTCAATGGGGTTTTTCTTAAAGAAAAGCCGGATTGAGCTTATGATAAAGCTAAGATTCTGGCCTTTCATCCCCTGTCTAAAAACCAGGGGCTTTCCCGGCTTTTCTAGTAA
>PJEL010003032.1_pt1 | contig 14741 bp, 13 predicted proteins | sample 1853271 | NCBI WGS metagenome assembly PJEL01 (sample SAMN08108733, study PRJNA415343) | Invertebrate metagenome, whole genome shotgun sequencing project. | host: Globobulimina | place: Sweden: Gullmar Fjord | collected 2015-08 | reverse complement strand
CTGAGGGCACCGAGATGGTGATGCCTGGTGACAATACGGAGATGACGGTTGTGTTGGGGAAGCCGATCGCGATGGATGACGGTTTGCGGTTTGCTATCCGTGAGGGTGGCCGCACTGTTGGCGCAGGCCGCGTCACAAAGATTCTGAAGTAGAACAAAGAACAGAGAGCCAAGACTATGAGTGACAAGAGACCGCCGATCACGCTCGCATGCGAGTCGTGCAAGAGGCGTAACTACGTCACCACGAAGAACAAGACGAACACTCGAGAACGCATCGAGCTTCGCAAGTTCTGTAAGTGGTGCCGCGAAACGACACCGCACAAAGAGACTCGATAGTCAGAACGGATCGTCAACGCAGAAGGCCCGCCAATTGGCGGGCCTTCTCGTCGTTCAAGGTCCTGCGCTCACGTGTTGATCGCTGCGATGAGCTTCTTGGGGTTGAGCATCCCATAGTCGAAGACGAATGTGGAGCCGTCCTTCATATGGACTACAGCCTGTTTCATCAGGCCTTTCTTGTTGAGTTCGGCGTGGTCGACATCCGCACGCGGCAGCTTGAATCCGAAGTCTGTGCCCGTGTCGTGGAAGTAGGAAGCGTGTCCCCCGCTGACCGCGAACGTACCGAGGGAGCCGGCAATACCTTTGACGACTTCCTTGTTGCTTGAGTCATAGAGACCCTTGTATTCAAGGTCGGTGTCCGTCAGCTTCAGCTTTCCCGTGATGCGGCCGCCCTCTTCGGGCAGGTAGTTGATAGTCCACTCGTTGGATGCCATGGTTCCCCTTCTATGGTTGCACGCCACTGTACGCCAATCGCGCCACCTGTCTCCGGCCGGCCGGGTGGCAGGTATGGGACGCACCGACGTCTACTCTCTCAGCCGTGACAGAGCGATTCACCCCTGCTGATCTAGAGGGACAGGCCATCGGGCCCGTCGATGTTGCGGTGACTGCCGACCGTGTCGCGTTCTACGTTGATGCGACCGGCGACGACGCCGCTCGCTGGATCGACCTGGCGCCACCTGGCTTTGGTTCGGTGCTGCTCTTTGCTGCAGCCGATGAGTTCCTCTATGACCCGAGGGTTCTCCCGTTCACCCGAACACTCCTCCATCTTGACCAGTCGTTCACGTACATCGATGCAATCCGCGCCGGTTCGACACTCACCGTTTCCGGAACCGTGGCCCGCGTCAGGGAGCGTGCTGGCTCGTATTTCGTCACGTTCACCGCGGTTGCCTCCGATGGGGATCAGCCCGTGATGGAGTCGTCGTCCACGTTTGTGCTCTCAGACCAGCAGGCGCCCACGGTCGACGAGGCACCAGACGAACCGCCTGTCCGAGCCCGGGCCAAGTCAAGCGGAGTGGAACGATCAGCGAGCCGCCACGACCTTGTCCGATACTCAGCAGCGACCAGAGACTTCAATCCGTTGCACTGGGACCACGAATTCGCGCTTGATGCTGGCCTCCCAGGCACCGTCGTACACGGGTTACTGATGTACGCATGGCTCATGCAGGAGGCGTCGGCCGCTGCGGGAGGACGCGACGTCGAGTCGGCCAAGATCAGATTCAGGAGCGCTCTACTCCCCGCGGAGCAGGCATCGGTTTCGGCGTCTGTCGACGGCGACTCGGTGAAGCTCGATCTGACCCGTGACGGCGAGCAACTGATCACAGGCACCGCTACCGTGACAAACCCAACTGAGTAGCCGGACTCCGGAGTAACTGCATGGAACGCGAGAGAGTCGAACCCTTACAGTCGTACCAGGACCTCATCGACAGGGCACAGCAGGGTGACCGCGATGCCTTCGGTGAGCTTGTGGCGCAGCATCAACACGAGGTGTTCACGTTGGCAGTCAGGCTCATGCGCGACCGCGATCTCGCGGCGGATGTCTCCCAGGATGCGTTCATACGCGCTTGGCGCGCCATGCCGAACTTCAGGGGCGACGCCAAGTTCTCGACGTGGATGCATCGCATCACCGTCAACACAGCTTGGACGCACCGCTCCAAGCAGAAGCGTGTTCGGCTCGATCCGCTTGAATCGATGTCATCTGAGCCGCAGGCAACGACGCTTGATCCCGTGCGAGCGGGGGAAGCGGTCTCCGCCTCGCCGCGGATCGAGGAGGCGTTGATGCAGCTCTCACTCTCAATTAGGGCGGTGGTCGTGCTCAAGGATGTGTATGGCTGGAGCCACTCCGAGATCGCAGACCACCTCGACATCTCGGTGACGGCAGCCAAGGTGCGTCTCCACAGGGGACGTAAGGAACTCCGCCACCTCCTCGAGGGCTATCAGGACGGCGCATCGTGAGCGTGGTCTGCTCCGCCGTCAGGGTTGCGATGCCAACGGTTGGCGAGGCAGCGATCACAGGACCGCTCGCTGCCCACATCGAGACGTGCGTGCCTTGCAAGGGCGAGGTGGTCCGCTATCGAACGATGTATCGGGAGCTTGAGGCGCTCGACGCCAGCCGGTATCGTGCGCCCCAGGGGTTCGTCTCGGCAGTGACGAACGACCTTGGTCCGGTTGCGGTGGAATCGGATGATCCCAGAATGGACCCGAGAGTCCCCGTCGCCGCCGCAGTTGTTGCCACAGCCGCAGCAGGTACAGCCGTCCTCTACAAGCTGTACCGCGACCGTGCAGCCTGAATCTCGATTCGGGTTTCCGTTGCGGATCTTCCGGTTTACACTTCACATGAGGGATACATATACTCCCCAGCCGGAACGTGAACCCGGTCCGGAGGGGTGTAGCTCCAATTGGCAGAGCGCCGGTCTCCAAAACCGGATGTTGTGGGTTCGAGTCCCGCCACCCCTGCGATGTTTTCGAGGCGAACTACCGAGGAGAACGTAGTTGAACCGTGAGATGCGACGCCTTCAGGCGAAGGAAGAAGAACGCGCGAAGAAGAAACGCGGCGATGCTTCGCGCCCACAGAAGTCGAACAAGGACCGGGACCTCAGCTTCATCCAGAGGATCCAGAAGTACTTCCGCGAGGTGAGGCAAGAGCTGAAGAAGGTCGCGTGGCCGTCACGCGAAGAGCTCACGACGTACACGGTCGTTGTGTTCGGAATGACGACTGTTCTGACGCTTGTCGTCTTCGGCCTTGACTGGGGTTTCAACAAGCTCGTCGTCAACGTACTGAATGCGATCACCTGATGCCTGAAGCAGTCGAAGAAAAACTCTCAGGTGAGGAAGCGGCCGAAGAGGCCGTTGTCGACGAGGGTGAAGCTGTTGTCGATGAGCGCCCCGCCAGCCCATACGATCTTCCGGGCGGTTGGTATGTGATTCACTCATACTCCGGGTATGAGAAGAAGGTCCAGGCGAACCTCGAGAACCGCGTCAAGTCGATGCACCTCGAAGACAAGATTTTCGACGTCGAAATCCCGATGGAGGACGTCGTCGAGTACAAGAACGGCAAGAAGGTCACCGTCGCCAGGAAGAAGTTCCCCGGCTACGTGCTCGTACGCATGTATATGGACGACGACTCATGGTATGCCGTTCGTAACACGCCAAACGTGACAGGCTTCGTCGGGTCGGGCACCAAGCCCAGTCCGTTGTCACGGCGTGAAGTCGAGAGAATCCTCGGCGTTGAGAAAGAGGAAGGCGCCAAGAAGGACAAACCAACCTTCAAGCCTGCGTGGGAGGTCGGCGAGACCGTCCGCGTGGTCGAAGGTCCTTTCGCAGATTTCAACGGTGTTATCGAGGACATCAATGTGGACCAGTCAAAGGTCCGCGTTCTTGTCGACATCTTCGGTCGTGAGACTCCAGTGGAGCTCAACTTCGACCAAATCATCAAGTACTGACATCAACTTCTGATAAGCAAGGAATCTGAAACACATGGGTCGCAAGAAACTGATGACCGTGCTCAAATTGCAGATCCCAGCCGGACAGGCGAGCCCTGCACCACCGGTCGGTCCTGCACTTGGTCAGCACGGCGTGAACATCATGGACTTTGTCCAGGCATACAACGCTGCCACACAGGCACAAGCCGGGACGATCATTCCAGTCGAGATCTCGATCTTCGAGGATCGTTCGTTCACCTTCATTACCAAGACGCCGCCAGCCGCAGTGTTGCTGCGCCAGGCTGCCAAGATCGAGAAGGGCTCTCCTGTACCTCACAAGGAGAAGGTCGGCACAGTCACGAAGGCTCAGGTTCGTGAGATTGCCGAGACCAAGATGCCTGACCTCAACGCAAACGACATCGACAACGCGATGCTGATCATCGAGGGCACAGCTCGCTCGATGGGCCTCGACGTCGTCGCATAATTCACCACCTCACAGTACCGAAACACACATAGGGAAGTGGAAGGGCGCAAGCCCGCTAGACCACGAAAGGAAACCCCACATGAGTATCTCAAAGAACCGAGCCGAGCAAGAACGAAGCTACGACGCCGAAGTCGACCACTCGGCATCCGACGCAGTCGATCTGGTGAAGTCACTCGCCGCAGCGAAGTTCGACGAATCCATCGACATCGCATTCCAGCTCGGGATCGATGCCCGCCAGGCCGACCAGATCGTGCGTGGCACCGTCTCGTTGCCAAACGGCACAGGCAAGGATGTGAAGGTTGTCGTCTTCGCCAATGACCAGGCCCAGGAAGCAGAGGACGCTGGTGCAGACGTTGTCGGAGGCAAGGATCTCGCCGACAAGATCACCAGTGGAGAGATGCCGCTCGACTGGGACATCACCATTGCAACGCCTGACATGATGCCAGTGGTTGGAAAACTTGGACAGGTCCTCGGACCTCGTGGTCTCATGCCGAACCCAAAGACGGGCACCGTCACCAAGGACGTGGGCAAGACCGTCGAAGCTTTCAAGGCGGGGCGCGTCGAGTACCGAAACGACCGCTACGGCAACGTACACGTTCCCATCGGCAGGGCATCGTTCGAGGCTGAGAAGCTGTACGAGAACTTGCTGTCGATCTGTGACGAGATCATCAGGGCACGGCCGGCATCTACCAAAGGCAGATTTATCCGCAGGGTCTCGATTTCATCCACGATGGGACCCGGTGTGAAGGTCGACATGTCTTCGGTTGAGGCTGCGCTCAAAGAGACCGACTAGTTCCGCCAGGGACCAATGAGGGACGGCCTGCAGCTGAATCCGTAGGCCGTTCTTTCGCGTTCTGACGTGTTGTGCGCCAAACCGGCCGATAAATGGGCGAGATTTCCAGATTCCGGTTGACACGGAGAAACGGCGCGACAAGCATGAAGTCATAAGCAAGGGAATGTTGGAGGAAGGATAGTAAGGCGATCCACCACCGCCTTACAGGTGGTTCCGGCACTTCGGGCCACGCAGGCCGGCCCCTACCCCGGCCCTCCGAAGTGACACAGAGTGAATAGCATCCTGGCCCGCTGTTTACTCGACCTCGAAAGAGACCACCATCTTCCTCCAACACTCCCTGCTTTCTTCGCTTGCAGCTGAGTCGCTCGCCGATCCGTCCCATCACGTTGAGAGCGATTGTCGCTCTGCTAACAGTTTGTTGGTCGTACATTCCCCGGAGGGCTAGGGTTACATCACAACCTCATACCGACCAGAGACCGTTGGTGCCACGAACTGCTTCGGCAGGGCATAAGTCACAAGACGCCAGCGCAGGCCAATCCTCACGGAAGCCCCTGTCGTCTCACGTCGGGGGCTTTGATCGTTTCAGAGCCCACCATGGGTTGGTACATGAAAGTCCGATTTGAGGAGACGCACATGCCAAGACCAGAGAAGGTCCAGGCGGTCGCCGATATCAAAGAGCGTATCGAGGGAGCACAGGCTGTGTTCCTTGCCGAGTATGTAGGCCTTTCGGTCAAGGATCAGCAGGAGCTGCGTCGCAATCTCCGTGAGAACGGTGCGGAGTTCAAGGTCGTCAAGATGACCATGGCCCGACTTGCGGCAGCAGAGCTGGACATCGAAACCCTCGACGAACTACTACTCGGCCAGACCGGCCTTGCGTTCGCCGATGGCGACCCAGCTGCAACAGCGAAGGTACTGAAGGATTTCGCCAAGAGCCACGAAACATTCGTGGTCAAGGGCGGTCTTCTCGACCTCGAGTTCCTCCCACCTGAGACGATCGCTGAGCTCGCCGATCTTGAGCCGAGGGATGTCCTTCTGGCCAAGATCGCAGGTGTCATGCAGGCGCCAATGGCGAACCTTGCAGGTCTTCTTGCCGCGCTGCCGCGTAACACCGCCAACGTCCTGTCTCAATTGCTTGAGCAGAAGGAAGCGGATGCGCCGGCAGATGTGGTGGCACAGGAAGTCGCTGACGAAGCACCGGCTGAAGAGGAAGTTGTGGCTTCTGACGAAGCTGCCGCCGAAGCCGATGCTCCCGAGGCAGAGGCCTCAGAGGAAGCTTCCGATGCGGGCGATGACGATGTCAAGACCGAGAATTCCGAGGAGACCGAGGAGGTCAGCGAAGACGCTGATGAGGTCACCGAGGACGCTGCAGAGTCCGATACGAATTCCGATACCTCCACTGACGTGGAGGTTGAAGACGATGCCTCCGCTGACGCTGAGGACGCGGATACCGACGACGAAGATGAGACGCCAGCCGACGCTGGCGACGAGGAGTAACAATGGCCAAGACGACAACAGAGAAGTTGCTCGAAACGTTTGAGGAGATGTCAGTTCTTGAACTGTCCGAGTTCCTCAAGGCATTCGAAGAGAAGTTCGATGTCACCGCTGCGGCTCCCGTCGCAGTCGCAGCAGCCCCGGCGGGCGGCGATGCCGGCGGCGAAGCCGAAGAAGAGAAGGACGAGTTCGACGTCGTTCTCACCGGTGTTGGTGACAAGAAGATCCAGGTGATCAAGGAAGTTCGTGGTCTCACGAGCCTTGGTCTCAAGGAAGCAAAGGCGCTCGTTGACGAAGCTCCGTCCACCATCCTTGAGGCTGCGGACAAGGAGTCAGCCGACAAGGCAAAGGAAGCCCTCGAGGCTGCCGGCGCATCCGTCGAGCTCAAGTAGCGACAAAGCCAACATCGCGATGGGGGAGTGGCGAGCGCTGCTCCCCTTTCTCGCGTTTCGACTACCAGAGGTCGCGATTGCTTGAACATTTGCTCACTTCCCTGTATCCTTCCAAACACAGTTGAAGAACCTTTTTCAACCCGCTCTCGATAGTGGTGGGATAGTTGTGTGCTATCTCCATTTCGTGTTAGACTCTCCCGTTCACCCGTTTCACTGCTCCTAGCCCTGTGCTGTTGCATCGTCTATAAGAGGAGGATCCGCGTTGGCTCGTGCGCGTTCCCAGAGGCTGTCGTTCGCAAAAATTCCACAGGTACAGGAGATCCCAGGTCTCCTCGATGTACAGAGGGACTCTTTCGCAGCTTTTCTAGATTCCGGACTCAAACAGATGTTCGAGGAGGTGTCGCCTATTGAGGACTTCACCGGCAACCTTGCACTCGAACTCACCGACCATCGGTTCGAAGAACCACCACTGACGATCGAAGAGGCAAAGGACCGCGACTCGAACTACTCGCGCCCACTCTTTGTTACCGCTCGGTTCCTGAACAAGGAAACGGGTGAGATCAAAGAGCAGAAGGTGTTCCTCGGCGACTTCCCGATGATGACCGACAACGGTACGTTCATCATCAATGGCACCGAGCGCGTGGTTGTCAGCCAGCTCGTTCGTAGCCCTGGTGTGTACTTCGATAGGACCATCGACAAGACTTCGGGTCGCCCCGTGTATGCATCGAAGGTCATTCCTGGCCGTGGCGCATGGCTCGAGTTCGACATCGACAAGAAGGACACGATTGGTGTCCGCGTCGACCGCAAGCGCCGTCAGTTCGTTTCGACGTTCCTTCGCGCTCTCGGCATCGCTGAGACCGATGAGGAGATTATTGCTCTTCTGGGGGATTCAGATCTCGTGCGCAACACGCTCGAGAAGGATCCGACGTCCACCAAGGACGAAGCGTTGCTTGACCTGTATCGCAAGCTTCGTCCGGGAGAACTCACCACCGTTGAGTCGGCTCGCAGTCTCATCAAGACGCTGTTCCGCACGCCGAAGCGTTACGACCTCACGCGGGTGGGTCGCTACAAGATGAACCAGAAGCTCGGCGGTGATGCGTCCATGGAACTGATGGACAACTTCAGGGCCGAAGAGCAGGGTCTGATCACAGACGAGGACATGGTCGCGACCATCTCATATCTGATGAACCTCAGGAAGGGGACAGAGGGTTACCGCGTCGACGACATCGACAACTTCCAGAACCGACGTATCCGCACGGTCGGTGAACTCATCCAGAACCAGATCCGCGTTGGATTGACTCGCCTCGAGCGTGTTGTCCGTGAGCGGATGACGACCCAGGATCCTGAGGCGATCACGCCACAGACCCTGATCAACATCCGTCCGGTCGTCGCCTCGATCAAGGAGTTCTTTGGAACCTCGCAGTTGAGCCAGTTCATGGACCAGCCAAACCCGCTGGCATCGATCACACACCGCCGCCGCCTCTCCGCACTCGGCCCGGGTGGCCTCTCGCGTGAACGTGCCGGATTCGAGGTCCGAGATGTGCATCCGTCCCACTACGGACGGATGTGCCCAATCGAGACTCCAGAGGGTCCGAACATCGGTCTCATCGGATCGCTTGCCTCGTACGCTCGTGTCAACCGGTTCGGCTTCATCGAGTCACCGTATCGCCGCGTGGCGAAGGGCAAGGTCTCCAAGCGGATCGATTACCTGACCGCCTCACAAGAGGAGGGTCACGTCATCGCACAGGCCAATGCGCCACTTGAGGACGACGGCTCGTTCAGTAACGATCGAGTTCTCGTGCGCAAGACGGGCGGCGAAGTCGACACGGTCCCTGCCGATCAGGTCGACTACATGGATGTTTCCCCGAAGCAGGTTGTCTCGGTGGCCACCTCGCTCATCCCGTTCCTCGAGCATGACGACGCAAACCGAGCCCTGATGGGTTCGAACATGCAGCGCCAAGCCGTTCCTCTCATCACGTCGGACGCACCTTTGGTGGGTACCGGTATGGAGGAGCGTGCAGCGAAGGACTCAGGCGAGGTGATCGTCTCCACCGTCAACGGTAAAGTTGTTGAGGTCACGGGCACAGAGATCGTGGTCAAGGAGGCTGGTGCGAACAAGAAGCACACCTTCAACCTCGACAAGTTCGAGCGTTCCAATCAAGGCACCTGCATCAACCAGAAGCCGATCGTTTCTGAAGGAGACAAGGTCAAGGTTGGAGACGCGCTTGCTGATGGTGCATCAACGGACGGTGGCGAACTCGCCCTCGGACGCAACCTCATGGTCGCGTTCATGCCGTGGGACGGCCACAACTTCGAGGATGCGATCGTCATCTCGGAGAACCTCGTTAGGGACGACATACTCTCATCGATTCACATCGAGGAACATGAGATTGAGGCTCGCGACACCAAGCTAGGTGCCGAGGAGATCACTCGTGACATCCCGAACGTCGCCGAAGAGGTCCTCATGGATCTCGACGAGCGAGGGATCATTCGCATCGGCGCCGAAGTCGGTCCTGGCGACTACCTCGTTGGCAAGGTGACACCGAAGGGTGAGACCGAGCTGACGCCTGAAGAACGCCTGTTGCGTGCCATCTTTGGCGAGAAGGCTCGTGAGGTTCGCGATGTCTCCCTGAAAGTGCCGCACGGTGAATCAGGCAAGGCGATTGCCGTCAAGGAATTCAGCAGGGAGGATGGCTACGACCTGCCTCCAGGTATGAACGAGTTGGTCAGGGTGTACGTTGCCAAGCAACGCAAGATCTCCGCGGGTGACAAGCTTGCTGGACGCCACGGAAACAAGGGCGTCATCGCAAGAATCCTCCCTGAAGAGGATATGCCGCACCTTGCTGACGGAACCCCAGTCGACATCATCTTGTCGCCTCTCGGTGTTCCATCCCGTATGAACCTCGGCCAGGTCCTCGAAACGCATCTTGGTTGGGCAGCATCCACCGGGTGGGAGGCCTTCGACGACCTCGAGAGCCCCGCCTCTGGTGGCGCAGACCCGTGGACCCATATCGCGACCCCCGTATTTGACGGTGCACACGAGGATGAGGTTCTCAAGGTTCTCTCGACGTCGAGGCCCAACCGTGATGGTCTCCAGATCATCAACGACGAGGGCAAGACACAGCTCTACGACGGCCGGACAGGCGACGCGTTCGATTCGCTCATCACAGTCGGATACATGTACATCCTCAAGCTCGTCCACCTCGTAGATCACAAGATCCACGCACGGTCGACTGGGCCATACTCGATGATTACCCAGCAGCCACTCGGAGGTAAGGCCCAGTTCGGTGGCCAGCGCTTCGGTGAGATGGAGGTTTGGGCACTCGAGGCATACGGCGCTGCTTATGCACTCCAGGAGCTGTTGACCATCAAATCGGATGACGTCCGAGGACGTGTGAAGGTGTACGAAGCGATCGTCAAGGGCGAGAACATCCCAGAGCCTGGCATTCCTGAGTCATTCAAGGTGCTCATCAAGGAGATGCAGTCGCTTGGACTCAACGTCGAGATGCTGTCGGCCGGTGAGGAAGTCGAGCTCAAGGATCTTGAGGACGATGTGTTCCGAACTGCGGCGAGCCTCGGGATCGATATATCTCGACCCGAACGACCTGACGCCGACGTCATTATTTGACCAAGCCGACCAGATTATTTGAGAGCGGGAGCCAATAAGTGCCACAACTGTTCGACGAACTGAAGATCAGCCTTGCATCAAGCGACCAGGTCCGTTCCTGGTCCTACGGCGAGGTCAAGAAGCCAGAAACCATCAACTATCGGACGCTCAAGCCTGAGAAGGACGGCTTGTTCGACGAGCGCATCTTCGGTCCCACAAGGGACTGGGAGTGCTACTGCGGGAAGTACAAGCGCGTGCGCTTCCGCGGTGTCGTCTGTGAGCGATGCGGCGTGGAAGTAACACGGGCCAAGGTCCGTCGTGAACGCATGGGTCACATCGAGCTTGCTGCACCCGTCACACACATCTGGTTCTTCAAGGGTGTCCCCAGCCGTCTCGGCTACCTCCTTGACATGTCTCCAAAGGACCTCGAGAAGGTCATCTACTTCGCCGCCTACCTCGTCACAGAGGTTGACGCAGACAAGCGTACGAAAGACCTCCCCGACCTTGAGGAAGCAGCCCGCCACGAGCGTGTCCTCATCACGGAGGAACTCGAGGAGTGGAAGGAGTCGCGTCTCGAGCGTCTTGAAGGCGAACTCGCCCAGATGGAAGACGCCGGTGCCAAGGCCAACGAGCTCAATGCTCGCAAGAAAGAGGTCGAGCGCGAGATCAAGGACAGGGACGAGCGTGCCACCGTCGAGATCGAACTCCTTGATGAGGCTTTCGATCGCTTCAAGGCAATGAAGCCTCGTGATCTGGTTGAGTCAGAGCAACTCTGGCGCGAGATCGTCGACCGCTATGGCGAGTACTACACCGGTGGTATGGGTGCCGAGTATGTGAAGGACCTCATCAGCCGGATGGATCTCCAGGCGGAAGTCGAGCTTCTCCGTGAGAACCTCGTCGATCCCCGCAGCCAGCAGCGGCGCCAACGAGCCCAGAAGCGACTCAAGGTTGTGCAGCCATTCGCTGACGGAAAGAATGACCCAACGGGCATGATCTTGGAGGCAGTTCCGGTAATTCCACCGGATCTCCGCCCGATGGTCCAGCTCGATGGCGGACGTTTCGCCACGTCAGACATGAACGATCTGTATCGCAGAGTAATCAACCGGAACAACCGGTTGAAGCGACTCATCGATCTCGGTGCACCTGAGATCATTGTCAACAACGAGAAGCGCATGTTGCAGGAGTCGGTCGACGCACTGTTCGACAACGGCCGTCGTGGCCGTGCAGTAACGGGACCGGGCAACCGCCCGCTCAAGTCGTTGTCTGACATGCTCAAGGGAAAGCAGGGACGGTTCCGCCAGAACCTGCTCGGAAAGCGTGTTGACTACTCAGGCCGTTCGGTCATCGTGGTTGGTCCTCACCTTCGCCTGCACCAGTGCGGTTTGCCGAAGATCATGGCTCTCGAGCTCTTCAAGCCCTTCGTCATGAAGCGCCTTGTCGATCTCGACATTGCCCAGAACATCAAGGCTGCAAAGCGGATGGTCGAACGACGTCGTGCCCAGGTGTGGGACGTCCTCGGCGACGTTATTCAAGAACACCCCGTGCTCCTGAACCGTGCACCGACGCTGCACCGCCTTGGTATCCAGGCGTTTGAACCAGTATTGATCGAGGGGAAAGCGATCCAGCTCCACCCACTCGTCTGCGAAGCCTTCAACGCTGACTTCGACGGTGACCAGATGGCTGTGCACCTCCCGTTGTCCGCTGAAGCGCAGGCAGAGGCACGCGTCCTGATGCTGTCGAGCAACAACGTGTTGTCGCCTGCCAACGGTCGTCCGGTCGTCACCCCTTCACAGGACATGATCATCGGCATGTACTACCTGTCGGCGATCAAGGAGGATGCAAAGGGCGAAGGCCGTGCGTTCTCCAACGTTGATGAAGCGGTCATGGCGTACGAGAACGGTGATGTTGACCTCCACGCAGTGATCAAGCTTCGTGTGGGCAACCTTGCTGGCGAGCACGATCTGCACGCCCAACTCAAGCCGCTGCTCAAAGACCTCATTGATGACAATCCTGTCTCACCCGATGGGCTGACAGAGACGACGATCGGTCGTGCGATCATGAACGGTGCGTTCCCGATCGGCTTCCCTTATGTCAACGCGGTTCTTCTGAAGTCGGACGTCAGGACCCTTGTAGAAGAGGTCATCCACAACTACGACAAGCCTGATGTTGCCAACACGCTTGACAACATCAAGTCGCTTGGATTCGAGTTTGCGACCAAGGCCGGTCTCACGATCGGACTTCAGGACGTCAAGACGCCACCAGAGAAGAAGAAGATCCTCGCATCATTCGAGGATAGGGCTGCCAAGGTTGAAAGCCTGTACCAGAAGGGTGTCATCACCGACGACGAACGCCGTTCCGAACTCATTGAGATCTGGACCGTTGCGACCGACGAGGTGAAGGATGCAATGCAGGTGACCCTGCAGGAGGATCCGTTCAACCCGATGGACATGATGGTTCGATCTGGTGCTCGCGGAAACATCATGCAGCTGCGACAAATTGCAGGTATGCGCGGGCTGGTGGCCAACCCGAAGGGTGACATCATTCCGCAGCCGATCAAAGCGAACTTCCGTGAGGGCCTCACCGTTCTCGAGTACTTCATCTCGACGCACGGCGCCCGAAAGGGATTAGCAGACACCGCGTTGCGCACCGCAGACTCCGGATATCTGACTCGTCGACTCGTCGACGTCAGCCAGGAGATCATCATCCACGATGATGAGACCGACGATCCGGGACTCCTCCTCGCAATCCGTGAGAACGGTGAACCGATTCGCCACTTGCGGAACAAGATCATCGGACGCGTGCTCGCGGAAGATGTCAAGGCGGGGCGTTCGTTTGTCAAGCTTCCTGACGGCCGCAAGCTTCGTGCCGGGTTCGTACTCGACCGTGAGGCGGTCAACGGGATTCAAGAGGTCGAAGAAGTCGAAGAGGTCAGAGTTCGCTCGCCTCTTACCGACGAGAGCAAGTACGGGATCTCGCAGATGTCGTACGGAATCGACCTCGCCACCGGTGTCATGGTCGAACCGGGAACTGCGGTTGGCATTATGGCTGCCCAGTCGATCGGTGAGCCTGGTACGCAGTTGACGATGCGGACGTTCCACACAGGCGGTATCGCCGGTGAGGACATCACGCATGGTCTTCCTCGTGTCACCGAGCTCTTCGAGGCTCGTCGCCCGAAGGGTGTTGCGCTTCTTACCGAAGCTGGCGGTGCTGTCAAGTTCGTTACCGATGAAGACACCGGTCAGCGATCCATCGTGATTGTTGACGGTGACGAGGATGTCGTGTCCTACGATCTCTCCGCTCGTGCACGTCTGCGTGTCTCTGAGGGTGACATCGTCGAACCGGGTGCACAGCTCACTGAGGGTCCGCTCGACCCGAAGGAAGTTCTTGCGATTCAGGGTGTTCGGTCATGCCAGCGCTATCTGGTTGACCAGGTGCAAGAGGTGTACCGCTCGCAGGGCGTCGACATCCACGACAAGCACATCGAGCTGATCGTGCGCCAGATGCTCCGGAGGGTCCGCATTGCGAACCCGGGCGATGGACCGTGGTTGCCAGCTGAGCTTGTGGACGGTCAGGTGTTCCGCGATCAGAACCGTGAACTTGTCGAAGACGGCAAGCAGCCAGCGGAGGGTCGTCCGGAGCTCATGGGAATTACCAAGGCGTCCCTAGCGACCGATTCGTGGCTCTCTGCCGCATCGTTCCAGGAGACAACACGGGTGCTGACCGAGGCGTCACTCAACTCCAAGTCGGACTACATGCGTGGTCTGAAGGAGAACGTGATCATCGGGAAGCTGATCCCTGCGGGTACCGGATTCACGAACTACCAGTCGATCCAGCCGATGTTGCCGGATGCAGAGGTTCCGACCGCTGCCGGCCTCTTCGGAGATGTCGATGTCGAGTCGACAGGCGATGCACTGCCATCGGATCCAGCCGAATGGTTGGCCTCCCTCGGTGCCGCATCACCTGCTGCTCCGGCCGGCGACGGCGACTCAAGCGAATAGCCGGGAACGCTTCGCGTTCCTTGGGAGTGCTTCGCACCCCACGGCAACCCAAACCAACAGAAGAAGGAGCGCCGAGGCGCTCCTTCTTCGCGCCGGTCACCACAACCCAGGGTTGCCAGTGCCGTATACGGTCGTGCCAGCCCACAGAAGCGCCGGTCACCAGAACCCAGGGTTGCCAGTGCCGTATACGGTCGTGCCAGCCCACAGAAGCGCCGGTCACCA
>PJEL010003030.1_pt1 | contig 14744 bp, 10 predicted proteins | sample 1853271 | NCBI WGS metagenome assembly PJEL01 (sample SAMN08108733, study PRJNA415343) | Invertebrate metagenome, whole genome shotgun sequencing project. | host: Globobulimina | place: Sweden: Gullmar Fjord | collected 2015-08 | reverse complement strand
GGCGCCCCCTGTCCCAAAACTTCATTGAGGCGGTCGCTGTCACAGGTAAGTCCCAGATCAGTGCAAACATCGTCGCAGTCACCGCCGGTCTGGCTGATCGCTGCGCAGGTGTCACCGACCGCGACCGTCCCGTCTGGGCAGTCTGTCATGACGACAGGCGCACATAGCTCGGCAAGCTTCTTGACTTTCTGTCGATTGAGAACGTGGACGGCGAATTGATCCGCAAACGAGAGCGAGGTCGGAAAAGGAGGATCGAGGTTAAGGTCCCGTTTGCAGATGGCTTTGTAGCAAACGAACCCACCGGTCAGTCCTTCTCCGGCGAAGTCGAGCGGAGTTCCGTTTGTGACGCCGATCTGCTTGCTGCTCGGGAAGCAGAGCTTCGACGCCTTGACCCGCATCCTACAATTCGGCTCGTTGGCGAACAGGGGCTGTTGAAGGCTCGAGAGGTTGAAGCCGACGTTGAGCGGCCTCCCGTCGTCGCCGACCACCTTGGAGTCTCTGATCTTGTAGCAAGCGAGGTGATCGTGAAGCAGCTGCGCATCGGCACAGGAGCCCGAGACGAGCAGGATGAAACTCGCGAGTACCAGGATCGACCATGGCCGTACTTTCATCGGAATTCTCCTCGATCACGGCTCTTGTGGCGTGACCATGCCGGCGCAGGCGCCGGCTCAAAACCTCAGCGGCGAAACTCGGCGCTCGGCGTGTTCGAAGCCGGCAGGTACATGCCGCGCGCGTAGTCTTTCACCATGCGGTCGGCGTTGAAGCGGTAGCCGAGGGTGGCCAGAGCGTGCTTTGCGCGTTCGAGCCATTGCATCGGCGCGCCGTGCTCGTCGCGGACGTAGAACAGCGGCACGACTTCGTTCTCGAGCACCTCGTACAGACTCTCCGCGTCGCGCGCGTCCTGAACGGCCGGATCGGCGTGCACCTGCCCGTCACCGAACGCGAAGCCGTTCAGCGTATCGTACGCTTCGTCCCACCAACCGTCGAGCGTGGATGCGTTCAGCGTGGCGTTCATCGCAGCCTTCATCCCGCTGGTGCCGCACGCCTCGAGCGGACGGCGCGGGTTGTTCAGCCACAAGTCGCAGCCTTCGACCATCATGCGAGAGAGCGTCTTGTCGTAACCTTCGAGGAAGATCAGACGTCCGGACAGCTCCGGGTCGCGGCTGAGCTCGGTCAGCCGTTCGATCATCGCCTTGCCGGGCTCATCGGCCGGGTGCGCCTTCCCGCCGATCAAAATCTGCACGGGGCGCTCCGGGTCGGTCATGATCTTCTTCACGCGGTCCAAGTCCGAGAACAGCAGCATCGCCCGCTTGTACATGGCGAAGCGGCGAGCGAAGCCGATCGTCAGGCAGTCCATGCCCACCGCCGGCACCGGGTCGGTCAGACCCAGGCGCTCGTTGCGCTCTGTGAGCACCACTTCGACGTACTCGGCCAGGCGACGCTTGAGCGCCAGCTTGGTGATCCACAACTTCGCGGGATCGAGATCCTCGACCCGCCTCCAGCGATCGGGATCGCAGACGTGCTCGCGCCAGTCTGCGCCCATGCACTCGCCGTAAAGGCGCGACAGCTCCGGCGCCAGCCACGTATCGATGTGCACGCCGTTGGTCACGTGTCCGATCGGCACCTCGCTCAGGCGACGCGTGGGCCACAGCGACTGCCACATGCGCCGGCTCACCCGTCCGTGCAGCGCACTCACTCCGTTGGCCCGACACGAGAGCTTCATCGCGAGCGTGGTCATGCAGAACGGCTCGTGCTCGTTGTTCGGATCGACACGACCGAGCGCGAGCATCTCGTGGTCGGAGATCCCGAGCCGCTCGCGTGTCGGCTTGAGGAAGTACAACAGGTCGCCGGGCGTGAACCGGTCGTGACCGGCGTCCACCGGCGTGTGCGTGGTGAAAACCACCGATGGCGCGATTTCCTCGACGGCGTCGTAAAACGAGACGCCGCTTTCTTCCATGTGTTCGGCCGCCGCCTCCAAGGTCGCGAACGCCGAGTGCCCCTCATTGAGGTGAATCACACCGGGGTGGATGCCGAGCGCGCGCAGCGCCCGGTAGCCGCCGATGCCCAGCACGACTTCTTGGAACAGCCGGGTGCGCGAATCGCCACCGTACAGTTCGAGGGCGCCGGGGAACTCGTGGTGGCGGTCGTCGCGCACGTCGAGCAGCAGCAGATCGACGCGCCCGACATGTGTCACCCAAACGTCGGCCGTGATCTCGCTGTCGTCCAGAGGCACCGTAACGCTAACGGGTTTGCCATCGGCCGTGCGCGCCCGCTCCAGCGGCAGCTCCTCGGGGGTGGTGACGCGGCGAACTTCCACCTGGCGACCGGTTCCGTCCACGCGCTGTTGGAAGTATCCCCCTCGGTAGAAAAGGCTCACCCCCACCGTGGGGAGACCGAGATCCGAGCAGCTTTTGAGATGATCGCCGGCCAGCACGCCAAGACCGCCCGAGTAGATGGGAAGCGACTCGTGGATGCAGAACTCCGGGCTGAAGTACGCGACCGGCCGGGCGAACAGGCCCGGCGTGTTGCGGCGCGCCCAGAGCTTGTCGGCGCCCATGTACTCGTGGAACTCTTCTTCGAGCCGCATCACGGCGGCGAGGATGCGCGGGTCGCGCTCGGCGGCTCGGAACACCGACTCGTCGGCCTCGCGAAGAAAAGCCGCGGGGTTGCGCTCCACGGCCTGCCACAGGTCGCGGTCGAGTGCGCCGAGGATGTAGCGCGCGCTCGCGTTCCAGCTCCACCAGTAGTTTCGCGAAAGTTCAGTGATACGGGCTCGGAGCTCGGACATAATCGGTTCTTCTCAGGCAGGCAGCGTTGCGTTGCGGGAGCGTTTATAAAGCAGGGTCCGATGTCCGATGCACGCGCCAAGAACACACCCTCGGCCGACCACGTGCGGCCCGGAGGCTTCCGATGATCGACGGACGCTCCGGCCCGTCACCCGCCCCGAACGCCGACGGCGCCCGTCCGGACGGTGACGGCGTCTCGTTCTCGGTGTTTTCCGAGAATGCGACCTCCATCGAGTTGTGTCTGTTCGCTTCGGCGCGCTCGCGCTCCGAGGCGCGCCAGGTCGCGATGACCGAGAACGGAGAGGGCCGCTGGCAGGCCTATGTCCCCGGCCTCGCTCCGGGGGCGCTGTACGGGTACCGGGCCGACGGCCCCTATGCGCCCGACCAGGGCCACCGCTTCAACAAGGCCAAGCTGCTCACCGACCCCTACGCCCGCGCGATCACGCGCCCGGGAGTCTGGCACCCGCTGCTCGTGGTCGGCGACGAACGCTCGGCCGACCATCGCGACAGCGCCCCGGTGGCCCCGCGCTCGGTCGTGGTGGACCCGTCGTTTGCCTGGGAGCGCGCCACGCCGCTGAGAACGCCCTGGAGCGAGACGGTCATCTACGAATGCCACGTGGAAGGCATGACCGCGCTCCACCCCGACGTTCCCCCCGAGTTCCGAGGGACCTATCTCGGGCTGGCCGCCGAGCCCGTCATCGACCACCTGCGTCAGCTCGGCGTCACCGCGGTGGAACTGCTCCCCGTTCACCACTCCGTGACCGAGCGCCACCTCGCCGAGCGCGAGCGCGTGAACTACTGGGGCTACAACACGCTCGGCTACTTCGCCCCCGACTCACGCTACGCTACCGCCGGCACCGGGGTGCAGGTGGCCGAGTTCCAGACGATGGTGAGGGCCCTTCACCGGGGGGGTATCGAGGTGATTCTCGACGTCGTCTTCAACCACACGGGCGAAGCCGCCGCCGACGGTCCGACGCTCAGCCTTCGCGGCATCGACAACCACACCTACTACCGCGGCGCCGGCCCCTCCGGATACGCCGACTACTCCGGCTGCGGCAACGCGCTCGAGATGGGGCACCCGCAAACCCTCAAGCTCGTGCTCGACAGCCTGCGCTACTGGGTCGAGGAAATGCACGTGGACGGCTTCCGCTTCGACTTGGCGCCGGCGCTCGGCCGCGAGCGCGACGGCTTCGACCCGGGGTCGAGCTTCTTCAAGGCCCTCTACCAAGACCCGGTGCTCGCCGGCACCAAGCTCATCGCCGAACCGTGGGATCTGGGCCACGACGGATACCGCCTCGGCGGGTTCCCGCGCGGATGGGTCGAGTGGAACGGACGCTACCGCGATGGCGTGCGGCGCTTCTGGCGAAGCGACCCGGGCTGCATCGGCGACGTGGCCGAGCGCCTCGTGGGCAGCAGCGACCAATTCGGTCTGTCGGGACGCGGCCCCACGGCCAGCGTGAACTTCGTGACCTGCCACGACGGCTTCTCGCTGCGCGACCTGGTGAGCTACGAGCGCAAACACAACGAGGCCAACGGCGAGAACAACCGCGACGGCGCCGACCACAACGACAGCCGCAACTGGGGCGCGGAAGGCGAAACCGATCGCGAATCGGTCATGCGCACACGGCGCCGGGTGATGCGCGGCTTCCTGGCCACGCTGGCGTTCTCCCAAGGAGTGCCGATGCTGCGCCAGGGCGACGAGATCGCCCAGACCCATCACGGCAACAACAACACGTACTGCCAAAACAACGAGCTCGCCTGGGTCGATTGGAGCCTGGTGCACGAGCAGCGCGCCTTGCTCGCGTTCACGCGCCGACTGTTCGGACTGCGGCGGGCCTACCCGCTGCTACGCGCCAAACAGTACTTCGCCGGAGAGCCGGGCGCCGACGGAATGAAGGATCTCACGTGGCTGCGCGAGGACGGCAACGAGATGACGGCGGCCGAATGGCACGACCACGAGCGCCGTGCGGTCGCGATGCTGATGTACGGAGACGCAAGCCAAACCGAGGGCAAACCGTTGCTGCTGATCGCGAACGCAAGTCATCGTGCGAACACGTTCACGCTTCCGCGTCTGCCCGGTGACGGCCTGTGGACCGAGCTGCTCGACACCGCGTTTCCCGATGCCAGGTTGAAGATTCGGAGCCGCGGGGTCAGGGTGTCTCCGCACGGTTTGGTGTTGCTCGCTTACGGCGAAGGAGCGTGACATCGGTGATCGTGCCCAAGACCTCGACCACTCCCGAAAATCTCGACCGCAAAGCGCTCGGCGCCCTGCTCGCCGGACGCTCGACCGATCCGCATGCACTGCTCGGCGTGCACCCGACGACCGACGACAGCGGCGACCGCATCGTGTGCGCTTGGCACCCCGAAGCCGTCGCCGCCATGTATATGCTTCCCGACGGCAGCCCGCGGCCGCTCGCCCGTGTGGACGACACGTCGCTGTTCACGGCACGGGTCGGCCGCGCCACACCGCTCGGGGAGCATCCTCGCATCCGCTTCGAGTTCCACGGCGGCGCCACCTCGGAGCGTGAGGACCCCTACTCGTTCCTGCCGACCGTCGGCGAGCAAGACCAGTACTTCTTCGGCGAGGGCACTCACCGCAGGCTCTGGGAAGTGCTCGGAGCCAATCCGAAAACCGTGGATGGCGTCCCCGGCATCTCGTTTGCCGTGTGGGCGCCGGCCGCGAGCGCCGTGGCGCTGGTGGGCGAGTTTTCGCACTGGGACGGCCGAGTTTTGCCGATGCGCGCTCTCGGGAGCTCCGGCATCTTCGAGTTGTTCCTGCCACGCGTCGAGTCGGGCAGCGGCTACAAGTACGAGATCAAGACCGCCGACGGCGAGATCCGCATGAAAGCCGACCCGTTCGCTTCCTGGGCCGAAGTGGCGCCGGGCACCGCGTCGCGCGTGGCCGTCTCCGGCTACAGCTGGGGAGACGGGGCGTGGATGGAGGCCCGGCCCGAGCGCGACGTGGCGCGCGAACCGATGGCCGCCTACGAGGTGCACCTCGGCTCCTGGGCGCGTGTTGCTGAGGACGGCAACCGGTCGCTCAGCTACCGCGAGATCGCCCCGCGCCTGATCGAGCACGTGACCAACCTGGGCTTCACCCACATCGAATTGCTGCCGGTGAGCGAGCATCCTTTCGAAGGCTCCTGGGGCTACCAGACCACCGGCTACTACGCGCCGACCTCGCGTTTAGGACATCCGGACGACTTTCGTTACTTCGTCGATGAGTGCCACCAGGCCGGGATCGGCGTGATCCTCGACTGGGTGCCCGCGCACTTCCCCAAGGACGACTTCGCGCTCCGGCGTTTCGACGGCACCGCGCTGTTCGAACACGAAGACCCGCGCCTCGGCGAACACCCGGACTGGGGTACGCAGATCTTCAACTACGGTCGCAACGAGGTACGTAACTTCCTCGTCGCCAACGCGCTGTTCTGGCTCGACGAATTCCACATCGACGGGCTGCGCGTCGATGCCGTGGCTTCGATGCTCTACCTCGACTACAGCCGCAAAGAAGGCGAATGGGTTCCCAACCGCCACGGCGGGCGCGAGAATCTCGAGGCGCTCGAATTTCTGCGCGAACTCAACTCGGCCGTCGCCACCGAACAGCCCGGATGCTTCACGATCGCCGAGGAGTCCACCGCGTGGCCCGGCGTGACCGCCCCGATCGAAGAAGGCGGGCTCGGCTTCGCGCTCAAGTGGAACATGGGCTGGATGCACGACACCCTCGCCTACTTCGCCAGAGAACCGGTGCACCGCAGCTTCCACCACGACGAGCTCACCTTCGCGATGCTCTACGAAGGGAGCGAGCGATTCGTGATGCCGCTCTCGCACGACGAAGTCGTGCACATGAAAGGCTCGCTGGTCGAAAAGATGCCGGGCGACTGGTGGCAGAAGCTCGCCAATCTCCGTCTCCTGCTCGCCTACCAGTGGCTACGCCCCGGCAAGAAACTCGTGTTCATGGGCGTGGAGCTCGCTCAAAACGGCGAGTGGGATCACGACGGCAGCCTGGATTGGCATCTATCCGACGAGCCCGGACGCCGTGGCATGAGCCGCTATATGAGCGATCTCGGACGCATCTATCGCTCGCACCCATGCCTCTGGCGCACCGACCCCGACCCGACGGGCTACCAGTGGATCGAGCCCGACGACGGCGACAATTCGGTGCTCTCGTTCCTGCGTTGGGACGGCTCGGCCCACCTCGCCGTGATTCTCAACTTCACACCGGTACCGCGTGAGCCCTATCGAGTGGGCGTGCCGACAGCCGGTGAGTACGAAGAGATCCTGTCCAGCGACGCCGACCTGTACGGAGGCAGCGGACACCACACCGCCGGGCGTCACCGAACCGAGCACGTCCCCATGCACGGGTTCGCCCAATCGGTGACGCTGACCTTGCCGCCCTTGGCGGCCGTCGTGCTACGACCGAGTCACTGAGTTGAGCGACCGCCCCTGCCTGAGAGCGCTCAGTGAGCGCCTCGGTATCTATAACGACTACTGGCGAATCGACGGCACGCATTGCCCGACGGGCGACCCGACGCGCGAGGCTCTGCTGACCGCGATGGGGCTCGACGTCACCAGCGAAGAGTGCGCACGGCGTGAGCTTGAACGACGCGAGGCTGCCGAGAGCGCCCGCCTGTTCGATACCGTTCGCGTCGTCCGGTCGGCCGAGCCGCGCATCCACCGAATCGAAACCGAGATGCATGCGGCCTCGGGCAACGCGACACGCGGCCGCATGCGTTTGGCGCTGTCGACCGACGAGACGAGCGTGCGTGGACCGTGCGGAACCATCATCGCCGAGACGACGCTCGAGCGAGAACCGGGGCCCGAGGGTGACCGACTGGGCGCGGTGTTCGAGCTGTCCGACGGTATCGAGCCGGGCTACTACCGGCTGCGCTGCACCGACGAGAACGGCGAACCGCCTGGGCCGGACAGCGTTCACGCAACGGTGAGCGCGAACGAGCAGCTCTTGATCCTCGCCCCGATGCGGTGCTTCGATCCGCGCGAGGCGACCGGAGGTCGGCAAGCGTTCGGAGTCCAGGCAAACCTGTACACCGCCCGCCGCTCCGGCGATCAGGGCATCGGCGATCTATGCACGCTGGCGCGGCTGGCCCGCTGGACCGGAAGCGTCGGCGGAGACTTTGTCGGCATCAATCCCCTGCACACGGTCGATCACCGCTCGGCGGAACCGTCGCCGTACTTCCCGCTGAGCCGACTGTTCCGCAGCCCCGGCTATATCGACCTCGAAAGCGTCGCGGAGCTCGGCGGCTCGGGGGCCGCGCAACGACGGCTCTCCTCCGAAAAGACGAGGAAGGAACTCGGGCGTCTGCGAACCTCCGAGTCGATCGACTACGTCGGCGTGAATCGGCTCAAGCTCGATGTGCTCGCGTTGCTGCACGGTGAGTTTTGCCGCTTGCACGGCAGCGGTGAAACCGAGCGCGGGATTCGCTATCGCGAGTACCTCGCACGCGTCGGAACCGCGCTCGACGACTTCGCCGTGTACTCGGCGCTCGGCGAGTTCTTCTCAGAGACCGGCCGCGACGACGGCACGACCGCAGAGTGCGACTGGCACACTTGGCCCGAGCCGTATCGCGATCCGGCGTCCGGCGCGGTGAGCGATTTTCGCGACGCGCAGGCCGAGCGCGTGGACTTCTTTCGTTACCTACAGTTCGTGCTCTCCGACCAACTCGGCGAAGCCGCCCGCGCCGGCCGCGATGCGGGGCTCAGCATCGGTTTGTTCCAAGACCTCGCGCTCGGCGCCGCGCCCGGTAGCGCCGACACCTGGTCGTTTCCCGAGGTGTTCGCCCAGGGCGCGACCGTCGGCGCCCCGCCGGATCAGTTCTCGCCGGAAGGACAGAACTGGGCGCTGCCACCGCTCGTCCCATCGGCCTCGCGCGAGAGCGGCCACGCCTACTCGCGCGCGCTCGTTCGGCAGGCCCTGGAGCACTCCGGGGCGCTCCGCATAGACCATGCGATGGGCATGACCCGCCAGTTCTGGATCGCCGAGAACCTACCGGCCTCCGAAGGCACCTACGTGGCCTACCCCGCCCACGAATTGCTCGCGGTGCTCACCGTGGAAAGCTCGCGTGCCCGCGCAGCGATCATTGCTGAAGACTTGGGCACCGTGCCCGAGGGTTTTCGCGAGCAGATTGCGGACCACGGACTGCTCAGGACGCTCGTCATGTACTTCGAGCGCGAGCCGGACGGGGCTTTCCGCGACGCGGCCGACTACCCGGCCGATGCGCTGGCAACGGTCAACACGCACGACTTGCCCACGCTCGCCGGCTACTGGCGTGCGCGCGACATCGAGCTTCGCGAGCAAGGCGGGCTGATCGACGCTGAAACGGCGAGCCACCAGCGCGCCGAACGAGAGCGCGATCGAAGTCGGCTCGTGGATGCGCTGGACGCCCGGATCGAAGCGGTCGAACAAGCGCCGGCAGCCGTGCTGACACGGGCAACCAACGCTTTTCTCGACCGCGCACCGTCATCGCTGGCGGCAGTCGCGCTCGACGATTTGGCCGGAGAAAGCGAGCCGGTCAACGTGCCCGGAGCGCCCGTAGCCGGCCGTCTCAACTGGGCGCGGCGCATGGCCGTGTCGGTCGAAGAGTTCGCGCTGAGTGAAGACGTCGATCACGCGCTCGCCGCCTTTCGCAGTCGTAAGCGAAAAGCGGCCTCTTCTCAAAATTGACAAACACCCCCGCGCGGATTTCCAACAAGGCGGAAGCAAGCGCCTGACAATCCAATGAGAGTCTCACCGCTCGATTGGCAAGTGCTTTGCAACACCTACTCCGAGGGAACCGGAAGGCCCCCTACCAGGAACTCACCGCAGGGGAGAGAAGGACAATGATCCCGACCATGGAACACACCAAAGAGCGCGCGTACGAGATCTGGGAGCACGAAGGCCGTCCGGCAGGGCGAGACATCGAGCACTGGGTCAAAGCGTCGCGAGATTTGTATCGCGAGCAGATCTCCGAGCGTCTGGAGAGCGGACTCGGCAAACTCCGTGAGCTGCGCGAGCGAGCGACCGATCAAGTCGCCGACGCGAAAGCGGATGCCGAGAAGGCTCTGGACACCCTCGAGAGAAACGCAACCGTCCTGCGCGACCGTGTGAACGCGCTCGGAAATGCCGCTCCCGGCGCGTGGGACGAGTTACGTGAGGGCGTGGAAAAAGCTTGGGGCGACTTTACCGCCGGCATCGAGAAATCGACCAAGGTGATGACGAAGGCCGCCAACGGCACCGCACCGAAGCGCCCGCGCCGTAAGGCCGCTGCCACGAAAAAGGCCGCCCCGAAAAAGGCGGCCCCTGCGGCCAAGAAGCCCGCTTCGACCACGAGGAAGAAAGCGAGCAAGGCAACCGCGAAACGCAGCGCCTGAGAAATCTGTACTAATCGAACTGGTCGAGCCTAGGTGTGTGGTGGGGACCGGCCACGATGCCTTCGATGGCGGGATCCACGCCAGGCGCCGGGGCCGGCTTCGAGTCGCGCTCGGCGCGTCGCTGGTCGCGCCTCTCGGCCTTCGCCTCTTTGCGCTCCTGACGAGCTCGTTCCTTTCGGCGCTTCTCAGCGCTGGGTCGTGGTTTCATCAATCGACTCCTGACAATCGACGGCCGGAAGCCGCCGATGAACGGACGAGGTGCGTCAGCGCAGGAAGCCCGGCTGCAAACGCAACCAGGCTCCCCGCGAAGACTACGAAATTAGGTGCTTACCAGCGACCGCCGCCGCCCCCGCCGCCGCCGCCGCCGCCGCCGCCGCGGCGATCCTCACGGGGCTTGGCCTCGTTCACCTTGAGGTTACGACCGTCGAGATCCGACTGGTCGAGAGCCGCAATGGCCTTGACTGCGTCGGCGTCGGCCATCTCCACGAAGCCGAAGCCACGCGAACGGCCGGTGTCACGGTCGGTCACGATGGCGGCCGAGTGGACCTCACCGTGCGCTGCAAAGTGAGCGCGGAGGCCCTCCTCGCTCGTATTGAAAGAAAGGTTTCCTACGTAAATTTTCTTGGACATGAGTCCTCCTTCGCGAACCGACGCCGCATCGGCGGGCTCGTGGGTGTTGTACTTCGTTCGCGTTATCGGCGAACGCACAGAGCAGGCAATGCTTCTGTGGGAGCTAGGCTGAGCTGAACTACATGCAAGGAAAAAACCGGGGGAATCTTCGGCGGGTAAACCAGCGACAACCGCGAACCACGTGTCCGCGCCGACGCCTACCCGCTCACGCCCCCACGTCCGATGCAACTGGAACCGAGGAAAGAAAACGGTGGCCCCGTCGAAAAGCCCTCCTGACAAGGCGGCCGGCGACCTGCTAGCTTCCCGACCACAGGCAAGAATCCACGACAATCGGCATGAAATCGTAGTTGCGCAACGCGAGGAGGGTGCGTTCCATGCAGAGAAAATTCTTACTTTCGGTCTTCGTTTGTCTCGGCGTAGCCGGGGCGTCTCCGGCATCCGGCCAGGGCATCCACGACCATCTCCAGTGCTTCAAGGTGAGGGAGAAAGCCTCCTCCACGGCGACCGTAGATCTCAAGGCCCGAGCGGTCGCCCTCGCCGACGAGACCGGCTGCCGCGTGCGGATCCGGGCCCGCGAGTTGTGCATCCCGGCAACCGCGACCGTCACGGAAATCTCCGAGCCGCTGCCGGCCGACGACGTGGTCGGGCTCAGCCTCGCCGAGGACTACCTTTGCTACAAGGTCCAGTGCGACAGCGCGGGCGAGCTACCCGACCCGATCGTCGTCTCCGACCGGTTCGGGGCACGACACGTGCGTCGGCCCAAGGCGCAAACCTTGTGCGTGCCCGCCCGGAAGGACTGTGGAGACACCAACGCGCCCACCTGCGGCGGCTTCTGCACGGGCGGTCTGACTTGCACCGATCAGGGGGGGGCCTGCCAATGCTCGTAGCCAAAACCAAAACTCGAAGTTTCAATCACAACATATTGCAAATACACGAGAAAACAACGGCGCGCATATGGGCCTTCCTGGCGCTGTTCACCGCGGCGGTGCTGACAGCGGAAGTAGCCGTCGCCCAGACTGCCACCTTCGACCACCTGCGCTGCTATCGAGGCAACGCCCGAAGTCGCATCTCCGCACAACTCGATCTGGCGCCGTTGCAGGCGCCGCCGTTCTCGGCCGCTTCGGGCTGCCGCGTAAAGCTGAGCGCCACGCAGTTCTGCGCGCCGGTGGCCAAAACCGTCACCGACCCCGGCACCGCCGACACCGAGAGCGTCGCCGGACAGCCGCTGGTGAACGGCTACGTCTGCTACAAGCTGAAATGCCCTGCGGATGCCGCCGTGCCGGCTTCGCTGAACCTGACCGACCAATTCGGGCCTCACGCGCTCTCGAAGTTCAGGACCTCGCGCCTGTGCGTGCCGACCGCCTCCATGGCGAGTTGCGGCGACGGCATCACGGACCAAGGAGAGGAATGTGACGACGGCGCCGCAAACTCCGATTCCGAGCCCGATGCCTGCCGCGCCGACTGCACGGCATCGCGCTGCGGAGACGCGGTCATCGACTCGGGCGAGCAGTGTGACGGCGGAGGCGGGCTTACCTGCGGCAGCGCGTGTGACCCGTCGTGCATGATCACAACGCCCTCCACGCAGGAGGTGACCATCCTCCCGAACGCCGGTGCCGGTGCCTCCGCCACCGCGACATGGCTGGAAACGGGCTGGGTAGGATTGGGTCACGGAGCCGGCGACTGGCCCGAAGGCATGGGGCTCACCTACTGCGCAAGCTGCCAGAGCAGCAATGCGCCGTTCGGAGAGTGCGCACTCGTGGAGCCCAAGATCGGCCAGGGCCGCTGCAAGGACGATCCCGCCGTCGCCTGCGACGTTATCGACGGACCGGATCCGGCCAACTGCGGCGGCGGAACCTGCCGCTATCCGCTCGGACCTCCGCGCGCGATCGTTGCCGGCGGCACCCCCTACTGCGTTCAGACGCGGATCGTGGGCGCGACCTCGGGCGCCATGCATGCGGAGGATGGAGACCTCGAGCTGTCCGTGCCGACCCGCTCGGTCATCTCTATCGGCGGCTCGGCCGACAAGCCCTGTCCCGTGTGCCTCGCCGACGGCACCGCCAACGACGGGAACCGTGACGGCACGTGCGACGGTGGCGACCGCGACGGACTCGCCTGTGATGCCAACGGCACCGACGTGGCCTTCGGACGGACGAGCCTCGACTGCCCGCCGTCCCCGCTGCGAAACGTGACCGGAGTCGGTCTGGCTCAATCGCAGACGTTAACCAGCGGCTCGGTATCCTTGGCTGCAACGCTCCCGTGCGGATTCCAGTCGGCGCCCGAGTCGTGCCCGTGTCTGGTTTGCACCGGCGCGTCCGACATCGCTTGCTCCTCGGATTCCGATTGCGCGGGTGTTGAAGCGATCTGCGAACAAGCCCCCAACCTCGGCTGCACGGGCAACGCCGACTGCTCGGCAGCGGACGTCGGGCCGTGCATGCTCTCGATCGGCCGCTGTACGAACCAGCTCTCGCGGGCCTGCGCATCCGACGTCGACTGCACCGGCGCCGACGTCGGTGACTGCGTGTCCTCGACGTGCTCGTCGGTCGGGAACGGGACCACCGCAAGAGCGAACTCGTGCGTGGGCTCGTGCATCGACCAAGGCGGCGGCGCCGGACTGTGCGACGGGGCAGGCCCGATCGACAGCTTCTGCGACGGTGCGATGCGCGGCAACGGCAACGGCTACATCCACTGCGCGACCAACGCGGACTGCGCGATCGTCTCGGTAGGGTTCGACGCCGGGGAATGCACGCTACAGAGCAGCCGAGCCTGCTTCCTCGATCCGATCGCGGCGACCGGCGCTCCGGACACGAGTTCGCCCGTTGTCGTGGGCGTGGGGTGCATCGCACCGACCGGATCGGCCGGCTTGAATGCAATCCTCGGCCTCCCCGGCCCCGAGCGCCGCACAGTCGAGGTCGATCTGGTGAGGAACTTCTAAACCGCGGCGGCCCTTCTCAAGCCCGCCTACCGCCGGCATCACCGGCGGTAAGGCGGGCTCGCTCAAAGTCCGGTTCACGCTCCGGGCCGAATTTCTCGCCCCCGGAAAGAAAGCGACTTGTCACTCTTTTTTCCTTGTTGTATGACGGGCGCTAATGTCCGCTATCGCGAACGCTCCTGCGGGGGCCCATGCGCCGGTTCCCCAGCAATCTCGGAGTATCGCGACGCGGCAGCGCCTGCTTCAGGCCACCGTCGATAGCCTGGTCGAGCTCGGCCACGCGCACACGACCACCCCGGAGATCTGCCGCCGGGCCGGCGTCTCCCAAGGAGCGCTGTTTCGCCACTTTCCGAGCAAGGCTCTGCTACTCGCGGCCACGTCCGCGTACCTCTTGAGCGGCTTCATCGAGGACTATCGCACTTCCTACGAAGCGATCGCGCCGGACGCCGATCCGGTGAAAAGCGCCGTCGATCTACTTCTTGACGAATCGCGGCGACTGGGACTCCCGGCCCTGTTCGAACTCATCACCGCCGCACGAACCGACAAAGACCTGCGAGCCGCGTTGGCGCCGGTGATGGCGGAGCACCGCGAGAACATCCATGGCGTCGCTCGCGCGATGTTCCCGAACGCCGCGCGACGCGGTGCCGAGTTCGATGCGGCGGTCGATGGTGTGCTCTCTGCGATTCAGGGCGCGGCCATGTCGCGGATGCTCGCTCCCGATCCCGAAGCCGAGCAACGACACATCGCCTTCATTACACGCATTGCGGCCAGCGAACTCGCGGCCGAACACGACACCCCCACCTCAGTCGTTTCCGGCAACCATGCTACGGAGCCCGGAAAATGATTCCGATTCGTTTCAGACCACGACGCTGCAAGCGTCGCCGCGCAGCCACAATCCGGAGACCGGCAACAGCGGCCGGTTCCGCAACCAGGAGCAAGTGACACCATGGCGAATTTTCTCGATGCGTACTCCATCCAGAACTGGCTCGAATCCTGCCCGCAAGGCTACTTGGAAGACACGGTCTACGGACATC
>PJEL010003029.1_pt1 | contig 14745 bp, 10 predicted proteins | sample 1853271 | NCBI WGS metagenome assembly PJEL01 (sample SAMN08108733, study PRJNA415343) | Invertebrate metagenome, whole genome shotgun sequencing project. | host: Globobulimina | place: Sweden: Gullmar Fjord | collected 2015-08 | reverse complement strand
GTCCACGCCGTAATTTCCACTGAATCCTCTGTGGTAGTGAGAAAAATTGGCCTCATGCAAGAGGTGTCTCGCGTTGACCGACAAATGCTCATCCATGGCACCCACTATGGGCATACGATCAACCTGAAAATCTTCTCGTATCATTTGAAAGTCTTCCGACGTGTCTCTATGGTTTCCTACGTATCTTTTAGAACCGGCGTGGCGTAGCACCACCGCGTGCTGGCACATAGGAACCAGACATATTTGCCATAGGCACAAGTCCACCAAAAAAGTTGTATATACAAACCGTTGACAGTAAGTAATGCTCAAAAATCTAAAGATTCAATATATTCCTGCAACCTTGTTTTCATTCGCATAAAAATAAACCCTCGTATGCTGATATGTGGAAATTGGGAATATCCTTGCAAGGATATTCCTTGATTCCCAACCTGGCAGGTTTACCTGCATGCACCTTGAACCACTAGTGTCTGATACCTTTGTCTGTCCAATGATCTACCTCATCTTTACATCTTCATTGTTTGTGTATCATTCATCCATAGACAATACTGGTAGAAGAAGAGTCGTGCATCATGATGACATCCATCGACATTTTGGTTCCCATCAAATGGGTGCTTGGATGGGACACTTTGAATAGTTTGGATGACAGAACCAGAGTAATTTGAATTCGCATAACAACCAACAACGAGGTCAGAGGTATAGATGATATACTCGTACATGGGATTCTGTGGTAGAAATTTACAATATATAATTATAAATTAATACAATATGCAGGGCGAGGGTAGATCTCGTCGTAGAGCTGTCACGGAGCGTGGCGGAAAGAAATTTCGAAATGCTCTGGACGAACTTCGTGAACTCAAAAAGAGTGGGAAGAGACGTGTGGATGAGTTTGAATGTCATGAAGAAGAGAATGTGTATGATGAAGTGAATGAGGATGAATATGCCAGGATTGTTCAGAAGCGCCGAGAGGAAGGAGGTACGTGTCTTGTCTGTTTGATTGAGGTTGGTCCACTCTTGCGTTCATGTGTATGACGATTCATGGCGTATTCACAGGTGGTTTTGTTGTGGGGAATGATGGTCTCGGGTATACTGATATCGGGGAGGAGATTGAATGGGTGAATGAGGATGCCAGAGAGAGTGAGAAGAAGGGTCGAGGGGGTAAGAACAAAGCTGCTGCTAGTGGTAAGAAGAAGCCTGCAGCGGAAGAGCCTGTTGCCGGGGCAAAAGAGAGAATGCAAAAGATGTTCCAGTCGGCTGCATTGAGGGCCAAGGCAGTGGCACCAAGGGCAACGACAAAGGTGAATGTAGCAGAGACTGATGCTCTTTTGGATGATATCCTGGGAGATTTGAACACGCCAAATTCTAGGACACCTGCAACGAATGCTAGAAGTGCAAAGCCTTCCATTGGAACTTCAAGGATGAATCCTTTGTCGAGGCCTCGTTATAGCTCGGCTGCAAAGATGCCAGTCGCCAAAATGTCGTTTCAGACTCCTCGACAGGCCCATGTGAAACGGGTGCATTTTGCACAAGATCCAGTGGTGACACGTCAGGAGGAATTGGATCAGTTTGATGAGTATCAGCAGAATGAAGATTATAGTCACATGAATGATGATGACTATACTCCTATGCATGATGATGACTATACTCCTATGAATGAGGGTCCAGTGGAGAGAGGGGATGTTCCTGTCAGTGAAAATCATGTGATCAATGCTGAGGTAGATACCGAGATGTTGAAGGAAGACGATCCAGTTGTTGAACCCATTATTGATAAAAAAGAAGGAATATCTACGGAAGAGAAGGATAGCGAACCCGTGGTAACGGATTGGCAGGCCCTGTATGATGAGCAAGAATCGTTTGATGCTGATGTTGAAGAAAAGCCATGGGTGGATGATGGTTCTCTTCAGCTTGATGAAAATTGCCTTCTTCCTCTATACTTGATTGATGCTCATGAAGAACTCTCTCAACCAGGAACGGTATACTTGTTCGGGAAAACTCCAGTTGGGGATGGTCAGCATACATCATGCTGTGCAGTGGTTAAGAATGTCCAGAAAACCCTCTTTGTTGTTCCAAAAGATCCTGTGGATCTCCCCCTCGACCTTTTAGAGTCTGTGGGCGAGGATCAAGAGTTAAAGAAGGAGAAGATGGGTATGCTGCATCATGCATTTGCTGATGTGAAGGCTGAGATCCGACAGATTCTTGGAAAACATGGGATTGCAAAGATGACCATGAAGCCTGTGCTGCGGACATATGCCTTTGAAGACACTTCTGTTTCGCATGGAAAACAATGGGTGCTGAAAGTTCGATATCCTTCTGGGAAGTCTCTTCCTGTCAATGTATCAGGAGATCACCTGGGAAAAGTTTTTGGAACCTCTCAGACTTGCCTTGAGGCCCTCCTCTTGAAGAGGCGCATCATGGGGCCATCCTGGGTTCATGTGGCAAAGCCAACAAGAGTGTCAAAGGGATCCCAGGTATCCTTTTGCAATATTGAGGTTGAAGTCGAGGGCCACAAGGCTATTAAATCTGCTCCCATGGGATGGAAGCCAGCCCCACCAATCTGTGTGGCCTCTCTCTCTCTCAAGACTGTCATCAATCCTGACACTGCTGCCAATGAGGTTGTCGGTGCATCTGTCGTGTACATGCCTAAAGTACACACTGATGGTCCATTGCCCGTGTCAAAGAGAGATATTCGACACTTTAGTGCGATTAGAAAGCTCGATGGAATGGGCTACCCTACAGGATTTGATGCCATGGCAAAACAGGCAAACGAGAGTGAACTAGGAAAGCGAAATGGTGGCAACATAATAGCATTACAGCCAAATGAAAGGGCTTTATTGACCATGTTGGTTATGAAACTGAAGGATCTGGATGTTGATGCGTTTGTAGGCCACAACTTTTCTGGCTTTGATCTTGATGTTCTTCTGCACAGAATGAAAGAACTCAAGGTTCCTCACTGGTCATCCCTCGGACGTTTGAAGCGAAGCAAGTTCCCCAATCTTGGAGGTGGAGGTTACGCATATGGAGGAGGTGCAGGAGCAGGAGCCTTGTCTGTAATGGCAGGAAGGCTGATTTGCGATACATATCTCGCTGCCCGAGATTTGGTTCGAGAGACTGAATACACTCTGACCGCATTAAGCAAGAATTTGCTTGGAGAATTGCGGCTGGAGATCAACTCTGGAGATATTAAATCAAGGTTCCTGTCCTCTCAAAAGTTGTTGGAAATGATACAACATACGGAGAGTGATGCTTGGCTTGCAATGAGACTTGCATCATATCTTGCAGTGCTCCCCCTCACCCGCCAGCTGGCAGAACTTTCAGGATCCCTGTGGAGCAAAGCTTTGTTGAATCAGAGGGCCCAGAGAATTGAGTATTTGTTACTTCACGAGTTCCACAACAATAAATTCATTCTCCCGGATAAATTGAGTGCAAAAGATAGAGCAGCTACAGGTGAGGGTTCTACAGCCAAGAAGAATGGCAAGGGTCCTCAGTATGCTGGAGGTCTCGTGTTAGAACCGAAAAAAGGATTGTACGATAGGTATATTCTTCTGCTTGATTTCAATTCTCTGTATCCATCAATCATTCAGGAATACAACATTTGTTTCACAACTGTTGAACGCCCGCTTGATGGAACAATGGCAAAACTACCAGATGCCAATGGAGAGAAGGCTCCTTTGCCAAAGGTGATTGGTGCACTGGTAGAAAGACGACGACGGGTTAAAGATATGATCAAAGGAGAAAAAGATATTGTCAAAAAGGAACAATTGAATATCAGGCAGCAAGCCCTCAAGTTGCTGGCAAACTCAATGTATGGATGTCTTGGTTTCTCTAATTCAAGATTCTATGCCAAACCTTTGGCAGAGCTTATTACTTCTCAGGGTAGAGAGATTTTGCAATCAACAGTAGAATTGGTGCAAGGTAATATCGGAAGAAATGTGATTTATGGGGATACTGACTCCATCATGGTGGATACCAGTACAGAGGAATTATCTGACGTGATTTCTCTTGGCCATATCATCAAAAAGGAAGTGAACAAACGGTACCGCCTCTTAGAGATTGAAATGGATGGAGTCTTCAAACGCATGCTTCTGCTGAAGAAGAAGAAGTATGCTGCCGTCAAAATTGAGCGCGGGGCAGATGGCAAAGACATTGAAGTAATTGAAGCAAAAGGTTTAGATATGGTTAGGCGTGATTGGTGTCCACTTGCAAAGCAAGCATCTCAGTTTTGTTTGGATCAAATTCTGAGTGGAAAACCAAGAGAAGAGGTCATTGGGGCTATTCATGAACACTTGAGCAACTTGGGAGTCTCAATTAGGGAGGGCAAGGTGCCTCTCAACAAGTTCCTCGTCACGAAGCAGCTCACAAAAAGGCCAGAAGACTACCCGGATGCTAAAAATCAGCCACATGTACAAGTAGCCCTCAGAAGAAGAGCCGCAGGAAAGAGGGATGGTGTCATGCCAGGTGAAACTATACCGTACATTATTTGTGCAGCAGATGGGGATGAGGTAAAATCTGAATCTCTCGCAGATCGCGCAAGAAGCCCAGAGGAAATTTCATCAGGCTCACAAAAGCTCAAGGTGGATGTGGATTACTATATCACCCAGCAAGTATTCCCTGTGATCTGTCGTCTTGTTGCACCAATAGAGGGCACAGATGCATTCCACATTGCAGAAAGCCTTGGAATGGATGCAACTAAGTTCAAGGGCGCAGGCTCTTCGATCAATCCGGACGAGGCTCTTGACATCGCTTTATCAGGCTTAGACGATGATGACAGGTTTAAGGACTGTCAACCACTTGAGCTTGAAACACCATCTGGAAAACACATAAAATTCGATGGTGTCAGAAACCTTTTAAAGGCAGATAATGTGGCAACAGCGTTGGCAGACCCTGACGAAAACGTACCCCTCACTCCAGCTCAGATTTCAAATCAGGCTCGCCTTAGGGCACGTGCATCTATTAAGAAATACTATGAGGGATGGCTGGCAAGTGATGATGAAATGCTGCCATGCCGAACAAGGAATGTTTGCCTCAGAGACCTTCCAGACAGCATGCCAGGCACTGCTCCTCCTGACCTCAAATGTTCAGGAAATATGCATCCAGAGGTGTCTGAGGCAAAGTTATATACGGAACTTTCATACTTGTACAGACTCTTTGATGTAGAGGGAGCTGTCCAAGCATTGGGTCAGAACAACAAGGAAGCCAAGTCTGCAGCTTTAGCCAAGCTTGCACCTTTGAAGAGTACCTTGGACTTTGCTGCTGCCCAGACTGCCAAGATTCAAAATAAATCCGGGTATCGATGGGTGAATCTCTCATCTGTTTTTGGGTCATTGCGCTCCCTCAAAAGGAAACATGCTAGATCCATTAAATCTCATTAACAGTCTTCACCACTGCCTTGAACAAACAAATTGAATCTTATGTAAACAAATTGTCAATAGAATACAATACTTGGATGAGCTGACCGAAAAAGCATGCCTCTCCCAAATGGCAAGAAGTTGGTTTTGGGCATTGAAGGGTCTGCCAACAAAATAGGCGTAGGGATCGTCACAGAAGATGGCGATGTATTAAGTAATCCTAGACATACGTATGTGATTTGTGTATATCGCTCTCAAAACGTCAATCTGATATCGAAAAAATACTCATGCAGACACATTACACCTCCAGGGGAAGGATTTCTTCCCCGAGAAACGTCGATTCATCACCGACAATGGGCAATTCCATTAATCAAACAAGCCTTACAAGAAGCGAACATCACCAAGGATGAAATCGATTGTATTGCATACACAAAGGGGCCTGGTATGGGTGGTCCCCTTGCTACCTGTGCTTTGGTTGCCAGAACCCTGTCTTTGATGTGGAAAGTTCCCATTGTAGGAGTAAATCACTGTGTTGGTCATATTGAGATGGGGCGATTGGTGACTGGTGCGGATAACCCAGTTGTTCTGTATGTTAGTGGAGGAAACACCCAAGTAATTGCCTACTCTAACAAACGGTATAGAATTTTCGGGGAGACAATTGACATGGCTGTTGGAAACTGCCTCGACAAATTTGCTCGAGTTCTTGGACTGTCAAATGATCCAGCTCCAGGGTATAATATCGAACAGATGGCAAAGAATGGTACGAAGTATATACAGCTTCCCTACGCAGTCAAGGGAATGGATGTGTCCTTTTCTGGCATCTTAACAGCAGCAGAGTCTATGGCAAAAGATCTCATTCCACTCGAAAAGGCAACAAAAGAAGATATGTGCTTTTCTCTTCAGGAGACAATATTTGCCATGTTGGTAGAAATAACTGAGAGGGCAATGGCACATGTTGGAGCACAGGATGTCTTGATAGTTGGAGGAGTAGGCTGCAATTTGCGACTTCAGGAGATGATGGGGAAAATGGCAGATGAGAGACAGGGTCATTTATATGCAACAGATGATAGATACTGTATAGATAATGGCGCAATGATTGCCTGGCCTGGATATCTGGCCTGGAAGTGTGGGCTAACAACACCAATAGAGGAGACATGGTGCACTCAAAGATTTAGAACAGATGAAATGGAAATACATTGGAGAGATTAAGGCAACTTACAATTTATTCTTATTTAAGCATTTGCTTCAATACATCAGCCTCTTGCCCTGAAAATTGGTGGACCGGGAACCTAACATTGAACCGAATTCTCAAGTTTCCTTTTCTGCCTGGACTCTTGGAAATGGGCATACCCTCATTCGGAACTACCCGCTCATATCCAGGCTTGATCACTTCTTTCAATGGGACTCTGAGAATTCGATTATCTAAGGACTTAATGTCAATCTTATTACCTTCAGTCAATGCTTCTGCAAGCGATATCGTCATGTTCACGACAAGATCGTCACCTTGTCTCTTAAACGTGGGATGGGGCTTCTCTGTAACGACAAAAACAAGATCCTGTGCTGGCCTTCCTGGATATTCATCACCTTTTCCAGCAAAAGTAACACGGGTCCCTTCCTTCCACCCAGCTTTCACTGGAATTTCAAGAGTTTCCTCAACCTTCATAGACTTACCAGTGCCTCCATCAACTATACTTCTAGTCACCTTTCGTTTCTTCGTCACGCCTTGATACAACTCTTCTAAAGTTAAATTTAGTGGAACTTCTACTTTTTGAGGTGCTTGTTGACGCCGACTAAAGCTGCCTCCAAATAAGTCATCACCGTCCATGCCTCCAAAGCTTGCCCCACCAAAGCCCCCCCGCCGCGAACCTCCTCCCATACCACCCATGCCACCAAATCCCCCGAAACCACCACCACCACCACCTCCAAAGAGATTTTCAAATATATGACGGGCCATGTCATCATCCATACCATGGTAAGAAGTACCTGATGAGAAGCCTCCTGGCATACCACCCTTGCCACCCATAGGTACTCCTCCCTTCAGTCCTTCTTCTCCGTAGGTGTCATAAATCTCCTTCTTTTCGGGATCTGAAAGCACATCATATGCCTCTGAAATTTCTTTAAACTTCTTCGTTGCTTCCTCTTGGTTGTCAGGATTCTTATCAGGGTGCCACTTGACAGCCAACTTCCTATATGCTTTTTTCAACTCGGCATCTGTAGCCGATTTACCAACACCCAAGACCTGATAATAATCCACTCCCATTCTAATCAACTAGTATTGTATTTGAATGAGTCGCCGAACTTCTCCTCAAGAGAAGGTCAGACTAAAAAAGTGAAACGAGTCTTTATTGTTCAAATTGAGTCGTCCAACAGCGATATTCAGACAAATAATGAATAGATCTTTGGTATCAATGTATAAAATATGTGCATATACTTCAAATAAGATGATTTTGTGAAATGTTTTTTGAGATTGGCAGGTTTATATGTCGAAATTGAAAACTGCCGCGCGTTCTCGAAACTTCGGTGGTTTCAGCAAATAAAAAAATCCAATGTAAAAAATCCCATCTGGATATATCCAGATAATCTCTGTTCGCATCAGGTATCACGTGAACAAATAGACAGAACTCTGGCATATCGGAAGGGATAGAATACATAGAATGTCATTTCATAAATGACGATGCGAAGCTGACAATATTCTGAAAATTCTCAAAACACTGCCATGGGCACCGCACAACAGACCAGTGCGATAGCACAGGGACAGTCTGACGGAATGATGGCTGAAAGACGAGATGCAAATCCGAAATCAAAAATTACATCAAAACCAAATACTAGAAATGGAGCAGCAAAAACTGGGCATCCTCAGAAGGGTGAAGCCAACCGACCTGGTGACGAAACGCAAGCTCACATGTGGAGTGAAGAAGAGGACCGACTGTTTGAAAACTCGTTAGCACAATATTGGGACTACCCCGATAGATTTGAAAAATGCGCGTCGGTTCTGTCGAGAAAGAATATCGAAGATGTTATTGCTAGATTTAAAGAGATGGACGAGGATATTAGGAATATAGAAATGGGAAATGTTCAAATACCCGCATACCCGGTTCCAGGAGACACTTTGTCAATCACACAGCTACAAAAGAAGGTCAAAAGTCAGGATACGGAGAGGAGAAAGGGTATTCCATGGACCGAAGAGGAGCATAGATTGTTTTTGATGGGTCTTGGCAAGTATGGCAAGGGGGATTGGAGGTCCATTTCCAGAAATTTTGTGATTACTCGCACCCCAACCCAGGTGGCGAGTCATGCACAAAAGTATTTTATTCGTTTGAATTCTCAAAATAAGAAGGATAAGAGACGAGCATCCATTCATGATATAACAACCGTCAACGGAGGAACATCCAAGAGGAAGTCAGCAACAAAAGATGCAAGCAAATGATACAAAAGATAACGGTTTTAGCTTTAAAGAATCAGGTAAAATTTTCTTTTCATCACATTTTCAAAACACATGGACAGTACAGGATGCTGCCAAAGCAAACTCAGTCAAACCAAGATACAACGCATTTCAGACGAGTACTGATACAGTGCATGATTCGACGTCACTCATATGTACTGGTAAGAATTATCTAGCACTTCGTATCTTCATTTGTATATCCCTCACATGGCAGGGCAAGGGAGAGGCTTGCTGCTGCAGAGCCTACTGGCCTCAGGGAATGATTTAATCCATGCTTATCCCTACCAAGACTTCGCATGCTGGACCCAACTTTGTGCCTGAACATATCTATCTTGTTTTCAAGCATGTTCTTGCCTTCTTTTCGCTGTAGGAGTGACTGTCTAATGGCTTCGAAGAAGCAGAAGAAGATTGCAGAGTTCAATCCATTTGACAGGGCTCTTGGTCCTATTCCCCTGAAGAATGATCGAAAACCCTTGCCCTCGCTAATAATTGCCCTAGCAGCACTAAAGAATGTTGGTCGCGAGCTTGCTGTACACATCATAACGGTTTTAATCACATCCAATGGTGTGGTTGCCGCTGCAGCTGCTGCACCTGCAAATCCTCCCATGGCTAAATCTTCTGCTACTGTCGCTGGACGATCATCATTCAAATGCCCATGAAGTTTTCTAAGACTCTCATACACTGCAAATTTGACAGCCATATCAGGCACATCTTCCAAAATGGTGGGGACAAATCCAGTGAATAATCCCTTCACCCCAGCGACAGAGACAATCGATTTTGCGGCATGAAAAACATTCTGGTAAACACCAGCTTGTACAGACCGAATGCATACTGCTAGGGGTACTTTGACGACACTACTTCCAAGGGCAGCAGCGGCTCCCGCTACAAATGCAGTTGAGCCATCATTGAGGGTGGTCTTCTCCTTAATTAGCTTTTTCGTCGTTGAGTAGAATGCAAAATATGTCCCAATAATAATACCGGCACCTGACGCAGCCCCTACAACTCCTCTATACAGCCCTCTAAACTCAGAAAGACCTCTGTGAATCTTCAATCCCATTCTCTTCATCGTGCCCCTTCCAGAAAGTGACACACCCTTCCTTATCGTACGTGGCCCAGCCTGCATTCTAACTTTCATTGTATCTAAAGGGTGGATAGTACCTTGAGATGCAACACGTGCTACCGCCCCTGCTACCACATCATGTGCTGGCTTGGTATCTGGCTGAGGAGCAGAGGCAACGGTTGCCGCAGCAACCTTCACGCCTTCCTTGTTGTCCATTAACGAGCCTGGAGAAATAAAAACTCTCCGTAAAGCAAACGTTATAGCCGTTCCAGTGGCTGCTGTAACTACACCCTGCAGAAACGAAAGTAAATGGTTGGTACAGTGATCAAGAAAGCCTTGCCCGCCAAGCAGACGAGATTGCATGTATTCCATAAATAGGACGAAAATAGATGAATGTAACTCGTCAAGAAGACCAAAATGGAACTCCTGCAGCGAAGAGTTACCCATCCAGAATCAGCCGCGTGCGTCAAAAAGCGTTACTTACCTGAGTTACGCTACAAAACAGAGGATCGACCTCTATATCTTCTTTCCTTGATGGTATTACTGGTTTGCTCTCCTTTACTCTATGTTCTAATGAAGTAGATGCCTTTCCGCTGCGTTGCTTCAGCATGGCGTTGTTGCTCTAGCACCAGTCCAAAGAACTTCAACACTGGCCTTACAGTCCTGTCTTAGATACAAATATAGCAAAACTTGCTACTTGATGATATCAAAAACACCTGCTTTCGTTCCTTTGCTATGCTGTACGTGGCCGAAGGGATCGTTCTGTCAGCCTCGGTTGTCGAGCGCGGGTAGCAGTTTTCTCTGTACTCGAGCTACGATCAAACACCCTGAGCGAATATTATGAAGATATTGGCGTATGGTATGAATTTTATAACCCTCCTTGTGTACTCAGTGTCTCTTTTCTGCCAACCGGTGCCAGCCTCGTTGCAAATCGATGCAAACTACTATGGTTTCAGCAAAATGTCACATTCAAATTTCAGTACAATGATGGTATCATCCTATAACTTTGAAATACAGTTTTGAGTTCCTAGATGGATCTATCACTTTCCTTCTAGACTGGGGTATAATGTTGGAATCGTGCGCTGCTCCAGCAGCAGTGAAACCACGTTGTTGGAACCAGTCTGCAGTTCGTGTTGTCAAAAGTATCAGAACATCAGTTCCTGATGATCTGGACCTCTCTTCCAGGAATTGTAAGAGCGTGTCACCTTTTCCACCACCTTGGTACCCTGGATGGACACAAAAGGCTCCTAGTTCAGCAATGGTTTGACCATTGTCATTCTTCCCCAGTGGCTGTGCATAGGCACACGCTAATAGTTCGTTTTCTCTTTCTAATACTATGAAATTGTTTATCTCGTCTGCTATCTTCTGCTGTGATCGTTGCACAAGTATACCTTTATCCACCATGGGCTGCAGGAGGTTGAATATCTTTGAAACATCCCTTGTTGTTGCTGCACGAATTCCCTCATAGAAATCAGAGGAAATCATTGACCCTACTCCGTCCATCGAGTATAGTTCGAGCAAAAGTGCACCATCAATGTTTGCGTTGATAACATGGGCCCTTTTTACTCCAGCTTTGCATACCATACATGCTGTAAGCAAATGCATTGGTAAGCCAAGCTCATACCAGGTGTCAAAGTCTAGGTCGTCTGCTGCTTGTCTGAAGGCTTCTCCTCCATCACTTATACTTATATCTATAGAGTCTTCTGAAGATGATTTATTTTGCTGGGAAAGTAGCATGGCCTCTGCTTCGTGGATGGGAAGCCAGGCTGGTAGTGTCTCTAGCATGGGATCTCTGTCAGGCAACGCTACAACAATCAGTTTGTCTGCATTCAAATCAATTGCTGCTCTCACAGATACCGAATAACAGTCACAGTTCAAAGGCTCTCCTGTGGTTGAATACCCAAGATTTGACAGCAGCACAATATTTCCATGATTCAACTGATGCTTGACTGCATCAGCCTGGACATAGCGTACGGACCCAGTGTGCTGATAATCTATCCCTCCTACGACACCCTTTCGCTTCGCTGCTACGTAATTTCCAGACACTGTTGTCACGGCTGGTGCCTGGTTTCTTGCGGATGCCCCTTGTCCAGCACTGCGCTCATGCCTTCTCATCATGGTGACTGTTGGTGCCTTGGAAAGCCTTGCCTCAACCAACATTCTTGCCGACCCCGCAGCAGAAACTGCAGCTTTCATCGCAACATCGTCTGTCACTCTATAACCTTTTACGTACTGGGGTTCACTACCCTTGGCTCGCACGGCTTCATTTATCTGCATTCGTGCCCCCACAACCACAACCAAGTGAACACCCAGTCCATGGAGCAACGCAACATCTTCTAAGAGACGATCCAGTAAGTCTTGACGATCCACGACTTCTCCTGGTATGGCAATTACAAATGTTCTTCCTCGATGACCCTCTATGTACGGTGATGCCTGCCTGAAGAATTTGACAAATAAACCATATTGAGACTTTTCCAGCGAACCCATGCTGTCCCTTGGTTCCAAATTTCCCATCTCCTCTTGAGTATCAGTCAGCGCCATGGGACTATACTGCCTTCTATATCTATGAGAGTGTGATTTAATAGCTACCGCTTCAACCCTGGTCACCGAGTTGGATGCCTTTTCCCTCTTTTGGTGATTGTCGATGCTGAGGGAACGAGAGAGGGATCCCAACATCTTTACGATCAAAGACATACTGTATCCTCTCTGTATGCCATTAAATAGAATACATATCAATTCAAAATGATATTTGTTTAGTATCGATGGGATTATTATGACGAGATCATGATACTGGCCAACTGATCAGTTGGGCTCATCTATAGATGAGCTAGTTGACCAGGAACGTTCCAATTCCCTAATGTCCTAGGACAGGCCTGATTGGAAACATCCAAGATCCTCGAAATCCATGTGTCACACATTTACTCATCTAAGAGTTGGTTTCCTATTCCTCGAGACCAGTGGTGATTATAGAGAGAAAACCAATGGCTGCATGCCATGTAGAAGGGGCATGTTCCTGTTTGAATTTTCAATATCCGGGTCTTCAAGAGAGCACAAAGGTCGACGTTTACAAAATAGAAAAAACAATATGGTTCATTCTGTGTTCGTTGACTCAACATGTCAGCAATATGCTGACGAGAAAATGCTTAAACGTGCTCCTGCAGAGGTAAGTGACATGCCACTTGTTTTGATCGGCTATTCTGGAAATGTGTCGATTGTTTCTTCGAAATACTGGCTTTAAATCGCCATGAAAATCTTGTAAGGACTATTTAAATGAGTTATATGGAGTGAAACGTCAAAAAATTGGTGCAGGTGGGCATTCTCGTTGGCAGACGGACGTTCAAAAAGGCAAACGCTGGGGAAGCAGGGACGGGTAGGAAAAAAGACTATATACTGCAACTGGTACGAACACCGGATGAGAATGAAGGAGTATCATCATTGAGAGTTGTGGCACAAGGCAAAGAGCAGTTCCTCCTTGATGTGGACGCAGAATGGGTATGTGAACACGCGTGTCAGCTGGCACGCATTTTACCTGGAGGGTTGTCAGTACTGGGAGTATATGTACTCTGTGACACCCGTGCTTTTGCGCCCAAATCTCTGCAAGGATTACTAAAATTGATTAATTCTGAGATGCTGACTGCTGGGCCGAAGAATGCTTCTATCTTGCTTCATATTGATTCATCAAGAGGGATCTTGTCTGCCAAGGAACAAGATGGGTCCCTGTTCAAGCCATGCGAGCTTCAAAATTCGTCCTTACTCACAGAAATAGTCGAATTCCGATGTGATTATCCTCTGGATGTTTCATTAGACATGAGTAATGAAAAAGAAGTTGTGAGCGAATTGATAGAGGACATGATCCAATTTGAAGTGAAGAACCGAATACGCCCCTCATGCATTCAACCAAAATGCAATAGCCTCACAACGTCAGAACAGATGATAGCCAGGTACATCAAACGGGATGGTATGGATCATATTCCTATATCTTTGATGATGCCATATACTGTGGTAGGGGCTCCTGCTCTTGGGGTCTCTTCTGCATCCACGAGTGATGCGCAAGAAGAAAAGATGAGCGGCACTTATGTGAAAAAGGCTCACTTTTCCTTCAAAGGTGCTATCGAGTGCAGGGGTTATGTAATGAAAAGCGAAGATATTGATGAAGCCCTTGATGCTATCAAGCAAGATATAGAATTATCTCTCCGAGCAAGATTGGAGATTTTGGTCGAAGCTGCAGAAATGGCAACAGATGCCCTACTGGCAAGGCAGAAGAGTCCAGTATCTTCCTCCTCTGGCACAGAGAAAAAGACAAAGCACCCTCTTCTAGATTCTTTGTCAATGGTGGGATCATACGAGCCTCAGTTTCCTCAAAGGGCATTTTTACGTTGGAAACAGAGTGCATGCTGTTATAGTGACTACATTGTAGAGGGGGATGGTGTCACCGAAGCATTAGCAAGAATTAGAGAACTTGTTGGCCATGGAATTGTCGATGGAACAACCTATCATTGCTCTGAAATGATTCGAAATGACGTCGTCGATCAAATGCAAAGAAAAGGGGCACATCTGACTGGCTTGCATTCCATACTTGCTTCATGCAATATCATGGTGGCTGTGCCAATTATTATTGCCATACTTGCCGTTCTGTATGCTATATGACTATGAATACTTTTTTATGTTTGAGTTAAATACATAGTGTTCACATTTGTCGAAGAAAACGCAAAGCCAATACTGTTTGTCGTCCGTGGGCAACAAGAGTCTAACCAGGTCAAACACCCCCTCTGATGAAGCACTAGCTATCGTGATGCTTGTTCCTGTCGTTGGGATTGCGTACAACTCTGGGGGACTGTATGCCCGGCGTCTCATTCTCCCGGACTCTCCTGCAGATGGAGGAGAAGCATCAGAGCCCCTAC
>PJEL010003028.1_pt1 | contig 14752 bp, 16 predicted proteins | sample 1853271 | NCBI WGS metagenome assembly PJEL01 (sample SAMN08108733, study PRJNA415343) | Invertebrate metagenome, whole genome shotgun sequencing project. | host: Globobulimina | place: Sweden: Gullmar Fjord | collected 2015-08 | reverse complement strand
GAAGATCAACGCCACAATAATATTTATGTTGCTCTGAATAAAATCTCATTTTACGGCCTCCTTTTTATTTAGACTTCGTCATCTAAAATGATACTGCTTTTGCAGTATCTTGAGGAGGCCTTAATTAGTATCAACAGCATGCAGTGAATGCAGACGTTATAGAATAAATAAATACATCCTTTAGCCATATTATTATATGTATAATTATATTGCTATCTAACCATATATATGCTATTGTTTAAATATGACCAAAGCTAAATTCGAATGGGATGAAAAGAAAAATAAAGAAAATCAGAAAAAACATGGACTGAGCTTTGAGATAGCTCAATATGCTTTTTCTGATCCCAATCGTCTTGTAGCTGAAGACCTGAGTCATAGCGATAATGAGCAGAGGTATTATTGCTTTGGCAAAGTAGATGAAGAGGTCATAACGGTGCGTTTTACGTATCGCAAACATACCATTCGTATATATGGTGCCGGATATTGGCGGAAAGGAAAAAAGATATATGAAGACAAAAATTAAATATGCTAATGAGCCACTTGGGAAACTGAGTATTGTTGATGATTTTCTTCCTCCTCCTGAAGAACTTGCATTCAAAGAAGACAATGTGAAGGTTACGATAACTCTGAGCAAAGCAAGCGTTGAATTCTTTAAAAAAGAAGCAAAAAAACAACATGTTCAATATCAGAGAATGATAAGAAGACTTTTAGATCTTTACACTATTCATCATCAAAGAGTCTCTAACAAGTAGCTGCAGTGAATGCGAGATAGCAGTGATCATTGTTGTTTTGATTAGTGTGTGATTATCAGAACAACTTTGAAGCAAGAAAACGCGCTTCAATCTCGCATCACTGAGCACAGCGTTATGCACAAAAATATTATTGACATCCAGAGCCAATTGACATACTATAAATAGTATATATACAATAAAGTATGTGGGAAATATATGAACATCGCAAGGTACCTAAACAGCTTAGTGCTTTACCAATTGAAATATTAAAGCGCTATGAAAAGTGGAAGGATATTGTTAGAATTTCAGGCCCTTCGGGATTAAAGTTTATCAAGGGTTTTCATGATGAAGCATTAAGAGGAGAATGGAAAGGTCATAGATCTTCAAGGTTAAGCATTAAATATAGAATTATTTACCAGATTGTAGAGAAAGAGATACTAATACAGGTAGTAAACATTACTCCTCATGATTATAGGAGAAAGTAGCATGAAAAACTTTAAAAAGGCAAAAAAGACAGTAGATGTATCAGTTGGTGAGTCTGTGCGGATTATCAGGGAATTGCAAGACATGAGTCAGAACGACTTGGCTGAAGCCACCGGCATTGCTCAGTCAACAATATCGGCAATCGAGAATGATAGGGTTAAACTTGGGGTAGAACGCGCTAAGGTTATAGCGATAGCACTTAAGTGTCATCCGGCAGTACTTGTGTTTCCAGGCTGGGAAATTAAAAAAGAAACAGCAGCATAACCAGGCGTTGGACATTGAGTGCGAGCCAACGGGGACTGTATTGCTGTCAATGTTTTATATGTTCAAATTATCAAATTGCCTGTTAATGCATTCAAGGGCCCGCATCAAGTCAACTTGTCGTTGTTTGTTTATATAAATAAACCAATTCCTCTAATTCACCGCTATGATATACTCTAAAAATGAAGAACAAAATTATTCAAATGGCTGAATTGACAACCGATATCAAAGAGTTTTGCCTCCAGAAGGGGGCGGCAATAGTAGGAGTTGCTGATCTGGGGCCGCTTAAGGCAGGTCTTCATACAGATCCCCCGGACCTGATGCAGCCATACACCGCGGCCATCTCAATTGCCTTACCACTTGATATGCGTGCGGCTGCTTCCATGAGCGGAGAACCCACACCTGAGTACGCATCCAATTGCAAAGACATTAACGCAAGGCTCAATGCCATAACTGAAACAATTGTCACACATATAAAAAACCTGGGCTACAGGGCGGAGGCAGTACTTGCTTCGAAGAAACTCGTTGAGGGCGGCACTGAGGGCAGTGTATCACATAAGGCAATTGCAATAATGGCCGGACTGGGTTGGCAGGGAAAGAGCCTTCTTCTTGTTACGCCAAAATATGGTCCGAGGGTAAGGCTCTCTTCAGTGCTGACCGATATGCCGCTTAATTTCGATTCTCCTGTTAAAAACCGCTGCGGCAATTGCACTAAATGCACCGAGGCTTGCCCGGCCGGGGCCATCAGGAATGTCAATACGGATTTTCATTATTTAAGTCGCAATGAGGCCCTCGACCTTGATAAGTGTCATAATAATACACTCAAGTATATGAAGGTGCCGGGTGTTGGATATACATTCTGCGGACAATGCATCCCCGTCTGCCCATATGGCAGGAAGCTGATGTTGAAGGAAGCAGGTTAAGAAGAATAGGTTCCTGCGCCTAATATTGCTGTAGATTGAATGAGTAGTCTTTAAGCCTTTATATCAATCACAGACCCGCCAAACTCACGGATTTTATCATCTATCATACCGAGCGCCTTCTCGATGGTCTTATAACTGATTTCAGGCAATTTGCCTCCAAAGAGCTCTTCAGCTTCCTTGAAGCCTTTAAGGACCGCGTCCCTTGTGACCTTTAATCTTTCAGGATCGTCTCCAGCCATTTTGACCGCAAAGTCAACGAGACGTTGAGCAGTGTTTTCTATACTGAAATATCCGCCTTCGTCGACCAATTCAGATGCCTCATCCTGAGTTAGATCGGTGATCGGTTTTCCGTTGTAGCTAAGCTGCGACAAGTCAAATTCAGGAGTCTCAATAAGACTATCCAGTCCTGACTGGGTCTCAAAACTGTATTTGGATTCGACCTGGACCTTGAAATGCATCTCTATAATCAGTTTGTTCACATTCAGATTTGAAGCTTCCTCAGCCTTTTTGGATTCGGTTTCATTACTGCTTTTTGGTGCTTTTCCTGCTTTCTCATTCTGCTTCATATTCGCAGCAGGAATGCTTTTGTTTATTCCATCAATATTTGACACGTTACGCCTCCTTACCCCTTTTTTTAATACCTTGAGTTCTTTTCGGTATTTGCCAGCTAAACTTTAAGGCTTCAGGGAGATGAGTGTTGCAGTCAGGACATATAAATAGCTCAATTTTCGTAAAAAAGCTCTAAGAAAGAGTAGGGTGGGAAAATGCAAAAAAGCAGTTAGACCTTTGAGAACACAAGTACACCGTTTTGGCCGCCGAAACCGAAGGCGTTTGATATTGCAGCTTTAATACTAACTTCCCGGGCCTCATTCGGAATTACGTCCAGATCGCATTCAGGGTCTTTTGTTTCATAATTGATCGTTGGAGGTAAAATGCCGTGCTGTAATGATAATACGGTGGCCGCGGCCTCGATCGCGCCTGCAGCACCCAGTGTATGGCCAATCATTGATTTATTTGAACTTACCGGAATGTTTCTGCCGTTAAAGACCTGATTAATGGCTGTTGTTTCTACCCTGTCATTTACTGTTGTGGATGTTCCGTGTGCATTTATATATCCGATATCTTCTTTATTAAGCCGGGCGTCTCTGAGGGCATCTTCAATCGCCGCTGATGCATATTTACCATCTGGTTGAGGGAGCGCGATACTATGCGCGTCTGTAGTCATACCGAAACCTTTTAATATTGCTAATGGTTCAGCGCCACGCTTAATGGCATGTTCCATGGTTTCCATAACAAGGACTCCTGAGCCTTCTCCAATGACAAAGCCTTCTCTGTCTGCGTCAAAAGGTCGGCTGGCCTTTTCCGGTTCATCGTTACGTCTGGAAAGAACTCTCATAGTGGCATATCCATCAATTACAAGGGGAGTGATAGTAGATTCAGTACCGCCTGCAAGCACAACATCAGCCCTTCCTTCCCTTAGAAGGCTGAGTGCCGAACCAATCGCAAAGGCACCTGTGGCGCATGCTGTTGAAACTCCCATATTAGGTCCATGAATCCCAAGAACAATCGCAGCATTGCAGGCAGGCATATTCGGTATTATACGTGGAATAGAGAGTGGATTAACGGAACCCGGTCCCTTTTGCTGAAATCGGTGATATTGCTCTTCAATATTGTGATAATCTCCTGCTGCCGACCCAATAACGCATCCGACCCTTGATCTGTCTTCCTTTTCAAGGTCGAGTCCGGCATCCTTTACCGCTTCGATGGAAGCGCACGCAGCAAGTTGAGAAAAACGTGCCATTTTGCGGGCCTGCTTTGCGGACATATAATCTTCAGGGGTAAAAGGATGAATTTCGGAAGCGATCTGGCTTAAATAACCGTCTGGATCGAAAGATTTTATACGGGCGATTCCTGATTTTCCTGATATGAGTGCGTTCCAGAAATCAGATTTAGTGCATCCTATGGAAGTGAAAACTCCAATGCCGGTTATGACAACCTGATTGTTGAAATCGTCATCATTCCGCATCTTTTTTCAAACAGTGTTCAGTTTCTTCTACTAATTGATCCATTAGATGTTTTACGGAAACGATTTCATTGCACTTGTATGCGTTCGATCCTGCAAAGGCGAATGCTTCATCAAGATTGCCCTTGGAGGCGTTGACAAGGACCTTTGCTATACAAAAGGGGGCTGTCTTAGGATTGCAGGACTTAAGGCATTTAAACGAACATTTAAAGGGTATGGTTTCACCCCGTTTTATTTTTTGCACGAATTCACTGTCAAGTACCCTGCCTGGCATTCCTACAGGACTTGAAATAATTGTTATGTCCTCTTTCTTTGCGTCAAGATAAGCCTGCTTGAATCTAATGTCTACGTCACATTCGTCCGTGCAGACGAAACGGGTTGCCATTTGAACGCCGGCAGCGCCAAGTTTTAGAACACGGGCAATGTCCTGTCCGTCAAATACCCCGCCTGCTGCTATTACAGGAATGTATTCTTCAAAAGAGTTAGCTGTTTCAATTACTTCGGAAAGGACCTGGTCAAGATCAGGAACGGTACCATCTTCGATTTCTTTGTATCCAAATCCGACATGTCCACCTGCTTTTACTCCTTCAACAACGACCGCATCAGGGACCCTGTTATACTGTCTTTTCCACTTTTTGTAAATAATGGCAAGGGCCCTTCCTGAGGAGACAATCGGTATGAGTTTGGTAGGTCTGCCTTCAACGAATTTGGGAAGATCAAGAGGAAGTCCTGCGCCAGAAATTATGATGTCAACACCTTCTTCCGCAGCGGTCTTTGTGAGGTTCTCATAATTGGAAAGTGCGACCATCACATTTACACCGATAATACCCTTGGTCATGCTTCTGGTTTTACGAAGTTCAACTCTCAAAGCATCTTCATTAAGCTTGAGAAATTGTGAACCGGGACTGTCTTCGAATTTTCCAAGGCCGACAGTAGAAACAACTCCTACTCCCCCTTCGTTGGCAACAGCTGCAGCCAGGTTGGCCTTAGATACTCTGACACCCATTCCCCCCTGAATGATAGGAGGATTAACTTCAAGATCTCCGATTTTTAATGTAGGTATAGCAGTTTTTCGCATGATTTATTCTTCTTTTTTATTTTGACGTTAGATACTAAATAATTAGTAATTCAATTCAGTATGGTGTGAATTATAACAGTTAATTCAAAGTTACAGCAAGGGTTTAATTGCATTGTTAATAATAACAGGATCTTATGAGGATGGATAACATGTTTATAAAAATGGTGCCCCCTGCATGACTCGAACATGCGACACCAGGTTTAGGAAACCTGTGCTCTATCCACCTGAGCTAAGGGGGCTCTTGTTGATTTTAAAGGAATTTATATTTCCAGTCAATTAACAGCAATATATTCTAGCAGATTTGGATTTTTTATCCAAAATTAAAGTAGTTCAAAATTATCTCCGAATAATATGTGTATAGTGAATAAATTGTTAATTTGTTGAATTAATGAATAAAATCCTTTAATATAACCAGTGTTTAAAACGTTGTTCAGGTATATAAAATATGCGTAAATTTATCATCACAATGACGGTTGTCTTTTTTGTTTTATCAGGTGTTATTTTTCTCAAAGCATCAAACATCCCTGTTGCGAGTAAACAATATCAATATCAAGATGTAAAGCCTGCTGAGATAACAGTGGAACCAGATGATAAAACAGCTGTAATAGAAAAAGAGAATGAAGCTAATCGCGTCTTACTCAAAAAACTGCAGGCGACTATAGCAAATTTAGAGGATAAATTATTAAGCGAAAAAGAAGAAACAGAGGTCAGAGAAGGACGAAAAGGAACAGCAAAGGCATCAAGAGTTATTGCGGTGCTTGGCGGCAAAACGTTTAAGCCAGGTCAGGTCATTATTGAAGAAACACTTATGCATACAGTAAAGGGCCTGGTGCAGGAAATTATGTCGGCCCGTGATTACCGTATAATTATCGAGGGCCATACGGACAATATACCAATTAAATGGACAACCGGAAATCGGTATGTAGATAATATGGAACTCTCTTTTCTCAGGGCAAAGGCGGTTTCTCAGGTACTGGTGGAAGAAGGGATTTCCACTGAACGCATCTCTGTAATCGGGTATGGTGATACCCGTCCAAAAGACTCAAATGATACTAAAGAAGGTAGATCCAAAAACAGAAGGGTTGAGGTAAAACTCGTCCCTGATGACAAGGAGTTTTAGATAATATGTATACCAAACACTTCGGCCTTACAGTACTGCCTTTTGAAAATGTGCCTGATCCAAAGTTTTTCTTTGATCATGGTGATTACGCAAGGGTCCATAGTAGAATTGTTGACTCTTTAAAGGCCGGCCGGGGTTTGATTGTTGTAACAGGGCCCATTGGTTCAGGAAAGACTACCATGAGCCAGAAGATCAAGTCTGAATTTACTGATGATATACGGCTCATATGGATGGCAGAACCTCCATCAACAAGTATGGACCTGTTCCTGTTTATTGCGCAGGAACTCGGATTGCAGCCTTCATCAACAGAAAGGGTATTTGTTTTAAGGGACATTAGGGACGCTCTCATGAAAATTCATTCACAAGGATCAAAATGTTTAATGATCGTGGATGAATCCCATCTCATGACGGATGATGTACTTGACAGTATTCGCATACTCAATAATCTTGAGGATGGCTCATCCAAGCTTTTACAGATGCTTATGCTAGGTCAGGAGGAGATAATTGGAATAATCAACAGGCCTGAGATGAAGCCCTTTAAACAGCGTATTGCTGCCTTGGAGATTATAGGGAGAATGGACGCTGAAAGAGTACATGAGTATATTTCATACCGGATTGAAGTGGCCGGAGGTAAGCCCGATATTTTTTCAGATACCGGTTGGGATGCGATTGTTTTAGCTTCAGGCACCGGGGGAGGGATACCCCGTATTATTAATTCACTATGCGATAAGACTCTTTCAGTGGCCTGTGAAAGAGAAAAGCACTCAATAGACATTGATGATGTTTTCGAAGCTGCTGAAGGAATGGGCATCGATAAAGATATCTTTCATTATAAAATTGAGCAGAGAAAAAAAGAACAACAGGAGGATAAACCTTTAGTTGAAGAACAACCAGTTAAGATACCCGAAAAAAAGGTTGTCCAGACATCATCATTTTTTGATGACATAGAACCGGAAGAGGAACAGAGAAGCCTTACGATACCCGTTGTCTTTCTTTCGCTCTCAATAATGTCGCTTATATTGAGCTTCTTTTTCTACTGCAACAAGGCTGAATCTACGGATGCTATAACCTGCCTGTTTGACCTCATTAGTTTCTAATCTGCATTATCCCTGGAAAAATCTCTTAGATGGGAAGGAAATGGTCGGGGCGAGAGGATTTGAACCTCCGACTCCTGCGTCCCGAACGCAGTGCGCTACCGGACTGCGCTACGCCCCGTGACGAAAATAATAACATAATGTGTTTGAAAATTACTAATTTAAAGAAAATGACGAAGTTATAAACTTCGTCATTCGTAAATCGTAAATCGTCATTCGTCGTTATGATGCCTTGGGAAGGTTCTGAAGCACCTGCCATCCTTTAAGCAAATCAATGGCCCGTTGAAGTTGTGAGTCGTCCTCTTCTGATACACCAGAAGGCACATGAATAACATCTTTCTCTTTGTCTTTGTCTTTATCAGGTGAATCTTCTTTGGATGTATCGTTTTTAAGGTGCTTGTCCAGATCTTTTTCCCTTAAAACAGCGTGGGTTTTTGCACCGTTTTTAGCTTCAATGTTAACAATAATATCCGGGGTTATGCCTGTTGTCTGTATTGATCTGTCTTTGGGAGTGTAGTACCTTGCTGTCGTAAGCCTGAGGGCTGAACCGTCACTCAGGGGAATTACAGTCTGTACCGAGCCTTTCCCGAATGTTTGTGTACCGAGAATGACCGCTTGTCCCCAGTCCTGCAAAGCACCTGCAACTATTTCAGATGCACTCGCGCTGCCTCCGTTAACAAGAACTACCATTGGCTTTTTAAAATAATTATCGCCGTTTGAGGTATTGAATTCTGTTTTCTCACCGCTTCTTCCTTTAATATACACAACGAGTTTGCTGGTGGGAAGAAAATTGTTTGTGACATCAACAGCGCCTTTCAGGAGACCGCCTGGGTTGTTCCTGAGGTCAAGGATCAATGAATTTACCTCTTTTTCAGAAAAGTCATTTAATGCCTTTTTCAATTCATCGGCTGTCTTTTCCTGAAATTGTGTGAGTTTAACATATCCTATTTCTTTGTCAATGATCCTGGATTTTACACTTTTTATTTCTATGATGTCCCTTACAATGGTTATATCAAGTGGCTTTTCGAGACCTTTTCTGATAATTGTTATCGTTACGGCCGTTCCTTTTTTGCCCCTTAGTTTAGATACTGCGTCATGAAGACTGATGTCTTTGGTAGATACCCCTTCAATTTTTATTATCTTATCCCCTGCCTTCACCCCTGCTTTAAATGCAGGAGTGTCATCAATCGGAGAAATGATTGTCAGCATTCTGTCTTTGATTCCAATTTGTATGCCGAGTCCTCCGAATTCACCCTTTGTGTCAATCTTCATTTCTTTAAAGAGTTCAGGCGGCATGAAGGAGGAATGAGGATCGAGTGAGTTAAGCATTCCTTTGATAGCACCGTAAACAAGGTCTTTTTCATCAACTTCCTCAACATAACTCTTTTTTACGAGAGCAAGTGATTCAGTAAATGTTTTCATCCTTTTATAATGGCTGCTTTCCTGGGCCCCGACACTCTCCAGCATGCTCCAGTTATCTGATAATGCCATGGTAAATGCTGCTATTATAAGTAATACCCAGATATATGTTGATTTGCGCCTGAACATTCTTCCTCCAATACACCGAAGAGCAACTCTTCAGATTTATTATTATTTATATCTTTTCGACTTTCTGTTCTTTTTCTTTAACCATTTTAAAGGATTAACGGGTTTCCCTTTGTGCCTGATCTCAAAATACAGGGTGGGAGCATTTAAAATTCTTGATATACCTGTTTTTCCTATAATATTGCCTTCACTAATTATATCACCTGTTTTATTAAAAATCTCGGACAGGTTTCCATATAAACTATGATAGCCGCTGCCGTGATTTATTATCAATAGAAGACCGTATCCCTTAAACCAGTCGGCATAGACGACCTTTCCACCTGCTACGGCCCTGGGTCTATCATTAAGACTCGTTTTTATTTCTATCCCGTTTTTGAATACTGTTATGTTAAACTTTGGGTTCTTGTATTTGCCAAAAGGCACAACGACTTTCCCTGGCAAAGGCCATGGAAGATGTCCTCTTAATGCCCTGAATCCTTTGCCTCTTACGGATTTAGGGATTTTCTGCTTTTCAAGGCTCTTTATCATCTCCTTGAGTTTTATGGAGGACTCTTCAAGCTCCTTGATGGTCCTCTCATACATGCTTCTTTTACTCTTTATTGTTGCAAGGAGTTTGTCCTTTCTGAGCCTGTTAATTTCGAGTTCTTTTTTCTTTTTATTTGCTTGACGCTTGTTTTCCTTAAGATTCTTTTGAAGCGTCTCCATGTCCGTCTTTTTTAATTCAATGATTTTAATTTCAGACCTGTAATTCTTTAACACCTTACTGTCCTGGTATGCCAGGAGACTGATATATTTGCTTTTTCTGATCAGGTCTTGCTGGTCTTTTGCGGATATGAGAATACGTACATTTTCACCGTACTGCTGTTTATACAGGGTCTTGAGGCGTTCGTTAAGGTATTCTCTTTTGTGGTCCTGTTTTTTTACGAGTAGGTTGATCTCTTTTGAAAGATTAAGGATTTTTGGTTGTGTCTCAGAGATACGTTTATCAAAGCCTTTAAGTTCCTTCTGCTTTTTTTTGATCTCTTTCTGTATTCTTTGAATTCGGGAGAAGATTGATTTTTCTTTTTTAAGGGCGTCTTTTACTTTTCCTTTTTTTGACTTAAGCTCGTTGCGGATTTTTTTTGCTTTTTGCTTTTCATTTCTTAGCTTTTTATTGATCTTAGAGAGTTTCTGTTTAGAGAAGGAAGGGGTTATGAGTGGAGAGAAGGGAGAAAAAATTAAGAGGAAAGCAAGACATGGAACAAGAATAAAAAAGGCATTTAACTGATTCCTGTTTAACATTAGTGTTTTCCGTCTCCCAATTTCAGAACTTTAACCAAACCGGACTTAATATTTTATTTTCCCTACAGCAATAAAACAGCCTATAAGGCTCATGAAAGCGCCCAGGAGAGGAACGGTCAAATAAGCCAGCAGGGGAAGTGATACTATTATTGCCTTGAGAGATGGCAGAAACTCAACTCCTTTATGGGAGATAAACGACTGCATAATGAATAACAATAGAGAGCTGATAATTCCGCCCGTAAAACCTATGAAAAAACCTTCTATTAAAAAAGGAAGTCTGATAAACCATCTTGTTGCTCCCAGTAATTTAAGTGTTTCTATCTCTTCGTTCCTCCTGTAAAACAGGATCCTGATCGTATTGTATGTAATAAATATTATTGCGATAAATATGGCGCTGCCCAGAAATGTTGCGGTGATTTTCATTATCTTTGAAAGAGTATTCAGAGAAGAAAGCCATTTTGCGCCGTATTGTACCTCTTCAATGCCGTCCATCCTCTTTATTTGATCTGCCTTTTGTTTTACCAGTGAAGGTTCGAGTAATTCACTTTTGAGCTTTAATTCAAATGAGGAGGGAAGTGGGTTTTCTTTTAGTTCGTCTATGATCTGGGCGTTGTTCCCAAGTATTTGACGCAGTTCCTCTACTGCCCGGGTCTTTGAAATGTACTTTACCTCAAGGATATCACTGTCTTTTTTGAAATACTCTTTTAATGCATTTTCATCAGCGCTTTTCAGGTCTTCATCCAGGTATACAACGAGGCCGAAACTCCTGGCCCAGCTTTTCAGTGCTGCATCGGCATTCAGAGTAATCGATGCAAAGGCGCTTAAGATTAATAGACTTATGCTGATAGAGAGAATCGTAAGCAGGTTGACCCACTTTTCGTACCAGAGGCTTTTGATAGCGGTCTGCAGAGAAAATATGAAGGTCCTCATCCTATTGTCTCCTTTTCAATGCGGGTGTCTCTTAAGTGAATTAGTCTGCGTCCGGTACCTTGAAAAAGTTCTTTATTGTGCGTAGCGATAACTACCGTGGTGCCTCTTGCGTTAATCTCCCTGAAGAGGTTCATTATCGCGTAGGAATTTTCTGTATCGAGGTTGCCGGTCGGTTCGTCCGCAAGGAGTACTGTTGGTTTTGATACCATGGCACGAGCGATTACGACCCGCTGTTGTTCTCCGCCCGAAAGATGGGGCGGGAAAATATCTGCTTTATGTTTGAGCCGTACTTCCTTTAAAACGTCGTTAACGTCTTTTCGTATCTCTTTAGGATGTACATTATGGATCCTGAGGGCGAGGGCGATATTGTCAAAAACCGTTTTGTTAGGCAGCAGCCTGAAATCCTGAAATACTATCCCGACATTTCGTCTCAAATACGGAATAGTACTTTGCTTTAGTTTGCCGATGTCCCAGCCAGCGACAACAAGGTTCCCTTCATCAGGGCGTTCGGCGCAATAAATGAGTTTAAGTAACGTAGTCTTTCCGACACCGCTTGGACCTGTTATGAAAGCGAGTTCTCCTTTTTCAATAGTCAGGGAGATGTCCTTAAGGACAATATCGTCGTCATAATATTTTGAGACGCCGGAAAACTGGATCATTTATTAAGTGATGTTTTTATCGTTTCAACTATATTTTCAACGGTTATTCCGTAGTATTTTAATAAATCATTAGAAGGTCCTGAACAACCGAAGGTATCAGGCAGACCGATTCTCTTAACAGGGACAGGACAGTTTTCTGACAATAATTCGCAGACCGCGCTGCCAAGACCTCCGATTATGGAGTGCTCTTCCGCTGTTACTATGAGTTTGGAGTTTTTTGCAGCCGATAAAATGGCTTCTTCATCAAGAGGCTTTATTGTCGCCATATTGATGACTCCGGTATCGATCCCTTCGTTTGTAAGGATTTTGGCCGCTTTGTTTGCCATGTCTACCAGGATACCTGATGCAATTATATTTACATCTTTACCGGTACTGAAGACATGGGCCTTGCCGATCTCAAATTTATAATCGTCAGGCATGACATACGGTACATTCGATCTTCCGAGCCTTACATATACAGGGCCTTTATATTCCGCGACCGCATTAATTACAGATTCTGTTTCATTTGCGTCTGCAGGTACTATTACGGTCATATTAGGTAATGCCCTCATTAAAGCAACATCTTCAAGTGCCTGGTGAGATGCGCCGTCTTCACCGACTGTTATGCCTCCGTGTGTTGCTACAAGTTTGACATTTGTATTTGAGTAACAGACGGTCAGTCTGATCTGGTCCCATGCTCTGCCTGTTTCAAAGACCGCAAAGGTTGAGGTAAACGGTATTTTACCTGTAAGGGACAGGCCCGCTGCGGTCCCGATCATGTCCTGTTCCGCTACGCCGATATTAAAAAACCTGTCAGGGAATTCTTTAGCGAACTTGCCTGTTTTTGTTGATCCGGAGAGGTCAGCGTCGAGGGCGACTATTTCCGGGTACTTTTTTCCGAGTTCAAGAAGGGTGTCGCCATATGCGGCCCTGGTAGCTTTTGGTTTTCTGCCGGTCAATGAATCAGCTTCCTGCTGTTTTCTGTCTTCTGGAATCTGTATTCTGTCTTCTATGCTCTGATTACCCATTATTAATCTCCTTCAACGCCATTTCCAATTGCTCCTCGGAAGGCGTGACTCCGTGATATTCTACTTTATCTTCAAAGAAAGATACACCTTTTCCTTTGGTTGTTTTTGCGATAATGACAGTAGGTTTGCCTTTTGTGTTCTCAGCCTCATTAAGGGCAGTAACTATTTCATTCATATCATGTCCGTCAATACTGATTGCATGCCACCCGAATGCTTCCCATTTATCATGAAGCGGCTGGATTCCCATGACGTCTTCGACAGCTCCGTCAATCTGGAGTTCATTGCAGTCCACTACACCACAGACATTGTCGAGTTTGTAATGCGCGGCTGTCATCGCGGCTTCCCATATCTGGCCTTCCTGATTCTCACCGTCACCCATTATGCAGAATATCCTTGCAGGGTTTTTGTCTATCCTGAGTCCGAGGGCCATGCCGTTTGCGACTGAAAGCCCCTGTCCGAGTGAACCGGTCGAGACTTCTATGCCCGGGAGGTTTTTGCATGAAGGGTGCCCCTGAAGAGGAGAATCTAACTGCCTCAAAGTATCCAGTGTTGATTCCGGGAAATAACCGGCCTTTGCCATAATAGCGTAGAGCAGGGGGGCCGCGTGTCCCTTAGACATCACAAACCTGTCCCTTGCGTCCCAGGTGGGGTCTTCGGGGTTGAAATTCATTTTTGAAAAATATATTGCAACAGCAGCGTCCGTTGCCGACAATGAGCCGCCGGTATGGCCTGAACCTGACTTTGTCAGCATTTTCAGTATACTGATGCGGACCTCTTTCGCAATGTCCATAAGTTCCTGAACATCCGTAACATTACCTTTGGTTATTGTACTCATTTCCACTCTCCTTAATCAGATATTTTTTTAATAGAATATTTGATACATATTTATTTTAATAATGAAGAATTTTATGCCATTCGGATTGGTAAACAGATAATTATAAAATTTCAGGGGGATGAGAATCAAGGATATGTTTGAGATTTGTGGGAAAAGATATATTTATCAGGTAGTTAAATGTAGGGGCATCCCCCTGTGGGTGCCCGGCTTGTGTATGCATGCGTTTGTTTTGAGGTATACAATGCCCAGGACAGGACCCAGAACATTCAACGCCAGGGCAGGCACGGGGGCCTGCCCCTACATTACATTACCGCAAGTGACATATCCATTATTGAACTGTATTGTCATTGTTATGTAGCAACTGGTAAATCTATTATAACTTTTGTGAATTCTCCTTCATGGCTTTCAAAAGTTATACTACCGCTATGATTACTAATAATGTTGTGACTGATACTAAGTCCCAATCCGGTACCGGAACCGCAAGGTTTTGTTGTAAAAAAAGGATTGACTAATTTATCAATTATGTCTTTAGGTATCCCTATGCCTTTGTCATGAAAAATTGTTCGGACTTTTGAGGATCCACCGACTGTAACCATTTCGCAATAAATTTCAAGGTCTTTATCGTTATTTTCATTTTTCTGATTCAATGAAAATCTTGCATTACTAAGTACATTAAGGAAAACCTGTTCTATCTGCTGAGGATTGGCAAATACTGGCGGGAGATTACGGGGTATGTTTACTTTCAGATTAATCATGTCTTTTTTTAGTGTTGTACCGAACAG
>PJEL010003027.1_pt1 | contig 14758 bp, 10 predicted proteins | sample 1853271 | NCBI WGS metagenome assembly PJEL01 (sample SAMN08108733, study PRJNA415343) | Invertebrate metagenome, whole genome shotgun sequencing project. | host: Globobulimina | place: Sweden: Gullmar Fjord | collected 2015-08 | reverse complement strand
ACCAGCCATCTGTAAGTCAGAATCATTAAAGACTGGCTCACCCATCTTATCTTTCACTTCATCGTTTAGATGCATCATGGTTTCGATCTGATTTTTTACTTCAGCTCTAACAGCAGGTAGTAACCGCTGTTTGAAACCGGAATTTTCACCAGCAGGCCGTTTACGTAGCATCAAAATCACAGTACCTTGAACATAGCCACCTTTCTTCAACTCCGTACTTGTTTCTGTAGCAATATACCAAGCTCCTACTACTTGCAGCCCAGCAGCCCAGAATATGCCAACCATATCGGACCATACGCCAGTATCTTGGTGAGTAAACATTACGCATTGCATGCCATTGTCTGGCATGTGATCTGCCATGGCTTTATAAGCATCGACCATACCCTTTCGGAAGTCATCACCTGAACCTTTAATTGCAAGAGCTCTTCTAGAGTCCCAAGTCCAATTATCAAAAGGCTTAGGTGGGCTTTTTCTAAGCCACGCGATAAAAAACTCAGTAATTTCGTGGTAGTTAACTGCATCCGCGTAAGGTGGGTCAGTCACCCAAATATCGTTACTATTGGTAACTCCTTCAGCAGGATGGTTTAATATGTTGCTTTTTCCAATAACGTCAACATAAGTCGGGTTAAAAAACATAAAGTTTTTCAGGGCTAAAAGACCACGGGCTCCATAGTTGTATAAAGTATTCAGAGCTTGATTAGAGAATACATCTTTGACTCCTTCGCGCCCTCGATTAGCAGAGTCCCAACGAGAAAGCTTCGTACTCTTATTCAATGAAGAGCAGAAACCCAATAGCAAACTGGGCTCATTTGATTCAATGATGTGTTTTTTGGCAATAGCAAAAGTCAATAGTTGACGGGCGTTAAACAACTGATGCCAGTATTTCCACCCCCTTTCCCTCACTGGCTGACTAGTATTGTAACCAGCTTCTATTTCCATATTTGGTAGAAAGCCACGTAACTGCCAAGAACCCAAAGATTCCGCAACTAGCTTCTTAACTCTTTCTTCTCTAGCAAAATCACTCTCTGAGACTGTTTTGAAAAACACCTCTGGCCTATTGGTGTTCAATGTCGATTTTGAGAACCATTGAATAGCATAGAGACGCTCTTGGAAAATATCGTCCTCACTAGGATGAAAATCATTTTGTTCCCACTGTCTTAACTGGCTAGCAGTTGTACCATCGTCTTTTTTATAGTCACCTCTCAAAGTCTTGATTGGTGTTCTATAGGTCTTACCATCAAGCTCATAGATGAAAGAACCTTTGCTAACAGTACCAATTTCTGCTTCTTTCATTTCTTGTGATGAAACACCTGAAATAATATCGATATTGAACTTTTTGGCTTCATAATTTGGGGTTAACTTAGCCACAACATTGTGAGTTTTAGAGATCACCCAACTAGGAGATAGAGGTATTAACCAGCCAGTTTCAGGACACTTTACTTCAACACAATATAAGAATGACTTTGCTCGATTGCCCTCTTCATCGCATTCAACATCTAATTCAAGAATGTCTTGGTTAATAGCTAAAAAGACCTCCTCAAACTTCACCTTCAATCTTTCCTGTTCTTGCTCGTTAGCAGACAACAACTTCAGAGCCCCCCAAGAAAGCATACATGCTATTGGATTGAGGTCAGAAGCATCGACATCACATCCAAGGCGAGCGGCTTCGAAAGGAATAGATCCGCCACCACTAAACGTATCTGCAACTTTTGGCCTATGTCCAAACTTCAAAATACCAAGTTGTTCAATAAGCTCCGCATGCGAGTGAGCATTTACACCATAATCTTTATAATGCTGGTTAACTATTGCCCACATATGGTTATACAACCACTCTTGATCAACTTCTTCCGGCCGTTTACATAGCAGTGATTTCTCTTCGTAACCATTAATCGTATCAAGATACATATCTAACAAGCGGATCTTATCTTTTTCTTCGATATCACGTCGCCATCGCAGTTTTAATCCCTGTTCATCAAGGGATAGAGGAAAAATCAAAGAGTCAACCTCACTAAAGCGCACATTATCTACTTTTACATTGTGAGCAAAATAATCCCACGGATTATGAAGGCTTAATTTCTCAGCTATATCTCTAGGTTTAATTGCGTTCTGAATAAAAGCCCTTTTGGCGAGGCTCTGATTATCGAATGCCATCAGCATCTCGAAGATTTCTAAGTCTTTCTCAGTATCATTTGTTTGTGGCAACAGGCTACCAAGCACCACTGAACGTACCAAAATCAGAGGCTTACGGCCTTTCCAGTATGACCCCAGTCCTGTTAGTGTCTGACCAAGGTTCGCTTTTCTTTCTTTCTGGGCTTCAAATGAAACTTTTTGCGCAGGGAAAACTGCTTCAATAAGAGCAGGGGCATCTTTTAGTGCAAAAGGCGTTAGTTGTGCCATTTAATTAAATCTCCAAAAAGAGCGACTGATTATTAAATCATCGCTCTACATTCATTTTTGCGCATATTAAGATCTAAGCTTTTCTCGCCGACCCTTTGCAGAATTAATTAGTTTTACCGTAGCCCAATTCTTTGAGGCTGCGTCCTTTTAAATCCCGCCATGCATCCATACCACTGCGTGGATTACCCGCAATCACACAAGCCGCCAAGCTTGGGCTTTTAAATGTGTACTCACATGTAAAGGAAAAAACCTCTCCATCCTCCACAAGAACACCATCATCTAAAAGCTTCTGACGTAGCTCCCGAATAGCAGGTCGTAACGACTTAGCCACTGCTACGTTTGCCGTCGAGCCTTTTCCAACAACAAATTCTGGCTTACTCATGTCACCCACTGGGTGACCACCAGCTTTAGCCTTCTTGGCCTCAAATAGGAATAGCACATCCTCCACCAATGAACTCTCCTCTTTAGGTTCAGTAACGGGTAATGGAGTTTCCTCTTCTTGGACTATTGGGTTTACATTGCTTGCTGGCAACCCAGCTAAACTTTCAGCAGCCTTCTGTGAATTTTCATTAGATGGCTGTGGATTGTCCTCGATATTAGCTTGAACCAATGAATAACTTGGTGATTCCTCACGAACTTGTCTGTCTTTTTCCGGCGATTCTGTTTGTACAATGTCACCAAGAGCGTGGCGCAGCGCAACACGCCAACCTACATCACGGTCATCCTTATGGCCCGTACTCATTGCTGTCATTCCAAATAACCACCAGCGCTCTTCAGGACGAAGCGCTAACCAGTTACGAACAGCAACAGAGATATTTTCAACATCCATACCCTCTATAGCCCAGGCAAGTACACAAAGCTCTTTACCCAGCAAACGGTCGACAACATTCTCACCGACCTTCCAAGAGCTTGGCTTTAAGTCATAGCTTTTCAATCGAGCATTAAACGCTCGCTGCACCTCTGCACGTATTGCAGTCCAACAAGGACGCTCTAGAACCACACGCTCAACGACCGAGTGCTCTTCGCTCTGCGCTTGCATGCCCAGGTGCTCACTAATTTCTACTTTGCCGCTATTCGCTTTTGGAATGATAACTTTAAAGTGATGAGGATCGCTGGACGCTGGAACGCCAAAACCAAGCGTCGAATACTTAGGCGCATTTTGTTTTGCTGTTACCTTTGACATCTATTTCTCCTCATCTCTGTTTAATTTATACATACAGGATTATTCTTCCTGCGCCACATCACCAGGGCGAAGCTCAATACCTGCCAACTTAGCAAACTCTTTTGCTTCAAAACCATTTTCAAACTCGATGCCATCTCTCACGTTAACTGTGACCGCTGCATCTGCCTCATTGAGTAGTTCTCTTAGGCTGTTCACTGTTTTTTCGATCATGACGGCTGTAACTTGACGTTCACCAAAGCGGATACCAACAGTGTTTTCACCTTCACCTATTTCGATCCTAACTCCTTTGAATTGAGTTGAAGCCTGGTCTTTAAATCGATTGATAACAGAGAAGACTTTATCTGTAGTATCAAGTGATACACGCTTTGCACTATTGATTCGTGCTGGTTTAGTATCGTCAATTTTTACCGTTTTATCGCCAACATGTGGAATAGAAAATTCCGCTGTCTTAGATGCTTCACCTGATTTGGCATAAACTAATAACAGTGTTGCATCCGAACCAATATCGAACGGCTTGTCATAAGCTGAGCCATCTTTAGGGTTAGAGCCATCCAAAGTGTAAAACATGTCAGCATTAGGTGTGCATTGCAGAGTGATTTTTCGTTTATCTGCCAACGCCTCTACCTGATGTCTTATCTTAAGGTCTGCAACCCAACGAGTAGCCGCACCTGTTTCATATTTACCACTAGGATCTCTTACTTGAAAATAAAGCGTACTTTCCGTAGTGCTAAAGTTTTCGCTGTCTTCAACTTGTGCGTCAGTTTCTAAAACCTCAGCTTTGGTTGAATAGTGAATTACTGGACTGTCACCAGCGTTTCTCGGCGTTAGGCTAAGCACTGACTCTCCAGTATCTGGATGTGTACTGAGTAAAGATACGTTGACGCTTGTCTTTTCTTTAGGGAATGGCCCTTTTTCAATGTAACCATCTTCGCCTTGGCGCCAGCGACCTTGCTTGAGTGCTTCGGCTTTTAGCGTATCCATACCACTGTTACCAGGCATCCAAGGCCAACCAGGGTTACACTTAGCTTTACTAACTACATCTTTCCACGGAGTACGTCTATTCCCTGCACCTGAAGGCCAAAGCTCCGCCTCTGCCATTGCAAAATATTGGGAAAAGTCATCTTTTAGATCAGCTGCTAACTTATAGTTAGCACGAGGATCAGACATTAACTTGTCTATTTGCACTTCGGCAGACTGATCACCACTACCGATTTTTAATCCATTGTCGATCGTCACTTTTAGCAAACGCTCTGAGCCATCTAACTCATCGACACCAGGGAAAAGAATCGTGTTATAAGATGCAGACAGGGCTTTTGCAAAACGCCCTTCGGCCTCTTCTAATCGATCTCTAGCTTCTTCGAATAAGGTGTCACCAGATTTCAGTTTTTTCTTAATTAGCTCTATCGCATATAGTTCACGCAACCTCTCTTCCACAGCGTCAGCCATGATACTGTCTTGCCCTGTTAGTACTAAAAGGTTGTTTTTCTCTTGCTGGAATTCAAAGAAGTTCATTAGCTCACTTGGTGGTACTCTACCATCAGGTTTAATAACTATGAGAGTACGAGGACCACTTAGCTTAAGCTCATCCATTCGAGGTAAAATTTGAACATCTTGATAGGTATTGCGAGTGTTTGGTTGCAGGATCCCTGTCAAGCGGTTAATCAACGCTTGGTCAATTTTGGGTTGTGGAACGCCCTTTGCGTCTCGCTCTATCTGACGAGATAAATTTTCTGTTTCTTTAATGAAGAAGCGTTCATCTTCACGGTGCAAGTACCATGCTTGTTCACGTAGTTTCTGAATAGAATCTAAGAATTCATCTGCTTTTCGGTTTGGTGCCGCTAAAAACTCGATAATTTCGCTTTCAGATAAACCAATGCGACCACCAACCGCTCTAGAGAGAGACGAAGCTAACAAGAGAGTCATTAATTGAGCTGAAGCATCGCTACCTTGCTCTGCATCGATAGTCTCTGAAATTGCATCACCCTTGTCTGCAATGTCTCGCGTTATTGCAGGGACTAGCTTTGGAGAGATTCTCTCAATCTCATCTTTAACTTGCTCGTCATTTAAATCTAGGTGCTGAGTACCAATAAGGAACACATCATCAGTTTTTCGCTGGTCAACACTTTTAAGAAGTCGAGCGGTAAACTGCATCAAGCCACGCGTTTGGCGGAAGCCTTCGTTTTCCTTGAACAACGCAACTAAATGCTTGAAAGAAGGGTGGAACGGATATGTCTCGCGAATTTGGTCAGCTATCTGTTCAATGCTTGAAGCGATAATGTAGCCGCCGTCTTCCGCCTTCTTAATTTGCTGTGCATACTCTTCTGCAATGTCATTGATTACTTGCTCATCGGGCATTTCATCAACAAGACGCTTTTTCAAAATATCATAGATTTCATTGCCCGATAGTTGTACCGGGGTGATAGTCATTGATTGGCGGCGAGTTTCTTGTTGCAGGTTAGAGATAGAGTCTGCAAGTGCTTTTGTCTGAGACTTATAGCTACCCGAAAGGTTAGCCATAACGATACAGCAATTTGGTAGTTCTAAAGCCGCACTCATTAACGTACTCAAGCTATAAACAACCATGTTAGCAAGAGTACCTGAACCGTAAACCTGCGTACTTGCATTGTCTAGATACGGAGGTAGTTCATCAATCATAATCAGTGTTGGTTTATCACCGATAATTTCTTTCCATTTTTGCTGGTCAACTGACTTTGGTCCATTAACCCAGTAATCTTTAATCTCATCAGCCGCTCCAAGTTGAGTCGCTATATCACCCCAAATATAATTATCAGGGTTATTACGACCGTTAAAAGCAGCAATGCGAGCGTTACCAAAATCTAAACGACTATTAAGAGACTCAGGCAAAACAGCAGGTCTTAGGTGAGCATGTTTAGCAAGTAAACCTAAGGCGATCATCATGTGGGTTTTACCACCACCCATTGCTTGAGTTAATTCGAAAACAGCTTGGTCCGACTTTCCTGATAGCCTAAGCATACCTTCACGAAAAAGTTGCTCCATACCGTGAGTAACGAAGTTACGAGAAAAGAACTCACTTCCATCACCAGCATCAGTGATTAGATCAGCTAGGTTTTCAATCCCTTGACTCATCCTGTAGTCCTGAATTACAGGATTAAAACTACACGCCTGTTTAACCGTCTTGATCATCTGAACGTACTCCAATGGCTCTAACTTAAAAATAGATCTGATTATTTTCACTACTCATCTTGTTATATAAGAAGGTGTAAAAATATAAGATAACACTATGAAAATGCTTGGACCTTCCCCTAAAGCATCAGCTAGATCTAGTTTGTAACTAGCAAACCAAAAGTAGCAAAGCTTTACGGTGTAAAATAACGTTTAAGTCTACAATTTTCCCAGTAATAAAACTATGATTTGCCTTATAAAGTTTAGCTGTTATTAAAGGGGAAAAAGCTATCTATGAAATACTGGAATGCGATCGTGCATCTCACATTTGTGCTTTCTGTGCAGTGCTTTAAATAGCCTCAATGGAAGTATTTCGCAGATAGTTTTAAGCACCAGTTTAGATTTTTACAGATAATTGGCTACTGCTAAAATATAATTAACCTATATTTCATACAAATGGATTCCTTGAGCAACTAATTTATGGCACTAAAAAGAAGTTGGTGGACTCAATACAACCAGCTAGTTTTCAATTTTAAGTTCAATTAAGGAATCATTATGCCTATTACATTTATTGCTGCCTTTGCTATTGGTGTGGGTATGTATCAAGCATTAAAGGGGTCTGATTATGCTTAGCTTTGAGATACAAAACCAGTTACTGGGTTTTCTTACTCGGTGTTATTGCTGGTTACAAATGGGCTATTGAAAATGGCAGTTAAAGCTCGAATTTAACCTAATGGGGGGCTTGTAGCCCCTATTTATGCAGTAAATAAAGCTTAGTAAGCTGTTTCATTTTGTACGTCCCGCTCTTCAATTCTTCCTAAAATCCAATCTTGCACTTCGCTTTCAACCCAGGCTACAGCTCTAGCTCCTAGACTTACTGGTTTTGGGAAAGTGGCATCAGCAATATAGTTATAAATGGTTGAACGCCCTAGCCCAGTACTATCCATCACTTCCTTTAATTTAATTAGTCTCATTGTGAATACCTCATGTTTGATTCACAACATGGGGCGAGCTAGTAAAAAAATACCGCCGACATAAGCCTCACAAATACGATTCCAGAAAGTTTCAGGTATATATCACTGCTGTGCATAAGCCATTAACAGTTAAAGGAGACTTTTATGCACAGTAATTCAAATCAAAACAAACCATCCCATTGGCCTACTACAGCCCTTCAAGTACTTGAAAGCGCTGCTAACATCATTGCTGAGAAGCTTAACCATCAGGACGTATACACGAACCCTCAAAGCACAAAAGACTTCCTTACCTACAAGTTAGGTGGGTATGAGCGGGAGGTGTTTGGGGTGATGATGCTTAACAGCCAACATCAACTGATTGAGTTTCGTGAATTGTTCTTTGGCACCATTGACGCTGCCAGTGTTTATCCAAGAGAAGTAGTAAAAGCGGTACTTGAAGTAAATGCCGCAGCAGTGATCTTTTCCCACAATCACCCTTCAGGTGAATCTGAGCCTTCAGAAGCAGATAAGAGAATTACTCAAAAGTTAAAAGATGCATTGGGATTAATAGATGTCAGGGTTCTGGACCACATCATCGTGGGCAAATCGCCAGTGTCACTGGCGGAAAGAGGTCTAATTTAACTGTCTCAGCATTCAGTATTTTCTATTTCGAAAGCTTCAAATTAATAACCTTGAAAGCCCATCCATTCGTTTTAACTGAAAACCATTCAACCACCAGCTAGCAAGAGATTAAGAGCAAACGCTCTTAATCTCTTGCTGTTGCGTGTTTATTCATTAAGGACGTTTATATGACAATTTCAATTGATACTAATCAAAGGCCTGCAATGCCAGCCCCTTTCTATCAGTTACTAGCACAAGAGTTGATTAACACTAATCCAAAGGAGGCAAATGCCATCACGTTGTATTTTAGAGATCCCGACTACTCGCCTGAACAAGGTGGGTTTCATCCTGTTGAAGTAAGGCTTGAGAAACAACTTAATCAATGGCGATTAGTTTACGTTACTGATTTTGCTTTTCATGGGCATGACTTTCCTGAACTCATTAAAGACATAGACATTTGCTTCAACAGCAAACAAGTCTATAGCTCAATTGGTGGATGGATAAACCATGATGAAGGCACAGAGCTTATTGAACTGTTTAGTGACAACTTTACAAGCTATCACCATATGGATGTTTATCAGGTGCAAATTGCACTGGGTTAACGCCATTTCAAACCCAAGTTCCCATATTGGTAAAACGGGAACATGCAAACCCTTACCCCATGGGCCTTTGCGAAACCAAAGTGCCCAAAACATCGATATAGCAGAAAAAAGGAACTTGCCCATGCCAGAAGTTCAAGCAGTAAAAGATCATGATACGGTTAAACTCATTAGCTTCTTACTTGAGAAACAGTTTAGCCAACAGCTCGCCGATGTATGGAATATCGGCCTTAACCTGGCGTTACGTATCTCTGACCTACTTTCTATTAAGTTTGATGATATTCAAGACGACAGGTTAGTCATCCGTGAATCTAAAACAGGTAAGCTGGCTAACATTCAGCTTAATGCCACGACGCTAACGCGAATAGCACGTATACGGTTAGAACACCCTAATCACATCTATCTATTTCAGTCTTACCGCAATCAGCGAGCTAAGGCAGTTAAACCTGCACCGTTATCTAGACGCTACGTTTGCAGAGCACTCGCTATGGTTGGTGAAGAAATTAAACTCGCACTCGGCACACACTCCATGAGAAAGACCAGAGGCTATCATCTTTACCAAAACACTAAAGATATTGGTCGCGTAATGAAGATGCTCAGGCACAGCTCTGAGGGCGTCACGCTACGTTATATCGGCATCGAACAAGAAGATGTTGATAAAGACTTTGTCGAATTAGAGATTTAAATACCTCACAGAATATCCACCATCAGCACCATATCAAAGCGTTATTCATATCAAACTAACTTGAACTCTCAGATACCTATTCAGAGGAAAACATATGCAAACTTTTCAACCAGGTGATCAATTGGTCACTAACATAGATTCATTGGGGTTAGCCGAACACCATGGTCTTTATATCGGTAATAAGCAAGTAATCCACTTATCAAAATGCGGATACATTGAAGAAATCGATCTTTGGAACTTTTCTAATGGAAGGACCATTAGAGTTAAAAAGTCAGCTGACTTTCCAAAACTAGCAATCGAATTTGCTCAAAGCAGGCTAGGAAGCACTTCGTATAGACTGGTAACAAACAACTGTGAGCAATTCGTCAATGAATGCTTTGATGAACAAAGAACATCCAATCAAGTAAGTAATCTATCTCACTTAGGCGCTCAAACTATTGCAAGGTCGGGAATGCTCGGTCAAGCAGTTTCAAAGGTTGCTTCAGGAACCATTGCAAATGTAGTTTTGGCCTCTACTGTTGCAAAAGTAGCTGGTGAATACATCGGATTACCAGATAACGTCAATACCATCATTGGAACGCCCGGTGATTTGGTTGGTAAGCCAATAGAATCTTTTGTTACTGGTTCAACAAGGACTCTTGATGAAACCTATGATTGTTTATCCAACGGTGAAATTTTAGAAGCTGGCTCAACGTTTGTTCAAGGGACAATAAGTACAGTTGCAAAATCAGTAATAGTCACTCCAATTGAGGTTGGAGTGACAGGCATTAAAGCTGGTTCTGATGCCGTTAGTGATTTATGGAATTGGTTAAAATATTAATCGTCCTAGTAACGATTAACCTTACTTAGCAAAGGAACATTAGATTTCAATGAGTAGGTAAGTGATGATCAACTACTTACCTACTCAGTCTGCACATATCTGTGCATTCTTTATTTTTTATCTACGTTGTTCAAAGACTCAAGTAAAGACCTTTAAGCTACGACCAATATTTCGATAACCATCATTGATATCTTTGGTGCGACTTTTAGCTAAATAGTTATACCTTGACCAAAACGTCTGCAATTCAGAATTAAACTCGACAGAGTTTATATTTAAGTGAGCAACAGCATTAGGCGGTATCTCTACTAATGACTTGCAATCAATATCAAGCATGCTTATTGAACTCGCCCAAGCCTGAACAATACGGCTAAACATATTATCCCGATTCAAATCCAAGCACCCTAAATGAATACATGCATCTTTATTCATAAAAATGACAACATGATAATGCCAGTTATGTGATTCATCTTGCTCTCTCACCCAGACATAACTCAGGTTTAAAGGATGTTTACCTAAACGATGCTTATCCCATACCCTCAACTTAGCCCTAAAAGAATCGAAGAAGCGGGATATGCATTGGCTGTCACGATACATGTCGTTTTGCGGAAACCGTAAGTCAAAACGAATACAGGTAATCCTTCTATTAACAATAAACTGTTGCTGTAAGGTTTGTTTCAACTTGAATAAGTAACTCTCGTTGTAATGGTATTGTTTAAGGTTTACTAATTCGCTAAGAACAGTGTTCATGAGTCTATCTCCTATGATTAATTCATAGAGTTAGTACTCTCCGTATTTTTTAACTTTATACATAACATTAAGTTTCAAATTAAGACTAGTAACTACCCCTATATACTACCAATACCGAACACCCTAACCCTAACGACCTTAGGGGCTGAACTAAAAAATCACTTTAAAGCCTATACATTTCAGGAACTAACTGAACGAATTTCGCTCTGGAGTTAGAGCTATATGTTAAATCCAATAAATTGATTTTATCATTAGCGTTAAACAACATTACTGGCCTGAGTTGAAAGCCATGAACAATTTTTATTGATCACTTTAAGCACAAGTGGTTCTCGATTAACGGCTATACCATTAAAAGCACTATCATTGAGTAAAAATAAGTTCTTGTTATCTTGATGTCTAACTTTCACTTCTTATCTCCTGTGTTTAAGTTCATAAGAGATGTCTAAGTACTATTTTTTATCGTGTTCTCATGTCACTTAAAGCCATCACTACTAGTATTGCCATTAGTCTTCGACATGACAATTAAGAGCACATGTAGTATTAACAAAGCTTTTCAACAAATCATAAAATCATAAGCCGTACTTGGGCGTTTGAGCCTTCAAGGCAAGGGAACTATGGGATTATATTGTTCAACAATTAAACTAAGAAAGAATTATACGATAACTAGTCGATACTGGATTTTTACTCGAATTAGAAAATGAAATATCAGATCTCAAGTTACTTTATTGAAACGAATTCTTTTTTATCACCCAGTACTAATGAATCATCAATTAGTTCATTACGACCAAGAGCAAGGGCTAACTTAGGGAGAGATTGGCTAGACTTACTAGCTATTGCGAAAACAGTGGCGCTACAAAACATAACTGTCTTATTTACTTTGCCAGAGTTGTCTTTTTCCTGAATAGTTAAATTAGGGCAATAAGCTATATCAAGAATTGTTAAGTTATACTTCTCCTCAAACAATTCAAGTTGTTCAATAACTTCCATAACTTGATTAAATAAATTATTAGCAAGCCGTATGTAGAATTCGTCCACAACGGTTAAATTTGTTTTATTTGTTACCCATTTATTAAAAGCCTCAAAAGAAGTGGGTTCCTTATCGCCCAAGATAGATGGCACTCCATTACTAACTTTAACTGGAAGATATAATTTCAGAAATTCAACAATTTCTTGCGATGACTTGAGATTATCTTCGTAATGTTGGCCTGTAAACAACCTAATAATAAAGTGAAACAAAGAAATCAAGTGAGGTCTTAAAGCGTGATTATTTATAGCTGCATGACAAAAAGCACTCATCGAACATAAATGAAGATCAATCTTTCCTTCATTAAATTCATTTTCGACATTTTTAGACTTACTTGTTAGCAGCATGAATAAGTTAGCAGAACTGCGCATATCATTAGAGAACAACTGTTTTTCAAAGGAAAATGGTAATGCTAGACCTACATGAGTAATTTGAATATTTTCACTAAATTGATTTATACAGTAAATAAACGAACTTTTCGCAAACAAACTATCACCACGATACGGAATAGGAGCAAAAACACCAGGCAACTTCAGAACTTTAGAGGCATTTTTCTTGATGGTACTGGCATCCATACCAGTAAGCACTTTAAGCAATGACAGGTGTTTAGACAAATTTATATATGGTTCTTGGAGCAAAATACTGGCCAATACCAACATTCGTGTATTAAGAGATTCGTTCAATTGCAATGGTTTCACTAGCCAAGCCTTAAAAAGTACCAAGACCTCTGAATTTATTTGGCTAGCCAATTGCAGGTTTACAGTAGCCTGTGAAAGACGATAAGTGGGGGCTGAACTTGAGTTATAAAGATGTGATGGCTTTAGGCTATTAATATACCCTTCATTCACAAGATAGGTTAGTGAGCGATTAAAAGTTGTTTTAGATACCCCTATCTGGAGCCAACTCTCATTTTGTTTTGGTACTATGACTTGCGCACCATAGGAAATGTACCAGCGCAATAAAACAAAACGCATACTAGGTGTAGCGCCTGTCATGCTATCAAGTAAATTTTTCAACATTTATCCCTAATTCAGCACGTATAACACTATAAAACCCAATAAGAATGCACTTCATACACTTTTATAAACACTAGCAATTCTACTAGTAATTTTATAAAGTATCAAAATTACTAGACGGTATCACATAAGATTATGGAAAATAATTTACCTCATCATGACTTCCGATCTCTATTTTATTTTCTAAATTCAGATACACCAAAAGAAGTCGAGTGGCTAAAGAAATATATAAGAAAACAAGGTTATAACGAACCTGTTTATAACTTTACCAATGTTGCTCAAATTATTGATTTCTTACATGCATCGGGAGTACCAACGCACTGCGAAAACTGGCAAAATTTTGCAGACAAAATGAAAAAAGCTTATCGGACTCGCCAAACAAGAAAAAGCGAAAATAGAAAGAAAATGCTGAACGTGACATTAGAACCTAGTTTAATAAAGCATCTAGATACAGAACGCAAAAAGTATGAGCTTTCTAGAAGCCAGTTCATGGGAATGGCTCTCGATGGGTCAATACAAGGTCTAATGAAGATTCAGGAACAGAAGCATATTGATAGTGAAAGAAGAAAAAACATCCAAGAAGACAAAAGAATAAGTGTACTCAGTCAAAGCATTCATAAAAATAAGCTGGAAATCGATGAGTTAACCAACGAATTAGATAGGGTGAATAATTCACTAGAAATAGCTCAAGAAACACTAAGCTACTTCTTTGAAACTATTAAGCAACGCACCATACTTAATAATGAATACGATATTCAAGAAATATGTGAACTTCAAACACGCTATCAAAATGCAGTTTCAATCAATATAAAGTAAACCCAAATGGTGGGTAACTTGGTGGGTAGCAATCAATAAAAACTATAAAAATTCCGCTAATAATCTGTTTTTGAAAAATTTTTTAGACATATCAACATTCAGATCCAGAACGTTGAATAAGCTTTCTACGGACGTTTTATAAAACTAAGCCCAGCGAATGCTGGGCTTTTTGTTTTTAGCGATGTGATACAAAACAGGGGTTAGGATTGTTAGGAAGTTACTCTATCCGAGATTTAAAACAGCGGCTATTTAACACTCAAATAGTGTACGTTGTTACTCTTTTTAAAAATGCTGCCGTATTATTTTATTCAATGTGTACGATCCTACACTTTTAACTTGGGCAAGAACCTTGTATTGCAATGATGTAACTTATTGCACTTTTATGTACTTTCTTACTCAGATTGAAGAAATAAATATATGCCGTAGCAACTGCGTCAATCTTGATAGCGTTTAATTAAATGTCTCAAATCCATAAATCCTAGCACTCGATGGCTTTGTTATTTCTTCAGTTCAGTATTTAGTCACTGCCTGCATAATCAAATTTCACACGCTACAACCGTTAAACCTCTATTTACACGCTGTAACCGTTAAAAACATTTCTACACGCCATAGCAGATATAAGCTGAAATTGCTCATTTTACTCTTTCAAACCGATGAGTTAACTTACCTAGCAATGAGGCTAAACGACTCATTACAAATACGAACTAAAAATACAAAAACACCATTAATCGGAAAGGATTTCCTGTGAACACA